>Ga0335077_10006434_pt1 | contig 14517 bp, 10 predicted proteins | sample Lox_Sample_31_FD_207151 | JGI IMG/M metagenome (GOLD analysis project Ga0335077, IMG submission 207151) | Soil microbial communities from Loxahatchee National Wildlife Refuge, Florida, United States - Lox_Sample_3.1 | ecosystem: Environmental > Terrestrial > Soil > Wetlands | place: USA...
ATCGTGACCATGAAACCGCAACCGCTGCCTTTGACGGTGGAATTGCCGGGACGCATTGATCCGGTCCAGATTGCCCAGGTGCGCGCGCGGGTGGACGGCGTCGTGCTGCATCGGGAATTTGTCCAGGGCTCGGACGTCAAAGCTGGCGAAGTGCTTTACCAAATTGATCCTGCGCCGTACAAAGCCGCGCTCGACAGCGCGAACGCTAACCTGATGCAGGCGCAACTGCTGGTGGAACGTTACAAACCGCTGGTGGGCATCAACGCCGTGAGCAAGCAGAACTACGACGATGCCGTGGCGGCAGCGGCCCAGGCCAAAGCCGCGCAAGAAATCGCCGCAATCAATCTCGGTTATTGCACGGTCACCGCACCCATTTCCGGGCGTATTGGGGCGGCGTTAGTCACCGAAGGCGCGCTGGTCAGCCAGGCCGCGGCAACCGAAATGGCGGTAATTCAACAATTGGACCCGATTTATTTTGATTTTACGGAATCGAGCACCGAAGTCCTGAAACTGCGGCAGGAGCTGGAGGCCGGCCAGTTGAAAAGTGTGGCGCCCGGCGAGGCGGAGGTAACTTTGACGCTACCCGACGGCACGGTTTATCCGCATCCGGGTAAGTTGTTGTTTTCGGACATTACCGTGGACCCGACCAGCGGCATGATTACATTGAGGGCGGAATTTCCGAATCCCGACGATTTGCTGCTGCCGGGCATGTTTGCGGTCAGCCGGCTGGAACAGGCGGTTGCGCCGCAAACCCTCCTCGTGCCCCAACCGGCCGTGATTATCGGGCCCAGCGGCGCGGCGTCCGTGATGCTGGTGACGGCGACGAATTCTGTGCAACCGCAGCCGATTGAGATCGGCGACGCCGTCGGCGGCGATTGGGTGGTGAAAAGCGGACTGAAAACGGGCGATCGGGTGATTGTGGATGGATTACAAAAGGTTCGACCGGGAATAACGGTAAAACCAGTGCCGGCCCGGGTGATTGAGGAAACTCCGATCGCGCCGGCGGCGGGCAAGTAAAGGGATTGCGCCATGCCGAAATTTTTCATTGACCGCCCGATTTTTGCCTGGGTCATCTCCCTGTTCATCATGTTGGCCGGGGTGATGGCTATTTTTCATCTGCCGGTCGCCCAATATCCCAGTGTCGCGCCGCCGTCCATCACCGTCACTGCCACCTACGCCGGAGCGTCGGCGGAAACGGTGCAAGACACGGTAACGAGGGTGATTGAACAGCAGATGAACGGCCTCGACCATCTGCTTTACATGTCGTCGTCCAGCAGTTCCAGCGGGCAATCCCAGGTGACGCTGTATTTCGAACCGGGCACGAATCCCGACATCGCGCAGGTGCAAGTGCAGAACAAGTTGCAATTGGCCGTCCCAAATCTGCCAGCGATCGTCCAGCAAACGGGCATCATCGTTGCCAAATCCACGCGCAATTTCCTGATGTTTTTCGCGCTGTCGTCCACCAACTCCAGCCTGAACGCCATTACACTGGGGAATTACATTGCCTCCAGCCTCCTCGACCCGATCAGCCGGGTGGACGGTGTGGGCGAAGCCGATTTGTTCGGCACTCAATACGCCATGCGCCTCTGGCTGGATCCGCAAAAGCTTGACGATTACGGCCTGACCGCCAGTGATATTATCGCTGCCGTGCAGGCCCAAAACGTGCAGGTGCCGGTGGGCCAGTTCGGCATGTTGCCCGCGGTGAAGGGACAGGAACTCAACCTGACCTTGCAGGGGCAAACCACGCTGACCACGGCGAAACAATTCGGTGACATCCTGTTGCGGGTGAATCCGGACGGTTCGCGCGTGTATTTGCGCGATGTGGCGCGGGTCGAACTGGCCGGCGATAATTACGCTTTTCAGGCGCGCGTGAACGGCCGCCCTGCCGCCGCCATCGGCATCCGCCTCGCGCCGGGCGCCAACGCGCTGGCCACCGCCGACGCCGTGCGCGCCAAGGTCAAACAGCTTTCCCAATTCTTCCCGGCCGGCGTGCTGGTGGATTTTCCCTACGACTCGACGGAATTCATCCGGGCCTCCATCCAGGAAGTCGTTAAGACGCTGATTGAAGCAATCATCATGGTGTTTCTCATCATTTACTTCTTTCTCCAAAATCTCCGGACTGCGTTCATTCCCACGATCGTCGTGCCGGTGGCGTTGCTTGGTGCGTTCGCCATCATGTACATGCTGGGCTTTTCCATCAACGTGCTGACGCTGTTCGGCATGACCCTAGCCGTAGGCGAACTGGTGGATGACGCTATCGTGGTGACCGAAAACGTTGAGCGCATCATGAGCGAGGAAGGATTGTCGCCGCGCGAGGCGACCATCAAGGCCATGAAGCAAATCACCGGCGCGTTGATTGCCATTTCGCTGGTGTTGACGGCGGTATTCATCCCGATGGCATTTTTCGGCGGGTCGGTCGGCGCGATTTACCGGCAGTTCTCTCTCTCACTGGTAGCGTGCATGGGTTTCTCGATCCTGCTCGCCATGTCACTGACGCCGGCCTTGTGCGCCCACATGTTGCCGCCGGTGGAAAAAGGCCATCATCTGGAAAAGAAAGGATTCTGGGGCTGGTGGAACCGGAGTTTCAAGGCCACGACGCATCGGTATGAAGGCTGGGTGGCACGCATCGTGAACCGCGCGCCGCGCTATATGTTGATTTACCTGGTGATTGTGGCGGTAGTCGGCTGGCTTTTCGTGCGCTTGCCGTCGGCTTTCCTGCCGTCCGAAGACCAGGGCTATTTCATCAACAGCATCACGCTGCCGGTCGGCGCCACCACGCAACGCACCCTGGCCGTGCTCAAGCAGGTTGAGCAGTATTTCTTCAGCCAGTCGGAAGTGCAGGACGTGATTGACGTGGCCGGGTTCAGCTTCAATGGCCAGGGCCAGAATGCCGCCATCGCGTTTGTCCATTTGAAGCCGTGGAGCAAACGGCCCGGCGCTCAACATTCGGTACAGACAGTCATCAGCCGGGCCTTCGCGGAGTTCAGCAAAATCCCGGACGCCATCATTTATCCCTTGAACCCGCCGCCCATCCCGGAACTGGGCGTGGTGGCGGGGTTTGACATGGAGTTGGAAGACCAGGCCGGCCTGGGCCACACCAAACTCATGCAGGCACGCGACCAATTAGTCGCGATGGCCGCGACGAACTCCGATGTCACGCAACTACAGATGGAAGGCTTGGAAGACACGCCCGAATTGCAGGTGGATGTGGACCAAACGAAAGCCAGCGCGTTGGGCGTTTCGCTGGCGGATCTGGACACGACCCTCTCGACCTGTTTCGGGTCGCTTTACATCAACAATTTTGTGAACGGTAACCGGGTTCAACGGGTCATCGCGCAGTTGGACGCGCCGTATCGGATGCTGCCCCAGGACCTCGGCAAGGTTTTTGTCCGCAACAGCAGCGGCAGCATGGTGCCGCTTTCGGAACTGGTGACGACTCACTGGATTTACGGCTCGCCGTCGTTGCAGCATTTCAATGGATTTCCTTCGCTTGAAATGATCGGCTCCGCGCCACCGGGCGTCAGCATCGGCGAAGCGATGGATACCATGGCCGCCTTGGCCAAAAAATTGCCCAAAGGCATTGGCTACGAATGGACGGGCCAGTCTTACCAGGAATTATTGTCCGCCAAACAAGCGCCGCTGTTGCTCATGCTCTCAATCATGGTGGTGTTCCTCGCCCTGGCCGCCCTGTACGAAAACTGGTCCATTCCGCTGGCGGTGATGCTGGTCGTGCCGCTGGGCGTGCTCGGCGCGCTGTTGGGCGCCAACCTTCGCGGCCTGCCCAACGACGTCTTTTTCAAAGTCGGCCTGTTGGTTATCATCGGCTTGTCCGCCAAGAACGCCATTTTGATCGTGGAATTTGCCAAAGATTTTCAGGCACAGGGACACGGTCTGATTGAGGCCACGCTCACCGGCGCGCGGTTGCGGTTGCGCCCGATCCTGATGACCTCGCTGGCCTTCATCCTCGGCGTGTCACCGATGGCCCTCAGCACCGGCGCCGGTGCGGCCAGCCGGCATGACATGGGAACCGGCGTCATCGGCGGCATGATCTCGGCCACCATCTTGGCCGTCTTTTTCGTGCCGGTCTTCTATGTGGTCGTTCGCCGAACCTTCAAAGGTAAAATCTCGCCCTCGCCCGTTGCGCCTAATCCTGCCGGCCCGGACAACGGCGGCAAAAACGACAACCCGGTTCAGGTATGAGCAAATACCTTTCGTCCATCATCGCGCTGCTCCTTCTGGTTTTGGCCGGTTGTACGCTCGCGCCAAGGTATCACCAGCCGGCCGCGCCCATTTCATCCACATGGCCCAAGGTGCCCGGTTACCGCGCAACTCCGACCGTTGCCGCGGCGATCCCGGCGGCGGACATCGGCTGGCGCGAATTCTTCCGCGACCCGCGCCTGCAACAGCTCATCGAACTGGCCTTGACCAATAATCTCAACCTGCGCGTGGCCATGTTGAACGTCGAACAAACCCGTGCGCTCTACCGCGTCCAGCGGAATGAGTTGATTCCAACGGTTGACATCAACGCCAATGGCACGCGCCAGCGTATTGCAACCGGATTCGCTGGCAGCACTGAGTCGGCAACTTTCAACCAATTCAATGTGAACCTGGGCGTCGCCCAATATGAACTGGACCTGTTTGGCCGCGTGCGCAGCCTGAAGAAACAGGCGTTGGAAACTTACTTCGCGACCGAAGAAGCGCGGAAAAGCACACAAATCGCGTTGGTGGCCCAAGTCGCCGGGGCGTACCTGACGGAACGCGAGGCGACGGAACAACTCGCCGTGGCGCGGCAATCGTTGAAAGCGGCCCAGAAAACTTACGAACTGACCAAACGCAGCTACGAAGCAGGCGTCCTTTCCCAACTCGATTTGAATGCCGCCGACACGCAGTTGCAGAATGCCCGTGGTGCGGTGGCCGCTTACGAACAACAACTTGCCCAGGCCCGGGACAATCTGGTGCTCCTGGTGGGCCGTCCGTTGCCGGATGACCTTCCCGCGCCGCAACCGTTCAATCCACAGATTTGCCTGGCCGACATTCCGCCGGGGCTGCCGTCCGATCTCATTGCGCGCCGTCCGGACATTCTGGAAGCCGAGCATCAACTCAAGGCCGCCAACGCCGACATCGGCGCCGCCCGGGCCGCGTTTTTCCCTACCATCACGCTCACCGGCCAAGGGGGCACCGAAAGCACCACACTGGAAGGTCTGTTCGCCCCCGGCTCACAAGCCTGGAGTTTCTCACCGCAAATTGTCTGGCCCATTTTTGCGGCGGGCACCGCGTGGAACGAATTGAAGGCCATTGAAGCCGCCGAACGTATTGAAGTCGCGAACTACCAGAACGCCATTCAAACCGCGTTCCAGGAAGTCGCCGATGCCCTCGCGGCGCGGGCCACCGTCCAAACCCAACTGGCGGCTAACCAGGCACAGTTCAAGGCTGAACAACAGAATTACAAGCTGGCCCAAGCGCGCTTCGACAGCGGCGTTGACAGTTCGCTCGACGTGCTCGCCGCCCGGCAAGCCCTCGACAGCGCCCGGCAAAATCTCATCCAGTCCCAATACTCGCGCCTGTTCAGTTTGATCAATTTGTACCAGGCCCTCGGCGGCGGCTGGAACGAACACACCGTTCAGCCTCAGTCGAAACAATCGCACTAGCGCCTGTAAAAAGTAGGAGCCGACGTGAGGAGGCTCATTTTAAAATCCGAATTCTGAATTCGAGATGGGTTAGCGCCTCGTTACCTCGGCTCCTACAAGACTATCGCGCGACTTGTCGCGGTGGGTCAATTTCATTAGCAGGGACGCCGCGCCGCGGCGTTCGGACGGCTCGGCGAGCCATCCCTACCTTCAAATTGTTCCGCGACTTGCCGACGCGGCATTTTTCAGGCAGAATCTTCGACAATGAAAAAAATAAAATCATCCAATTCACTCCGTCCCTTTTCGAGCGTCGTGTTTGACGGCGACGAACGCGCTGCCGCCCGCGCCATGCTTTATCCCATCGGCTTCAAGCCGGAAGATTTCAAGAAACCGCTCATCGGCGTCGCGTCCACCTGGGGTAAGGTCACGCCTTGCAACATGCACATCGACAAGCTCGCGCTCGAAGCTGAGAAAGGCGCGAACGACGCTGGCGGCAAGGCCATCGTCTTCAACACCATCACTGTGTCCGATGGCATCTCGATGGGCAGCGAAGGCATGAAATACTCGCTCGTCTCGCGCGAGGTCATCGCCGATTCCATCGAAACCGTGGTGGGCTGCGCCGGCATGGACGGCTTTGTGGCCATCGGCGGCTGCGACAAAAACATGCCCGGCTCCGTCATCGCCATGGCGCGCCTGAACCGCCCGGCGGTATTTGTCTATGGCGGTACGATTCTCCCCGGGTGTTTGGTAGGGTCGTCGCGCCGCAACGACCGGACGCCGCAGCGCGGCGTCCCTACCACAGAACGTTTGCTCGACATCGTGTCCGTGTTCGAAGCCATCGGCGCACATGCGAACCATAAAATCGGTGACGAAGAATTTCAGGCCATCGAACAATGCGCCATTCCCGGTCCCGGCTCGTGCGGTGGCATGTACACCGCCAACACCATGGCCAGCGCCATCGAAGCGCTTGGCATGAGCCTGCCCAACAGCTCCGCGCAAAACGCCACCTCACCGGCGAAGATGGACGATTGCCGCCGTGCCGGCGCGTGCGTGCTCGACATGCTCAAAAGCGGTCTGCGCCCTCTCGATATCCTGACAAAGAAAGCCTTCGAGAACGCCATTGCCGTGGTCATCGCGCTAAGCGGCTCAACCAACGCCGTCTTGCATTTGCTCGCCATCGCCCACGCCGCAAAAGTGAAGCTGACCATTGACGACTTCAGCCGCGTGGGCAAACACGTACCCGTACTCGCAGATTTGAAACCAAGCGGAAAACATTTGATGTCTGAACTCGTCGCCATCGGCGGCATCCGGCCATTGATGAAGACGCTGCTCGACAAGGGATTGTTGCACGGCGACGCGCTGACCGTAACCGGCCAGACCATGGCGCAAACACTTGCCGACGTAAAACCGTATCCGCCCGGCCAGACCATCATTCAACCGTTTGACAAACCGATTAAAAAGGACAGTCACTTTGTGATTCTGCACGGCAATCTCGCGCCCGAAGGTGCCGTAGCCAAAATCAGCGGCAAGGAAGGCACGCATTTCAGCGGCAAAGCCATCGTGTTCGAGTCTGAGGAAAAGGCGCTCAAAGCCATCCTCAACGGCACGGTGAAGAAAGGCCATGTCATTGTGATTCGCAGCGAAGGCCCAAAAGGCGGACCGGGCATGAGAGAAATGCTTTCGCCTACCAGCGCCATCATGGGCAAGGGACTAGGCAAGGACGTGGCGCTCATCACCGACGGACGGTTCTCCGGCGGCAGCCACGGCTTTGTGGTTGGCCATATCACGCCAGAAGCTTATGTCGGCGGTACGCTCGCGCTCGTGAAGAACGGCGACCCCATCACCATTGACGCCGAGAAACGGCAAATCAATCTGGACATTCCGTCCGCCGAATTGAAGAAACGCAAGAAAGCGTGGAAGAAGCCCGCGCCGCGCTACACCCGCGGCGTGCTGGCGAAATATGCGGCCCACGTCACGAGTGCGTCGTTAGGCGCGGTGACGGATATGAATTTGAAGTTGTAGGTATTCGTGAACGCATCTGGACTATGGCGCAATTTGAACAGCTCAATCCCCGCAAATCCGTGGGTTAAGGCTTTCAATGACCGAATTCGGACTTCACCGCTTCCGAATCTTAGTGGGCGAGAAATCATAATTGCCACAGATTCAAGTGGCCTTTCTAGATGCGGCAGCCAAGCACGACGGACGTTATTCGACCTAAAAGCTCGGCTTGGCGTTGCTTGCTGCCAGTTACCTGTCGCCGCCAGCACGGCCGCCTCAAGGTTTGCCTGAAAAATTGCTGAGTTTACAAGAGAAGTCTGGTGGCTGGATTACCGATTATGATGCGGTAGGCAAAAAGATCGGCTTGGCAAATGTGGAGACGACATGTCTCGTCATCTTGGGCATTGAAGCGTTGAACACTCATAATGAGCTTTTAGCAAAATGACCGCAATGCCTAACACCGCGCTGAAGCCAATGCCGACTGCCCCTTCCGCCTTCGCTGCGCTATGGCGCGACAAGTAAGTTTTGGATTGAACCATGAAGATTGGATGTCATTATTGTCCCGCAATGCGGGAGAGCCGGGCCGCCAGCCTGTCCCGTCGTGGCTTCGGAGCGAAGACGGATGGCCGTGGCTCAGCTTTGGACCGTTAGGCGGCATGTTACCATGACTCTTAAATTGCTACCCATTCTCGGCTTCATTTGGTTCGTGTCGGAGCTTTGCCTGACTAGACGTTCTGGACCGGGTGCAATGTCCAAAGATCAAGGGTCGCTAAGGGTGCTTTGGCTCGTGGAAATGGTGAGCATCGGCTGTGGTATTCTGGCTGCGTATCATTTCCGTGCCGGTGGTCTCCCAGAGCGGCATTTGTTTTATGTATTGGGCGTTTGCGTGTTTGCGATGGGTTTGGTCTTGCGCCTATATTCGATAATTTATCTTGGTCGTTTTTTCACGATCAACGTAGCCATTGCCACAGATCATCGTTTGATTGATTCCGGCCCTTACCGCTTGGTTCGTCATCCGAGCTACACAGGAGCGTTGATGCTGTTCTTCGGACTCGGCCTAGGCATTGGGAATTGGCTCTCGCTTGTGGTTATCATCGTTCCGGTTTTCGCCGCGTTCTGGTGGCGCATGGGGATAGAAGAGGCCGCGCTGCTCGAAGCTCTGGGCGAGCCATATCGTTGTTACATGAAAAGAACGAAGCGTCTGGTGCCGATGATATACTGAGATGCCGCGCCGGGCATTAAAGCAGTGGGCGGCTGAGGATCGAGAGCCGAGAATGAATTATGGGATTTGAGAGACCAGATTGCAGTGATCCCGCTACGGCGGGATTTGAAATTGTCAGGCGACATCACGCGATGAGCATAGTCAGAAAGGTTTCCATTCGTTTGGGAGTTTTAGTCCTACTCGCATCGGCGGCTTTCTTGCTTTTTGTGTATGCGGCCAGAACGAGTGTGGTATCGCGCGTTCCGATTCCCGGCAGTCCCATGACAGCGGTCGTTACTGCGGATGTGTCCGGTTGTTACAAATGTCAGCTTTTCGAGCATGGGCATCCGATTTCTGACCCCGAACTTCTCGGGCCTTACGCCTCAAGATCGTGTTCTTTGACGCGAGTGGCCGGTGTTTCAAACGTTGTGACCATTGGCTGGGCGGACCATAATTACCACTACATAGTCTTGATTAACATGGGCACACGCCGATTTGGTGTTATCTCAGACAGTGTGCCACTGCGATGAGAAATTCTATGCTGTCTGACATCGCTTAAAGCAATCCCGACAATCGGCACTGGGGCTTCTTCAGTTTGTGGTTGAATTGTGAAATTCGGGAGTTCAGAATACAGTGTGGTTCCGCCCCGGCGAAACGCCGGCCTGTCCCGTCGTAGCTTCGGAGCGAAGACGGATGGCCGTGGCTCCCCGCTTCGCTCTGGTCGAGCTGCGCCGAGGCAGGCAGCTTTGACCCGTTAAACCACATTGTATATCATGAGTAAAATTCAGGCATTTCGTTTTGGCTTGGTCGCCTTTATTGTCGGTGGTGGTGTTGCGTGGGGATGCGCCGCCAAGCACTACAATCATATTATTAACCAATCGTACAATAATTCACAAGTAGGCGAAATGATGCTGGAAGTCCAAACGCTCGAAAATCTTCGCAGCGGCAACATCGCGGGTACCATTGATAAGTTGGAATACAATCTCGATTGGACATTAATTGCCCTGACTCCATTTCTGGAGAAGAAGCCGGAAGGCCTGATTGAACAAGCTGACCTCAAAGAGATTCAGAAGGCCAAAGACTATCGAACCAAGTTTCCACGTAAAACGGGAACGCAGGCTGATACTGATGTTGCCAAAGTGTTTGCTTTGCTTAACGAACAATCAAAGCCTTAACCATGCGGCCCAACATTGCGCTGGTCTTCCCCAAGGCGAATGGCTTTATTCCGGCAACGCTTTCAATGACTCGCCAGTCAATGGCTGCGGGTGCGCGCCGAGTTTGGCGCGGATGGCCTTCACGTCGGCAGCAGTCACCGGGCTGCCTTTGTTGCCCCACGAATTGCGGATGTAAGTCAGCACGTCGGCCAGGTCGGCATCGGACATGGCCGCGCCCATGGCCGGCATGGAGAGAGACCAGGTTTGTCCCTTCACGACCAGCTGGCCGCTGAGACCTCCCAGCGGAATGGACGTAAAGCGCTGGATGCCCTGGGTGTTCACCCATTCGGAGCCGGCGAACGGCGGCGCCTGACCCGGTTTGCCCTCGCCGTTGAGGCCATGGCACAGGCCGCAAACCTGGTCGTAACGCGCCTTGCCGCGCGCGAGCATGGCGGCCTCGCCGGACTTGGGCTGATACGATTCCAATTCTTCGGAGGAGGCATAAGGACCATACACCTGGGAATTGAACCAGCCGCTGTGGTGATCGAAATAAACCATCCCCAAAAACAACTGCGTGAGCGTCAGCACAATAATCCAAATCGGCACCGGCGAACGCGCGGCGACCGGTTCGGTGTCGGGCGTTGGGGGCGTGCTGGATTTCAATTCGTCGCTCATGGTTTGGAAACGACCAGTGGCTGGGTAAAGGGCGCGTCGTGCAGCGGTACGTCCGTGTGCAAACTCAACAAATACGCCACCAGTTCCTGCGCCTGCGGCGTCGGCACCACTTCATAACCGGCACGCGGCCCGAAGCCTTTCGGAAAAACCAAGGCGTCAGGCGAAGGTTCGCCGTTGATTCTCTGGACATGAAAAAGATAACGGAACGGTGGCATGGCCGAATCCGTCACGACGCTTTGCGGCGCGAACAGGTGAACCAATTGCCAGTTGGCATCCGGCCGACTCGTGCCCACATCAGCCAAATCCGGTCCGATACGCAGGCTGCCCAGTTGCACCGGGTCGTCGTAGAGAAAATCCTCGACAACACTGCGCCGCCGGCCCCAGCCGCGGGTAATATCCGGGCCGGTGGCGATGATGTGAATTTCAGCCTTACCGCCGGCGGCGGTAATCGCATCCACAGCGGCATCAGCAGCTACCTTGTCAATGTTGTTTAATTTCAGAGAGGAAATCGCATTGGTCACCGCCAGCGGACTTTTGCCGGCGCTGGTCAATACTACGTCGCACGTCACCCCGCTTTGCTGGATTTGCTCGGTATGACAGGCGGCGCAGCCGTTGGCGCGATAGACCTGTAAACCCTGGTTCGCCATGCCGGGCCGGCCAACCGGATACAAATCGGTCGAATTCAGAATGGTGGTTTGTTTCCCGCCGCCCAGTTGCAACACCGGCGCGAGCACAAAGCCGCACCACGAACCGCCGAGCGCGATCAGCGAAGCGAGGAAGACCAGAAAACCGTTTTTCATGCCTGCACCCCCTTGTCGCGCCGCAGCGAGGTGCAGGCGGACGTTTCATCCATTGGCGATTTCACAAACGCAATAAACTTTTTAAGCAGCGCGACTTTCCAGTGGAGCGTCAGACCCATGACGTTGACAAAAAACAGCAGGTTGCCCAGGAGCAGGAACAGCAGGCCGGTCGTGCTGATGCGCAGGAATGGCAGCATGGCCTTTGTGATGTCCGCAAATGCGACATCCGGATTTTGCAATTTTAACCCTTGAATCACGCCGCCGATGGCCAGCGGCAGGATGAGCAACGCGATGCCGGCCAGCGAAAGCCAGAAATGCACACGGGCAAGTTTCGGAAATGGAAATTCAATACCCACGGCGCGCGGCAGGAGGTAATAAACTGCGCCGAACATCGTCATGGCGAAGAAGCCGTAGAGGCGCAGTTGTGTTTCTGCCGAACCGAACCAGGTGAATTGCGTCACCAGACTGATTTTGGGACAGGCCATCGCCATCAGCATCAAGCCGGACAGGCAGAAACAATCCACGCCAAAACCAACGAAGCAAAACGGCCCGTTGTCCCACTTGGACTTTATCGAGCCCCACACCGTCCGCCATCCGACAATCCCAACGGCCAGCAACGGTACAATCAGCAGGGCGGCAGCAACGGCGCTCAACGCCGGCAACCAGGCCGGCACGGGCGCGCCCGGCGGGATGCCGCACCAGGTGGCGAAAAGGATGAACGTCCAGAACGCGAACAACGCGAGGTAGTGGGTTTGCAGCGGACGGCCGGTAAATTTCGGCAGAAAATAAAACGCCACGCCCAGTCCGACCAAACCCGTCCAGACGACAAGCAGATTATTGGCGAACCACCAGCCGATGACGGCTTGCACTACACCGCGCACCGGCCAGGCAACCAGAAACAGATTGGCCGTCGAATAAATCCACGGGAACCAGAAGAGCGCGGCGACCAAAAACCATTGCGACGGGTAGAGCGCGCGTTCGCGCCGGCCGGCAAAAATCATCATTGCCCACAATGCCAACAGCAGGTAGGCGAAGAAAATCGGCACCGAACCGCCACGCGGAAATTCGAGCCACGCGAATCCAGTGCTGTCACCGATCAAAATGGCGACCAGCCCGACGAGCACACCGAGATGCCAGAGATTGGCCGCAAACACGGGAATGACGGCCCCGTGCAATGGCGTCTGACTGAGCCGCGCCAGCAGCCAGAGCGCGACGCCGAGCCCGGCGGGCAGGCAGAATCCGTAAAGCAACGCGTCGTCCGCCGCCGGTTGCAGGCGGCCGTAAGTCAGCCAGGCGCAGTTCGCCAGAAAATCCGGCGCGTGAAATTTGATCGAAGCGAGCAGGCCGAGCACCGAGCTGACGCCGAGCCAGAGCGTCGCGCCGCCAAAGAGCGCCAGCAAGGGCACGCAGCAGGAACGGTCAATTTTCAAATCTGGCGAATCTGGCATAAAATTTCAGCGACGCGTACTCAGTTTGGACTGCGGCGACATGTCGCCGCTTTCGCGCGACGCGTCACGTCGCATCGTGTCAAAGCGCGGACGTGTCCGCGCACTCCGAAAAATTCTTCGTTCACGGTCATTCAAATGGATTTGGCTTGGCTGCCGGTTTAGGCAGCGGCTTGGTCGCCGCTTCTTCACGGGCAATCAGGTTCGAACGCGCTTCGGCAGGATTTTGCCATTCCTGCGCGACCATCTGCATGGCGACGTCAATCGGCAGGCGCACGACGCCGCGCGATTGGTCAATCCAGCCAGGATGATTCAAATCTTGAGCTTCGGCCGCGCGGATTTCCGCCAGATCCTTGGCGCGCAGGGCGGCGCGGTCGGCGTCAATCGCCGGTGGCGGCGCCAAATGTCTCACCGCCAAGATAAACAAGGCGAAGAGAAAGCTTGCGATGAGAAAGCCCAAGCCAACATGCCACACGGGACGTTCGTTGTTTGCTTCCAAGTTCATTGGTGACCTCCCGGAGTCGGCATCGTGGCGGCAATTCCCTCAGGCGTTTCGTATTTGATGCCCATGGCTTCCAGCAGGCGTGGGTCCTTCTGCGGGAACGGCGCGTGCGCGTTGAAATTTTCCACAAAGACCCGACTCAACAGTCCACCCATAAAGGCAAGGCAGCCGAATTGCAGCCAGAGCCAGTGGAACGGATAACCGTGCGGATGCAACGCGGGCAGGATGTTGAAGGCCAGGTCCGCGAAATTCATCGCCCACGACCACAGGCAGACCCACAGCATGATTTTGAAATTGGACTTCACACAGATGGGCAGCAGCACCAGGAACGGCAGCAGGAAATGGCCGAAGATGATAAGCAGGTCCAGCCCCCACCACGAGCCGTTCTCGCGGATGAGATACCAGAAGGTTTCGTCGGGAATATTGCCATTCCAGACGACGAAGTATTGCGCGAAGCCGAAGTAGGAATACAGCAGCGTGAAGGCGAACAGCAGCGTGCCGAGATAATAAAACTGGTTCCCGCGGAGCACGCCGGTCAACACGCCTTGCCGCTGCAAAATCATCGCAATCAGATACGCCGTGGCCACGCCGACAAACGCGCAACTGGCAAAAAAATAGATGCCGTAAACTGTCGAAGCCCATTGATATTGCAGCGATTTCATCCAGAGCACGGACGCGAACGTGATCGTCGCCGCGAAGGCCAGTATCCCCCAACCGGAATGGAATCGCATCCGGCGGGTACAATGGACGTCGCCGGTTTCATCCTGTTTGAGCGACCAATAACGCAGCCGCGACGACAGCAGCCACCAGATGCCGAACAGAATCGCCGCCGCCACGCAGAAGCCCGGCCAGGTGAACAGCGGCCATCTCCCGCTCAAAGCGCGGTTGTTGGCCGGGTTCAGCGTTATCCAGGTATAAACCTTTGGCGCGAGCAACAAAACCGGCACGAACAGAATCGCCAGCCACGGAAACAGCAGCGCGCCGAGGTGTTCGCAGAACCGCCGGATGCCGACCGACCAGCCGGCGTCGCTCAAGTGATGAATCATCACCAGGAACAAGCCGCCAAGCGCGATGGTCAGGTAAAACATGAACGCCAGCAGCCAGACATAGCCAAA
>Ga0335077_10006435_pt1 | contig 14516 bp, 10 predicted proteins | sample Lox_Sample_31_FD_207151 | JGI IMG/M metagenome (GOLD analysis project Ga0335077, IMG submission 207151) | Soil microbial communities from Loxahatchee National Wildlife Refuge, Florida, United States - Lox_Sample_3.1 | ecosystem: Environmental > Terrestrial > Soil > Wetlands | place: USA...
CAAATTGCGGCTGCGGCAGCTTCACGCTGATCACCGCAACGAGGCCTTCACGGACATCGTCGCCCGTCAGGTTCTCTTTCACATCTTTGAACAGCCCGAGTTGCTGGCCCGCATAGTTGATCGTGCGGGTCAGAGCCGTGCGGAAGCCCGAGAGATGTGTTCCGCCATCAATCGTGTTGATGTTGTTCGCAAAGCTGAAAATTGTCTCCGAATATCCGTCGTTGTACTGCAGGCCAATTTCCATGTGGACACCGTTGCGGTCGTCCTCCATGTAAATCGGCTTGTCGTGCAGCACCTGCTTGCCGCGATTCAAATGCTTGATGAATTCCGCGATGCCACCGTTGTACTTGAACTCCGCATGCTTCGGCTCTCCGGTCTTCGCGTCGGTCGCGCGCTCATCGGTCAGCGTGATCAGTAATCCCTTGTTCAGGAACGCCAACTCGCGCAGCCGCTGCGCCAGCGTGTCGTAGTTGTATTCGGTCGCAGTGAAGATGGAGCGGTCGGGCAGGAAATGAACTTTCGTCCCGGTCTTCACTTTCGCGACGCCGGTCTTCTTCAGCTTGCTGGTCGGATCGCCCTTCGAATATGTCTGCTGCCAGGTCGCGCCATCGCGCCAGATTTCGAGTTCGAGATCCTCGCTCAGCGCGTTCACGCACGACACGCCAACGCCGTGCAATCCGCCGGAAACTTTGTACGTGGACGAATCGAATTTTCCGCCGGCGTGCAGCTTGGTCATCACGACCTGCGCGGCGGAAACTTTCTCGCCATCGATCTCCATGTCGTCGACAGGAATGCCGCGGCCGTCGTCGATCACCGTGATGGAATTGTCGAGGTGAATCGTGGCTTCAATCTTCGTAGCAAATCCCGCAAGCGCCTCGTCAACGGAGTTGTCGACCACTTCATACACGAGATGGTGCAGCCCGAGCTCGCCCGTCGATCCGATATACATCGCGGGACGTTTGCGGACCGCCTCCATTCCGCCGAGCACTTTGATCGAATCGGCGGTGTAGTCGCTATTGCTGTTCCCGTTGCCTCCGCCGTTCGCAGTACTGATCGGAGTCACTTTTCCGTTTTTTGTTTTGGTGTCGACGATGGGAGTATTGATCTCTTTAGTGGCCATTCCGCTCCGCGAAAATGTCCCGAATTTTTGAATTCTCGAATGTGATGCTTTCGGTCCTGGAACCAGGCTGGGAGTGCATTCGATCCATCTTTTCTTGAGCTCTCGAAATCGGACTCAAGTTATTGAAATTGCTAATACTTAGGATCGATTCTTACTGTAAATATTATACCACAAAAGAGGCCTATTTTCGAGGCTCGATCAAGTGCCGAATCGAGGGAGTAACGCGGGGCAAAGTTTCTCTGTAAATGAGCGCTACGTTGGACTCTGTTTAGCTACATGATCGTTGACTTCGCCATCTGTGATGCTGTACCTTAACAGAGATACACTTGTTGCCGATGTCTTTCCGCCTCACTCCAACAACCGGGCAACCGCTCTACCTCCAATTGATGCAGCAGATTCGCCACGCTGCGGAAACCGGCGCATTGCAGGACGGCGATCAGTTACCGGGTATTCGAACCCTAGCGGAAGAATTGGTAGTCAGTCCGAATACCGTTGTAAAAGCATACTCCGAACTGGAACACGAAGGCCTTCTGGAATTGCGTCAGGGCTCTGGAGCGTTTATTTGTGTGAAACGCCGGACCAAGTTTCTGGCGAATCATGTACAGCTGGCACGTCGGCGGATGCGAGACATTATCGAGCAACTTCGAGAAGACGGCCTTTTGGATGAGGAGATTCGCCGAGCCTTCGAGGCAGAGCTCCTCTGCGCAGTCGAGACTGTGGGGAAGCGATGACGAATGAACCCGCAATAATCACACATGCACTCGCGAAGTCGTACGGAAGCGCGGAGGCAGTTCGGGGACTAAATCTGTCAGTAGGCCGAAATCGTATTACCGCCTTCCTCGGTCGAAACGGCGCTGGAAAGAGCACGACTATCAAAATGCTGCTCGGACTAATCCGGCCAAGTTCGGGCGAGGGCACCGTGCTTGGCAAGCAAATCGCTGATCCCGAAGAGAATCGCGAAATGCGCCGAAAAGTCGCATTCGTTGCCGAAGACAAGCCGTTGTATGGCTATATGACAGTAGAGCAGATAATTGGCTTTGCGCGTTCGTTCTACCCTGATTGGCGCACAGATGTGGAAAGAACTCTACTTCGCGACTATGAGTTGCCAGCTCGTCGAAAGGTCGCGAAGCTTTCCAAGGGAATGCGAACGAAACTTGCACTATTGCTTGCATTCGCCCGACGTCCCGAATTACTAATTCTCGATGAGCCAAGCGAAGGGCTCGACCCCGTAGGAATTGAGTCTCTCCTCCAAAGTCTTGTTAGCCAATCGGCAGATGGCGTAGCGGTCTTCTTCTCTTCCCACCAGATCGCCGAGGTAGAGCGAGTAGCCGATCACGTCTGTATTCTTGAGCACGGGCGTTTGCGGCTGGATGCGCCCCTAGATCTACTCCGTGAGCGGTACCGGCGCATTGATTTAGTCTTCGCGTCTCCTCCGCCCGAGAGTGAGTTTCAGATTCCGGGTGTCGAGACGATCCGCACCAACGGTCGTCAAATAAGCCTATTTGTCAGCCGCAATGTCGAGGCGGTGACTGAGCGTGCCCGTAATTTGAACGTAAGCTGCATCGAGGTCACGCCCGTCGGATTGCGCGAAATATTCCTGGAGACGGTCAAGGAGAGTTGATTTGTGCTTTGGTACAAAGCCTGGCTTGAGACTCGCGCGAGATTTCTGACGCTTCTGGTAACTGTCACAGCAGTGTGCGGATTTTTTGTCTATCACGGTCTCGGGGACATGACCCCTAATTGGAGGCTGGGGAGGGATTTCAACCGTCTCCTATTCCTTAACCAGCAGATCCTAGTCTTCCTGTGGATTTTTGGCGTTGTTCTTTTGGGGATGGGAGGAATCGTACGTGAAAAGGCAATTGGAACGTCTTCGCTAACTTTAGCTTTACCCGTCAGCAGAACGCGCCTGATGTGTGTTCGGGTCGGCATCGGCGTCGTAGAGGCGATTGCTTTGGGACTTGTGCCGTGGACGGCGGTCTATGCGATTTCGTCTCTTGAGGGAATGCCCATTTTGATTTCACAGGTCGGGCTCTACCTTCTGCTGTTAATAGTCGGCGGGATAGTGTACTTTGCCGCAGCGGTATTGGTTTCATCGCTGGTCTCAGGTGAATATACAGCTCCCTCCATTGCGTATGGAGCGATCCTTCTGCCGACAATCCTGTCTGATGTTTACCTTCCGCTTTTTCTTAACAATCGGCGGTTGGTGACTGGCGCCTTCTCGGTAGATACAATCACCTTTCTCGTTTCGGGACGTCTACCATGGTTGGGGATAGCGGCAAGTCTGTCTGCGGCAGGGCTGTTGCTGTGGGCTTCGATCACGATCGTGCAGCGGCGAGAGTTTTGAATACCGCTAGGCCCCTGCTCACGTAACCGGCTAGGCGCTGGCGGAACCCCGTATTCACTCGTTGATCGAAAAGTGTCCTCGAATGAAAGGGCGGCCTTCGAGGCCGCCCCGATAATCAGCTTGCTTTGCTCTTACGCCGTAGCCGGTCTCTCCCCACCCTTCGCCCGTCCGGGCTCCAGATTCGGCTTGATGACATGCTGCACGCCATCGTCCGGCTTTACCGCTGGCGGAGGCATCGGCGGAAGTTCCTTGCCGTCCACCAGCAGCTTGATTTCGTTGGCGTCGAGGACTTCCCGCTCAATCAACGCCCGCGCCACTTTCTCCAGCGTATCGCGGTTGTCCGACAGGATCTGCCTTGCCGTTGTATAGCCGTTGTTGACCAACTTGCGCACTTCCTGATCGATCTTGATCGCCGTATCCTCGCTGTAGTCGCGATGCTGCGCGATCTCGCGGCCGAGGAAGATCTGCTCTTCCTTCTTGCCAAACGTCAGCGGACCGAGATCGCTCATGCCCCACTCGCATACCATCTTGCGAGCCATATCGGTCGCCCGCTCAATGTCGTTGCCTGCACCGGTGCTCATCACGTTCAGGAACATCTCTTCCGCAATGCGACCCCCCATCAGGATCGCGATCTGCGTATCCAGATAGTTCTTGTAATAGTTGTGCCGGTCATCCGTGGGCAGCTGCATCGTCACGCCCAAGGCCATGCCACGCGGAATGATCGTCACCTTGTGCAGAGGATCGGAGTACGGCATTTTCGCCGCCACCAGGGCGTGCCCGGCCTCGTGATATGCCGTATTCTTCTTCTCCTCATCGGTCAGCAGAAGCGACTTGCGCTCCACGCCCATGAGGACTTTGTCCTTGGCCACCTCAAAATCGTATTGCAGCACCGCTTTGCGATTCTGCCGCGCCGCGGCCAAAGCGGCTTCGTTGACCATGTTGGCCAGATCAGCGCCCGAGAAGCCCGGGGTTCCGCGAGCCAGTACCGAGAGATCGACATCCTCGGCAAGAGGAATCTTCCGCGTATGGACGCGGAGAATTTCTTCGCGTCCACGGACATCCGGACGGCTCACCACCACCCGTCGGTCAAAGCGCCCAGGCCGCAGCAGCGCCGGATCGAGCACGTCAGGCCGGTTCGTCGCCGCCATCAGGATGACGCCTTCGTTCGATTCGAAGCCGTCCATCTCGACCAGCAACTGGTTCAAAGTCTGCTCGCGCTCGTCGTGTCCGCCGCCAAGCCCGGCGCCACGGTGGCGTCCAACAGCGTCAATTTCGTCGATGAAGATGATGCAGGGAGCATTCTTCTTGCCCTGTTCAAACAGGTCGCGCACGCGGCTGGCACCAACGCCAACGAACATTTCTACGAAGTCCGACCCTGAAATCGAGAAGAACGGAACATTCGCCTCTCCAGCAACCGCCCGCGCCAGCAAGGTTTTACCGGTTCCCGGAGGCCCTACGAGCAACACGCCCTTGGGAATCCGCCCGCCGAGCTTCTGGAACTTTTGCGCCTCGCGCAGGAATTCGATAATCTCGCGCAGCTCTTCCTTGGCCTCTTCCACTCCGGCAACGTCTTTAAACGTCACCTTCTTCTGCTGCATCGAGAGCAGCCGGGCCCGGCTCTTGCCGAACGACAAGGCCTTGTTCCCGCCTGTCTGCATCTGGCGAATCATGAAAAACCACAGCGCGCCCAACAGGATCAGCGGAGCCCACGTCCCCAGGAGAGTTAACGATAGATTCCCGCTGTTGACGTCGTGGAAGTTCATCACGACGCCCTTGTCATGCAGGCTCTTGAGCAGTTCCGGGGTGAAGTAGTTCGTCGGAGCCGTCGTGTGAAACGCCGAACCGTCGCGGAGCTTGCCGCGAACCTCCATGCCGTTCACGGTGATTTCCTGGACACTATTCTGGTCGATGTCACTGATGAACTGCGTGACATTGACTTCCTTGTCCTTCTGACCATCGCGAGCGCCTTTTACAACCTCCCACAGCAGCAGGGCCGAGACGCCGATTAGCAGCCAGAACAGCACGGTCTTTACAGTTGAGTTCACCTAGAAGACTCCTGAAGCGCCAATACACTCCTGCGTCGGACGCATACAGCTATTAGATGCCCCGGCGGATAATTCGATTGGCGAATTCCTTAGAACCTTATTCTACATATTCTCTGGGAAAAAGGCGCTGATCTTCACTTATAACTTAAGTCACTGGGGTTGTTGTATTTGCCACTCCGTGGTCTCAATTATTTCGGTTCAATCGGAGCGCTGGGATCGGGTCGAGGAGGCACCGATACGTTCCTCTGTTGCATCTTGCGGATCATGAATAGCCATATTGCTCCCAGCAGGACCAGCGGGGCCCATGTGCCCAGCACTTGAAGCGGAACCGAATCAGAGCTCGCATTTCCGAACCACACCTCCACGCCTTTCTGGCGAAGCGCATCCGTATAAACTGCCGGATTTGCCGGACCGGTGAGACGAAAACGCCCCTTGCCCTCGCGGTATGTGCCATCAATCTCTGTTCCGCGGATTCGGACGTTAGCAACCCGGCCACCTTCGACATCCGCCATGAATTGCGAATAGCTGATCTCGGGTTGGCGCCGATCCCCGGTCGTCGAGCGCACGTTCTCCCACAACAGAATTGCTGAGACTAAGATGACTGCCCAGAAGATGACGGTTTTGATAGTACGGTCCATCCAGGAAAAAATCAGCGAGCCGCTGCCAGGTAGGGCAGATTGCGATTCGTCTGTTCGACCGCTCCAAGCCCATATCCGACCAGGAATGTCTCATCCACAAGAAAGCCGAAATAGTCGGGCTGCAGCGGCACTCGCCGCGCGGCCTGGCGATCGAGGAGCGTCACCAGCTTGACCGAAGCCGCTCCTCGCGACCGCAGATCGCTCATTAGAAACTCGCTCGTGACTCCCGAGTGGACCAGGCCCTCGACCAGCAGGATGTGCTGGCCCTTAATCTCCGGCTCATGACTGAAAAAGATCTCCATCACATCGGCGCCCGGGCTCCCCTGCGGATGGCTGTATTTTGGCTTGATGAATTGGCACACGACCGGAACCTCGATCGCCCTGACCAGGTCGGCCAGGAACATAAAGGCGTTTTCGAGCACGGCCAGCATCTGGACAGTCTGGCCTTTGTAGTCGTCGGAAATCTGACGTCCGAGTTCCTTGACCCGCTTTTGAATCTGCTCGGCAGCGATGACCTGCCGCAGTGGCTCGACCCGCGAACCATTCATGAAGTAGCGTGCCTCCCGGCACCAGTTTGGTGAATTCTACTCGCGCTTAACCCGCGTCATCGCCACCCGGCGTTATTGCGAGGATCGCAACGGCCTCCCGCCCCAGCTTCGCCCGCAAACGCGCAGGCGGAGCAAATCCCCTCAACCAAACAATCTCGTTCCCACTTACGATTACCGGCCAGAGCCGCCGCTCAGGATGAGCGACATGATGCTCCTGCAGCAGTTCCTTTACTTTCTTGGGGGATTTCGTATGATCGGGCCAGAATCGGTCTCCCGCACGCCGGTTCCGCACCCTTAACGGTCCGGGCAGAGAATCCGCGTCCAGAAGGTGCTCTGGATTATACGCCGCCTCCGAACCAACCGGAACCCGGCGCACCTCAATCACTAGCCCAATCTCGGGAATATTCAACTGCCCGGGGATTGTGAGTTCATATTCGTAATCTTGCGGCAACTGCTCGCGCAGATCGGGAGTCAGAAACAGCAACTGGTCCGCCTGCCGCATCACCTTCCAGCCCATGGGAAGAGACAGTTCCTTGCCGCTCGCGCCCTCTGCCGCCGCGAACCGCAGAACCTCTTCGATATGCTTGAACTCGAGCGCTAGGCCCGTATGGTCTCCGATGGCCTTAACGGCCCGCCGCTGCACGGCAATCGGCTCACCCAGAAACCACAAGCGATCCACGGATGCATTCATCACCAGCCACGGCGCTTCGTCGATGCGCGACTGCAAGCTCTTCTCTGATTCCGTTTCGACGGCCGGGCGCCCCATCCCAGTCGTTGGGTGCCCCATCCTAAGCGCGTCTTTTGCGCTTAGGGTGGGGGTTTTCGAAACGTTCCCAATCTGAATCAATCCTGTCGACCCGTCCCGCGCCCACTCCGGCTCAGACCAGTGAATCGCTGTTCCCATCCACCCGGTAATTTCGTTTTCCCAGTAGTCTTCTTCGCCGCGTGCAATCTCGGCCAGCTCAGCCAAATTTTCCGCCACAGCCGGATTGAAATCTTTTTCGAGCAGCGGCAGCACGAGCTTGCGAATCCGGTTCCGCGTGAACCTGGAATCCGCATTCGTCGCGTCTTCGCGCCAGCTCTGCCCGATCTCCCGCAGATACGACTCCAATTCACGCCGCCGGAACTCAAGCAACGGACGCACAATCTCGCCGCACACTTCGCCGTCGTCGCTCTCCACCGCAATGCGCGGATGTATGCCGCCCAGCCCTCGAAAGCCCGCACCTCGCACGATCCGCATGAGGACAGTCTCCGCCTGGTCGTCCAGCGTATGCCCCGTCACGATCTTGTTCAGTTGTGTGCGGTTGCCCCACCCTTCTCGCGCATCTTGCGAGAGGGTGGGCAAATCACGATCCGGGAAGGGCACGGCTTCAGCCGTGCCGCTAACGGCGGCGGAAGCCGGGGGCTTCAGCCCGTGAGGGCCGTCCTCGATCAGCGATCGGAAGAGTCCATACCTCAACTCGCGCGCGGCAGTCTCCAGGCTCAAGCCTTCGTCGCGCGCATGTCCCGCCACATCGTCGCTGTCGCAAAAAGACTCCAGATCGAACTGACGAGCCAAATCCGCCACAAACTGCTCGTCAGCATCAGACTCCGCCCTTCGCAACTTGTGATTGAAATGAACAACAGAAAGGACAATCCCCAACTCACCGCGCAATTCGAGCAGAAGCCGCAACAGAGCAACCGAATCAATCCCGCCAGAAACGGCGACACCAACGCGATCTCCAGCCTTGAGAAGTTCATGCCGCCGAACGTGAGAGAAAACGCGCTGGGCGAGGGCGTGCACGAAGCCATGGTACAACCCCAGATCACATAGGGACAGCCGTCTGGCTGTCCCTACGTGGTTCTCCTCGGTGTCTCTGAGACGCTGTGGTGAAAATTCCTCACAACTCCGTACTTTTATCCGCCATCAACTTCCGAATCTTCTCCACGAACTCCGCCGCCGGCATGTCCTCGGTCTTCTCTTTCCCGCGCGTCCGGACGTTCACCTTCCCCGCTTCGGCCTCTTTGTCTCCGACCACCAGCAGGAACGGTACTTTCTGCAACGCGTGCTCGCGGATCTTCGCATTCATCTTCTCGTTGCGCGCATCGACCTCCACGCGCACGCCGATCGCCTTGAGTTGCGCCGCCACCTTGTTCGCGTACTCCGCGTGCCGCTCGCTGATCGGAATCATCACCGCCTGCACCGGCGACAGCCACACTGGAAATGCTCCAGCATAGTGCTCGATCAACACGCCAAAGAATCGCTCGATCGATCCATACAGCGCCCGATGCACCATCACCGGCTGCTTGCGCGACCCGTCCTCGGCGACATACTCCAATCCGAACCGCTGCGGCAAATTGAAATCGAATTGCACCGTAGAAAGCTGCCAGAGTCGCCCGATCGCATCCACCAGCTTGATGTCTATCTTCGGCCCATAAAATGCCGCTTCGCCGGGGATCGTCGTATACTCGACGCCCCGCTCCCTCAGAACTTTTTCCAGCGACTGCTGCGCGTGATTCCATTGCTCTTCGCTGCCGACAAAATTCTTACGATCGTCCGGATTCCACGTCGAAAGCTCCGTCTGGAATTTGTCGAATCCGAAATCTTTCAAAGTATCGAAAGCAAATTCCAGGCACGCAGCGATCTCTCCCTCAATCTGCTCCGGAGTACAGAAGATATGCGCGTCATCCTGCGTAAATCCGCGCACCCGCAGCAGCCCGTGCATCACGCCCGACCGCTCATAGCGATAGACAGTTCCCAACTCGCCGAGCCGCACCGGCAGATCGCGATATGACTTGAGCCCATCCCGATAGATCAAAATGTGGCCGGGGCAGTTCATCGGCTTCAGCCGATACTCGGCGTCATCAAGTTCCATCGCGTCGAACATGTTCTGCGAGTAGTAACCCTCGTGCCCCGAGGTCTGCCACAACTGTCTGCGCATCACGTGTGGCGTGTAGACGAGCGAATATCCGCGCTTGAGATATTGCTCGCGCATCCAGTCTTCCATCTCTTTGCGGATGATTCCGCCCTTCGGATGCCAGAAGATCAGCCCCGGCCCCGCCAGTTCCTGAATCGAGAACAGATCGAGCTGCTTTCCGAGCACGCGATGATCACGCTTCTTGGCTTCCTCAACCTGATTCAAATACGCATCAAGGTCTTTTTTCGAGTAGAAGGACGTCCCGTAAATCCGCTGCAGCTGCGGATTCTTTTCATCTCCCAGCCAATACGCGCCCGCGATGTTCAGCAGCTTGAATGCCTTGATCTTCCCCGTCGACGGAATATGCGGACCGCGGCAGAAATCGGTGAACTTCCCCGTGCGGTAGATCGAAATCTTTTCATCGGGCTTGGTGAATTGCTCGATGAAATGGCACTTCATGAAGTCGCCTTCTTTTTTGAACTCCGCCAGCCCCTGATCGCGTGGCAGAAACTCCCGGGCGTACGGAATGTTCTGCTGCACGAGTTCCTGCATCTTCTTCTCGATCTTTTCGAGATCCTCAGGCGTAAATGGCGTTGGACGATAAAAGTCGTAGAAGAATCCGCTGTCGGTAGCGGGCCCATGTCCCAACTTCGTCTCCGGAAAAAGTTCGAGTACAGCGGCGGCCAGCAGATGCGCTGACGAATGTCGGAAAACTTGCAGCGCCTCGGGATTCTTCTCGGTCAAAAGCGTCAGATCGGTGTCTTTCTCCAAAGGACGCGCGAGGTCAATCAGATCCCCGTTGGTCTTCGCCACAAGTGCCGCATCCGCCAGTCGCGGACTGATCGACTTCGCAACCTCAAACGCCGTCGTGCCTTTCGGAACTTCCTTCACGCTCCCGTCCGGGAGCTTCACATGAATGCTGTCTGCCATAGTTTCAAACCTGCTGGATTTCTGAAACTTTCAGTGTAGAGAAGCCTGTGAGGAGCGGTCAAACCGTCCCAAACTCAGCGTAACGAAACCGCCGCCATTCCGCCCGTTGCGAGTTATAATTCCACGTTTTTTAAATCCACTGTAGAAAATGGATTTTCTATGCAAACCCGAACCCCGAACAGCAACTTCATCCTTGCCCACCTGCGAATGATCCCGGCATCCATTGCGTGCGCACTATTTCTGCTGGTAGCCCTCCCCGTCCACGCCCAAGTAAAAGCAAAAGCCAGTGTGGATCTCTCACAGCAGAAAGCGGTGCTTTACACCACTTCCATCGGCATTGCTGCCGATCGATGGGACAAGCACGCATTCGATGCGGACACGATGCGCTTGCTCCAGGACGCCGGAATCACTAATGTCCGCTTCCCGGGAAATGGCGGCATCGAGGCTCTCTATCACTGGTCGACAGGAACAATCACCAATCCCTACACCAACGATCGCGCCCCCGCGTTTCCGCGCGAGAGAATGTTTCCAGCGATGGTCCCGGTGATCGACACCTTGGGCTCCGCGCTTGTATCCGTTAATTACGGCAGCAATCCGGATGGCACTGGAGGCGGCGAACCCGCTGAGGCCGCTGCTTGGGTCGCGTACGCCAATGGCAGTCCGAGCAACACACAGCCCATCGGCAAAGACTCCAAAGGAACCGACTGGAAAACAGTCGGTTTCTGGGCAAGCCTCCGCGCCGCCACTCCCCTGGCAACCGATGACGGATACAACCACCTGAGAATCGGTCATCCGTCCCCGATCGGAATTCCTCTCTGGACCGTCGGCAACGAGCCTTGGGGCAACGGCTTCTATGGTCAGGCTCGCACCGTCGGTTCGGATGCCGACAATGAAGGCAAGTACGGCCAAAGCCCCGCGCCCGAACCCGATCTTCATGCCGGAAAGGTAGACAGCTCGAAAGACTGGGGCCGCAATCAACACAATCAGCGCGTCGGACCTGCAGTTTACGGAGCTGCTGTCGTGCAATTCGCGAAGGCGATGAAAGCTGTCGATCCTCACATCATGGTGGGGGCCTTCGTAATGCCGCCGCCCGACGCCGCCGATTCCGATCAGTTCGGCAAGAACTGGAATGCGGAGGTTCTCAAGGATGCATGCGGCAGCATGGATTTCAGTGCTGCCAGCCTCTGGGAAGGAAAAGGTGCTCCGCCCAGCTTCGTCAACAACATCGACGAGGACGATCTACTTACCGTTGCCAGAGACCCATTGAACAACGAAATGCATTTTCCCGGCCAAGACGCCATGGAGCACGACTACACTCGTCTCGGGCGCGATCTGATTGAAAAGTACAAGAAATACTGCCCATCAGGACATGCTCCACAACTGGCTTTTACGAGCGTAGGCATCGCCCCGTGGTTCCCCGCGAAAAATCCTGCGGTAACCGCTCTCTATTCCGCTGACACCGTCGCAACGTTGCTGGAGCGGGGAGCGTACACCGTGGAGTGGGGCCCGATCCATGGCGCGTTTCCGATTTTCCTCGACGAAAAGAACCAACCCCAGCCCGCGTATTTCGGCATCAAGCTCATTCACCAGATCGCGAAACCGGGAGACATTTTCGTCGGAGCCACATCGCAAAGCGAGATGCTCGCCGTGCATGCCGTAAAGCGCCGCGATGGCGGTCTTGGCCTACTCTTGATCAACAAGGATCTTTCCCGATCCATGAACGTGACGGTCTCGATCGCAAACTACAATTTCGCCAATAAGGGAACTCGCTACGATTATGGAAAGGTTACAATCGACGCCGGCAAGACAATCACGGAAGCTCCAATCGAGAATCTGGGACCGACCTTTACCGTAGAAGTCCCGCGGTATAGCGTCACGGCGATTCTCATTCCAAAAAACTAAATCGGAAAAATAAAAGAGGAGCGAGGGTCAATCTCGCTCCCCATTTTTTTGAAAAAAATCCAGATCTCGCGACAAGACCTACATTTGCACATCCCTGACGTGCGTCGCGACGTACCACTTGTTCCCAAACTCATCTTTCACCGCCGCGTTCCGGTCGCCGTAAGGCTGATCGGTCGGCTCCTGGATCGACGTTGCTCCAGCCGCGAGCGCCTGGCGATACACGTTCTCCATGTTCGGAACGTACAGGTAGAACATCGCCGGCATTGTCTCGTACTTCCCGTGAGCCTCGCCCATCTCGATCACAGCGTCGCCCACGCGGACCGCCGCATGATGCACGACTCCATCCGGCGATGCGTGCTTGAGCATCTCCTGCGCACCGAATGCGCGCTTCAGGAAACTGATCAGAGGCTCGGCCCGCCGGGGATGCAGGTACGGATTCACGTTGTGCAGCCCCTTCGGCACAATGCCCTCACCCTGGTACGTCGCCACATACCAGAAGTTGCCCGCCTGATCTTTCACGGTTCCCGATCTCTCGCCATATTCCTGATCGCGAACTTCATCGATCAGAGCAGCTCCTGCTGCAACCGCCTTCTTGCAGGCAGCATCCGCATCCTCGACGTATATGTGCAACGCGTTCGGTTGCGGCGATGCGGGCGGCTTCTTGCCCGGCAATCCTCCGCCCATCATCATCACCGAATCCCCGATCCGCACTTCGGCGTGAACGCCTGTCGGCATCACCGCCCGCATGATCTCTTCGGCCCCGAAGGCCTCTTTGACGAAGTCCAGCAGCGCGAGTCCATTTTCGGCGACCAGATACGGCGTCACCATCCGGAAGCCGTGCGGCACTGGACTCACGCCCCTCGCCTCAGAATCCTTTCCACCTTCAGGTCCCGGCATCATGTCCTTCATCCGCCGGTGCATCTCCTCGACAGACATCTCTTCTTTCACCGTAAACACCGCCCAGGAGTACCCAAAGGGATCCTGCAGCAGAGCATCACGATGCCCGTAGAACTGGTCCTTCGGCTCGCGCACCAGCTTCATTCCCTCGGCCACAGCATGGTCCGCGAACGAATCCACATCATCCACCTGGACGGTCATCGAGATCGGCGAGTTCCCCAGCGTCTCCGCGCTGAAGCGGCCGCCCTCCGGCCATTCGCCGGCGATATTGATCGTCGATTCACCGATCTTTAACTGGGCATGCGGAATATCGTTCCCAACCTGGAATCGAAAAATCTCTTTCGCGCCCAAAGCCCTCTTGTAGAACTCGATCGCTCGGGCAGGATCTCGGAACGCAATCCTCGGCGTTGCGCTCACGTGCGTGCTTGTAACTGGTTCAGCAACGGTAGGCATATGTTTTTTCCCCTCCAATTCGGATTTCAATCGTGCCTTGAAACTCGCACTCGGCAGATTGCGCAAGTCCGCCGCAATGCGCACCAACGGCTCGATTTCAGCCCCCGCCTTAACAACCCGGCCATCGTTCCGGGCCAGCATGGCCTCGATAGCCGTGTTCAGTTGCTCGATCTTCTTGCTATCGCCATTCCCGTGTTTTAGAGAGCGCTTAGGCATCGGCACCCTCCATGCGCGCGCGTAAATTGCTCAACGCGCGAAACTGTAATTGCTTCACTGCACCTTCGGTCTTGCGGATCTCGTGTGCGACTTCCTTGATGCTCTTCTGCTCCACAAATCTCAGCACGACCACGCGCTGCTGTTCTGCCGGCAATGAATCGACCAATCGAAACAGCGTTGCCTGTCGTTCCACCTGCTCAATTTCTTTGGGACTGACCTGCGCCGCCTCAACCCGCTCCTCGTCCGCGATCTCCCGGCCGGAACGTTGCCAGCGGTCCGTAATCAAATTGGCGGCAATGCGGAACAACCACGCCGCGAACGGAATTCCCCGCCATTCGAATCGTTTGAGGTTTGCCAGCGCCTGTTGAAAGACGTCGGCCGTCAGATCTTCGGTTTCACCGCGGTCCTGCACCCGCCGCGCGATATACGCGTACACGCGTTCGAAGTGGATTTCATATAGCTCCCCAAAGCGGGCAGGATCCTTCTGAGCAGCTTCGATCAGAAGCCGTTCGTCCGCTTCTTTCTT
>Ga0335077_10006436_pt1 | contig 14511 bp, 13 predicted proteins | sample Lox_Sample_31_FD_207151 | JGI IMG/M metagenome (GOLD analysis project Ga0335077, IMG submission 207151) | Soil microbial communities from Loxahatchee National Wildlife Refuge, Florida, United States - Lox_Sample_3.1 | ecosystem: Environmental > Terrestrial > Soil > Wetlands | place: USA...
ACCCGCGGGTCGAGCGGCTTCGGGATGATGTAGTCACGCCCGAAGGTGAAGCGCTCGCCGCCGTAGGCGCGCGACACGGACTCGGGAACGTCCTCCCGGGCCAGCTGGGCGAGCGCCTTGGCGGCGGCCATCTTCATGTCCTCGGTGATGCCCTTGGCGCGGACGTCCAGAGCACCTCGGAAGATGTAGGGGAAGCCGAGGACGTTGTTCACCTGGTTCGGATAGTCGGATCGGCCGGTGGCCATGATGACGTCGGGGCGCGCCGCCTTGGCGTCCGGGTAGCTGATCTCCGGGTCGGGGTTCGCGAGCGCGAAGACGATGGGGTTCGCGGCCATGGACTGCACCATCTTCTGGGTCACCAGGCCCTTGGCGGAGCAGCCCAGGAGGAGGTCCGCCCCCTCCATGGCGTCGGGGAGCGTGCGGGCGCGGGTGTCGACCGCGAACTGGGACTTCCACTCGTTCATGCCCTCGGTGCGCCCCTTGTAGACGACCCCCTTCGTGTCGACGAGGATCACGTTCTCTTTGCGAACGCCGAGCGTCAGGTAGAACTTGGTGCAAGCGATGGCCGAGGCCCCGGCTCCGGAGACCACCACCCGGACCTTGGCGATGTCCTTGCCGGCGACCTCGAGGGCGTTTATGAGCGCGGCCCCGGAGATGATGGCGGTGCCGTGCTGGTCGTCGTGGAACACCGGGATCTGCATCTCCCGCTTCAACCGCTCCTCGATGATGAAGCACTCGGGGGCCTTCACGTCCTCGAGGTTGACCCCGCCGAAGGTGGGCTCGAGCGCCTTCACCACGGTGCAGAACTTCTCGATCTCCTTCGCGTCCAGCTCGATGTCGAAGACGTCGATGTCGGCGAACTTCTTGAAGAGCACGCCCTTCCCCTCCATGACCGGCTTGCCGGCGTGGGGGCCAATGTCGCCGAGTCCGAGCACGGCGGTGCCGTTGGAGATGACGGCGACGAGGTTCCCGCGCGCCGTGTAGGTGTAGGAGAGGTTCTCGTCCTTGGCGATCTCGAGGCAGGGGTCGGCGACGCCGGGGCTGTACGCGAGCGAAAGGTCGCGGGCCGTGGCGCATGGCTTCGTGGGAACGACCTCGATCTTTCCCGGGCGGCCGCTTGAGTGGTAGTCGAGCGCCTCCTCCTTGCGGATTCTCTTTTTCGGGGTCTCGAGGTTCTTCGGCGGCGAGAAGTCGGTGGCCATCGGACGCTCCATTTGCTCTAGAGGGGAGCCTCACAAAAGCCCACCGAGCCGAGCTAGTCAAGAAAGGAAAAAGACGCGTCGCGTTAATGTAAATCGTGTAAATGCGGCTGGGAGCGGGTTCTAGGAGGGGATCCGGCCTTCGGCGCACTTCGCGCGCACTCTGCAGCCCGAACGAGGAGACTCCGCCTCACCCGATCTTAGCGGCGCCCTTGGCGCCGCGCCTCGAAGGCCTCCATCTCCTCCAGGGTGCGCGGCCAGTCGTCCTTCAACAGCCGGGCGAGGGAGCGGTCGGAGAGGATGCGGCCGCCGGTCTGGCAGCGCGGACAGTAGTTGGTCTCGTTCTCCGCTCGGGCGATGCGCTGCACCGGCGCGCCGCAGGTCGGGCAGGGCTCTCGGTAGCGCCCGTGGACCGCCATCCCCTCTCGGAAGGCGGTGACTCCTTCGGGGAAGGCGCCGGCTGCCTCCTCCCGGAGGCGCTCCGTCCACTCGAGGAGCACCGCGCGAGCGGCCAGCCGGAGCCGCTCCACCTCCGGTGCGTCGAGTCGCGAGGTGAGCTGCACGGGGGAGAGGCGGGCCCGGTGCAGGATCTCGTCCGAGTAGGCGTTGCCGATCCCGGAGAAGAGGCGGGGGTCCGTGAGCGCCCGCTTGAGCGTGTGGTTCTCCCGGGTGAGGGCCTCGCGGAAAGCCTCCGGCCCGACCTGGAGCGGCTCGATGCCCCCGCGGTCCAGGGCGGCGAGCGCCGCGTCCCCGGACAGGAGGTGAAGGGCGGCGCGGCGTTTCGTCCCTGCCTCGGTGAGGGTCAAGGTCCCCTTTGCGAAGTCGAAGGCGGCGAGCCCGACTTTGCCCGGGAGGGGCGCGCCCACCTCCTTCCAGTGGAGGCGGCCGGCGATCATGAGGTGGAGCGCGAGGTGGAGGTCGCCTTCCAGGGCCACTACGAGCCGCTTGCCCCGACGGGACACCCCCTCGACGTCACGGCCGAAGGCGGCGGAGAGCGGGGGGTCGGCCGTGCGAACCAGGAAGGGGCTTGCCACCCGTACCCTCTCGAGCCTCTCCCCCTCCACCCGGGCGCGCAGGGCCTCGGCGTACACCTCGAGATCGGGTAGCTCGGGCACGCCGCCATTCTAACTACCCCTCGGGCCGGGTGGCCGAAGCCCCGCTCCCGGTGGTAAGAAGCCCAGACGTGCCACGCTCCCGCGTTCCCGGGTTCCTCATCCCCCCCCTCGCCGCGCTCGCGTACTTCGTCGTCCTCTCGGCGTGCGTGGTCTGGCTCGTCCCCCTCGCTCTCCTCGCCGCCGTCAGCTGGCCCTTCGACCGCAATCGGAGGGCGGCCGGGCGGTTCCTCCGCATCGTCGGGGCGCTCCCCACCTACGCCTATCTCCCCTGGCACGTGCGCATGGAGGGACGGCCGCCCCGGCAGGGCGCCTACGTCGCCGTCTCGAACCACCAGTCCGCCCTCGACATCTTCGTCCTCTCCCGCCTTCCGCGAGAGATGAAGTGGCTCGCGAAGAAGGAGCTCTTCCGCGTTCCCTGGTTCGGCTGGATGTTCACGCTCGCCGGGGACATCGCCGTGCAGCGCGGCGATCGGGAGAGCGGGGGCGAGGCGCTGACGCGGGCGCGCCGCTACCTCGACAACGGCATGCCGGTCATGATCTTTCCCGAGGGGACCCGCAGCCGCGACGGAAAGATGCTTCCCTTCAAGCCGGGGGCGTTTCGCCTGGCCGTGGAGGCCCAGGTGCCCGTGCTTCCCATCGCGGTCTGCGGCAGCGCGGACGGGATGCCGAAGGGCAGCCCCTGGATCCGCCCGACGCTCGTGCTCGTGCGCGTGCTCGAGCCGATTGAGACCGCGGGGATGACCGGCGCGGACGTGGTCCGGCTCTCCGCATCGGTGCGGGAGCGCATCGGCAACGCCGAGGGGGAGCTCCGCCGGGCCCGCCAGGCCGAAGGTTGGTAGGCCACCGCCGGTCGGTCGCCCAAAGGTCGGAATCCTCGTTTGTGACGATTCGGAAACAGCCTCGAAACGAATCCGCGGACCCGCGTCTTAGCACTACCGCCAACCCCCCCATCCGGTGAAGTATCCGCCCGGAACGGAAAGGCGGAGAGGTCGACCAGGCATGTACCCCACCCGGGCAGTCGCGATGTTGAAGCTGTGGCGCGTGGCTCACATGGGGAGGCCCGTGCACGTGGAGCGGGACGAGGACGAGCCGGGAAAGTCTCCCGCCCCGCGGGTGGACTCGCCCACGGCACCGGAAGTGAACCGGATCGGTCCGGTCGCGAGCGCCCCGTAGGCCCCGTCGAGGCCGAGGCCTCACCCGCTCCGGGCCGGGGCGCGCCTTCTGGGCCGCCTCCGCGCGCCCCTTCGTCAGTGCTCGTGCCCGTGCCCTGCGCTCGGGCCGTGGCCGTGCGCGTGGGTGTGCACGGTCCCGTCCTCGTGGCGATGCTCGTGGGCGTGGTGCGAGTGGGGGTCGTGCCCGTGCGCGTGCGTGTGGACCGGCGCGCCCGCGCTTCGGCGCGGGACTTGGGCCCGGCGCTCCTCGAGCCAGCCCATCCACTCCGCCATCCCCAGGCCGCTCCGGGCCGAGAGCTGGATCACCTGGGGCCTCGGCATGACGCGCCGGAGCCCGTCGAGGATGGTGTCCACGCGGACGTCGAGGTGGGGGAGGAGGTCGCACTTCGTGAGGAGCACGAGGTCCGCCGCCTTGAACATCACCGGGTACTTGAGAGGCTTGTCCTCTCCCTCGGTCACCGAGAGCGCCACCACGTTCGCCGCCTGCCCCAGGTCGTAGATGGCGGGGCACACCAGGTTCCCGACGTTCTCGATGAAGAAGACGTCGAGCTCCCTCCACGGGAAGTCGTGGAGGGCGTGGTGCACGAGCTCGGCGTCCAGGTGGCAGCCTTGCCCGGTGGTGATGGCGCGGGAGGGGATGCCCGCGGCCTCCAGGCGCCGGGCGTCGTTGTCGGTGGCGAGGTCCCCGGAGACGGCGCCGAGCCGCCAGCGCCCGCGGAACCCCCGGGCGGTGGCCTCGAGGAGAGCGGTCTTCCCCGCGCCCGGCGAGCCCATGAGGTTCAGGGCCAACACCCCCTGCTCCACGAAGTGCTCGCGGTTGTGGCGGGCCGCCCGGTCGTTCCCGGCGAGGATCTTCTCGTGAACTTCCACGGGGACGAGCTTCGTGTCCCCGCATCCGCAGGTCGCGCACATCAGGGCACCTCCATCTCGATGGTCTCGAGCAGGATGTCGTCGCCGCCGGGGGCGACGCGGGCGGGGAGGTGGCAGGCCTCGCAGGCGAGGACCTCCCCGCGGGGGATCTCCCGGCCGCAGCCCGGGCAGCTCCAGCGGGCCGGCACGCGCCGGAGCTCCAGGGGAGCCGCCTCGCAGAGGGTGCCGGCGCGGAAGGTGTCGTAGGCGGTCTGGAAGAGCTCGGGATCCACTCCGGAGAGCTCTCCCACCGAGACCACGAGCCGGTGGACGGCGGTGGCCCGGCGAGCCGAGGCCTCCGCCTCCACGCGGCTCACGAGCGACTGGATGAGGGAGTACTCGTGCACTCTTCGTCTCTGCCTTGCGCTAGCAGATGCGGGGCAAGGGCTCGCCGTCCGGCTCGGCGAGCAGCCGCCGCCCGAGCCCGGTGTCGAGGATCACCTGCCCCGGACGGTCGGAGATCGCCGTGCCCACCACGGCGGCGCGGCGCCCCAGCGGATGGCTTCGGAGGGCCTCGAGCACGCGGTCGGCGGCGCCGGGCCGCACCCCGATGACCGCCTTCCCCTCGTTGGCGACCACGAGCGGGTCGATCCCGAGCACCTCGCAGGCGGCGCGCACCTCCGGGTTCACGGGGACCGCCGGCTCCGACAGGAGGATCCCCACCCTCGCCTTCCCCGCCATCTCGTGGAGCACTGACGCCAGGCCTCCCCGGGTGGGGTCCTTCATCGCCACCACGTCCTCCCGGCCGGCCCGGAGGACCTCGCGCACCAGGCCGTTCAGGGGGGCCACGTCCGAGCGGACGTCCCCCTCGAGGCCGAGCTGGTGGCGGCGCATCATCACCGCCATCCCGTGGTCGCCGATGCTACCGGTGACGAGGATGCGGTCGCCGGGGCGGAGCCCTGCGTCCGTCACCACCCGGTCGGCGAACGCCACGCCGGTGGTGTTCACCACCATTCCGTCGAGCTCGCCCTTCCCCATCACCTTGGTGTCGCCGGTGACGATGGGGGCGTTCGCCTCGCGGCTCGCGGCGAGCATGGAATCGCGGACTCGCTCCAGGTCCGCGCGCGGGAACCCCTCCTCCAGGATGACTGCGCAGGTGAGCGCCAAGGGCTCGGTCGCCCCCATCATGGCGAGGTCGTTCACCGTGCCCGAGATGGCGAGCCGTCCGATGTCGCCGCCGGGGAAGAAGATGGGGTGGACCACGTGCGAGTCGGTGGTGACGACGAGCCAGCGGTCCCCCACCCGGAGGGCGGCGCCGTCGTCGAGAGCCGAGAGGCCGATCCCGTCCACCGGGGAGGCGAGCCCCAGGAAGACGTCCTCGATGAGCGCCCGCATGGCGCGGCCGCCGGCGCCGTGCTTCAGCGCCACCTTCTCGAAGGACATCAGGCCACCTCCTGCAGGTTCGGGTGTCCTCCGTACACGTGCCAGATCTTGCAGGCCCCCTCGGAGGACACCATGCAGGCGCCGACCGGGGACTCCGGGCGGCACTCCTTCCCGAAGAGCTCGCACTGGTCGGGCTTGGCGAGCCCGGACATGATGGACCCGCAGATGCAGCGATCGGCGAGCAGGTTCCGCTCCGCCCCACCCACCGCGGCGGTGTCGATCCGGAAACGGTGGCGCGCGTTCAGGTGGTCCCACTCGGGCTTGAGCTCCAGGTTGCCCCGGGGGACTCGGGCGATGCCCCGCCAGTTCCCGGCCACCACGTCGAAGACCTTCCAGAGCTTCTCCTGCGCCGGACGGTTCCCCTCCTTGGTCACGCAGCGCGGGTAGCAGTTCACCACCTCGGGGCGCTTCAGCCGGATGAGCCGCACGAGCTCCACCACCGCGGCGAGGACGTCGAGGGGCTCGAAGCCGGCGACCACGACCGGGGTCCCGGTGCGGCGGGCGAAGGGCTCGAAGAGGCCCCAGCCGGTGATGGTGGCGGCGTGCCCGGCGGCGATGAACCCCTCGATGTTCGTCTCCTTCATCTCGCTCACCACGTCCATGGCGGCGGGAACGTACTTGTGGGAGGAGAGCACCGAGAAGTTGTCGGGGACGCCGGCGAGGATGATGGCGGCGGTGGCCACCGCCGTGGTCTCGAAGCCGCTCGCGAAGAACACCACCTGCTCGGCGGGGCGGCGCCGGGCGAGCTCCGCCGCCTGGGAGACGCTGTAGACCACCTCGACCTTGCCGCCGTCCGCCTGGGCGTCCGCGAGGGACTTCGACGTGCCCGGCAGCCGCAGCATGTCGCCGTAGGTGCAGACCCGCGCGCCCTGCGCGGCGAGTGCCACCGCCTCGTCCACCTCCGGCGTGTCGGTGACGCACACCGGGCAGCCGGGTCCCATGATGACGTCGAGGCTTCGGGGGAAGGCGGCCCGGAGGCCGAAGCGGGCGATGGCCTGCTCGTGACTGCCGCAGACGTGCATGACCGAGACCGGGGACCGCCCGATGGCGTCGAGCTCGTGCCCGAGCGCCTCGGTCAGGGCGCGCGCCTTCGCCGGATCCCGGAACTTGAGCTCCTCGGCCGCGCTAGCCACGGCTCCGCTCCTTTCCCGAGGCGATCTCCCCGCGCACGTCCTCGGCCATGAGGTCCCCGGAGGAGGCCTCGGTGAGGATCTGGTCGAAGAGCGCCACGGTCTCCTCGACCTCGCTGGGCGGGATGCGGCGGATGGCGAAGCCGACGTGGTTCAGGACGTAGTCCCCGGGCGCCACCGGCTCGTCGACGATGTCGAGCCGGAGCTCGCGCGTCACCCCGAAGAAATCCACCGTGGCCGACAGGCCGTCGTCGGAAATGGTGAGCACCTTTCCTGGGACTCCGAGGCACATGGTTATCACTCCTTCCAGACAGAGCGCGGCGCCGCGGATTCGGCGACGAGGACTTGGCCAAGGGCGATGCCGCCGTCTCCCGGCGGTACCTGTTCGGGTAGGTATACCTCGAACCGGGGCGAAAGCTCGCGAGCGACCAGGTCCGCGAGGCGGGCGTTCTGGAACACCCCGCCGGCGAGGACGACCGGGAGCCGCCCGTGGATCTCTGCGGCGCCTCGCACGAGGTCGGCGGCCGCCGAGGCGAGCGCCCGGTGGAATCTCGCCGAGATCGCCCCTGGGAGTGCGCCGGCGGCGAGGTCCCCCGCCACCGCCCGCAGGGTCGGACGCCAGTCGAGCACGGCGGGCGACGCCCCGGCGTCGATCCGGTAGGGATAGCACCCCTCGGCGCCGTCGTCGGCCGCGTTGTCGAGCGCCATCGCCACCTGCCCCTCGTAGCGTGACGCCGGGCGCGCGAGGGCGAGCGCGCCCACCGCGTCGAAGAGCCGGCCGGCCCCGTGGACCCGGGGCGAGTGAAGCGAGCCCGCGATCATTCTCCGCACCACTTCGAGGTCCCGTGGAGGGACCTTGGAGAAGACCTCGAGGTGGAGCGGGGGCTCCCCGTCGAAGGCGTCGAGGAGCGCGGCGAGCGCGATGCGCCAGACCTCGCGGACCGCCCGGTCCCCGCCGGCGAGGGGGACGGGCCGGAAGGTGGCGAGCCGCTCGAAGGACGGATAGCGGGCGAGTAGGAGCTCCCCGCCCCAGGCGGTGCCGTCCGTGCCGAGCCCGACCCCGTCCCAGGTGAGGGCCAGAACCGGACCCGCGAGGCCGTGCTCGGCCATGGCGGCGGCGGCGTGGGCGTGGTGGTGCTGGACGCCGACCGCCGGGATCCCCTCGGCGCGGGCCCGGGAGAGCGCGTAGCGCGTCGACAGGTAGTCGGGGTGGAGGTCATGGGCGATTCGCTCCGGCCGAATCCCCAGGAAGCGCTCCATCCGGCGGACCGAAGCCTCGAAGGACTCGAGCGTCTCTAGGTTTTCGAGGTCGCCGATGTGGGGCCCGAGCGACGCCTCCCGCCCGGCGGCGAGGCAGAAGGTGTTCTTGAGCTGCGCCCCGCAGCCGAGGAGGGCGTGGGAGAGCGGGCGCTCGAGCGCCACCGGGCGGGGAACGTACCCGCGGGATCGCCGAAGGAGCACCGGGCGGCCCGCCACCACCCGAGCCACCGAGTCGTCGGCCCGGGTCTCGATGCCGCGGTCGTGGAGGAGGAAGAGGTCGGCGATTCCCCCCAGGCGCCGGAGGGCCTCGCTGTTCTCGCTGGCGATGGGCTCCTCGGAGAGGTTCCCCGAGGTCATGACGAGCGGCCGGCCAGCGGCCTCGAGGAGGAGGTGGTGGAGCGGAGTGTAAGGGAGGAGGAGGCCGACGAGCGGGTTGCCGGGCGCCACCTCGGCGGCGAGCCCGGAGCCCTCCCTTCGCTTCACGAGCACGATGGGTCGCTCCACCGAGGCGAGGAGCGCCCGCTCCTCCGCGGAGACCTCCCCGAGCCGGGCGGCCGACGCGAGGTCGGACACCATGACGGCGAGCGGCTTCTCCTCGCGCCGCTTGCGCTCCCGCAGGCGCCGCACCGCCGCCGGGGAAGAGGCATCGCAAGCGAGGTGGAAGCCGCCCACCCCCTTCACCGCCACCACCTCGCCCCGGGCGAGCGCCGCCCCCGCGTCCGCGATGGGGTCCGAGCTCGGCTGCGCGGCCCCGTCCGGGCCGGCGAGCGACACCCGGGGCCCGCAGGAGGGGCAGGCGTTCGGCTCGGCGTGAAAGCGACGGTCCCTCGGGTCCCGGTACTCGCGCTCGCAGCGCCGGCACATCCGGAAGCTCGCCATGGTGGTGGCGGCCCGGTCGTAGGGGATGTCGCGGGCGATGGTGAAGCGGGGGCCGCAGTCGGTGCAGTTCGTGAACGGGTAGCGGTGGCGGCGATCCCCGGGGTCGTTCACCTCCGAGAGGCAGGCCTCGCAGGTGGCGAGGTCCGGGGGGATGGTCACCCGCCGCTCCCGGGCCCCCTCGCTCTCGACGATCGCGAATCCCTCCGTCGCCTCGGGCGGGATGACCTCCGCCCGGACCTCCCGGATCCGGGCCGCCGGCGGCTGCTCGGAGCGGAGCCGGGCCTCGAAGGCGTCGAGGGCGGACCGGCCGGCGAAGGCCTCGATGGTGACGCCGCCGCTGTCGTTGCGGACGCGGCCGGCGACGCCGCTCTCCTGCGCGATCCGGTAGACGAAGGGCCGCATCCCCACCCCCTGCACGGTTCCGCAGATGAGGATGCGCCGCCCCTCGATGGGCGAGGCGTGGCCGGAGCGTTCCATGGCGCGCCCGGAGCGAGCAGGCGCAGGACGCCGACCTTCCGGGCCGCAAAGTGTAGCAGCGCGCCCCCGATGGGGGCAACGGCACCCCTTCCCCGACGCTCCGCTCCTCCTCGAGGACTCTAGCTGGCGACAGCACCCAGGTAGGCGCGGCGCACTCGCTCGTCGCTGAGGAGCTCCGCCCCCGTTCCCGTGAAGCGGATCTTGCCCCGCTCCATCACGTAGGCCCGGTCCGCGACCTCGAGGGCGCGGTAGGCGAGCTGCTCCACGAGGAGGATGGTCACCTCGCGCGAGCGCCGGAGCCTCTCCACGAGGGAGAAGACCTCGTCGATGACGACCGGGGCGAGCCCCATGGACGGCTCGTCGAGGACGAGGAGCCGGGGCTTCGCCACGAGTGCCCGGGCGATGGCGAGCATCTGCTGCTCCCCTCCGGAGAGGGTCCCGGCGAGTTGGTCCCGGCGCTCGGACAGCCGGGGGAAGGTGCGGTAGAGCGCCGCGACGTCCTCCTCCACCGGGCGCCGCTCGCCGCGGGCGAGGCGGAGATAGGCCCCGAGCTCCAGGTTCGTCGCCACCGACAGGCGGGCGAAGACCTTTCGACCCTCGGGGACCTGGACGACGCCTAGGGCGGCGATCCGGTTGGGGGCGAGTCGGGTGAGGGAGCGCCCCTCCAAGCGGACGTCGCCGGAGGTGGGGCGGAGGAGACCGGACACGGTCCGAACCGTGGTGGTCTTGCCGGCGCCGTTCGAGCCGATGACGGCGACGAGCTCCCCCGCCTCGACTCGCATGGAGACCCCCTTCAGGGCCCGGATCTTCCCGTAGTCGACGACCAGGTCCTCGATCTCGAGCAGGGCCATCGCCGGACCCTACTCCCGAGCCGCCGCGGGTGCGGTGTGCTTTCCGAGGTAGGCCTCGATCACGGCCGGGTCGGCCTGGACCACGGCCGGCGAGCCCTCGGCGATCTTCCTCCCGAAGTCGAGCACCGTGACCTCGTCCGAGATGGCCATCACCATGTCCATGTGGTGCTCGATGAGGAGCACGGTGACGCCCGCCGCCTTGATCCTGCGGACGATCTCGTTGATGGCCTCGATCTCGGCGGCGGTGAGCCCGGCGGCGGGCTCGTCGAGGAGGAGGAGGCCCGGGGAGACGGCGAGCGCCCGGGCGATCTCGAGGAGGCGCGCCTGTCCGTAGGAGAGGTTGGAGGCCTTCTCGAAGGCCTGGGCCTCGAGCCCCACGAAGCGGAGGAGGGCGTAGGCCCGCACCCGGGCCTTCCACTCCTCGCGCCCCGCCGCAGGCGAGCCGAGCGCGACCTGGTACAGGTTCGCGCGGAAGGACTCGTGGAGGCCGACGAGCACGTTCTGCAGGGCGGTGAGGTCGTGGAAGAGCTGGAGGTTCTGGAAGGTGCGGGCCACTCCGAAGCGGGCCCGCTGGGCGGTGGTCAGGCTCCCGAGGTCGTGGCCGAAGGAGGTGATGCGCCCCTCCGTCTGCGGGTACAGACCGGAGAGAACGTTCACGGTGGTGCTCTTCCCGCTGCCGTTCGGACCGATGAGGCCGCGCACCGTCCCCTGGGGCACGGTGAGGGAGAGGCCGTTCACGGCGGTGAGGCCCCCGAAGCGCATGGTGACGCCCTCGAGCACCAGCGCGGGCCCGCCTCGCCGTGGGATGGCGGAGAAGACGTCCACCGCATCGGCGGCGGCGGCGAGCGCCGCCCGGTCCGGGTCGGACCCGGCGCCCGCCACCCGGGCCCACCCCCTGCGCAAGAGGCCCGCCACCCCCTCTGGGAAGAAGAAGAGGACGACGAGGAGCAGGACTCCGTAGACCATGAGGCGGGCGTCGGCGAAGGAGGCGAAGAGGTCCGGGAGGAACACGAAGACGGTGACGCCGAGGAGGTTCCCGAGGATGGAGCGGGTCCCGCCGAAGAGGAGGGCGATGAGGAACTCGACGGAGAGGTTGTAGGAGAAGGTGTTGGGCGCCACGTAGGAGTCGAGCTCCGCGAAGAGCCCGCCGGCGAGCCCGGCCACGCCGGCGGAGAGCACGAAGGCGGAGACCTTGTAGTAGGCGCGCGAGATCCCGCAGCAGGCTGCGGCCACGGCGCTGTTCTTGATGGCCTCGAAGGCCCGGCCCCAGAAGCTCCGGGAGACGTTGTGGAGCGCGAAGAGGACCCCGGCGAGGAAGGGGTAGACGACGAAGAGGTAGCGGTTGCCGCCGAGCGACCACCCGAAGAGCCGCAGCGGGGCGAGGGTCACTCCCTTCGTCCCGTTCGTCCACGCCTCCTGCTCGTTGATGAAGGTGTAGATGATGAGGCCGTAGGCGATGGTGGAGACCGCGAGGTAGGGGCCGGAGGAGCGGAGCGCGGGGAACCCGAGCGCGAACCCGGCGGCGGCGGAGAGCACCACCCCCAGGGCGAGCGCGGCGAGGAAGGGCCACTGGGGGAAGAAGCCGATGGCGCTGTCGCCATTCAGGGAAGGCGGCGCGGTGAGGACAGCCACCGTGTAGGCGCCGATGGCGAAGAAGCCCGCGTGGCCGATGGAGACGTCGCCGATGTAGCCCACCACGAGGTCGAGCGAGGCGACGAGGAGCGTGTAGACGAGGATCCGGCCCAGGATCCCGTGCACGTAGTACTGGTTCTCGACGAGGAGGGGGAGGGCGAGCGGCGCGAGCGCGAGAAGGGGCGCGAGCCGCCGGGCGAGCCGGGTGGGGGGGCGCGAGCCTTTGGCGGCCTCCTTCATACCTTGCGGATGACGTGGGCGCCGAAGAGGCCGGAGGGCTTCACCAGGAGAAGCGCAATGAGGATGACGAAGCCCGGGATGTCCTTGTACCCGGTGGACACGAACCGCGCAGTGAGGCTCTCCGAGAGTCCGATGATGAGGCCCCCCACGAGCGTCCCGTAGCCGGACTCGAGGCCGCCGATGATGGAGGCGGAGTAGGCCTTCACGCCGAGCACGGTGCCCATGGTGGCGGACACGAGGGTGATGGGCGCGACGAGGAGCCCGCCCACGGCCGCGATGGCGGCCGAGAGGGAAAAGGAGAGGAGGATGATGCGTCGCTGGTCGATGCCCATGAGGCTCGCCGTCTCCCGGTCCTCGGCGACTGCCAGCACCGCCTTCCCGAGGAGGGTGCGGGACTTGAGCGTCTCCACGGCGACCACGATGGCGAGCGACACCCCGATGATGAGGATCTCCTGGGGGTAGACGCCGATGCCGCCGGCCCCGAAAAGGCGGAGCGGGGCGTCGCCGAGCGGCGAGCGCATCTTGAAGTCGTCGGTGCTCCAGAACACCTCGGCGGCGTTGCGCAAGACGATCCCCGCCGCCAGGGTGGCGAGGATCCAGGCGTACTGGGAGCTCTTCTTGAGCGACGGCTCGACCGCGAACTTCTGCACGAGGACGCCGGCCACGGCCCCGACCGCGAGCACCCCGGCGAGGGCGCCGGCGAAGGGCACTCCCCTCGTCATGTAGAGGACGAAACCCGTCACCCCGCCGAGCATGAGCACGTTGCCGAGCGAGAAGTTCAGGATCTTCGAGGTGGAGAAAGTGATGTTGTAGCCGAAGGCGACGAGCGCGTAGATCATCCCCTGCGCGGCGCCCGCCCAGAGGAGCTGGAGGGTCTGCATGTGGGGAGCGCGAGGGCGCCGCGGCGGAAGGGCCTACCTCGCGGGCGGCGTCACCACGCCGTCCTTCACCACCCCCATGATCACGTGCGCGCCCTTCACCGCCTCGTGGTCGGAAGGGGAGAAGGGCCGCGCATAGGTGCCTGTCACTCCCTGGTAGGGCTTCTCCAGGTTCTCGAGCGCGGCCTTCAGCTTGGGGCCGTCGGTCGTGCCGGCCTGCTCCATGGCCATCTTCATGAGGTAGAGGGAGTCGTAGCCCTGGGCCGCGGCCACGGCCACCGAGATGGGCTTCTCGTTGAACTTCTTCCAGTAGGCTTCGAGGAAGGCGACCTGCTTCGGGGAATGGGCGCCGGCCTCGATGAAGGTCTGCGGCATGGCGGCCCCGTCTCCGTTCGCCCCGGCGTTCTTCATGAAGGCCGCCATGGAGAGGGTCCAGCTGCCGATCATGGGCACGCGCCAGCCGATTCGCTCGGCGGAGTTGGCGACGGCGGCGAGTTCCGGGCCGATGCCATAGACGAGGAGCACGTTCGCACCGGCGGCGCGGGCCTCCTGGAGCTGCGCGGTCATGTCGGTGTCCTTGATCTTGAACTTGCCGACGTAGACGGCCTTCACCCCCCTCTTGTGCAGCGCCTTCTCCATCTTGGCGCGGCCGTTCTGGCCGTAGTTCGTGTCGTCGCAGAGGATGGCGGGGCTCTTGAATCCCCTCCTCTCCAGTGCCTCGGAGACGATCATCTCCGACTGGATGATGTCGCCGGCGGCGATGCGGAAGACGTAGTTGTCCGCGCCGTAGACGTCGAACAGCTCGTTCACCTTGGCGCCGGCCGAGACGTTGATGAGCTCGGGCACCTTCTTCTCGCACGGGTAGCGCAGGGCGGCGTCGGCGACCCCGGTGTTGATGGGGCCGAGGACGGCGCTCACCCGCTCCTTCTCCAAGAACTCCTGCATGATCTGGCCGCCCCGCTCGTTCTTCGCCTCGTCGTCGCGCTCCACGAGCTCGATGCGGCGGCCGAGGACGCCGCCCGAGGCGTTGATCTCGTCGGCGGCGAGCCTCACGCCGTTCCGCATGGACACGCCCATTCCGGCCGAGCCACCCGTGAACGGACCGTACACGCCGATCTTCACGGGCTCGCCGCCTGCGGCGGCGGCGAGGAGCACGAGAGCCGCTGTGATTCCCTGCATCTACGTCCTCCGATCACGTGAGCAACAACGGGATAGGCTTTTTTTTACCTAACGAGCGCCTCCCGCCCGCGCCAGGCGCTCGGCTGGGGCACCTCGGGCGAGAAGGCGCGCTCCTTCGACGGGCTACGTTCCTCCGTCCCCGATCGTCGCCGGGCCGCGGAGGGAGGTCCCAGACGTCCCTCTCCCGTGGGACGGAGGCCCGGGGCG
>Ga0335077_10006439_pt1 | contig 14509 bp, 13 predicted proteins | sample Lox_Sample_31_FD_207151 | JGI IMG/M metagenome (GOLD analysis project Ga0335077, IMG submission 207151) | Soil microbial communities from Loxahatchee National Wildlife Refuge, Florida, United States - Lox_Sample_3.1 | ecosystem: Environmental > Terrestrial > Soil > Wetlands | place: USA...
CGTAGAGGCAACTTCTTGATCAATGCGACACGCCGGGATCAACCCACATAACGCGCCTTAGTGGCATGACACCGGCGCCTTCCTCGCCTGGCAGCACCGAGGTGGCGCGGCCAGGCCGCCGCGGCATCAAGGGAGTGGAGTCAGGTCGTGACGGGCTGGGGTTGTCACGGCCTGACCTGCCGGCGGCGGCCTGCCACATCCGCTATTCTGACATGAAAACGGTTTTCAGTCTAGAAAACAAGGGATCGGGATCGCTTTGCCCCGGTAGGCCTGGTCGCCAGGCTGGGGGCTTGTTGCGTGCCGGTGGCGATCATCCCCGGCGCGTCCGGTCCGCGGTGGTCTTGCCTCGGTTGCCACTGATGGCCTTGGCCATCAGGGCGCCGGCATGCACGGTCCGGGTGCGGCGCCGCGCTGCCCAGCCGCGTCCGGTGCCGTAGGACAGCGCGCCAAGAGCGCCGACGAAGAAGCCGACCGGCCAGTTGTACAGGTAGGAGCCGGCGATCGCGGCCCACACGGTGACCAGGGCGATGGCGACCGACAGGAGCATGGCGCGGACCGGCCGGCTGGTGAGGGATCTGGCGGCTGCGGGTGGGCCGATCATCAGGCTGAAGATCAGCAGGGCGTCGTCGTCGTGCGGCAGCAGCCGCACCTGCGGCGCGGCAGGATCCAGTGGACCTTCTCCAGCTCAGCCGGCGGGACGTCCCAGATCTGCGCCCAGCTGGCGCCCGCATCGGCGGCATCGGATAACCCGGCACCGCACCGCGGGCACCCGGTCGGCGGATCGGCCCGCTCGGTCCGATCCGGGGAAGACGCAGGCTCCAGCCCCGATCCCGTGTGGCCCGGCTGCCCGCCCGGTTTGCGGTCCTTGGACCGCACCCGCTGCGAGGACGCTTTCTTCCGCTTGGCCTTGGCCTCGATCGAATCCTTCGACGGCGGGATCGAGGAATTCGCCGAATTCTTTGCGATCTGCGCTCGCAACCTGGCCAGCTCGGCCTCTAACGCCGCGATCCGTTCATCAACGGCCGCCAGCCGTTCATCGCGAGCCGCTAGCTCAGCGGTGAACTCCGACCGCTGGGCCGCGATCGTCGCCGTCAAGGCGCCGATCTCGCTGTCCTTGACCTCCACACCTGCCGCAGCCGCGCGTTCGCAGCCCGAAGCTGCTCCTCGGCCGGCGTACTCGGAGGCGTATCGGGCACAACTGACCATGATCACCATAACGTCGGCAAGGTCAAGCACCGACCGCCGATCCGGCGTGTTGCGCCGCCTCATCCACGCACGTCAACAGCACCCGTGAATGGACACCTGTCAACGAGTGAGGGCCACACTGGCCACCGGTCCTTACTTACCAACGCAGGTGAGCTGAGTCACATGTGGTCATCCTGAATCCAAAAAGAGAGTGATTTCGTGGGCACCATGGCCGTGTTAGCTCCAGCCGCCGTCGGCTTCGATGGTGGTGCCGGTGATATAAGACGCATCTGGGGAGAGCAGAAACGCGACCACGGCGGCGATTTCGGCAGGTTGGGCCAACCGACCGAGTGCGCTCATCGAGCGGATGAGCGCGTCAAACGGTACATCGGCGAGTGCAGGGGGGGTGTAGTTGGCGCTGTAGCGGGTTGCCATGCGGGTGGCGGTGGCGCCGGGGGCGATCGCGTTGATGGCGATGTTCCGCTCGGCCAGTTCGGGAGCCAGATTACGCACCATGGCCGAGATAGCGGCTTTGCTTGCCGCGTACAGGGCGTGTTGATAGACCGCCAGGCGCACACTGACCGAGGAGCTGAGCACGATCCGGCCGCCGTCGGTCATCGCGGCGACCGCCGCCTGGGTGACGAACAGTTGTCCGGCCACGTTGGTCTGAAAGAGGCGATCGAAGTCGGCCTGGGTGATGGTTTCCAGCGCTCCGAAGTGCTCGACCCCGGCGTTGCTGACCAACAGATCCAGGCCGCCGAACTCGGATACCACCGCGCCGACCAGCTCGTGGGTCTGCGCCACGTCACTGACATCGGCCGGGAAAGCCGACGCGGCACACCCGTTGTCGCGGAGTTCGCCGACGAGCGCATCGGCGGCGGCCCGATCGGATCGATAGTTGACCGCGACTGTGGCTCCCTGGGAGGCGAGCCGCCGCACGATCGCGGCGCCGATTCCGCGGCTGCCTCCGGTGACCAGGACCCGCTGGCCCGCCAGGCTTGATGTCGATGTCATGGCGCTACCTATGTTCTCTCTCTGTCTTCTCTGGATGTGAACAGTCCTTGGGTCGGCGCCGCGACGTTGCGCGCTTGTCGATGACCGTGTCATTCGACCCTCCAACGGTTATCGGCGCATGCCATCGACGATCATGTCCAGCAGACCAGCCCCACTACCGGGTGGCCTGGCGCCTACCAGGTGGCGGGGGACCTGGGCCGGGCCATCCCGCTGTACGAGCAGACCCTCACCGGCAGCGTGCGGGTCCTGGGCGGGGACCACCCTCAGACCCAGATCGTGCGTGACATCCTCGCCGCGGCGCGGCAGCAACTTCAGTAGTGCCCCCTGCACGGTGTCCGTACCGGGCCTCGGAGGGCAGCCCGGCCCGCGCTGAGCCACCGTCGTTTCAGGAAATGGCCCTTCCGTGAAGTAAATTGGCCCAGTGCCCACTCCGCAACCCGGCAAATCATCGCACAAAATGACATATTTACTGCGGTATGCGGTTCCGGGTATGAGGAAGGCCCCGGCCTTTCCCCTGGCCGGGGCCACCTTCTCCAATGGTGGGGTCAGCGGCGGCCGACGGCCCGGACGGCCGCAGTGATCGCCGAGTGGTGGGCGAGGCTGCCTTCACCCGCGCCGTTCCGCCACGCCGCCCAGACGGCGTTCTGTATGGCCCCGGGTACCTGGCGCCAGTGCGCCGGGCACATGAGCAGGCCGTTGTCGACCTGCAGTGTGCAGTCGGCGACGGGGCACACGTGGGTGTTCTGGGGCATCGTGTTCTCCGGCAGCTCGCGGATGATGGTGGCCGAGGGGAACGCGGTCCGGATGACCGCCAATGCCATCTCGTCGGACATGCCGCGTGTCATCACAGGCCCAGCTCGAAGTCGGCCTCGGCCTGCATCTCGATGGCGTCGGCCAGCTGGTTGTATGCCTGCCGCTGCTCCTGTTCCGCCTGGTGCTGGTCACACCACTGCGCCGATAGTTCACAATCGCCGCAGTAGGAGTCCACGGACTCACTCTGGAGCTCGACGGCATCCGCCAAGGCCAGCCGCAGCATGTTCATCTGGTTGTCGTCGAGGATGACGACGTGGGTATGCGTAGTGTCGTTCACGGATTGCCTCCAGGTTAGGTCTGGTGGTGATCAAGGGCTCTCCGTGGTGTTTGCAGCACCCGGAGGGCCCGCCTTTCACATGTGCAGGTCAGCCTCAGGTTCCTGACCGTTGCCCCCAGAGGATCTCGGCTAAGTCGCAGGCTGCTTCGGCTTCGACCGCGGCCTGCTCGGGGGTGAGATCGACGGCGCCGAAGTCGGATCGTCCGTCAGCCCCAGGTCATAGGGGTCGGTTCGTATTGCATCGGTCCTCCTTCATTGGGTGGTTGCCCGGGGTCTGGTGGCCGGTCGCCTTCCCCGACGTCGGCCTAGATCACGGTGGTCTCGGTGCTGTACGACATCACCTCCCGTTCACCATCCGGGGCTGTGATCTTTGGTCTTGATCTTCCGTTGCCTGCCCGCGCATATCGGCTTTAGGTGACCGGGACGCCGGGTCAAGGCCGCGTAGCGCCCGCAGGGGGCCAAGATGCTTTCCGGCCCAGAGGCTCCGCGCCGCCCGGGTTTGGCGGCGTCTGGAGGGGCGGCTGGAAAGGATGTTGGCAGCCTTGACGCGGCGACCTGGGCGCCGACACTGCGCGCCGGGGTCAGGCACTGCCCAGCAACTTTCTGTCGGACTCGGTCATGGCCGCATCCTATTCACTTTGGCGTTGACTAAAAAGGTACACTCGCGAGTGAAACAGTCCGCTTCCAGCGCTCCCGGAAGGTTCCGCCCATGAGGATGACGAGGATTCGTGGCGAGTGCCCCGACGGCCGCACTTGCCCCGCTGTGCACGACACAGACGGGGACGTGCTGGTTATTCAGGGCGACCTGATCACCGATCCGCACGTCCTGAACGAGCTCAGGCTCGGCCCCGGCGAGGCCGCCGTCGAGATTCCCCGCACGCTGCTACCGGAGGTAAATGCAGATGCTGAACGAGACCCAGCTGGGTGAGGCGATCGACTCCCGTTTCACCCGGACCCTGTTCCGGCTCGAGGTGCTCGACCGCTACGACGTCGCCACCGACGGCGCCGACTACGATCGCTATCTGCGCGGCGAGGTCGGCCCGGATCCGGCCCGCAAGGAGCCGTGGCTCGAGACGCTCCGCCGCGAGGCGGCAGAGGGCAAGTACAGCCACCGTGTGCACGTGCTCACGTCGCCCTTGACCGACTATCTGCGATACGAGTGCGAGTGGGGCTACGCCTACAACGCAGCCGCCGGGGAGGACATCCGTATCCTTGACCTGGCAGAGATCCGCCGGCCAGTCGGCCTGGTCGACGAAGATTTCTGGCTCATCGACAACACGCACGCCGTGCGCATGCACTACGGACCGGGTGGCACTTTCGCCGGTGCGGAGCTGGTGCCGCCGGATGCGGTGCCGTGTTATAGGGCGGCCCGGGACGCCGCCTGGGCTGTGGCTGTGCCGTTCCCGGCGTGGTGGGCGGAACATCCGCGGTACTGGCGTACCAACTGGCTCGCCGCCTGAATGGCCGGGACTGAGGCTGTGGGACACGAACGCGGCCGGGATTGGCTGTCCACCACCCTGCGCGATCTGCGCCGCAGGGCAGGGCTGTCCGGGATGGATGCGGCTGGGCAGGCAGGCTTGTCCCAGCCGCGTATCTCGCGGATCGAGACCGGCCGCTTCGTGCCTACGGAGGCTGAGATCCGCAGCCTCTGCCGCCTCTACCAGGCTCCGGCCGATGTCCGGCGGGAGCTACTGCAGGTCGTCGATGATTTGCGGTCGGAGACGGCCGCAGCGCGCGTCGTGCTGCAACGGGGCGCTTGGCGGCTGCAGCAGCGGCTGGGCCGGATCGAGGCCGCATCGGCACGGCTTCGGGCATATCAGCCTGCCGTCGTGCTGGGCCTGCTGCAGACGGCCGACTACGCCCGGGCGGTCTTCGCCGACGGCGGAGACATCACGGGCGAGGCGCTCGACCAGGCCGTCGCCGAGCGCGCTGCCCGCGCCGCCGTTCTGGACTCTGATCGCGATTTCACTCTGATCATGGCTGAGGGGGCCCTGCGCTGGCAGGCCGGCGGTCCCAGGCTGATGGCGGCGCAGCTCGACCACATCGCGGAGGTCACGCACCGGGCTAACGTGCGGATCGGGGTCATCCCCTGGATTCGTCCAGTTCAGGTGTTCCCGCTGCACGGCTTTCACATCTACGACCAGCGCGCCGCGATCGTGAGCACGCGCACGGCAACCGCGTTCATCACGGACCCGCGGGACGTCTCCGACTACGAGAAACTGTTCGCTGAGCTTGAGGCGCTCGCCTCGTTCGACGACGATGCGCGCCGGGTGATCTCCCGGATCGCTGGCGATTACCGCGACCTGGCGTAGACGCGCTTTCTTCACAGCTGATGGCTGATGCCTGCCGCCGCCTATGTCTATGCACGTTCAGTGATGCATAATTCTGGGGAGTGCTGGAGATGGGAGGTCCGCGCACAGGGCGGCGAACATGATCGTCTGCAGCTGTCGGATCGACCAGAGAAGATGCGAGTGCTCACTGAATGAAGCGATTCGCCCAGGACGTGGGCAACCCCCAGCATCGGCACGAACTGCCAAGTACATCCCGATGCCGGGGGCCTCGCCAGCTAGCAAGAGAGGACCCTCACCAGTGGTAACTACGAAAGTACGGCACGGCGAGCCCGTGCAGGCCGCTGGCCTGCACGCATTGGAGGCCGCGCGCGGGTTGCCGTGCAGTCTCTGCTACGCGCCGGCGGGCGCGCCGTGCCGCTCCGACCCGGACCGTGATCACCTGGGCCGCTATTGCGAAGCCGAGGCCAACGGGAAGATCACCCGCCCACAGCTCGCAGTCATCGTGGATGGGCTTGCGGTCATCGCAGTTCGCCTCCTCGTCGAGGCGGCGGCCCGGTGACGGCGCCGGAGGGCCCTTCGCTCAACGGGCACCATCAGATCGACTCCGGTCACTGGAGCGCCGACGGTCTGACGCTGGTCACCAGGCCACCTCTATGGCTTCCATGGCTCGGCCGCGGAGACCGGCAACCTGCTGACCGGGCTCGGCGGTGGCTACGCGCCGCCACCATCGCGCTCGGCTTGCTCGCCACCGCCTCGGCGGTGGTGTCCTGGGCCGCGCAGTACCGGCTCGTGTACGCCTACAAGCATCACGCCGGGATCGCCGCCGTTCAGGCTTCGATTCCCGACGCTGGTGCGCTGGTGTTCGCGGCCCTCGGGATCGCGCTCGCACTACGTGGTCGCCAGACGGCCAGGGCGCGGATCCTGAACGTGGCGTGCGTCGGCATCTCGATCGCGATGAATGCCTTGGCGGCGTCGGTGGGCGTGACCGCGATGGCGATCTGGGTGATGCCTGCGGTGCTGTATGCGCTCGCGTCCGACACGCTGATCTCGGTGATCCGGGCGATTGAGGCCGACGACGACACGTCCTCGCTGGCCGTGGTCGGCAAGGTTGCGTTGTGGTCACTGCGGCTGGTGGTCGCGCCCCGGTCGACCACGGTCGGCGCGAGGCAGATGGTGCTCGCCGCCACACCACTCCCAGTGGCAGAGATGTCCCCGGTAGGGGAGACGGTCAGCGCGTCCCCAGATCCGATTCTGGAACCGCGGTCTTTTGCAGTCGGCGCGCTCGTCGCCGGGACGGTCGAGGCGGGCAGCGACGAGGGAGCCGCGCAGGCCGCTGCGGCGTTCGCCTCCGAACTCGCCGCCGGCAAAGTCCCGAGTATCCGTCGGATCCGTGACCACCTCGGCTGCGGGCAGGCCCGCGCGGCCGCGGTGCAGCAGGTACTCCGCGCGGGGGTGACCCGATGACCGCAGTCAAAGCGGCCGCGGTAGCGGCCGTGGTAGCGGCGGCAGTGTTCCTGGTTCTGCACCTGCTCGTATTGGTCGTACTCGGCGCGATAAGCGGGGCGGCGGGGTATCACCGGCTGCGGCTGTCCCGCTGGTCGGCCCGGCGGGACATGGTGGGCACGATGCGGCGGCGGACGTTCTGGTTCCTGCGGCCGCGGCCGGGGCCGGGGTTTGCGCCGGTGCTGCACCTGCTGACCTGCTGGTCCCGCAGCTGCGCCGTGCTCGGCCACGGCAACCGGGCCCGGCCGGGTACGACGAGGTGGCAGCGGCTCACCAGCCCGGTCGGCGGCTATGCGATCCCGCTGGGTCGCAGCTGCTACGGCAAACGGCTCTTCGCCTCGCTGGAGGAGATCGTGCTGTACTGCTCGCTGCCCCGGCAGGGCAAGACGTCCGCGCTCGCGCACCGGATCGCCCGCCACCAGGGCGGCTGTGTCGCGGCCAGCAGCAAACCGGACCTGTACGGGCTGACCGTGCACCGGCGCAAGGCACAGGGGCCGGTGCACGTGTTCAACCCCGGCGGCTTCGGCCAGGTCACCTCGACGGTGCGGTGGAACGTGCTGGCCGGATGCGAGGACGAGGACACCGCCTGCCGCCGCGCCGCCGACCTGACCGGCAAGCAGTACGCCGGTCACGGTGACATGCAGTTCTGGATCTCCAAGGCCACGGTTGCCCTGGCCGCGCTGATGCACGCGGCCGCGCTCGGCGGCCACACCATCCTCGACGTGACCCTGTGGGCGGACAAAGACGGCACCCAGGAGGCGGTCGACATTCTGCAGCAGCACCGCCCGGGCGGGCTGCTCGCCGCGAAAGTGCAGGAACTTCGCGCCACCAGCGGCTCCGGGCGGATCGCCGATTCGATCCGCACCACCATCACCGAGGCGCTCGCGTTCTGCACCGTGCCGAAACTGCTCGCGTCGGCCACCCCCGGCGGCCCGGGCGAGCAGTTCAACGTGTACGAGTTCCTGCGCCGCCACGGCACCCTGTACATGATCGCCGGGGACGATGCCGGGAACCTGGCCACCTTGTTCCGGGCGTTCGCCGCCTACATCCACTACGAGGCCGGGCTGACCGGCAGCAACGCCCCGGCGGGCAAGCTCGACCCGCCGGTCCTGTTCGCCCTCGACGAGGTCACCCAGATCTGCCCCGTCCCGCTGCCCCGCTGGGTCGCCGACTCGGCCGGGAAGGGCATCGTGCTGGCCATCGTCGCGCACACCAAGACCCAGCTCGCCGAACGGTGGGGCACCGACGGCGCGGACACGATCTGGTCGAACTGCGGTGTCAAAGTCTTGTTCCGCGGGCACGGCAGCGGCCTGCTGGAAGAGGTGTCCGGGTTGTACGGGCGGATCCCGGTCGCGGGGCACGAGGACAAGCGGGACATGGTGCCGGTGGTGCCGGTGCCCTACCTGTTCCAGCTGCCCCGCTGGTGGGCGCTGGTGGTGCGGGCCGGCTATCCGCCGGTGGTGGCCAAGATGCCACGGCCGTACCAGCTGCTGCCCGCACGTGTTGTCGCCCGGGCGGCGGCTGCTGTCGGGGCCCGGCGTGCCGGGACTGTCGTACCGCGGCCGGGTCCGGGGATGCCGCCGACCGCCGAGTTCCCGGTCGCAGACCCGCAGCTGGTGCGGGTCGGCAACAGCAACGGCGACGGGCACCACCGCGGCGAGGAGGCGCCCGGTGGGTGATGTGAGCGAGCTGGCCAAGCTGGCCGCTGACGTCATCGTCCTCGAGGAGAAGGTTCAGCGGCTCGAAAAGTGCGCCGGCGACGCCGGAGGCGCCACCTATCTGCCGCCGGACTGGACCAGTGAGGATGCTGACGCGCAGGCCGAGTGGTTCGGCGAGCTGCGCACATGGGTTCAGGAGGTGCTGGTTCCGGAGTATGGGCCGCTGCCGTGGCTGCGGTCATGCTGGGAGGCGCACCGCCGCACGTGGTGGGAACTGTCGGTGCTGCAGGCAGTCTGGCTGAACGCCTACAAGCGGGCCCGCCCCGATCTGGACGCGGCGGCCAGGTTTACCGACCGGCTGCTACCCGGTGCCCAAACACGGCTGCACGACTACCTCAGCCCATGCGGTGGCGCCCGCGGGTGCGTGGCACGGGTCCGTAGCGTGTCGTAACGCCGCGACAGCACAAGAGCGCACCCCGCCAGGGCAAGGTTCCCGGGCGGGGTGCTCTCATGTCTGCCGCCTGGCGCTACAGGTCCAGTTCAGGCTCGTCGATCTCGGGCTCGGCGAGCCCGGCGCCGCCGCTGTGCTGGCGCTCGGCCCACTCGAGCGCCATGTAGGAGTACGGCTCGTTGTAGTCCAGCGACATGTACGCCTCGCCGAGGCCGCGCTGCCGCCCGGTCCCGGCCGCGGCGGACTCGCCGCCTAGTTCGGCGCGGGACATCGCAGGTTCCGGCTCCGGCTCGGGCCCGGGTTCGATGATCCCGCGTCGCTGCAGTTCGCCGGTCGCGTGTCGTGCGGCCTCCTGGTCGGCCGTGTGCTCGGTGTCCCACTCGATGCGCTGCTGCTGCTCCGCGTCGAGTTCGGCCTCGCCGTCCTGTATGAGGGCGGCCCGTTCCGCAGAGGACGCGACCCGTTCAGGATCCGTCTCGCGGACTTCCTGCTGTTCCAGGTGCGCGAGCGCGCCCTGCAGGTAGCGCAGCTCCTCGGCCACGTCGGGCGGCGCCTGCGCCGCGGCGCGCTGGCCGGCCATCCGGTCGGCGTGCAGCTCACCATCGGTTGCCTCCCGGTGGGCGACTTCGGTCCGGTCGTAGCCGACGGCCTGTGCGGCCTGCCGCCACGAGGCACGCCATTCCGCGTTCCACGCGGGCGGGGCCTCACCGATCCCCTGCTCTGGGTCGTCGTGACCGGTCAGTTCCCGGTACGAGGCGACCGCGGCGGCTCCGTCGATCCAGTGCTGCCGCTCGTGCGGCTCGTCCGGGACGTCGCCGAACAGGTTAAGCGCCCAGTCCGGCGGGTCGGCCGCGGTCTGCTCACCGAGGGCCCGGGTGCGTTCGTCGGCGGCGGCCGCGGCCTGCCGGGCCAGCTCGGCCAGCTCCTCGCCCGGCCCGGGCGCGGGGACGCTCGCAGCCCAGAAGCCGCCGCGCCCGGGCCGGTCGCTGGCATGGCGCGCAGCATCTTGTTCGATCCGGCCGAGCCGGCCGTGCAGCACGCCGGCGATCGACCGGGCGCCCTCCATGTCTCGTTCGGTCGCCTTGGTCAGCACCTCGGTGGGGTCGTGTCCGGCGAGCTGCATCTCCCGCACCCGCTGTTGCAGCAGGCCTCGCTCGTAGTCGCCCTGGTAGCGCTGGTAGTCGTGTTCGCTGAGCCGGCCGCGGAGTATCTGGTCGACCGCGGCCGTGTTCGCGTCGCGGGTGGTGGCGCGCAGCACGTCGACGAGGAACGGCATCCGCTCCTGCTCGTCCTGCGCCGCGCGGATCGTCTCGGTGGCGGTCAGCTCGGCGCCGGAGTGGTCCATCGCCGCCAGACGCACCAGTTCGCCGGTGTCTATCACCGGCGGCTCTTTCCCGCCGGTAGCCGGTGCGGGTTCGGCGCGCAGATCGGCCTGCCCGGGCCGGTTGGTCACCGTATAGCGCATGTTCAGCTCGCGGCCGCGGGTCGCGCCGACGTACTGCGACTCGGCCACCGTCGCATCGGTCACGATCTCGTGGCAGGTGTCGACCGTGCGGGCCTGCGCGATGTGCGTGTTCCCCGCATAACCAAGCTGCCCGTCCCGCTCGAGGTAGCTCGCTGGGACGGTGAACGGCGCGGTCCAGCCGTCTCCGGTCTGCCGCCGCACCGTCGCCTGGCGGCCTGCGCCTTCCCCGGTCCAGCCGTCCAGGATCAGAGCGTGCCGGTTGGCGAGCGGCTCCCCCCCGGCATCGATGTCCTTCGCGTTCGCCCGGGCGATCACCAGATCCCCCGTCGAACCCTCATTCCCGTCCCGGCCAAGCACCACATCGGCACGGTCGGCGACACGGCCCAGCCCGATCAGCCGGTCCCGGGCCTGCGCGGCCAGCTCGGCGGCGGTCGCATTGTCGGAAGCGACGAGCAGCGCCTGCTTACCGCCGAGATGGTCGGCCAGCCACCCATCGACCGCCTGGCGGCGCATCTCGTCCTGCGTGCCCTCACGGGTCCGGCCACGCCCGGCGTACTCGGCGTCGACGCTGGCGTCCCCATCCCGCAGCCGCAGCGACGCGGGCCCTTCCCACGGCTGGTGGAAGCGGTGCACCTCGGTCAGCCGGTGCGCGCCGTGCGCCTGCTCGATCAGCCGCATCCCGCCGCCCTGCCCAGGCGCATCAAGCTGCTTCGTGTCCCCGGTCAAGATGACCCGGGCGCCCCGGTTCTGCGCCGCCCGCATCAGCGCGGCCAGATCCTGGTTACCCGTTGCCCCGGCCTCGTCGACGACCAGGACCTCACCCGGGTGCAGCTCCCGGTGCCCGCGGGTCTCATCCGATCCTTTGATCTTGCCGAGGAAGTCGGCCGCGTTATAGGTCTCGTCGAACCCGGCGGCGGTCATCTCCCGCGCCGCGGTGGTCGACGCGGCGACCCCGATCACCCGGTGGCCGGTCTCCTCGCGGAAGGCGCGGCAGAACGCCGCCATGGTGGTGGTCTTCCCCGTGCCCGCCGAGCCGGACAGCACGTCGACTGCCCGCCCGGATGACAGCAGCCCGACCGTTGCTTCCCGCTGGTCGGCCGATAGGCCACCGGCAGTGGCGGCCAGCTCGGCACTGCGCTCTATGGTTATCTGCTGCTCACCCGGTCGCCCGGCCGTCGCAACCAGGTAGTCCTCCAGGGCCAGCTGCCCAGGGGTGCAGTACCTCTCCGCCATCGGCCGCACATGCACCGGCGTGCCATCCGCACGCAACCCCAGCGGCGCCAGATCGAGTTTCGCCACGGACGGGCCGAGACGGACCACTTCGGCGCCCTCGGCGCGGCCCTCGAGTACATCGGCGACCATGCCGTTGATGTACTCGATCCGGCCCCGCTCCGGCAGCTCGTGCGAGAACTTCCAGATGGCCCGCCACAGCTGCGCCTCATCCCAGGTGGCGTGATGCCGCTGCACCTCGGCCACCCCGGCCTGCATGCACCTCGACCGTGTACCCGCATCGGGTACACCGGGTACACCGCCGGGTACATGTACCCGCTCGCGCCATTCCTGCGCCGCGGCCTGTGTACTCGCCCGTACCCGGCCGGCGACCTCCACCTCGCGGGCCCGGGCTTTGCCCGCCCACTGCGCCAGCACCTGCTGCGGGTCCGGCTCACGTCCGGGCTTGGCGTCGCGGGTACGCACCGCCAGTTCCTGCCGCATCGAATGCAGCTGGTTCCGGGTCGGCGGGCGGCCGTACTCGCGTTCGAACTCGGCCACGACCGGCGCGAGTTCACCGGTGATGCGTACCCGGCGGGAGGAGAACGCGTCCCGCACATCCTGCGGTGACCCGTCGAACTCGTAGCCGGTGCCGTCCGCGTTCAGCGTCATGTGCAGCCCGAGGCCGTCCTCCAGGCGCTCACGCATCACCTCCTGCGCGATCGCATCCCCGACCCACTTCCACTTCCACAGATGCTCCGCGGCCAGCGCACGGTACTGCCCGTCGTGCCCGTCAGCCGGGCTGGCAGCGTTGGCGATCGCATTGTGAACATGCAGCTGCGGGTCACCGTCCCGGGAGGTGAACTGGGTGAACGAGGCGACGGTCAGCCCGTCCGCATCCCGGTACGCCCCACTGGTCGCGGTGTGCGCCCCGGTGCGCACATACTGCCTGCCCTCAACGAAAGCGATCATCGCGTCGCTGCCGGCCTCGACCGCCTTCACAATCACATCGGCCTCGGCGTCCAGCGCCGCCGCCCGCTCCAGGTCCCCCGCATCCCGGGCGGCCTGCGCGTCCGACAGCGCCGCCATCCACTGCACGGACACCGACTTCGGCACCGAGAACGTGTAGTCGTAGTAGGCGACCGCGTGCGGCACCTTCTGCAGCTCCGCGTACCGGATCTCGGTCTTCTGCTTCTCGGTCAGCGACGGGTCCGCCGCGATCCGCTGCTCCGCCTGCTCGAGCGCTTTCTGCCCGGCCTTGGTGAAGTTCGACCGGGACCGGCCAAGCTGGGTGCCGTCCGGCGCCCGCTGCCCGACAAACACCCGGTCAAGCACATCGGCCGTCACCTCGCCGGTCAGGCCGAGCCGCGGCGCCGCCTTCCCGATCCACCGCCCCGGCGGTTCCCACTGCCCCGCCGCCGCGGTGTAGTACCGGGCGGCGGCCCCCGGCTGGCCGGCTTCCCTAGCGACGGCCTCCCGGCGCGCCTCACGGCCGGCCTCACGCTGCCGGGCCGCCTCCTGCCGGGCGATCTCCTTCTTCAGGTACTCGGCGTCGAAGCCCTTCGTCACACTCACCGCCACCGAAGATCACCTCCCGCCCGCCACTAGCGATCTTGACCGCCCGCGTGATCAAGCTAATGCATGCGTGTATTGCCTTTGATCGTAAACGCTTTTCGCACCTCGCCTTGACCTGTGGGGGGTTAGGTTTTCCTTCCGCCACCGTCTGCGGCTGATCGCGTGTATCGGGCCTGAGCCTTGACCTTGACCTTGATCTTGATTTCTTGCCTTGCTCTTAACCTCGATCTTCGTAACGTCGCTTGCGACGCTTGGCCCTGTGACCTTGACCTTGCTCCTGCTGTCCGATTTGATCCCGTCTCTCGGATAGTGATGATGGGATCCACAATCCGGCTCACCATGGAGGCAGGACATGGCGGGGCGAGATCAACGAGATCGACCGGTTGGACGTTCGGCCCGCGTATGTACGAGCTCGGTGACCGTCAGTCACCCGGTCCGCAGGTTCTTCGCCACCCGTTTCACCTAGGATGCTGGCGCAGTGCAGGAACCGGGTCAGGGATGGTGCCGCGCGGCGCCGGCGACGATGCGAACCTTGGGTCGGGCTGGCTGCTCCGCTACCTGGTGCACCCGGTGGCCCGGATTACTGGTTCTGGCTCACCCGGCGCCGGGGTCGCCCGCGCGCGGCGTCGACGTGCTGGCCAGTCGGCGTCCTGGCGGAGCTGACCACCGGTGAGATGGCCGGTAACCCGGCCCGGTTCGGCTGGCCTGGCCAGTTCGCGCCCTGCCCGGACCTGGGCCTGATCGCACGGACCTGCTGGCGCTTGCACGTGATCGGCCTGGCTGGCAAGCGAGTTACCCGTCCCTGCGGGGACCAAGCTCGGGGCTTTTTGGGGTGCCCGCGCACCTGGCCACGGAAAATGATGTCAGGTGAGGTGAATGTCGGCCACCTCGATGTCGATGTGGCCGAGGGTGAGGCCGAGCTGGCGGCCGGCGGCGGCGTGTACCGCGCGGCGCACGGCCCTGGCGGCGGTGAGGGCCGGCACGCCGTAGCGGAGGCTGATGGTCAGCTGGAGGCCGGTGGAGGTGCTCGTGTCGTGGGCGGCCGGGGAGAGGCGGCAGCTTCGGGCG
>Ga0335077_10006442_pt1 | contig 14506 bp, 8 predicted proteins | sample Lox_Sample_31_FD_207151 | JGI IMG/M metagenome (GOLD analysis project Ga0335077, IMG submission 207151) | Soil microbial communities from Loxahatchee National Wildlife Refuge, Florida, United States - Lox_Sample_3.1 | ecosystem: Environmental > Terrestrial > Soil > Wetlands | place: USA: Florida...
CTGGGCTTTCCACGAGATGTTTCGCCATTCTGATCTTTATCAACTTGGCGCATTCACCTTCGCAACCGCGATGATCAGCGAAGACCGCACCGACGCGGTTCTGAATCCGACGGGTCTTCTATTCAAGATGTACCGCGAACATTTCGGCACGATTCCGGTGGAAGTGACGGGGGACTCGCCGCAGCCTAAGCCGATTTACCCCACGGGGGGCGACCAGCCTGCGGTCAACCCGGGGAGCGATACCTATCCTCTGGATGTGAGTGCTGCCCTTAGTGACGACCGCAGAACGCTCACGTTCGCTGTGCTGAATCCGTCGGATTCCGAACAGCAGGTGCAACTCGCGATCCATGGCGTAAACCTCGCAAGTCATGGCCATCTGTGGCGCATGGCTCCGTCGAGTGTTGACGCAACCATCACGGTGGGGCAAAAGCCGGGGGTCGAAGTGCAGGAGCAAGAACTTACGTCGACGCCTGATGGAGTGCCCGTTCCCCGATTTAGCGTGAATATCTATTCGTTTGCGGTGCAGTAGCTGGGTAGCGTGGGAACAAAGTCTCTTGTCTCTAAGGATCGTTATGAATACTGTTAACCGCCGTGAGTTCGTTACGACCGCCGCTGCCATTGGCGCAGGCGCGATGCTTCGTGTGTCCGCGCTTGGATTGGAAAACCAAAGCACCGGCGCCAGTTCCGCCACGTCCAAAGCCGTGACCCGCGACGTCGCGGTGCCGCAAGTGAGTCCATTTCCTTTGAAGGATGTGAGACTCCAGCCGGGAGCATTCAGCGCGGCGGCGGAGGCTAACCGGAAGTATTTGAAGACGCTCCCTACCGACCGCCTACTCCATACGTTTCGCCTCACGGTGGGCCTGCCATCTTCCGCCGAGCCGTTGGGTGATTGGGAGAAGCCCGATTGTGAACTGCGCGGACATTTTGCCGGCGGGCATTACCTTTCGGCTTGCGCGCTGGCGTTCGCCAGTTCGGGAGACGAAGAACTCAAGCGCAACGGCGATCTCATGGTTGCCGGACTGGCCAAGTGTCAGGCGCAACACAAGAACGGCTATCTCAGCGCGTTCCCTCAGGAATTGTTCGACCGCCTGCGTGATGGAGTGGACGTATGGGCTCCGTTCTACACCATTCACAAAGTGATGGCTGGACACCTCGACATGTACACACTGGCGGGCAACGAGCAAGCTCTGGATACAGTCGAGAAGATGGCACGCTGGGTGCGGAGTTGGTCCGACCCGCTGAGCGAACAGCAAATGCAACGCGTGCTTCTGGTGGAGTATGGGGGAATGGGCGAAGTTCTCGCCAACCTCTACGACGTGACTGGAAAAGCCGAGTATCTAAACCTGGCACAGCGCTTCGACAAGAAGGGGTTCTTCGACCCGCTTGCGGCGCACCGTGACGAACTCAAGGGCCTGCACGTGAATACACATGTTCCGCAGGTGATCGCCGCCGCCCGGCTGTACGAACTCACCGGGGACAGGCGCTACTGGAACATCGCCGACTACTTCTGGAACGAAGTTGCGAGTGAGCGTTCATTCTGCACAGGAGGCACCAGCAATTTCGAACTTTGGCGATCAGATCCCGGCGTGCTCTCAACGCAGCTCAGCGCACAGACGGCCGAAGATTGCTGCGTCTACAACATGATGAAGCTGACCCGGCACCTGTTCGGCTGGTCGCCCCAAGCGAGCTACATGGATTACTACGAACGCGTGCTGTTCAACCATCGTATGGGCACGATTGATCCCGAAACTGGCACGACCGTCTACTACCTGCCGCACGGGAATGGTTACTCCAAAATCTATGCCAAGCCTTTCGACTCCTTCTGGTGCTGCAACGGCACGGGCGCGGAGGAATTCGCCAAGCTCACGGACACGATTTATTTCCATGATGACAGTTCGATCTTCGTTAATCTCTACATCGCTTCCGACGTGAAATGGACAGAGAAAAGCATTCGCGTACTCCAACAAACATCTTTCCCGGAGGAGCAAGGAACTACTCTGCTGATGTCAGCGGAAAAGTCGGTTGACGTTGATCTGAAACTGCGTGTTCCGTACTGGGCGAAAAGCGGATGCGTGAAGGTCAATGGGCGCGTGGTGCCGGCTTTTGCCGATCCTGGAAGCTACCTGGTTCTGCGTGGACCATGGAAGAACGGCGACCGCATCGAACTCAGCCTTCCCATGCACTTGCATGCGGCTCCTATGCCCGACAAGGAAAGTCTTCAAGCTGCGATGTATGGCCCTCTCGTGGTGGCGGCGCGATTCGAAGAGGAGCCTCAAGAGAACTGGTACCGTCACTTCAGAGCGGAAGAGAAACAAGAGCCAGTTCCCACGCTGCAATTCAAAGGGAAGCTCGGCGATCCGGCGAGTTGGCTCGAGCGTGCGAGCGAAAAGCTCACGTTCCGCGCCGTGTCACAAAATCGAGCCATAGCGTTCATTCCGTTGTCGGGCATTGTGCACGAACGGTACTCCGTATACCACGAGATCCATGAGGGTAATTCCTGATGTGCCGAATTTTCCCATCTACTAATTTCTTGACCACATTTGTCGGAGAAGATATGAAGGCACCCAACTCGCAAGTTCTGATTTCAATCTTTATATTCCTAGCGGTTAGCGGCGCGTACGCCCAAGACGCCGCGCAGTCTGCGTATTTGAACCGTACATTGTCGCCACAGCAGCGCGCAGCGGACCTTGTTCATCGCATGACCGTCGAAGAAAAGGTCACCCAACTCGTGAACCAGTCTCGGGAGGTGCCGCGTTTGAATGTGCCGGATTACGACTGGTGGAGCGAGTCGTTGCACGGCGTGGCCCGCAACGGAACTACCGAGTTTCCCGAGCCGATCGGTCTGGCCGCGACCTTTGACACCGATGCGATCCACCACATGGCCGTCGTGATCGGCACCGAAGCGCGTGCCAGTTACGTTCGGGGCATGCGCGACGGGCACAGCGACATCTTTGAGGGGCTGGATTTCTGGGCCCCGAACATCAATATCTTTCGCGACCCTCGATGGGGACGCGGTCAGGAAACTTACGGCGAAGATCCATTTCTGACTGCGCGCATGGGGGTGGCGGTTGTTACGGGTATGCAGGGCGACGATCCAAAATATTATCGAGTCATTTCGACTCCCAAGCACTACGCGGTACATAGCGGCCCCGAGACTACACGCCACACCGCTGACGTGAAAGTCAGCAAGCATGACGAAGTCGATACCTATCTGCCCGCGTTTCGCTCGACGGTGACGGAGGGGAAGGCCGCTTCGGTGATGTGCGCCTACAACAGCATCAACGGGCAGCCGGCCTGCGTAAACGAATTCCTGCTGCAGGATCAGCTGCGTGGCAAGTGGGGTTTTCAGGGCTACGTGGTGTCGGATTGCGACGCAGTCATCAATATTTTCCGGGATCATCACTTCACCAAGACCCAGCCGGAAGCTTCCGCGCTGGCTGTGCAACGTGGGATGGACAACGAGTGCATTGACTTCGCCAAGGTGAAAGACGATCACGACTACAAGCCCTACCTCGAGGCATATAAGCAAGGATTCTTGAAAGAAAGCGAGATTGACACCGCACTGGTTCGCCTGTTCACGGCGAGAATGAAGCTGGGCCTGTTCGACCCGCCGGAGGCGGTTCCATACTCGACGATTGACGGGAAAGAACTCAACACTCCCGAGCATCGCGCGATGGCGCGTGCAATCGCCAATGAATCGATGGTACTGCTCAAGAATGACGGCACGCTTCCTCTGAAGCCGGGAGATCTCAAAATCGCGCTGATTGGGCCGCTCGCAGATCAAACCAAATACCTGCTGGGAAACTACAACGGAGTTCCGACGCGCACGGTCTCCGTACTGGAAGGACTCAAGACAGAATTTCCTGAAGCGAAGATCAGTTTTGTTCCCGGGACGCAGTTCCTTCGCAGTGATGGTGACCCGGTTCCTGCGTCGGCGTTTACGACGAGCGATGGGCAGCCGGGCCTCAAGCTGGAGTTTGCTACTGGGGAGATATTCGGTGGTAAGCCGACCCTTCTCGCCACCCGCGACAGAACCACCGTTGATTTGAAGACGGAAGACATTCCCCAAGAGGCCACGGGCAAATATCCAATGCGAGCTGAGTGGAATGGCTTCCTTACGCCCACCGACACCGGGGACTACAGCATCGGCGTGCGGTTTCAAGCCGGGTTCGCGAAAGTCTCGGTGAATGAGAAACCCGTCGCTCAGGGGTGGGCCGGCGCCGACGACGCGGGGGAGACTAGAGTCGGGCACGTTCATCTCGAGCAGGGAAAAAAGGCCTCGATCAAGGTGGAATACTCGAAGCCCGACGCGGGTCCGATACGAGCGCAGCTGATCTGGTCGAAGTACGATCCCAAGCCCAGTTCTGAAGCGATTGCCACGGCAAAAGCGGTGGACGTTGTCGTGGCAGTGTTGGGAATCACAAGCGAACTTGAAGGCGAAGAAATGCCGGTCAGCGAGGAAGGCTTCAAGGGTGGTGACCGCACGAACATCGATCTGCCGAAGCCCGAAGAGGAGTTGCTCGAAGCGGTGACGGCGACTAGGAAGCCCGTGGTTCTGGTGCTCGCCAACGGCAGCGCGCTCGCCGTGAACTGGGCCAAGGAACACGCCAATGCGATTCTCGAATCCTGGTACGCGGGCGAGGAAGGCGGCGCGGCAATCGCGGAGACTCTTTCCGGCAAGAACAATCCAGCCGGGCGACTTCCAGTTACCTTCTACACCGGCGTCGGTCAGTTGCCGCCCTTCGAGGATTACGCAATGAAGGGGCGAACCTATCGTTATTTCGAAGGCAAGCCGCTTTATCCATTTGGATATGGCCTAAGCTACTCGACGTTCTCATATAGCGGCTTAACTCTTCCCAAGAGTCCGATCAAAGCAGGCGATCCGCTTGACGTGGAAGTGACGATTACGAATAGCGGCAGGCGCGACGGAGACGAAGTGGCGCAGTTATATCTAGCATTTCCACACGTCGCGGGTGCGCCATTGCGTGCGCTACGTGGGTTCAAGCGCGTTCATCTGAAGGCAGGCGAGTCGCAGACAGTGCAATTCGATCTGGGAGACCGTGACTTGAGCATGGTCACCGAAGCCGGCGAACCGATCATCGCCGAAGGGAAGTACTCGGTGTCAATCGGCGGAGGTCAGCCCGATACCGGAGTGCCGTCGGTCGCGGGGACATTTGAAGTCAAAGGCTCCAAGACGCTTCCGGAGTAAGCAAGGCAGATGACTGCGTGGCTAGGGTCATCTGGAACCGTCAATGCTTTGGAGAGCCGGAAACGCACTTCATTGCAGTTCGGCATACGGCAACGCTCCGAGATTGACCGGGAGGAGATCATGAGGTTGCATCAACTGTTCTCACCGTTATTGATTCGTTGGTTCGGCGGTATCGTATTGTTTTTTTCCGCGATCTCCGTCATGTACGCTCAAAGCCCCACGGCTCCCACCGCTTCCGAGGACCCCGCGAAGATCGATCAGATCTGGCAGAAGGCGAGCAGTAAGTATGACGCGCAACGGGCAGCTCTCCTGAAGGAAGTGGATGCCATCGATTACCAAGGCCCGTTCCGGCCCGACTGGGAGTCGCTTCAGAAATATGGAACTCCTGAGTGGTACCAGGACGCGAAGTTCGGCATTTTCATTCATTGGGGAGCCTATTCAGTTCCGGCTATTAGCAGCGAATGGTATCCACGAAATATGTATGAGCCTGGATTCGATGCGTACAAGCACCACATCGCTACGTACGGACCGCTGGACAAGTTTGGCTACAAAGATTTCATTCCCATGTTCAAGGCCGAGCGTTTCGATCCTTCGGCATGGGCCGAGCTGTTCAAAAAAGCGGGTGCAAAATACGTCGTGCCGGTCGCAGAACATCACGATGGTTTTGCCATGTACGATAGCGGACTAAGCGATTGGACAGCTGCGAAGGTGGGGCCTCACCGCGATGTCATTGGCGACCTGGCCAAAGCCGTACGGGCGCAAGGCCTGCGTTTTGGCGTGTCGTCACATCGCGTGGAACACGATTTTTTCATGGGAGTGGGCCGCAAGATCCCCTCTGACGTTAACGACCCGCAATATGCCGCCTTCTATGGTCCTGCACAAGTGGGGGTGATGAACTGGGGAACTCCCGTCGGCAATGATTTCACCTATGTTTCGTCGGCATGGGCCGACGACTGGCTGGCGCGGGGGGCCGAACTCGTCGAGAAATATCATCCCGACATCGTCTACTTCGACTGGTGGATCGGCCACGCATCGATCCGGACGAATCTCACCCGCTTTGCCGCGTTCTATTACAACCGTTCCCTGAAGTATGGTGATCACGTCGGAGTCATCAACTACAAGGACTACGCGATGCAGGAGCACGCTGGTGTGCTGGACGTGGAACGTGGCCAACTCGGCGACACGCGCGCGCTCCATTGGCAGACAGACACATCCGTAAGCAACAAGTCTTGGGGCTACATCAAGGACGACACCTTCAAGTCGCCGGAATTCGTGGTTCACCAGCTCATTGACATCGTCAGCAAGAACGGAAATCTACTGCTAAACATCGGCCCGCGTTCTGACGGGACCATCCCTGAAGAGGCACAACAGGTACTGCTTGACGTGGGTTCATGGTTGAATGTCAACGGAGACGCCATCTACGACACTCGCCCCTGGAGGACTTACGGCGAGGGACCGACAAAGGTGGCGGCTGGTTCGTTTCACGATACGGACACGGCCCGCTACACACCTGCGGATTTTCGCTTCACCACCAAAGGCGATGTACTCTACGCGATCGGACTCGCATGGCCGACGAATGGAGAAGCGGTGATCCGCTCGCTCGCGGCGACGGTGGGAAGTCAATCCGTACAAAGCGTGTCCCTGTTGGGAAGCGATGCAAAGCCAACGTTCCAGCAGCGTCCCGATGGATTACACGTACAACTGCCCGCACAGTCACCGGCCAAATATGCATACGTACTCCGGTTGACGTTTTGAGACCTGCCGGTGCGGCTGGCATCAATCGAAGGAGGGTCCATGAGATCAGGCAATTCTTCATTCTGCCATGTGATAGCTACGCTATTGATTGTCGGCAGTGTTCTGTGTCTGCAAGGCATGCTGCTGGCGCAAGAGACTCACACGCTGAGTAAGGTGCTCGCGCCAACGCCTCCCATGGGATGGAACAGCTGGGACTCCTACGGCTTGCGCATCAACGAACAGCAGTTCCGCGAGAACGTGGAGGCGATGGCGACGAAACTGAAGCCCTTTGGCTATACCTACGCCGTCATCGATGAAGGCTGGTATATGGTCAATCCCGAGGACCGGCCCAAGCCCGACCTGCTGAAGTATGCGGTGGACGAAAATGGCCGGTTTATTCCTGTAACCGTACGTTTCCCATCTGCGCTGCAGGACGGCAAAAACGCTGGCTTCCAGGAGCTTGCGAAGTCGGTCCATGCCAAGGGTCTCAAGTTTGGGGTGCACATTGTCCGTGGCATTCCTCGGGAGAGTGTTCTGCGCAATCTGCCAATCGAGGGTTCAGCTTTCAAAGCTCAGGATGCCGCCGACCAAAATGACGCCTGTCCCTGGGACCCCACAAGCTGGGGAATCAAGGACACTGCCGCCGGCCAGGCGTGGTACGACTCTCTCCTTCGTCAATTCGCTACCTGGGGCGTCGACTTCCTGAAGGTTGACTGCATTGCGGACCATCCTTATAAGCCCAGCGAAATTCGGCAGATCAAGCTGGCGATTCAGCGTAGCGGCCGCGACATTGTGCTGAGCCTCTCGCCGGGACCGACCGCCCTCGATCGTCATGCCGAAGTCGCTGATCTTGCCCAGATGTGGCGCATATCGAACGATATCTGGGACATTTGGATTGGTAACTCGGACTTTCCCATTGGCATAAAAAACCAGTTCGAGAACGCGGCGCGTTGGGCTCAATATACAAAACCCGGAAACTGGCCTGACGCGGACATGCTGCCGGTCGGCGAGTTGCGTCCGTACCCCGATGTCGGCCCGGGACCGCGCCATACGCGCCTCACGCCTGCAGAGCAACAGACGCAACTGAGCCTTTGGGCCATGGCTCGGAGTCCGCTGATCATCGGCGCCAATCTCACCCTGCTCGATCAGGACACTCTGCGCCTGCTGGGCAATGCCGACATCTTGAAGATCGACCAGACGGCTATGGCGTCGCGGCAAGTGCTGCACGAGGGCGATCTCGTGATCTGGACTGCTGACCTGCCGGGAAACCAGCGTGCTCTCGCGGCATTCAATCTCGGCGAGAAGGCCATCGCTCTCGATCGCCCTTCGTCGGACTTCGTTTCGTCGGCAGCGCAGTACAACCTAAGAAACGCTTGGAGCGCAGAGCCTTTGCCTGCGGGAGTTCGCGTCAGCGCTGCACTTGAGCCACATGCCAGTGTCGTTCTGATGCTCGACAAAAAATAGGGCTCGATAGTCAATTTCTCTTTGCCGAGCTACAGTTCCTGGAAAGCGGGGCGTATCGATGACAATGGCACCGGTATTTCGCGCAAGGAGCACCATAAGAGTTGTCGGCTCACGTCTATTTAGTGTCAGCAGTTCTCTCCTCCTCACGATCTGCTGTCTTTTCGGGAGTCCAAGGGATGCACGGGCGCAACTGTGGGAAACGCCCCCGCTGCCTCCCGTCAAGTATGCGGCAGCCGCGGACGGTGTGACGGCCTCGGTGGGCGCCGAGCAGATTCATATTTCAGTTTGCCGTTCCGCCGTTATACATTTTGTCGCCAATCCCGAGCCGTCCAACGCGATCCGACAGATTCAGCCATGGATGCTTGATTCGAAGGAATCGTGTCCAGGGGCGAAGTTCCAGATATCCCAAACCGCGGATGAAGTGATCCTCACAACCGACACGTTGAAGATCGGGTTTTCGTTGAAGTGGGGGAACGTTCAGTACAGCACGTCGGCAGGCGAGACCCTTTTGCGGGAGCGAAACTCGATCCCGCGAACTTATGAACCCGTCGAGTTGAATGGCGAGAAAACATTCCACGTCGAAGATCGATTTTCGTCGGACTTCTTTGAGGGTTTCTACGGTCTGGGACAGCATCAGAGTGGCTTGTTCAACTACCGCGGAGCCACTGTGGAACTCGGCCAGAACAATACCGACGTTGCGATTCCATTGCTATTGTCGAGCAAGGGCTATGCGTTGATGTGGAATACTGCCTCCCTCACTTACGTGGACAATCGCTTCCCACTTGACTTGAGTCTGAGTTCGCTGGCAGGACATGCCGTGGATTACTACTTCATCTACGGTCCGGAAATGGATCAGATGATCCATGAATACCGAAACCTCACCGGGCACACGCCGATGCTTCCCCAATGGGCGTATGGCTTTTTTCAGTCGAAGGATCGCTACGTCTCGCAAGGTGAGGCCCTAGGCATTGCGCATCGTTACCGGGAAGAGCACATTCCCCTGGATGCCATCGTGCAAGACTGGTTTTGGTGGAAGACGGAGGGCGACCCTGTATTCAATTCCAACTTTCCGGATGTTCCAGGTGAACTGAAGCGCTTGCACGATGAGCATGTTCACGCCATGTTGTCGGTGTGGGGAATGTTTGATAGGAAGGCGCAGAATTTCCCGGAACTCACCGCCAAGCACTTCGACGTGCCGAATGCTCACGTGTACGACTCGACCAATCCGCAGGCGCGCGATTTTTATTGGAATAAGCTGGTCAGCCCGTTGTTCTCGCAGGGCTGGGATGCGTTCTGGCTCGACAGTGCGGAGCCCGAGGAATACTGGCCGCATTGGGGCGACGCAATTCTTCGTAACAAGCAGATTGCCATTGGCAACGGAGCCCAATACACGAACATATTTCCCTTCACTCATACATTGGGGATTCAGGAGCATTGGAGGGCCACGACGGATCGCAAGCGGGTTTTTCTGCTGACGAGATCCGCTTTCTTCGGCCAGCAACGAATTGGTGCAACGGTTTGGTCGGGCGACGTTTATGGCTCCTATTGGGGTTTGCGCCACCAGGTGGCCGGCGGACTGAACTTCGCGCTTTCCGGTTATCCATATTGGACAACGGACATCGGAGGCTATTGGCCGCCGCACGATAATCCTCTTGAGGATCCAGAATTCCAGGAACTCTACGCACGATGGTTCGAGTACGGAATATTTTGTCCGATTTTCCGCACTCACGGGCACCGCCCGCAAAATGAGATCTGGGCGTTCGACAAAGTCCGGCCGATCCTGGTCAACTACGACAAGCTTCGATATCGCCTGATGCCGTATATCTACTCCCTCGCCTGGCGCGTCACCAACGAGGACTACACGATCCAGCGGCCACTGGTCATGGACTGGCGGACTGATCCGAATTCGCGCGACATCGGGGATGAGTTCATGTTTGGACCGGCAATCCTTGTCAGCCCGGTGCTGCAGGCGAATGCTGCTCGCAGAACTCTGTATTTGCCGGATTCCCCGGTGTGGTACGACTTCTGGACGGGAGTGCCGGTCAAGGGAGGCCGTGAAATAGACGCGGACGCTCCTCTCGACCGCATTCCACTCTACGTACGTGCCGGTTCGATCATTCCCTTCGGCCCAGAGATTGAGTATGCGAATGAGAAACCCGCAGGACCGATCGAGCTTCGGATTTACGAGGGAGCCGACGGCACGTTCGATCTCTACCAGGATGCTGGAGACAGCTACGACTACGAAAAGGGCGAGCATGCCGTCATTCCATTGCGCTGGTCTGAGTCTACAAGAACTCTGATGATCGGTGATCGAAAGGGCGAGTATCCCGAAATGCCTGCGAGCATTCAAATCAAACTCGTCTGGGTGGCTGCCGGACACGGCGCCTCAGGCGCACCGGTGGCCAATCCCGACCAGACTGTGGAGTACACCGGGAAGGCAATTTCGGTAGAGGAACGCTGAAAGAGAAAGGGGTTGTTGCAGAGCAGTCCGTAGATGGTGATTATCCTCGGGTAAGTGCGTCTAGGTTTCGTGCATGCATTCATTTTCGTGATGGGCCCTCAAGGAGGGGCATTGATGATAGCGAACCGATTCCTTTGTCTGATAGGGCTGGGAGTGGCCGTCGGCCTTGGGCCTCGGGTTGCGGCACAAGTCCAGACTGAAGTCCCTGCAGCCGTTCCCGGTGCAAAGCCTGTATCGGTCGAGCGCATAAAGATCCATGGCAAAGCTCTCGAAGGGAATTTGGAGGGCGACGCCGTGGACCGCGACGTGTTCGTGTTTTTGCCGCCCAGCTACCAGAAAGACAAGCATCGCCGCTATCCCGTCGTGTACGCGCTGCACGGGTATTCCATCGGAGCGGAGCAGTGGTCACACGAAATCCATGTGCCGCAGACGATCGAAGGCGCTTTTGCCCAGGGCGCAAAAGAGATGATCGTCGTACTGCCGGATTCCAAGACGCTCCACAACGGTTCCATGTATTCGAGTTCGGTCACCACTGGAGACTTCGAGCGGTTCATCGCCCATGATGTCGTCGCGTATGTCGACGCTCACTATCGCACGATCCCGGAGCGAGCAAGCCGCGGCCTGGTTGGCCACTCCATGGGTGGTTACGGAGCAACCCGCATCGGCATGAAGCATGCGGACGTTTTCGGCAGTCTGTACATCATGAGCCCGTGCTGCCTGTCTGCGCGTCCCGTTCCGAATCCAGAGGTGAACAAGGCTCTGGAGGCCGTGAAGGCGCCGGAAGATTCGGCCAATCTGTCCTTTTTCCCACGGGCCACGCTGGCAACGGCAGCAGCATGGTCCCCTGATCCAAAGAATCCGCCGCTGTATCTTGATCTGCCGACGAAGGACGGCCAATTTCAGCCGGATATCCTCGCGAAGTGGGCAGCAAACGCACCCCTCGCTTTTATTGACCAGTACATCGACAATTTGCGCGAGTACCACGGCATTTCCATCGATGTCGGCGACCAGGACGGATTGCGTGTCGATACCGCCAAACTTCACGATGCCTTTGATAAGTACGGAATCGCGAACAGTTACGAGGTGTACGAAGGCACTCACACGAGCAAGGTCGCCGATCGCATTCAGAATCACGTGATCCCGTTTTTCAGTAAGAATCTGTGTTTTCAAGCCGGTTGTCGCTAGCCGTTGCGATCTATTTTGTGCTTGGTGACATGAAAGGTCATCAATGGTTGCGGACAGAATATTCTGAACTAGTCTGCGCCGGCGGTGAACCTGAGATTCCAATGGAGAATACGCTTGCGTGCGACGCGTTCCATTCGCAATGTCTTTATTGCTCTATTAGTCCTTCTTGTCGTCGTTCCTGCGTCGGCGGGGCAGACCTCTCAGTCACGAGTCGTTCATGCCGACCTGTCTCACGTAACACAAGAGCCCGTGCATGCGCAGATAGTGAAAACCAATCTCGGTTTGCACCGTGGCCAACTGATCCTGCCAGTCGGTTCGTAGGCCCTCTGCCGCCCGCCCCGCACATGCTTGAGATGAAGCACCGACACTCGGTCGAGTGTATAATCCACCACACTTGAGCCCATTGAATCTGCCACATCAGGGAGAGATCGTTTTCGTGCACGCGGCCACCGCGAAGGAAGCGGTTCCTCACAATCGAGCCTCGGAAAGCGCACCCGGGTCGGCAGGCGACGTTCCCCCTTGCGGCAAGCTCATCGTTTTGACTGCACCGCTAACAGAGTCGATCGACCATGCTGGTTTCTTCATTCAGATGGCCTTGGCCTCGATACCCCAATGGCTGGAGTTTGTTCTCAACAAGAAGTATCCGAGATGGCGCGAGGTGGAGCACAACGAGGATGGCTCAGCACGATATATGCCGGCCGGGGTGCGTGTGCTGGAGAAGTCTCTGCTCCGCGAATACACCGCCGATGACGTGGTGGCCTGCTTCCCCGACGATCTCGACAAATTCATCGGGCCCAACACGCGCGTAGTAGCGGTGTCCACACACAACCCGCTGGGGGTCACGTTTGCCGCCGGCGTGTACACATCAATTTATGGCTCGTCGAAGGAGCCCCTGAACTCGATTTACTCCCGCCTCATGTTTGACAGGATCAAATCCAGCCCGTACCGAAAGAATTTTCAGGTGGTGGTAGGCGGGTCGGGCGGCTGGCAGATCACACAAACTAACGCTTGCGAAGAACTCGGCGTGGACTGCGTGGCGGAAGGCCGCAGCGAGTCTAGCGATGCCCTGGCACTTTTTCGTAAGGCGATTGCAGGAGAGACCCTCCCGCGCGAAATCAGCCTGGCTCATCCCACTTCACGAGACGCGATCCTGTTTCCTGACAAACGAACCACCTTCGGCGTGGTGGAAATGACGACAGGCTGCGGTCGCAGATGCCAGTTCTGTGTGCCCGACTTGAATCCGCAAATTGATATGCCTAAAGCGCGGATCATGGGCGCGGTACGTGCCAACGTGCGGCAGGGTAACAAAGTGATCTCCCTCGCTACTGAGGACATGTTCATTTGGGGCCAGGTCCACACCGATACTCCGTTCTTCTTTCCCAACCGCGAAGCGCTGGTGGACCTCTATACGGATATCGTGAACACGCCGGGGGTCGAAAGCCATTTGCTCAGCCACTGCACGATGGCGCCGTTCGTCGTGGACCCGAAATTGATCCGGCAGCTCTCCGAGGTCCTGCTCCCGAAGAGTCCGATTCACTTGCCGATGTTCAGCACCCATCCACAGAAGAAGGCGCTTGTGCCGTTGATCGGGCTTGAAACCGGGTCAGTGCGCATGGCCAAGCAGATCATGCCCAGCAAGGCCGTTCCATTCTCGATCGAGGACTGGCCCAGCGTCGTTCTCGAAGGCCTGCGGGTGGCGAATCAGAACAACTGGTTCCCCATGATGACGCTCATGATTGGCAACCCGGGCGAAACCGATGACGATACGCAAGCCACACTTGACCTGGTATATGAGATGGACCGCCGCGGGCTATTTGCGTTTCTGGTGCCGTCGATCTTCACTCCTCTGCACGACACGCGCATGGAGCATCAAAGCGGTGTTACCCAAAACCGCCAGCTCAGCCCGCTGCAATGGCAGCTCATGATGAAGTGTTGGAAGCACAATCTTCGCCCAGGACAGTACAGCTGGTGGGGCCCTATGGTATGGCGCATCGGAGCCTTGTTCATGTGGCTGTACCGTCTGCGCAAACTGAACGGGCCCAATTTCACCTGGCCGCTAATGATGTTCGCAGGGCTGGCGCCGGAATCCATCCTTCAACGGATGGGCAAGATACAAGTCGGCAGGTCGCTCGCAGTCAAGAACCGCCGGGAACTCCTTGCTGCTCTGCGCCCGAACTACCTGAAGCACTTGCGCGCCGACAACGGCGACTTGCCGGAAGGGTGGAGGAGTTACCAGGACGTGATTCCCGGTCCCAAGCCGATGTACGTTGTGCCCAGCCTTCCAAGTCTTAGGGTGATGCCGTAACACGCCAACTCATTCGCTACCTGAACGCAAGTTCCAAAGCGAGAATCACATGAGACGGGCATTCCAGCAATCCCCCCGTATCTACCGGGGCGTGATCTCGGTCAGCACCCATTCAATTCGTTCAACCTCTTCACGAATCACCCGGATC
>Ga0335077_10006443_pt1 | contig 14505 bp, 14 predicted proteins | sample Lox_Sample_31_FD_207151 | JGI IMG/M metagenome (GOLD analysis project Ga0335077, IMG submission 207151) | Soil microbial communities from Loxahatchee National Wildlife Refuge, Florida, United States - Lox_Sample_3.1 | ecosystem: Environmental > Terrestrial > Soil > Wetlands | place: USA...
ATTTTCCGGAGGCGATGCCGCCGGTCAGGCCCACTTTCAGCATGCAGTTCAGTGATTAGTGACTAGTGGTTAGGAACTAGTAAACCAGTGCGACCTGCGAGAGTCACTGGCCACTAGCCACTAACAACTGACCACTGGCTCTCCGCATCTTCGCTGCCTTCACCGTATTGAACATCAGCATGGCGATGGTGAGCGGGCCTACGCCGCCTGGGACTGGCGTAATCGCCCCCGCGATTTCGGCTACTTCAGGGTGCACATCGCCGACCAGGGTCGAACCTTTCTTGCGGAACGTCTCTTCCCTTTTCGCATTGCCGGCGAAAAATCTGTGGAACTCGGCCGAATCGGTAACGGTGTTCATTCCCACATCGATCACTGTGGCTCCGGGCTTGACGAAATCGCGCGTGATCATGCCCGCGCGGCCAATCGCCGCAACCAGGATGTCCGCGCGATGGCAGACGGCAGGCAGGTCATGCGTCTTCGAATGGCAGACCGTCACGGTGGCGTTGGCGTTGAGCAGAAGCATGGCTGCCGGTTTGCCCACGATGTCGCTGCGTCCAACCACAACCGCTTCCTGCCCGGCGATCGGAATGTTGCTGCGCTTTAGAATCTCCATCACTCCGGCCGGAGTGCAGGGCAGCAGTCCCGGCCGCTGCGTCGAGAGGAAGCCGACGTTCATGGGATGAAATCCGTCAACGTCCTTGGCGGGGTCGACCGCCAGCAGAACCTTCTTGGAATCAACTTGTGGGGGCAGCGGAAGCTGGACCAGGATTCCGTCGATATCGTCGCGGCGGTTCAACTCTCCTACGATCGCAAGCAATTCGGAAGTGCTGACTGAATCGGGCGGCGCCAGCTTCTCGCTGTAGATGCCGACCTCTTCGCAAGCCTTGACCTTGCCGCGCACGTAGATTTCCGATGCCGGATTGTGTCCCACGAGCACGACGGCGAGACCTGCCCGGACCCCTGCCGCGGCCATACTTTTAACTTCCGCGGCGACTTCGCTGCGTATGTCCTGCGCGATTTTCGTCCCATCCAGAATTCGTGCGGGCATCGATTGGAATGTTACACCGCCGAGAAGCGCAGAGAGCGCCGAGGAAAGGATTTCTTCCATGACTTTTTTCTCGGCGTGCGCGGCGATCTCGGCGGTGAGCTGGGAATTTGCTGCTAAATCCGCCAATGTCTACAATGTGTTCCCATGATCGCCAAAGAACTTCTGGAAATCCTTGTGTGTCCGGCCTGCAAGCAGGCACTCGAATACCGCCAGAATCCCGAGACCCTCAAGTGTGCGCAGTGTCATCGCGTCTACCCTGTCAAGGACCGTATCCCCATCATGCTGGTGGATGAGGCGACGATCGAGACGTAGCCCCGCCTCGCAAGCTTCCGCCGTTCCGACGGCCTGCTCTCTCCGAAATCGACACATTGTGTCAATCGTGCCAGGAGTTTGGGTACTGAAGGCACCTCCAGGAGCCTGAAGGCGCTGGAGTTATCCGCCCGCAACTTCCGATAAATTCAGGGGTTAAAGAGTACAACGGGGTTGGGGAATCATGCAGGGTGGGAGTAAGGCAATTACGGCAGTCCAATTGCATGCAACTTCAATAACTGCCGCTGAGTCTAATAGGCAATAAGAGGTCGGAGTCGGAGGTGATGACGGCCATGAAATACGAGAAGACAGCGACGGATAAAGACCGGTTCACGGTTACCGAGCTGGCAGCATTGAGGAACGATCTGCTCCAGGGTGGAATGATCGATTCTTACGAGGCCGCCGAACTGCTTCAGGTCTTCCTGATGGGCCGGGGTTATGGGGTATCCCCAAAAGCGGCTCTCGATGCGGCAGGCCGGGTCGAAATGGCAGGTTGCGCCCTACCCGTTCTCCAGTACGAACTGGAGAACCTCGCCATGGTGATGTAAGCTGCGCGGGCCGGTGAACCCGATGCGTGCTTTTTGGGGAAGGCTGGCTGGGAAAAAATCCGCAGCCGAATGCGTTGAAAGTCGCGTGAGCCAGACGGATTTCATATAGCTGGTTCGCCGATCGAAACCAGACCGAACGAACCAGATCCACAATAGGAAAGCCGGGCCAACCAGCCCGGCTTTTGTATTTTGTGCAACTGAGACATCGACCAGAACTGGGGTGGTCCATTCAAGCTCGCGGTTTGGCTTGAGTGGGGGGCTTACTCATACCGCAGACTCTCGACTGGGTCCAACTGCGAGGCCCGGCTGGCTGGAACCGTTCCGAAGATAATCCCCACAACCGAAGACACTACAATGGCAATGATCGCCGACAAACCCGAGATGGGGAAGCGATAGTCAGTGAAAAAGCGGACGGAATACGGCAGCGCGAGCCCCGTAACAATGCCGGCCATGCCTCCGGCCAGAGAGATCAGAATTGCCTCTGCCAAAAATTGAAAACGGATTTCACGATTGGTTGCGCCGACAGCCTTGCGGATTCCTATTTCGCGAATGCGCGAAGTGACCGTCGCCAGCATGATGTTCATGATGCCGATGCCGCTCACCAGCAGGGTAATGAAAGCCACAAGCATCAGCGTGAGGGTCAGCGCATCCGCGATCTTGCCGGCGACCGTAAGTAGTTGCGTAAGGTTCTGCACGCTGTAATTGGATTCCGGGCGATGGCGCGACTTCAGAATCCGCTGAATGGCCACCGTCGCGGGCCCGACGTCTTGCGGCGTCGCCACCGAAAAGAAAATTTCGTTCACTGCGTTGGTCGGAGTAAAGAACCGGCTGACCGTGTACGGAATCAGCATGGTGTCTTCCTGGATTTCCGATTGGCCAAAGGTGTCCACACTCTCTTTAAATACTCCGATCACGGTAAAAGGCAGGCCGCCGCTCAATTTGATGGTCTGTCCGATCGCTGCCGAAGGAGAGCCGAAGATCTTATTCGCGAGGGCGACGGTGACGTCGCAGACCTTGTTGCGTCCGGCTGAATCTTCGGAGTCAAAGAAGCGACCGGCAAGGAGGATCAGGTTGCGCACCGTTTTGTACTCGGGATTGACGCCAAGTACCAGTATGTCGCTCTGTTTGCCCCCGCGAATGCTGATGCGATCTCCGAGCGCAACCGTTGGGGATGCAGCCACCACGCTGGGCACCTCCTGGCGCACGGCCTGAACATCGTCGGCCACGATGGGATCAGGGGTTGATCCGATGCGTTGCGCCCCACCCTGGTAGTCGGCGTAGATCATGTTGGTGCCGATCGACTGCAGCAGCCGCAGCGCGTACTGCTTACCGGTCAAGCCAATGGTCGCTACAAGGATTACGGAAGCCGTCCCCACCGCCATCGCCAGCGACGTCAAGGTGAACTGCAGCTTGTTGCTGCAGAATGCGTCATAGGCGAAGTTGAGGACCTCGATGAGTCCAATCGTGAGGCGGCGTTGCCGGGAAACCGGCGCGCTCGTAACCGGCGGCTGGCAATTGACGGTGGTGGCCATCTGGAATATTGGATGTTAAACCCCGGTGGCAAGAGGCAGCAATCAAGCCGATCTTGAAGGAGCTTTGAACCGGCGTTAGGACGCGGGTCCCTTCTCCTTTGCCCCTCCGGCGATCGCGATCGCAGCCAGCACGACGATCAGCGGGTCCACCGGCCGGAAATAGTAAGTTTCGGGATGAGAAATGTAGTACGCAAGGGGGAAAAAGAACAAAACGATGGCAAATCGCATGCCGAGCGTGGCGTCGCGGCGAAAGACGCGCCGCAGCCCAAGTAATGCCAAGACCGTGAGCGCGGTTTGAACCACGATGTTAGGGGGGTCGAGGGGCTCGTCTTTCAAGTAGTCCTTATCGAGGCTCCAATAGCCGGTCCACATGTAGACAACGCGCCGAAAAGTCATCCACGCGAACCAGGCAGGATGGGCACGAATGTAGGCTTTCGCCTGCTCCGCTTTGTGGTGCATGTAGGCGACTTCGCCCACGCGCTCATATTCGGCAAGCTCGGCATCGTTATGGTTGGGATGCAAAGCGCTGTTGACCCATCGTTCTGAATATCCGTTGTTGCCGATGTAAAGCTCCAGCCCGAAACCGGCGCGAATGGGAATGAACGTGTGAAAAGTTTCATAGTTCCGGATGAGCCATGGCGACATGACCGCAATCGCCCCGAGCGCGCCGGCGAGCAAGAGCAATTTCCACGATTGGGTACGGCGATAGCGGAGATAGAGCGTCCAGAGCGCGAGTAGAGGAACCACGGCGAGAATAACCGGCTCGGTCAGAGCGGCGAATCCGCCGAAGAGTCCGAAGATGAGCCAGTCGCGCAGCCGCGACGAACTCTCCAGCCGCCACGCGAAATAGAAAAGACAGGTTAGTTCGAGCGTGACCAGGCAGGTCGACCAGGCCCAGTCCGCACCGTAATAAATCCCGTAAGGAGAAAGCGCCCATCCCCAGACCGCCCATTTCCCGACCCGATCGCCGAAGGCGCGCCGCGCAATCAGGAAAACAGGAATACAGCAGAGCACGGAAAACACGCTGTTAAGCACCAGCGCAGTGATAACTGAAGCAGGCGTGTGTGGTCCCAATATGCGAAAGATTCCGGCCAGCAGGTAGGCATAAACCGGCGGCAGAATCGCGGTCGGGCCGGTGTCGGCGAAGGCATTGCCGAAGCCATGTCCCACGATGAGCGAGCGGGCGACGCGCCCGAATGCCCAATGCTCCACGAGGAACGGATCGAGCCAGTCGCGATAGACGAACGGAATCACCGCCAGCCGGACCGCAAGTCCGACGAGGGCCGGCACAACATAGGGCCGTCTGCGAGTTGGCACAGATGTGTCCGTCACCGTCACCGTAGCTGGCAAACCTTCAGGTCCTGATTGGAGTAAGGGCAATTCATCGACGTCGATCCGGTTGCTGAGTATTGTGCATCGGCGCGTGAAAGCAGAACCCAGGTCACGCCGAATTCCCTTTGAAGGCGAGCGAAATCAGCGGGCTGGAAAGTGCGCCAGCCCTCGAGCGCGGTCACCTCTTTCAGCCATCGCGGCGCGAGGCTGGGAACGCGCGCGGCCATGCCGCCGTCTTTTTCGTAATCGCAGAGAACGCTGCGTTCGGCGAGCGCTCGAAATCCGTGATACTCCTCGTCTGGCAGTTTCATGTAATGCGGATCAAGCGCGAAGAGTGCGTCCTCAGGAGTATTTTGCCGAACCCAGTGGAAAGCCTGCACCCAGCCGTTCTGCGCATGCACGAACGGCAATTCCAGATGAGGATAGGCTCCATACATCTGCCGCTGGGCGTAGAACATCCCGACACTCAGCGGAACGAACAATAACACCCAGCGATAGAGACGGCGATCGAGGACGTAAGCCCCCAGCAATCCGCCCAGAATCAGAAAGAACAGAAGATAAAGCAGGTGCAGATAACGCATCGGTTCGAACGGACGCAACCGCTCCAGGCGCGTCGGAAGCATGATGACGATTCCCGCAACAGTCTGGAATAGTCCGTAACGAAAAAGGCTGCTCGTGAGCGACAGCAGTGCTGATGGATGATTTGAATCCGCGTGCGCTCGCAAATTACGCTGGAACAAAAAAAGAAGAAGAACTGGAGCAATTATGCCAAGCCATTCATACCACTGCACATTTGCAAGAAAGTAAAAGCCGCGGGTTGAGGCGGCGCGGCGCCAGGCATCGTTGGCAGGCTCAAAGATCCAACCTAACGGGAAAACCAGGCCCAGAACCCTAACCGGGGACGGTAGAGGACGGTCTGCCGTCCGCAGAGACCACTCTAGAAAGAGGCAGAAAGAGAGTCCGAAGGCAGCCATGAGCGCATGCAAGGAAAATGCGATCGCAAGAAGAATTCCTGCGAGCCACAGCTTGCGGTCGATAACAGCAACAATCGCAGCCAAAATCGCAGCCGTAGCCAGCGCCCGCGGATGCAGATACTGATCCGACAGAAGAATCGCCGCACCTGGGATTGGCAACGAAAGTAGGGCTGCGATCAGCGCTGTGGCACACCACTGGGCTTCTGTCCGCTCAAAACATCGGCGGCTGATACGCCAGCAGCCGTGCAGAACAAAGAAGATCGCGACAATCTGCCATAGCAGAACAGCGGTTGCGACTGGCAGGTGAGTCAGCCGAACCGAGAACGCGATCAATTTGTCGAAAATCGTGGCCTGAAAATGAATACGGAAGAATTCTGAATCGTGCGGAAAGAGCGCCGGATGCAGGTCTTGCTTGATAGCGGCCAGATAAAAGGCATCATCCTCCAGGCCGGGATGGTAGCCCTGAATCAGGAGGGCGGCAGCAGTCAGCAGCAGGAGCAGAAGAATTGCCGTGCGCTGGCGCATCAAATGGGGCGCACACTTTCTGTAGGCGAGTCGTAATATTTTTGCTGGGCAGATTCGAGTTTGCGCCCGCTCTCACTGAAACGCGGCAAGTGAATGAGGCCGACTCGCTCGAAGGCAAATTGCAGGCTCGTCGCCAGCACGCCGAAGCCATATTTCACGCTGCGACGGAAGTTAATTGAGGATGCCTCGGGAAAATATTTCGTCGGACAGGAAACTTCTCCAATTCGAAAACCAAAATGGACGCACTGGGCCAGCATCTGGTTGTCGAACACAAAATCGTCAGAGTTCTCCAGCAGGGGAAGTTCCGTCAACACCTTGCGGCTGAAGGCGCGATATCCGGTGTGATATTCCGATAGTTTCACGCGCAAAAACAGATTCTCGAAAGCGGTAAGCAGACGATTGGAAACGTACTTGTAAAGTGGCATTCCACCGCGCAGAGCCCGCCCGCCAATGATGCGCGATCCGAGAACAACGTCGTACACATCGTAGGCGACCATGCTCGCCATGGCCGTGATCAGCAACGGCGTGTATTGATAATCGGGATGCAGCATGATGACGACGTCCGCGCCCGAGGCTAGCGCCTCACGATAGCAGGTCTGCTGATTGCGTCCATAGCCGTAGTTACGATCATGAGCGAAGACATGCAGCCCGAGGCGGCGGGCGAGAGCGACAGTGGCGTCGTGGCTGTGATCGTCAACCAAGATGCGAATGTCGACGAGATCGGGTAATTCTTTCACCGTGATCTCGAGCGTCTTCTCCGCGTTGTAGGCGGGCATGACGACCGCAATGCGCTTGCCGTTGATCATGGAGTAGTAACAGTTTACCTGAGGGCATTGCGGAGCTTCGCTCCGCCGGAAGGCCGAGGGCGGCTGTCCCTACATGGACCGCAGGCGCGCCATCTATCGCATGTTGTCGAGGATCGATCCGACAATGCCCCCGACGACACCGCCTTCCACAGTTCTCTCGGTCTGGCGCGGAATGTACTTTTCGATGGCGTGAGCCAGCTTCGCGATGGGCAGGGTTTGCAACCAGATTCGTCCGGGGCCGGTGAGCGCAGCCAGAAAAATTCCGTCGCCGCCGAAGATCATGTTCTTGATACCGGGCACGGTTGTGATCTGAAACGAGACGCTGGCCTGGAACGCGCCCACATGTCCCGGGTGGACCCGCAAGGTTTCGCCGGGCTGCAAGTCGCGCACGACAAGTTCTCCGGAAAGTTCGAGCCAGGCGGTTCCCTGCCCACTGAGGCGTTGCAGCAGAAAGCCGTCGCCGCCGAAGATTCCCGCACCGAGCGATTGCTGGAAGGCCACACTGATCTGAATCTGTGGCGTGGCGCATAAAAAACCGTGGCGATGAATCATGTATTCATGTCCGGGGGAAACTTCGACTGGAACGATGTGACCAGGAAGTTTCGTTGCGAATGCCAGCTCGCCCGCGGCGCCGATGGCGCGATATTCCGTCATGAAGATCGAGCCGCCGCCAGCCACTCGCTTGATCACGCCAAACAATCCTCCGCCGCCCGCGAATTGCGTGTGGGTGGTCATCTGGATGGAGCTGCCCATCCAGGAGAGTTCTCCCGCCTCGGAGATAATCGATTCGTTGGGCTCGAGCGCAAACTCCAGAACGGGCATGGTCGTGCCGGTGACGCGGGCCTGCATAAGCAATCTCCTTGTTTTAGATGAACGCGGGTGCGACCTCAGGATATATCGTGCATGGCGCGTACGGCCACAGGCGCGATCTTCCGGGCCTGCCCAGAACGAGCAAACCTACTTCTGCTTTATCGCGATGGCTGCGATTTCAACTCGAGCGTCGCCCACTAGCGCGGCCGCTTGAATGGTCGCGCGAACCGGTCTCGGCTCAGGCACCATTGTCCTGTAGACCTTGTTCATCTCCGGAAAATCTTTGATGTCGGCCAGATACACGGTGACGGAGACCAGGTCTTTCATTTCGTCGCCCGCCGCCTTCAGAACCTTTTCAATATTGTCGAGGGCGGCTTTGGTTTCGGGAGCGATCCCACCGGGAACAAGCTTGCCGGAATCGTCGATCCCCTCCTGTCCTGCAACGTAGAGCGTGTTGCCGGCGACGATTCCATCGCTAAAAGGAAGGGTTTTGTTGGAGGAAACACTGATCGCTTTCTTCTCCTGCGCGTGGCTCGATGGCGCAGCAGCACAGAACGTAAGAACCGTGCAGAACATTAACGTAAACAGGCAGAGGGGTTTCGACATTTTTTTTATACTCCTTGATGAAAGAGTCGTCACTCGCCGCCGCGGAAAGCGGCATTTGAGTCCGCGCACATATATACAACCTGGAAGTGGAAATCTACAAATGCGGAAAAGCCGTCAACAATCCACGCGTTAAATTGGCTGGTCAGGAAAGCTGGTTGCTGAGTTGGGCAGCATCAGCGGATAATCGGCGGTTGCCATTGTACGAAGCTGCGAAAGACACGCTCGGCGCAGGGATGTCGCAGCGGTTATCGAAACGGAATAAAAAGCAGGAGACTCATCATGCGTTTTAGTTCGAACTGGAATCGCCGTGGATTCCTTGGAAGCCTGACCGCATTGGCGGCCTCCGTGTTTGCGCCAGGAAGGCTGTTCAGCACGAGCGCATCGGCCAAACCAGTGGCTGCTGTGAGGGGCTTCGGCCAGAGCGGAAATCCTTACGAAGAACTCGGCGTTACCACTGTGATCAATTGCCAGGGCACGATGACGATGCTGGGCGGCTCCCTGCTGCGTCCGGAACTCGAAGCGGTGATGGCCATGGCTGGTCGGCATTTTGTGAGCATTCCGGAGTTGGAAGTCGCGGCAGGCAAGCGGATCGCGGAAATGCTGAAATTGCCCGAAGGCTATACGGCATTGGTGACTTCGGGAGCGGCCGCGGCCATCGAATCAGGATTAGCCGGCATTCTCACGGGAGATAACGAGGTGCTGATCAAGCAACTGCCAGACCTCACCGGCATGAAGTCGGAGGTGATCATTCAGAGGTCGCATCGCAATCCGTTCGATCATCAACTGCGAAACACCGGGGTCAAGCTGATCGAGATTGAGACGCGCGATCAGTTGCGGCAAGCAGTGAATGACCGCACCGCGATGATGCATTTCACCAACTTCGCCAACGCCGCGGGTCAGATCAAAGTGGACGAGTGGGTGAAACTGGCGAAGCAGTACAACCTGCCGTCCATGAACGACGCGGCCGCAGACACGCCTCCGGTTTCGCATCTTTGGGATTACACCAACATGGGATACGATCTGGTGACTTTCAGCGGCGGCAAGGCCATTCGCGGGCCGCAATGCGCGGGCCTTCTGATCGGCCGCAAAGAAATGGTGGCAAATGCGCTGCTCAACAACAGCCCGAATGAAGATACGATCGGTCGGAGCCAAAAGGTCGGCAAGGAAGAAATCGTCGGCATGGTCAAGGCGCTTGAGCTCTACCTTAAGGAAGACCACGAGGCGCTGGCGCGAGAGTGGCAGAGCCGGCTGGACGGGATTGCGCGCGAGATTACGAAGATTCCTGGGGTTAGTACCGTATTCTTCGTCCCGGATCTCGCGAATCATGTGCCCCATATGCAAATCCGCTGGGACAGCCGCATTCCCCTGAGCACGCAGGACGTTTCAAAGTTGCTGCGGGATTCCAAGCCCACCATCGTGATGGCGGCCGAGGAAGACCATCCTGGGCTGTGGATGAACTCGTTTCAGCTCATGCCGGGCGAAGATAAGATCGTTGCCGAACAACTCTCGCGGATTTTCCGCGAGCACGAGGCCTGAAGTTTTACGGGCGAGAGTGCCCGCGCCACATCTTCATTGAGTGCAGAGAATCCAACTCGGGTGCGCTGGTTCCTGGTGTTTTGGCTCTTCGTGCTCAGCGCCGTATCGTATCTGGACCGGGTGAATATCTCGATCGCCGCCGGATCGATTGTCGATGCCTACCATTTAACAGATGTACAACTCGGGAGAATATTCAGCGCGCTGGTCGCGGGATACGCGCTGTTTCAGACTATGGGCGGCTATCTGGCCGACCGCTTCGGCCCTCGATACGTACTGACAGGCGGAGTGGTCTGGTGGGGAGCGTTTACTGCCTTGACGGCGCTGGTTCCGCCACGCATAGCGAACGCACTATTGCTGCTCATCGTGGTGCGCTTTCTGTTGGGTGCAGGCGAGGCAGTGATCTATCCGGCGGCGAACAACTTCGTCTCTCACTGGATTCCGGTGCGCGAGCGTGGAATCGCGAATGGCTGGATTTTTGCCGGAGTCGGAGCCGGCGCCGGACTGACGCCTCCTCTCATTACTTACTTGATGGTCCATTACAGTTGGCGTGCATCTTTCTGGGTCTGCGCCCTGCTTGGATGCCTCGCGGGCGCCGTATGGTTTTTGGCGGCGCGAGACACTCCGGCCGAACACCGTGGAGTATCGACTTCCGAACTCGAGGAGGTTCGATCCGGACTTACGTTGGGAGCGCAATCCGGTGGAAAAGCTGTAAAGCATTTCGTGCCCTGGAGTCGGGCGATTGGCAGCCGGGAAGTCTGGGCGGTCACCATCAGTTATTTCTGCTACGGCTATGTTGCCTGGATTTTCTTCAGCTGGTTTTATCGATACCTTGCCAAGGTTCGCGGACTCGATCTGAAGGCGAGTGCGTTCTATTCCATGCTGCCATTTCTGGCGATGCTGGTGGGCTGTCTTGCCGGCGGATGGATCAATGACAAGCTGACGAAATGGCGGGGCGCGTTCCTGGGCAGGTGCGCTTTGGCGGCCGCGGCCATGTCCCTGGCCGCGATTTTCATCGCGTCTGGAGCACAGGTGAAAGGTGCGCGTCTTGCCAGCGTAGTACTGGCGGGAGGGGCCGGCGCGTTGTATGTTTCTCAAAGCTCCTTCTGGTCGGTGACCGCCGATATTGCGGGCGGCTCGGCCGGATCGGTTTCAGGATTCATGAACATGGGCGGCCAGATCGGAGGAGCGGTGACCGGCTCGCTGACTCCATGGATCGCATTGCATTTCGGATGGACCGCCTCGTTTCTGGTCGCCTCGGCTCTGTCACTTGTCGGAGCAGTCTGCTGGCTGATGGTGGATCCAACGAAGGCGCTGAACCGAGGCTCTGAGGCAGAAGCTGACACGGCGCGAAGATCACAGATCATGCCGACGAAATCATAAAGAATAGAAGATGGCAAAACTCGACGTAAAACCGAAACAAGGATGTCTGTGGGACCTGGTCAGCTTGGGAGAAGTCATGCTGCGGCTCGATCCCGGGGATGAGCGCATCGCAACGACCCGGCATTTTCGCGTTTGGGAAGGCGGCGGCGAATACAACGTTGCGCGCGGACTCCGGCGGTGTTTCGGCTTGGACACGGCGATTGTCACGGCACTGGCCGACAATCCCGTTGGCCGGCTGGTGGAAGATCTGATGCTGCAGGGGGGCGTCAGCCAGAAGTATGTGCGCTGGGTGGCATACGATGGCGTCGGGCGCGCTGTGCGAAACGGGCTGAATTTTACCGAGCGCGGATTCGGATTGCGTGCGGCCCTCGGATGCTCGGATCGTGGGCACACGGCAACATCACAATTAAAGCCTGGGGAGATCGACTGGGATCAGATTTTCTCCAAAGATGGTGTGCGCTGGTTTCACACCGGCGGGATTTTCTGCGCGCTTTCAGAGTCGACGCCGTTAGTCGCTGAGGAAGCGATGCATGCGGCGAAGCGTGCCGGTACCCTGATTTCTTATGATCTGAATTATCGCGCGTCGCTGTGGAAGTCCATCGGCGGAAAGGCCAAGGCGCAGGAGGTCAATCGCCGGCTTGCCCCGCTGGTTGACGTGATGCTGGGGAACGAAGAGGATTTCACCGCTGCACTGGGTTTTTCTGTCGCGGGACTGGATGAACAACACTCGAAATTGGAATCAGCCGGCTTCAAGAAGATGATTGCAGCCGTGGTGAAGGAGTATCCGCAAATGTCCGTGATTGCGACGACGTTGCGTAATGCAAAAACTGCGACGCGCAACGAGTGGGGCGCTCTGTGTTACTACGACGGAAATTATTATGAAGCTGCGGTCCGCACCGACCTGGAAATCTACGATCGTGTGGGCGGCGGAGATTCGTTTGCTTCGGGACTGATTTATGGCTTCCTGTCGGGAAAAGATCCGCAGTGGTCGGTGGAATGTGGGGCAGCGCATGGCGCACTGGCGATGACCACGCCCGGCGATACGACCATGGCTACTCTGGCCGAAGTGTTACAGGCAATGAGTTCAAAAACGGCGCGCATCGAACGATAGCCGGAAAGACAAGCGGAAGACAAGCTGGAGGCGGTTGGAATGACGATTGAAGACGTGATACGCAGGATTGCAGAGGTTGGCATCGTGCCGGTTGTGCGCGCCGCATCGGTCAGCGAAGCGACGCGCGCGGTGGAGGCGATTTCGGCGGGCGGAATTCCCGTGGTCGAAATCACCATGACGGTTCCCAATGCGGTCTCTGCGATTCGCGAGGTCGCGCAGCAATATAAGGATAAGGCGTTGGTAGGAGCCGGTACGGTCACAACGGCAGAACAGGCGGAATCCTGCATTCGGGCGGGAGCGGAGTTTCTGGTGAGCCCGGGACTCTCAAAATCCGTGCTGGCGGTCGCGCAGGTTGCGGACAAGTTATATATTCCGGGCGCGCTTACTCCCACCGAGTTGATGACCTGTCACGAGCTTGGGGCGCGGTTGGTCAAGATTTTTCCCTGCGGAAACGTTGGCGGTCCCAAGTACCTGAAATCTTTGAAAGCTCCATTCCCCACTGCCGCATTGATTCCAACCGGCGGGGTCAACGCCGCCAACGCAGGCGAGTTCATCGCAGCCGGTGCGTTTGCGCTCGGCGTGGGCGCGGATCTAGTCGATGCGACAGCGCTGCGGGAAGGCAATCTCGAGAAGATCACTACGGCGGCCCAGGAACTCGTGGAGGCGGTAGTTTCGGCGCGAAGTGCCAATTCCGCGTCGAGGGTCAAGGTGGCCGTGTGACCGGGTTTTCTGCGCTTTATGCTCTTACCCCCCATTCGTAACACCCCTGCGGTTACCCGTGTGACGCACGTTTTCGCGGCATCCGGTCACCGGCCCCAACTGGACGTTCGTAATTTGTCCGACAATCCTGCACAAAATAATCTGCCGACAGAGGAGCAATCTCATGTCATCTGTCGGAGTCCTGAAGCATCTTCTTTTATGCGCCGCGCTCGCCGCAGTGTGTGTAGCCCAAAAGACGAGCCCGACGCCGGTTCAAATCGCTGACGCCCGGCCTGCGATCATTCAGCAAGCGGCGGAGTCGGCACAGGTTGTGAACGCGCCCGACACTTCAACGGCTCAACTCTCCTCTGCTAACTTCCATGCCGCTTCCAGCGAAGAGATCAACGGGATGGAGCAGACTCTGGAACACTATGTGAATTCGTTTGAAAGCCTCGACCTTGCCGGAATTCACCAGATCTGGCCCGGCATGGATCGCCAGCATGAGAAAGCTTTTAAGAGTGCCTTTTCCTCGTTCAAATCGTGGTCGTCGAAACCTCAGCTTGGTCTGTTGTGCGCGGTGCCCAGGGTTTCCGACGCCGGTGCGAACGTGCAGTGCTCGGAGACGGTGACCTATACCGTCGACAAGAATAAGACCAAGCAGGCGGGACCCGCCAAGCTGTCAATCCAGCTCAAATGGCAGGCCGGTCAATGGATTCTGCAGGACATGAGAGGAAGTAGCTAGAACCACAGAATCTCGTTCCGCATCGAACGGGACGTCGCTCTGAGCGATGTCCCGTTTTGTTTTTCCCTTCTGCCCTGTCACTTCCGCGCCATTTGCAAAATCACTCATTTGAAGTTACGCTTGCCAGCGTTCGGCAGAGCTGAGCAGATCTCGCGGCTCTAGCGCCTGAGCCCTGATCACGTAACCTTCATGCCATCTTCTTTGCCCAAACCGTCACGCATCGGGAATTACGACATCGTGGACGTCATTGGACGCGGCGGCATGGGAACGGTTTTCCGCGGCACCGATCCCCGCATTGGACGGCAGGTCGCAATCAAGATGCTGACCGCTGCTGCCGACGACCCAGACCTGCTGATCCGTTTCTACCGCGAGGCAAAATACACCGGCAGTCTCCATCACCAGAACATCGTGACGGTTTACGAACTCGGGCATCAGGAGGGCGTCCCGTATCTGGTGATGGAATTCCTGGAGGGTGTAAGCCTGGAGAACATCATCGCGACCAAGCGAGCGATTTCGGTCGCCGACAAACTGAACATCATTTTGCAGG
>Ga0335077_10006445_pt1 | contig 14503 bp, 10 predicted proteins | sample Lox_Sample_31_FD_207151 | JGI IMG/M metagenome (GOLD analysis project Ga0335077, IMG submission 207151) | Soil microbial communities from Loxahatchee National Wildlife Refuge, Florida, United States - Lox_Sample_3.1 | ecosystem: Environmental > Terrestrial > Soil > Wetlands | place: USA...
AGCACGGGCAGGATCGTGCCGTCCCGGCGGACCAGATCGAATTCGATATCGCGAACCGCGCCCCCCGTCTTCAGCCGCGAGAACTCGGCCTCGAATGTGGGGAGGCTCCTCGGCGCGAGGAGATCCCGGAACTTCACCTTCCCGATCACGTCCTCTCGTGCATATCCGAGCCACGTGAGCTCGGTGTCGTTGATGCGGACGAACACTCCTTCTTTGTCGAGTGAGTGATAGCCGCAGGGCGCGTGGTTGTAGAGATCGCGAATCTCGGCCGCGGATCTCTGCAAGACCTCCTCCCCCTGCTTGCGCTCGGTGATGTCGTGCACGGTGCCCCGCACGAGCACGACGTGCCCATCGGCATCGCGCTCCACTTCACCGCGACCCATGACCGAGCGCCGGGCCCCGTCGCCCGTCACCAGCTCCAGATCCAGCTCGTACGGGGTCCCCGTCCGCAGGGCCTGTTGCACCGCCGCATCCAGTCGGGCAAAGCTCTCCGTCGTGTAGAAACGGGCCTGCTCGTGGTAGCCGGGTGGAGGCAGCTTCGGATCGCGGCCAGCGATACGGTACAGCGCTTCGGACCAGGTGACCTTGCCGGTTCTTGGATCCCACCACCAGCTGCCCACTCGGGAGAGGCGCTGCGCCTCTCTGAGTTCCTCCTCCCTCCGGTATAGAGATCCTTCCGCACGTCGACGTTCGACATCGGTGCGATCGATGAGGACTCCGACCACCACCGTGAGAGTCCCCAGCAGGGCGATCATGGCGACGATCATCAGGGTGCCCCCGCTCCACTCGGAGGAAAGGCCCGCGGACAAGGCCTTCCACCACAGAGCGCCAATCAGTATCGGGATGACGATGGCCGCGGGCAACAGCCGCCGGACGAGTGTTCCGCCGACACTCCCGCTGACGAACAGGGCCGGGAGCCCCCGTTCGGTGCGCGCGCAGACCACGCCCAGAGAAAGCAGACACAGGGTGACCGCCGTCTGCAGCGCGATGTGAGTGTAGGAGATGTCGGACTCGAGAACGAAATCGAGGAGGCCGACGATCGAGACGATTCCCGCCACGCCCGCGAGGACCTGGGCGGGCGAATACCGGCGCGATCGCCACGAGATCGTCCAATCCAGCCCGAGCAGCGCGAGCCCCAGGAGGAGAAAATCCAGCGCGGTGATCGGCGCCATCAGGCCTGGACGAAGACTTCCGATCGCGTCCGCGGCGGTTTCCTCGAATAGGAGCTGATCGATCCCTAGGTCCCAGCCGACCACGTGCTCGGTCAGGCTCAGCAAGCCCACCGCCGCGGTGAGGGCCGCCAGCAGTTGACCGCCGAGCTGCCGGGTCCTGGGGACCGGGTGATCGTCAACGTTCCGCATTAGCCACAGCGAGAGACCGATCAACACCAAACAGATGGCGGCGTTTGGCTTGATGACCACCTGACCCGGGATGACGCTCTTGAGGACAGGAATGCGGAACATCCAGCCAGCGAGCCCCAGCACTCCGGCGGCGGCGGATACCACGGCGGTGAACGGGACGAAGCGAGTCAGTCCTCTGACCATAGCGGGGTCCACCAGCGCGCGCGCGGGCTCTCCGGCGGACGTGCGGATGGGGCGGGCAGCCGCGACCACCCCGATGGCGTGGCCGCGGTCGTCTCGATATACGGACGCGTTGTAGAGCACCGACGTGCTGTGTCCGTCGCGGTGCCGGAGCTCCAGGGCGTGGTCGCGCGCGAAGCCCTGGCGCCACGCCTGCTCGTACGCGGCCCGAGCCCGGGCCGGCTCGGTGAAGTAGGCGGAGAAGTCCGTCCCGATGAGTTCGTCTCGTGAGTGGCCGGTCACCGTCTCGGTGGCGGCATTCACGTCGATGATCCTGCCGTCGAACCCGATGGTCGCGAGTGGGTCGAGGCTGGCCTCGATCAGGCTTCGGTTGTAGGCGCTCGCCGACCTCCCGGCCTCGGTCTCGGCGGCGCGCCGTTTTGCCCGCTCCGAGAGTTGCCCCGCGGTGATGGCGGTGACGAGAAAGGCGGTGAGCGCGACCCAGTTCTGCGGATCGGCGATGGTGAAGGCGTAGATCGGCGGCAAGAAGAAGAAGTTGAAGCAGAGCATGGCGAGCCCCGACGCGACGATCGCCGGCCGCCTGCCCCAGATGGTCGCGACGAAGAGGACGACGAGCAGGTACGCCAGGGCCACCGTCGTGGTGCTGAGCGCGGCGTGAAGCGGCGCGAAGATGGCGGTCACGACCGCGACCCCCAGGATCGCCGCCCCGTACGCCGCGCCTCTTCGGTGCGGGATGTCGGCTAGCATGACGGCCTACCTCCGGGGGGGGATTCCCGCACGTCGCCCACCAAGGATTCCAGGACGTCTTCCAGGGTCACGATGCCCAGCGTCTTCTGATCGGCTCGATCGCGCACGATGGCCATCTGTCCGTGGCCCTCCTGCAGGAGTCGCAGAATGTCGTCCTGTGGGAGATCGGCGGGGATCTTGATCGGGAGCCGGGCAGCCTGCTCGAAGACGGCATTGGACTTCTCGCGCAGGAGAAGCGGCCACGCGTCCTTCATGCCGACGACCCCGACCACCGAGTCGAGCCCGGCGCGGCAGAGCGGGAGTCGCGCGTGCATGTGCCGCCGCAGCACGGCGAGGTTCTCCTCGAACGTGCGGGACAGCGAGATGAAGTCGACGTGCTCGGAGACGATCATGACCTCCTCCGCATCCTTGTCGGCGAACTCGAAGGCCCGGATCATGATCCTGGCTTCGCCTGCCGTGATGACACCCTCCTCGTGCGAGTCCATGAGGACCAGCTTCAGCTCCTCTTCCGTGAGCGACGTCCGGGGGGCCTCCCCATGGCCCAGCAAACGCAAGGTCCAGGTCGAGAGCGTCTCGAAGAACCGATGGAGGGGCCGCAAGGCGACGTGGACGACCTGGAGCGGGCGCGCGAGGGCGATCAGGAGATGCTCGGCCCTCCGGATGGCGAGATGCTTTGGCACGAGCTCTCCCAGGACGACGTGCATCGTGGTGATGAGCAGGAAGGCGAGCACGGCCGCCGCGATGTGGACCATGGCGCCGGGAAGGTAGGCTCTGGGAAGGAGCAGGGTGAAGAGCCCGGCAAACGAGTCCTCGCCGAACCAGCCGACCCCGAGACTGGCCGCGGTGATGCCGATCTGCGTCACCGCGAGGTATTGGGTCACGCCATCGACGACGAGGATCGCCTGCTTGGCGGCCTCCTTCCCCTCGCCGGCCAGCTCCTCCAGTCGCGTCCGGCGCACGCGGACGATGGCGAACTCGGCGGCGACGAAGACGCCGTTGACCACGACGAGCGTGAGGGTGGCCGCGATCGAGAGCCACAGTCTGAGCGTGCCATCGGCCATCCTTCAGCCTTCGACCTGGCCGATCTTCCAGATGTCCCGAGCGTACTCCCTGACCGTGCGATCGCTGGAGAATCGGCCGATGCGGGCGACATTCAGGATTGCCTTGGACGCCCACGCCGCCGGGTGCCCGAATTCGCCGCCCACGCGGTCTTGCGTCTCGATGTACGCGGGCAGGTCGGCGACATGGAAGTAGACGTCTCCGGGATCCAGGATGTAGCGGGTGACCCAGCGAAACCGTCCGGGCTCCTCCGGACAGAACAGATCGGAGTCGAACGCATCGATGATCCGTCGCACGGAGGAGTTCTGCTCGTAGAGGTCGCGTGGGCGGTAATGCCCGCCGTCGTGCCACGCCTGGATCTCGTGAGCGGTCAGACCGAAGATGAAGATGTTCTCCGCTCCCACCTCGGCCTGGATCTCGACGGTGGCGCCGTCGAGCGTCCCGATCGTCAGCGCGCCGTTCATGGCGAGCTTCATGGTGCCGGTCCCGGAGGCCTCCATTCCGGCGGTCGAGATCTGCTCGCTCAGATCGGCGCCGGGGACGATCGTCTCCGCCAGCGACACACGGTAGTCGGGGACGAAGACGACCCGGAGCCGGTTCTTCACGCGCGGATCGTTGTTGATCACCGAGGCGACGCTGGAGATCAGCTTGATGATCTGCTTGGCCGCCCGGTATCCAGGCGCCGCCTTTCCGGCGAAGATGCACGTCCTCGACGTGCTCGCGTCCGTGCCGTCTTCGACGAGGCGGAGGTATTCGTGAACGATGTGCATGACCCGCAGCAACTGGCGCTTGTACTCGTGGATCCGCTTGATCTGCACGTCGAAGAGCGACCCCGGATCGACGGTGATCCCCGTGGTCTGCTCGATCACGCGGGCCAGCCTCTCCTTGTTGGACCGCTTGATGGCCATGAACTCTCGCTGGAAGGCGGCGTCGCCCGCCCATGGCGTGAGCTCGCGCAGGTGGTCGAGGTCGGTGATCCACCGATCGCCGATCGTCCGGCTGATCAGACCTGACAGCAGGGGATTGGCCTGCACCAGCCACCGGCGAGGCGTGACGCCGTTCGTCTTGTTGTTGAACCGCTCCGGCCAGAGCCGGTAGAAGTCGGGGGCCAGCCCCGTCTTGACGAGCCGGCTGTGGAGAGCGGACACGCCGTTGATGGAGTGGCTGCCGACGATGCTCAGGTGGGCCATGCGTACCTGCTTCGACGGCTCTTCCTCGACGAGCGACATCCGCTGCAAGCGGACGTGGTCACCCGGCCAGACGGACGCGACGGTTTGCAGGAAACGCTGATTGATCTCGTAGATGATCTGCAGGTGCCGCGGCACCACGCGCTCGAGCAGGGCGACGGGCCACTTCTCGAGTGCCTCCGGCAGAAGGCTGTGGTTCGTGTACGCCATGGTCGCCTGCGTGATGTCCCAGGCGGTGTCCCACGCGAGGTCGCGCTCATCGAGGAGGATGCGCATCAGCTCGGCCACGGCGAGGGCGGGATGGGTGTCGTTGAGCTGAACGGCGACCTTGCTCGGGAACGCGTCGAAGCCGCCGGGGTGATCCCGCTCGTATCGTGCGACGATGTCTCGCAGGGCGCAGGCGACGAGAAAGTACTCCTGGACCAGCCGGAGCTCCTGGCCGGGGGGCACGGCATCGGACGGATAGAGGATCTTGGAGACGGTCTCCGAGGCGATCTTCTGTTCCACGGCCTTCACGTAGTCTCCCGTGTTGAAGATCTGCATGTCGAAGTCATGCGACGCCCTTGCGGAGAAGAGGCGGAGGAGATTCACCGTCCGACCCCCGTAGCCGACGACGGGAAAATCGTGGGGCACGCCGATCAGGAGCCGCCAGTCCAGCCACATCGGGTTGTACTGGCCCCGGCGGTCTACGCCATGCTCGATGCGGCCATAGACGGGGACGAGGCACGCCTCCTCGGGCCGCTCGATCTCCCAGGGCGTCGGGAAGGCGCGCCAATTGTCCGGCCTTTCCCTCTGGTCGCCGTCGTAGATCTCCTGGCGGAACAGCCCGTAGTCGTAGTTGATGCCGTAGCCGTAGCCCGGCATGTCGAGCGTGGCCAGCGAGTCCAGGAAGCAGGCCGCGAGCCGGCCGAGCCCGCCGTTGCCGAGCGCGGCATCCCGCTCGCTCTCCTCCACGAGCCCGAGGTCCACCCCGATGCTTCCGAGCGCGTCGCGACAGAGGTCGTGGATGCCCAGATTGATCAGGTTATTGGTTAGGGACCGTCCGAGAAGGTACTCGATGGAGAGGTAGTAGACGTGCTTGGCATCCGCCTGCCGATGGCGTTCTCGGGTCTCGAGCAGCCTGTCGACCAGGAGATCCCGCACCGCGAGGCCGACGCACTCGAAGAGCTGGTGTGGAGAAAGGGTTCCCCACGTCTGGACCAGCGAGTACCTGGCGTGTCGCTGGATGGATTCCCGCAGCGCGGAAGCCGACACCAGGAGATCGTTCCGAACGTGGCTCGATCGCTGCATGGCCAGTCTTCGCCTTTCGGGCTGCCCGCGCTGTCCTTCGGCACCGGGATCTGCGAGCGAGACATATCCTACTCCGATGCCCGTGATCACGCCGATCGAACGGCAGCCATCTGGCGCGGCTCGAAGGCGACAGAACCTCGACAACTTCTTGAGGTCGGATCGGAGTCCCGCCGGCGCTCTTCCATGGCAAGCACCGCTCAGGTTGCGCGCGCAGCGCTCACGATCACGTGGATCGAACGTTCAGTGGCGCTTCCGGCGAGATGGCCAGCTTCTCCAACGCCGACAGGCGGAGGTGCAGCTTCCCGAGTTCCTCCTCGGCGAGTGCCTCGGTGCAGCCCGCGACGATCTGTCGGCCTCGCTCGGCCAGCGTCTGTTGAACCGCGGGGTCGGGGATCGTCGTCGCGATATCGGCAAGAGCACGCAGCATCCGCAGACTGACCGCAACGTCCGCCTTCGCGTAGAGGCGGATCTGGTCGAAGGCCGCGTCGACCAGCCGGTCGAAGCCGGGCCACGGGATGCTGACGCGCAGAACGCCCGGAGGATCGTAGCGCAGGGATGCCGCTTCCTCCCGGGAGGCGAAGCGGATCAGGATGCGGCTCAACTGGTCCACGCAGTTGATGGCGGTGCTCGGGTCGTTCACGGCCGGCGAGATCGCCCGGAGCGCGATGTCGACGATCTGCAGGATGCCGAACTCGATGTCCTGCTGGAGCGTCCTGGTCGGGCCGAGGTCGAAGGCCCCGCGCAATTCGGCGCTTCGGCCGGGGGACAGCCGCTCCACCTTCGACACCATCAGCAGCGGAATCCCCGCCGGAACGAAGTGGCCGACGCGTCGAACGATACGGACGATCACGCCGTAAGACTTCGCCAGGAAGACGAGCCGGCCGATGTCGATGAAGCGAACGTAGCCGGAGACGTCGCTCGAGACCGCGCCCTCGCGCTCGCTCGGCTCGGGCGGGCCGGCCTCCGGCATCCGACGGTGCCGCCGCGGCTCCGGCATGATGTCGTCGATGATCGCCTCCGTCTCGGTGGCGATCTTTTCCACGATGTGGTTGACGCTGATCGCCTGCGAGATGTGGTGTATGAAGAAGAGCAGCCACGCGACGCAGGCCAGCGCGAGCAGCATCGCGCCCAGGACGGTCAGGACCGGCGCGAAGGGCTGCGGGACCGAGCGCGCCGCCGGGAGGGCCGCCACGCAGTACGAGAAGGTGCCGAGGAAGATACCGAGCGTCTGCTGCGTCACGCGATCTCGCGCGAAGCTGACGATGATGCGAGGGGAGAACTGCATCGAGGCCAGCGTGAGCGTCATCAACAGGATGGCGAAGACGATCGAGACCACCGTCATCATCGAGGCCGCGATCGCCGCGAGCACGACCTGAGCCACCTGAGGATCGGCGTGCGAGGGGAACAAGACCTTCGGCGCCCAGGTGCTCAGGCCGGGGATCGTCTCTTCCAGCGCGGAGAGGAGCGCGCCTGCACATCCGAGCGCCAGCGCGATGATGAGCGGACGGACCAGGAAACCGCCGCGCAGGCTGTACGTCACGTGGCGGAAGGAGAGGAACAGGCGTTCGTTCAGCATGTCGCGGCTCGCTCGATCCGCCCCAGGATCGGCGCAAAGAGAGCGGGTGTCAAACAGGCCGGGCCGGATGGCAGAGCAGCAGGCCGCGGCTCAGCGTGACGTCGAGGACGGCGCCCAGCGCCGAGTCATGGATGACGTTGATCGCCTCCCGCCCGCGGAAGCGACTCCGCTTCGGCGATCAACTGGACGAGCGCGGCACGATCCACCACTTCCTTCTCGATCAGTCGCTTCGCCAGCGCGTCGAGGATCAACCGCTTTGCGCCCAGGGTCTCGCGGACCCGGCTGTGGGAGGTCCTGAGGAGCTGCTCGATCTCCGCGTCGATCCTGCGCGCGGTCTCCTCACTGTACTCACGCTGAGCCATCGACGGGACGTTGAGGAACAGCGCCTGGCGGGGCGCCTCGAACGTCGCGAGACCGAGCGCGTCGCTCATCCCGTAGCGGGTGACCATGTGGCGCGCCATGTCGGTGGCCCGCTGGAGGTCGTCCTGAGCCCCTGTCGAGATATCCCCGAAGACGAGTTCCTCCGCGACGCGGCCACCGAGCAGCACGTCGAGCCGGTCGAGGAGCTCGGTGCGGGTCATGAGGTAGCGGTCCTCGGTCGGCTGCTGCTGCGTGTAGCCCAGTGCCGCGACGCCCCGTGGGATCACCGAGATCTTCGCGACCCTGTCCGCATGCTCGCGCGACTCGGCGACCAGGGCATGGCCGGCCTCGTGATACGCGACGATCTCCTTCTCTCTCGGGTTGATCACGCGCGACTTCCGCTCGATCCCGCCGACCACTCGGTCGATGGCCTCGTCGAAGTCGGCTGCGTCCACCGCCTCCTTGCCCTGCCGAGCAGCATGGAGCGCCGCCTCGTTGACGAGATTGGCCAGATCGGCGCCGACGAAGCCGGGGGTCCGCGCCGCGACCTGGGAGAGATCGAGGTCGGGGGCGAGCTTGACGTCACGGACGTGCACGCGAAGGATCTTCTCCCGCCCGCCCAGATCGGGACGATCCAGCACGACCTGGCGATCGAAGCGCCCGGGCCTGAGCAACGCGGGGTCCAGGATTTCGGGCCGGTTCGTCGCGGCCAGGAGCATCACGCCCTTCTGGGTGTCGAAGCCATCCAGCTCCGCGAGAAGCTGATTCAGGGTTTGTTCTCGTTCGTCGTGGCCGCCCACGATCTGGCTCATGCCGCGCGCCTTGCCCAGGGCATCCAGCTCGTCGATGAAGATGATGCTGGGAGCTTTCTGTTGGGCTTGGGCGAAGAGGTCGCGGACGCGTGCGGCCCCCACCCCGACGAACATCTCCACGAAGTCCGAGCCGCTCAGGCTGAAGAACGGCACTCCCGCCTCGCCCGCGACCGCCTTGGCGAGCAGGGTCTTGCCAGTCCCGGGGGCGCCAACGATCAGGACTCCTTTCGGGATCTTCCCGCCGAGACGCCGGTAGCGGTCGGGGTTCTTGAGGAAGTCCACGACCTCCATCAATTCACCGCGAGCCTCATCGATGCCGGCGACATCGTCGAACGTCACGCCGGTTTCGTGCTCGACGTAGACCTTGGCCTTGCTCTTGCCGATGGCCATGAGCCCCTGCTGCGGGCCGAGGCGCCGCATGAGGAGGACCCAGACACCGACGAAGACGACCGCGGGAAGGACCCAGGACACGAGGGCCGAGAGCCACGTGTTCTCGACGCGCCCGGTGAACTTGACGCCCGCTGCCTCGAGCTCCGCAACCAGTCCGGGATCGTCCACGCGCGCCGTGGCGAATGGGCGCGCCCCGCCCCCGGCGCGCTTCAGCTCCTCGAGCTTCTCCTTGGGGAGCAGCCCCTCGAGGCCGTCGGTCGCGAGCGTTCCGGTGATCGTCTGCTTGTCGAGGACGAGATTGCTGACCTTGCCCTTCTTCGCGAGCGCCTTGAACTCGCTGTAGGATAGGGTCTCCGCATGCGGCGCGAAGAGCACGGACTGCAAAGCGAAGAGAACGATCAGCGCGGCGATGAAGTAGCCGATCGAGAATGTCTGGTGCTTGGGTTCCATCGTTCTCACGGTGCCCTCCATGGCCGCGTTCGCCGAGTTTCGGAGCTCCGGTGCAGCGCGCTCCGCCAGCCGGATGCTGACAGCGTCGTCAATGCGTTGCCCTCGACGGCCCGGAGCCCACCGGACCGGCACGTGGGCCCGTTGTGGTCTTCACCTGGAACCCATTCCCGAGAGCCGCGTTCCTTGCGGATGCTGAGCGATTATGGCCTGATCCGTGCACGTCTCGAGAGAAAAACTCGGTACACCCCTATTCCGAGCGAGGGAACCCGGTACGAGGCCAGACGTACTCGACACCAAGGAAAGGAGACTGCGATGCCCGACCTTTTCCAGCAAAGGATCAGGGCTGCCGCCATCGCCGGATGGTGGACCCTGTTGATCGCCATTGGTTTTCTCACTCTCGTCTGGTTCGTATTCCTTGCTCTCATATCCGCTCGCCCCTCTTGGTACCAATCGCTGCTTGGGCCCGGCGTGGGTTGGGAATACTTCCAGAATGTCGGGTTCTGGGCCATCGCGATCTTCAAGATGTGCATCTGGCTGATGGGCGTGGCGGTCGTATGGCTCACGTTGTGGTCGAGGCAATTGGGAAGACGAGCGGGGTGACGAGCCGTTCACCGTTCAACGGGTCAAGGGGCGCCTGATCTTGATACGAGCCGGGCGTGAGAGCCGGCAGGCGGATGAGCTCGCGAATCCGCCGGCCGCAGCAGCAGCACCGGCACCGTGGTCGCACGCACGACCGACTCGGCGACGCTGCCGAACAGGAGATGCGCGAGCCGCCCTCGACCATGCGTGGTCATCACGATGAGGTCTGCCCGCTCTCGCTGGGCTGCCTCCACGATTGCGCGCACCGCAGATCCCTCCCACACCGAGGTGCTGAGTTCGGCGACCCCTTTCGCCCTCAGCCGATCGGCCACACCGGCGACATATTCTTCGGCCTCGCGTACGGCAAGGTGGTGAACTCCTCCGATCCGCCGCTCGACCGCCCGTAGTAGATGGACACGGGCGCCCGTGCTGCTGGCCAGGCTGGCCACATGGAGCAGGACCGTGGCGGCACGCCCCGAGCCACCGAGGGGAACAAGGATGTCGTGGACGGTCATCACGCCGCCGCGGGTGCCCGGCTGATCAACCAAACGACTCGGCCACCGCGAGGTACAACGCGAACAGGAAGCCGGCGACGGTGGGGAGCACGACGTGTGATCCGCCATCATGTATGGATTCGGGGATCATCGCGTGGGCAATCAACGCCAGCACGGCGCCGCCGGCCAGCGCCTGCACAAAAATCTCCGCCAGCGATTCCGAGCTGCCGATGAACATTTTCCCGGCCGCCGCGGCGAGCACGCCGGCGAGCAGGACGGTCGCCCAGAGGCCGAAGATGACCTTCGGGCGATAGCCGGCCTTTGTCAGCATCGCGGCGCTCGCGGCCGCCTCGGGGACGCCGCCCAGGAACATTCCCAGGATGAGCGTGAGCGACAGGCTGGCCAGCCCATTGAATGTCGCGCCGATCACCAAGCATCCGGGAATGGTGTCGAGGACGTTCCCGAGCACGATCGCCAGGCCGGCCCCATGGCCGGCCGCCGTCAACATCCTGTTCGTTTCAGAACTGCTGATGTGATCCAGGCTGTTGCGCGCCACCTTCGCCCACGTCGAGAAAGATGGACGCCGAATAGTAGATGATGGCCCCTACGGCGAACCCGCCACCCACGAACGCCCACGCGGAGCGCGCAGTGAACCCGAGACCGTGCAGCCGCTGCGCTCCGACGAAGGCGAGCTCGACGGCGAGCGTGCTGATCAGCGCTCCCGCGGCGAAGGCCAGGATGCATGCCAGCCGCCTCTTCGAGAGCGGAACGTAGAGGCCAAGGGCGACTCCCAGGAGCACCGACGACGTTGTCCCCAGGCCGACCAAGGACACGGCCAGCAGGTCACCCCAGTTGGTCATCGCGGCCTCGGCCAATCACGCGCCCCACGCGTAGGTGACATCGCCAACTCCGCGAATCAAAGGCGCAGGATCATCCGGGCGATCGAGAAGTAGATCACCAGCCCGGTCGCGTCCACGAGCGTCGCGATCAGCGGAGCCGAGAGGACCGCGGGATCAATCTTGAATCGATGGGCCATGATGGGAATGAGTGACCCGATCATGGTCGACCAGGTGCAGATCGCAAGAACGCTGATCGATATCGTGAAGGCCAGCGGCATGCTCGATCCCCAGAGGAGCGCCCGTCCAAAGGCGACCACGCCGATCAGCGTGCCGATCACGACGCCGGTGCTCATCTCGCGGGCGAAGACCCTCCAGGCGTCCTTCAGCCGGATCTCTCCGAGGGCAATGCTACGAATGATCGTCGTGACGGTCTGGGACCCGGCGTTCCCTCCCGTGCCGATCAGCAACGGGATGAAGAAGGCCAGGGCGACGACCGCCGCCAGCTCGCTCTCGTAGTGTCGGAGCACCGTCCCGGTGAACGTTTCGGCGACGAACAGCAACAGCAGCCATCCGACGCGTTTGCGCACCACGCGGACGATTGGATTGTCGAAGTAGGGCTTGTCCAGCGCTCCGGACTCGACCGCCGCCATCCGCATGAGATCTTCGGTCTGCTCTTCGATCAGCACGTCGATCACGTCGTCGACGGTCACGAATCCGACGACCCGTCCGTCTTCCTTCACGACAGGAACCGCGAGGAGGTTGTACTTGGCGATCTTGTGAGCCACCGATTCTTGATCCTCGAGGGCGGCCACGGTGATCGGGTTCCGCCGCATCACCTGGGCGACCGGGCGCTGAAGCTCCGCCATCACCAGATCCCGAAGCGACAGAGCTCCGAGCAATCGCCCGCTCACCGGCGCCAAGACATAGCAGGCATAGATCGACTCCTTATCGCGCGCGACCTCCCGGATGTGCTTGAGCGCCTCGCCGACCGTCATCGCCGGGTCGAGCTGCACGAACTCGGTCGTCATGATGCCGCCGGCGGTGTGTTCGGGGTATTCCAGCAGATGTTCCACCTCCACTCGCACCACGGGGCTGAGCTTCTGGAGCACGCGGCGACGCCCGTGCTGGCTCATTTGCTGGATGATGTCGGTGCGCTCGTCTGCGGAGAGCCCATCGAGGATCTGCGCGGCGCGATCGGGGTCGAGCTGCTCGAGGATCGCGCCGCGACACCGGCAACATCGTGATGACCATCGCCGCTTCCGCTCTGGTGAGCTGGTTCACCAGATCAGCCAGATCGGCAGCCGGCAGGTCGGCCACACGCGCGGCGATTCCGCCGGAGCTTTCGTCGAGTCGCAGCTGGATGCGCTCGAGCAGGTCCTTGGGCGCTGGCACGTCAATCACCCCCTGGAACGTACGGCGCGTCCAGCTGGCGACGATCTCAGGGCACGATCTCGGTGCCCACCCCGTGCCGAGCGTGCAGCGTCCGGAGGATGGCGTGGGGAACCCGCCCGTCGATGATCTGCGCTCGCCCCGCCCCTCCCTTCAGGGCCCGCACGGCGCCCTCGACCTTGGGCAGCATTCCTCCACTGATCTCCCCATCCCAGACGAGCGAGTCGGCGCCCCATCGGCTCAGTTGCCGGTAACGGCAGCCGTCGCGCGTCGAGACCCCGGGAACGTCGGTGAGGAAGATCAGGAAGGCCGCGCCGAGGATCGCCGCCATCTCTCCCGCCACCAGGTCGGCGTTGATGTCGTAAGTGAGCGCATCGGCGCCGATGCCAAGCGCGGCGATGACGGGGACGATACCCCGCTCCTGGAGCATGCGGATCGGCTTCGGGTTCACCGATTCGACATCGCCGACGCGGCCGAGATCAACCGTCTCGCCGCTCGGTAGGACGTGCCGGCGCCGGCGGGCGCGGACGAGGCTGGACTCCCACCCGCCGAACCCCCCCGCCGATGCGCCTTGGCGCTCGATCAGGTCGACGATCTCTCGGTTCACCTGACGCAGCGCCGTCTCCACGAGCGGCATCGTCTCGTCGTCGGTGATGCGCATGCCGTCGACGAAGCGCACGGCCTTGCCCGACCGTTCCATCAAGCGGGTGATCAGGGGACCGCCGCCGTGGACGACCACCGGGTTGACTCCGGCCGACCTCATGAAGGCGACGTCGCGGGCAAAGAGGTTCTTCAGGGTTGGCTGGTCCATGAGGGCGCCGCCGTACTTGATGACGACGGTCTGCCCCTTGAGCGTAGCGACGGCCTGATCGGCGTCGCGTGACGCCTCGACAGCCGTGCGCTGCATTGTAGGAGTGGATCGATCGAGGTCGCGATGTGCCGGTACGTACATGGGATCCTCCGTTCTCCAGTGGATCGCTGGGGCGTCCCCATGAGGGCATCGCCGCCCCTCCGCCAGGGCAGTAGACGGCGGCTCGCCATCAAGAAGCTGTCAATTTGCTGGAGGCTCCGCTCAAGAACGGTTCAAGATGCCGCCTCGATCTGGCAGAGCTCGATCATTGCTCGCAAGCCGGTATCCAACACGCGGCACCGTGAGGAGGTAGCGCGGCTGAGCGGGATCGCGTTCGACCTTCCGCCGAAGCTGGGCCAAATAGACATGGAGGTAGTGGACCGGATGAGCGGACGCCGGACCCCACACCTGGCTGAGGAGCTCGCTGTGAGTCAGGACCTTGCCCGCGTGCCTCGCGAGGGTTGTGAGCAACCGGTACTCGATCGGTGTGAGGTGCATGTCCTGCCCTCTCAGCAGCACCTGGCGTCGTGCAAAATCGACACGGAGGTCGCCCGTCGTGACGGGCTGCTCATCCGACGTGCGCCCGGCTCGCGCGGCATGACGCAGCCACACTCGCAGGCGTGAACACCCACTACCTCGACCCTCGAGCAGTGCTCATGGTCCTCATGTGATCCTCTTCCCGCCTCGAGTAGATGCTCGTCTCGTGGCGCGTCAAGGTGCTGTCAAAGTGAGGGCCGTCAGGCTCAAGAAGCGCTCAAGATCCGAGGACTGGGGAGCCGGGTCACCGCCGCGTTGCCAGGCCCCACGGCGTAAGTGGCAGGCGCCGGGGCGTTCGCGAGGACTGGCCGGTCTACCCTGGTGAGGCATTGGGGGGACACTGAGGTAGGCATGGGGGACCTGGGGGGTCGGCACCTCTTGACCTCAAAGCCGTGCAACTCCA
>Ga0335077_10006448_pt1 | contig 14498 bp, 10 predicted proteins | sample Lox_Sample_31_FD_207151 | JGI IMG/M metagenome (GOLD analysis project Ga0335077, IMG submission 207151) | Soil microbial communities from Loxahatchee National Wildlife Refuge, Florida, United States - Lox_Sample_3.1 | ecosystem: Environmental > Terrestrial > Soil > Wetlands | place: USA...
ATCGCGGAGATCGGGCGCGCTGCAGGCCCGATTGCCTGAAAGACGATCGCCAGCAGCAGAGCAAATTCCACGGCCAGGTTCGCGATGACGCCCGCTTCGGTTCCCCGGCGAAGCCAGCTTGCGGAAATCATCACGGACGCGGCGCGAAATGAGAAGAAGAATCCCACAGCAAACGCGGCAGGCGAAATCCCGGACTGGTCGAGATCATCGCTCCACTGGACCATGGGCGGGCGCGCATCTGCAGTCATACTGCTCTCCGGCGGAGGCGCAGCGGCCAGAGTTGCTTCGGACTCACCGTCTCGAGGACTTCTCCTGCAAAGACCCGGCGCGGGTCATCGACACTGAGGTTGTTCCAGTGGTGGCGAAAGATCAGCCACGCAGAGGTTGCGCCAAGAACGATCATCGTCATGATGAATGTGAGCAGCGTGCGGCGCGGAAACGACTTCTTCTCGGGGACTCCCGGAGCGTCGATGACGCTCACCGCCGGAATGTCCCTGGCCTCCTGGATGCGCGCCACCTCGTACTGCTGCGTGAGCAGGTCGAAGATATTCTCCTGCACGCGCACGTTGCGGTAGAGATTCGCATACGGAACGGCAAGGCGCGGCAACTGGCGCAATGGCGGATAAGAGATGGGGTCGGGATCGCCAGTGGATGCGTCATTGCGCGAGGGAGGATCGGTGTCCGGCGCGAGCTCGGCGGAAGACCCACCCAGCTTTCCCATTTCGCGCTTGAGATTCGCGAGGCGCGCCTCGGCAGACCGCACGCGCACGTTTTCATCGCCATAGATCTGCTGGAGCGACTTCAATTCGCCCTCGGTCACGACCAGCTCGGCTTCGAGCTTTGCCGCCGCATCTACTGTTGCCCGCGTCTGCTCGCGAATGTCGATGGTCGCGTGCGTGCTTGAGAAATCGCTCATGGCCTGTTGCGCCCGGTCGAGATCGCGCTTGATAGCGTCCAGGCGATGCTCGATAAAGATGCGTTCCTGGTGCGCGGAAGAAGTGCTTGTCCGGTTTACGAGCACATTCAATTCATCGAGGTACGCCTGTGCCATGTCGCGCGCCCGCACGGGATCGGTGTCCGTGACAGTGATGGTGATGACGCCGCTTTTCTTGTCCTGTGAGATAGCGGTCCGCCGCAACAGGCTCTTGGCCGCATCGACCCGATAGCGCGCGTGATACACGCTCATGAGTAGAAAGCGGTCGATGATGTGCCCGGTCACGGATCCGCTCTTCAGCAAGTCCACAAACAACGCTCCGGAGTTGTGCGTGCCCAGCATGCTTGCGGCCAGGCTTCCCAGCATGTCTCCCCCCAGCGCGCGCCCGGCGAGCGCGGCAAACATGGCGCCGTCGGATCCCGAGCGTTCCGGCGGCATGATGCGCGCGGTGGCTTCGTACCGCTTGGGGATGAGGAACACAAGCCCGAAGTTGACCACGAAAGCGATCGCGCCGACGCGCAGCAAAAGCGCGCGATGGCGCCACATCACCCGTGCGTTCGTCAGCCAGTTTGGCCCAGCAGCCGCGGGCGCAGGCGCAACTACCTCGTCATGCACGGCCATGGGTTCAGTGTGCGCCGCCATACGAACCTACAATCCAATCACCGACGCAGTGATGGCGATGGAGGCCGCGATTTGCGCGGTCGCCAGGAGGTTTCGCCAGACCACGGAGGCCCCGATGATCTTTTGCGGAACCACGATGACGTCGCCCGGGTTGAGCCTGGTGGATAGAACATCCTGGTCGAACATTCCTCCCGAGCGGCGCCCCACAACGGACCCATTCGCCCGGATAACAAAGATCTCCTTGCGATTGGCGATCCCGGTCGAGCCCCCGGCGCGCTCCAGATACCACGAGGCCCGTTTGCCGGGCACATACGTGATGGCGGATGCGTTGTACACCTGGCCGCTGATGAGAACGAACCCGGGCCGCTTGGGAATGCGCAGCACGTCTCCGCTGCGTACTTCAATGTCGGCCGCGGTGCCCGACCAGCTTGCGACATCGGCGCTGATGGCAATTACCAGGCGCCCTGTTGCCGGCGCGCTCTTCAGGCGAGCCAGCACCTGGTCCCTTTGCTGCTGGATGAGCTGCAGCGTCTCGCCCTGGTGTTCGCCTGCGGCTGCCGGCGAAAGTCGTGCCGCAGCGGAACTGCTCTCGATCTGGCGAATGAGCTCTTCTCGGCTTTTCTCTTCGAGAGCCGCAACATCCGGACGCGTGAGCACCGCGCCCTCGGGATACGCGGTGGAGCGAAATCCGCCTGCGCGCTTCAATACATCGCTCAGGCGTTCTCCCTGCGTGAAGCCGTAGCTTCCCGGATGCGCCACTTCGCCCTCGATCGTGATCAATGCGCCTATGTCGTTCCAGCCCGTGAGCTGGTGAATGGTGAGCACGTCGCCCGGCTTGAGCGCGATGTCGGTCTCGCGGTCCTGTTTCAGCACTGCCTCGCCGATCTTGAGGTCGCGCCGTTCGACGCTCACATCGCTGCCGCCGGCCACCTGGTAGCTGACCAGGTCTGCGGTGTCGAGAAGGGCGTCCCGCTTGAAGCCGCCCGCTGCGCGGACAAGTTGCGCCGCGGTCATCCCTTCAAACAGCGGATAGGTGCCCGGCCGCAACACTTCTCCCTGCACTTGCACTGTGGGCGCATCCTGCTCGTAGCGGCCGAAGATGCGAATGGTGTCGAACGGCTGAAGCGGACGGTTCGCGTTGCCGACCAGCACATCCGAGACGTTGAAAAAGATCGTCTCGGGATGCAGGTCGGGCGCAATCAGGCGCACGATCTCGCCGCGCTCTGCGGGCTCGGGCAGCAGGTCCTGGTAGGTGCGGATCACGTCGGAGAGCCGCAGGCCGTCGCGATACGCCAGCTTGCCGGGTCGCGCAACGTGTCCCTGCAGGTAAACGGAGCGCTCGCTGTAGGGCAGGACCGCGGCCACGTGAACGCGGTCGCCATCCTTCACTTCGAATTCAGCCACCGCCGCCGATGCTGCCGCCACATCTTCGGAGTCCGCGCTCGTCAGGCTGATCTCTTCGCGGCGCTGGTTGGCCACGATGCGATCGACGGTGATGTGGCCCAGTGCCGCCGCGACGGTCAGCCCTCCTGCGTCCTCGAGCACCGCGGGCAGCGCCTTCTCACTGCGGAGTTCGTAGATGGCCGGGCGCTTCACCGCTCCGTACACCGCAACCTGCGGCCCCGCGGGGGGAACCAGCAGCGTATCGCCTCCCTGCAGGCGGTCGTCGGCGCTGCGAATCCCGTGCAGCAGAAAATCATACAGGTCGATTTCGCCGATGAGTCTTTCGTTCCGGTAGTGACGGATCACGCGCAGTGAGCCGACCGCCGTGGGCCCGCCCGCCGCGCTGAGCCCTGTCAATGGAGATGACAGAGAGCTGATCTCGTATGGTCCCGGCCGCTGCACATCGCCGACGATGTAAATGCGAATGGTGCGCAGGCGCGCCATGGTGACCGAAACATGCGCGTTGCGGAACTGCGGCTGCAGCGCAGCGCTCACGGCGTCCTGCGCCTTGTCGAGTGTTAATCCCGCCACCTGGATCTCGCCGGATTCGGGCAGCATGATCCGGCCCTCGGGATCGACGGCCCGCGTAAGCGTCTGCGTGACTCCGCCCCATATGTTGATGCTCAGCTCGTCGCCCGGCCCAAGAACATAGTCGGGGCCGAGCGGCACATCGAGCGGCATGGCCGTTCCCGAAAAACTGTACCGGCTCGGCGTCAGGCTTGCTGTTCCACGGTCGCGAAACACCTCCCAACCGAATCGGCGCAGATGCTCGGCGGAGTCCGGCACCTGTGTGTACAAATCGCGCAGCGAGCGCAGGTTGTATGGGGCGGGACGATGAAGGACGTCGGGCTGGTCGGTTACATTGCGGGCGATTTGCGCGGGCCCCGCCTCGCGTTCGTCGCGCTGCGCCAATCCGCGCGGCGGATAGCGCAGAAATTCCGGCCCAAGCCCGAGCCCATCGAATTCCGTCTGCGGCTGCATGGAACCCAGAGCATAGGAGAGATCGGAGGCGCCCGGCGCGAACTCGTTGAGTAATGGACTGGCGGGACGTACCGGCTCGGCCAAACCGGAGGCTGCGTTCGCCGATCTGCGCAGCGCTTCATCGGAGACATATCCGCGCGCGCGCAGGAAGTAGCTGACGCTCGCACGGAGGTCGCTGCTCGAGACGATCTGGGTGAGAAGTTGTTCGTCGCTGATGGCGTCTGCCTGGACGGCCATGCCTTTCTGCCGAAGCCCATCGGCCAAAAGCGATTTCACTTCGATTACCGCCTCGGGACTTTCTTCGAGGATCGCGAGAATCTGCGCGGCGCCTAATACGGTCTGCGAGCTTGTGGTTCCGAATGTGGACGGATTGGAGACCCCGAATTCCGGTGAATTGTTGCTTGTCGAAGTCCGTGTGTCCGATTCGGCCGCGCCAGCCTGTGCCGACTGGGCGATCGCCGGAATCGTCTGCGCACCCCCGGGCATCGCCATCCCGCTCCAGAGAACGCACCCCACAGCGAAAACGCTGAGCTTTACCAATCCGAACGTGTTCCGAATCGTCACCTTCCTCTGCCTCGCGTGCCGGCTCCGCCGGATTCGCATCCTGCCCGAAGGACAGTGCGCACCCCGAGCCATGCCAAGCCGACGATAAATACCCCCGGCGCGGTGAAGTGTCATGCGCGTGTCATGTAATTGTCAGAAGTTTGTTCAAGCTGAATATATGGAAGGCCGGATGACCGTGCGCCGCGCACCACCGCGACAATGTTCTTACATTCGCGAGATGAGCCCCTGACATTCTGTCGCTGAAAATGCGCGAAGTTGAATCGAGAACGTCCGGGGGGAGAATGGCGCGAAGCGCGCAAGCAACGCCGAGGAAGGCCATCCATTACCCGGCCGCGCTGCGCGAAGCAGAGCCATCAAGCGCATGGTCGCGCTCGCGGCTGAAGCGCTGCTTCGACGTGGTGCTTGTGATTGCCTCGCTCCCTGTCATCGCGCCCGTGTGCCTTCTGATCGCGTTCGCCATTCGCATCGGTTCGGCGGGGCCGGTCTTTTTTCAGCAGAAGAGGATGGGACGCGACGGGATTTCGTTCTCGATCGTGAAGTTCAGGACGATGGTGCATTCGGAGCGGGCCGGAAATGGCTCCATCACCACAATCGACGACGACCAGATCACGGATGTCGGCAGAGTATTGCGCGCGTTCAAGCTGGACGAGTTGCCGCAGTTCATCAACGTGCTGCGTGGAGATATGAGCTTGGTAGGGCCACGGCCGCGCGTGCCGCACCAGCCGGTCGCGCGGCTCGACTGCCGGCCCGGAATCACCGGCGCGGCCTCCCTGGTGTTTGCTCGCGAAGAGGCGCTGCTGGCAGGCATCCCCAAGCATCAGCTCGACACCTATTATGCGAGCCGCGTGATCCCCTTGAAGCAGCGCCTCGACGATGCGTACATGGCCCGCGCCACGTTCGCTTCCGACATCAGGCTTCTCATTCTTACCGTATTGCGCGTTTGGGTCTCCCCCGTTCCGGATGTCTCTGCGGACGCGGATCGAAGCATCGGCACGGCGCTACCGGGCGAAAGCTGGGATTGACGTTGCGAAGGGGTTAGAAATGGAAAGCCGCGCTGAGGCAGGAGATCGCTGGAGCTACTCCCTGCGGTAACAAACTTCGCCTTTACTTCCCGGGTCGGCCATGCACAGCTCGTCGTGCCAAGTATGGCCCGAGTCCTTGCTGACCTGTTCGAGCCGGAACGACTTCACAGAGCGCCGGTGATCGTCACCTGTGAGGATGATCGTGCCGCCCTCGAACGAATACGCTCCGTCGCCGAAATAAGCCTGCGTGGTTTGCAGCACCTGTGTATCGGATGTCCTGGTGCGGTACTGCGTGGCGCCCGCTCCCTGGTAACGCCCGTTGGCTAGGAACACGTAGCGAAGTCCCACGCTTGCGGTGGCCGTAATCCACGTTCCGGCGAGGCGTTGCCGGATCGTCGCCTGCACCTGATTCGAAGGCTGGGCGTTCTTGAATTGCAGGCTCGCTAAGAACGGTGGCCATGCATCGCCCTGCAGTTCGCCGAAGCATTGGCTCCAGAGAAAGTCTTTTGATGTGCCAATGATCGTGGCGAGCTGCGTATCGACGCGGGCCAGCAGCAGAGTCACCCCGGTGGTTCGTGCTTCTCCCTCCTGGCCGCCGACGAGTTTGCGCATGGTGAAGTATTCCCATCCCTGCGGCGATATCCCGTGAGCCATCCTGGGAGGCGGGCTTGGATAGGTTGTGAGGGGATCGGTGCGAAACAACTGGCGAAAGAGGCCGATCGCCTCATCCTCCAGGGGCCGTGACGAGGTGCGCATCGGAAAGAGGGTGAGTTGGCAGCGCTCTCGATTCTCATACACCGGAGACGCGAGCACGATTGCATCTCGTTGATGCTGCGCAGTCCAGGATGGCGGTGTCGCGAAGACGTAGTTCTCGAGACCTCCGCTCCCGGCCGTCTCGGGCCGGTCGTTGGAACGTTCGGGAGTCGGCGGACCGGTGGGCTGTGAGGTGTCCGATCGCGAGTTCTGCTGCGCCGGTGCCACGTGAAAGTTCACATCCTTGAAGAATTGCTCGAGCTCGGCCTGGTATGCATTCGGCGAAACCGTCACGACGATGCTGACCGAGCGGCCGAACCCCGTGGAAGTGACAAGGATTGCGCGCGTCGGCATTCCCTGCCGCACCGTATCGGTGTAGCCGGTAAGGGCTGTCCATCCGTCCGGCGTTGTTTCCTTCTGAGGCGAAGGACGCGCCTGGATGCCCAGCGAAGTGACGATGTGCGCATCCCAGTCCCGTTCGAAATTGGCCTCGGGGGCGGCGTCGCTGGCACCGCTGGGGAAAAGGTAGATCTGGCAGAACTCCACCCGTCCCAGGACTTTCCTTCGGGTCCCCAAAACGAGGATGCCGTTGGATTCCGCGCGGATCCACCCGGCGGGTCGAACGAAGGTTGCGATGTCGAAGGTCTCGGTCTGCGCGTACAGGGCGGGCGCCAGTATGAGCACGATGAGCAGCAGCCGAATGAAAGCCTTCATGCACGTTCCTTCATCGGATCCGGCTTGTGCGGTGGCTGTTTTTTGCGCACGCTTTCCATCAAGCGAATCGAGCTTCTGGAAAGTGTGCCTTCGAACTGGGCTACTCGCTGGTAGTGGGATCGATGATGCTGCGCACTTCCGATACGCGGTTCGCCGGGAACCCGCCCATCTCAGCGTGCTTACGCACCGTGGCTTCGTCGGTCGCGATGTAGATGCAGTAGATCTTGTCGTCCGTAACGAAGCTCTCCAGCCATTGGATCCCGGTGCCAAGTTCACGCAGGACGCCGCAGGATTTTTGAGAGATGGCTTTCAATTGATCGGTCGCCAGTTTGCCGGCTCCAGGAAGTTCGCGCTCGATAACGAATTTGGGCAAAGGGAAGGTCCTCCGGTGAGGGGAATGTTCAGACCCGCCCATCATCCCCTGAGGGGCATGCGCAATGCAACCAAATAGTGAAGCAGCGACAAGTGAAAAAGTAAAGAAAGAAGGCCCGTTGGCCTGCCTTGTTCACTCTTTTCACTTCTTCACTGTTGTTCCGCGGGTCAGGAGTCCGAGGGCGACGCGGGACGAGCAAACTTCTCAACGAAATAGCCGATGAGGCCGGTGGGAAAGATGCGGGCCGCAAACGCCGCAGATCGGCCCATCAGGTTGGGGATGACGGTGCGCTTGCCGCGCGCCAGGGCGGCAACGCCGATGCGCGCAACCTCCTCGGCCGATTGGATGCCGCGGCGCAGGCGACCCGCTCGCGCCACGTCGAAGAACTCCGATTCGGTTGGGCCCGGGCACAGCGCCGTCACCTTCACGCCAAAGCGTTCCACCTCGTGGGCGAGGCCATTCGCGAAGAAACGGTCGAAGGCCTTCGTAGCGGCATACGTCGAAAAATAGGGCAACGGCTGAAAGCTGGCGGTAGACGCCGTGATGAGCACCCATCCGCGGCGGCGCTCCACCATGCGAGGCACAAACAACCGCGCCACGTGGACGACCGCTTCGCAATTGACGCGTACCTGGCTGAGTTCCTGCTCCACAGGACTGGTGCAGAATTCCCCGAACTGGCCCAGGCCGGCATTATCGATGAGGATATCGACGGCCATACCGGCGCCTTCGGTGGCGTCGAAGATCTGCTGCGGTGCGGAAGGGTCGTTGAGATCCGCGGCCACCGTGCGCACCTCGTTGCCCTTCGCTCGGAGTTCAGCCGCGAGAGCGTCGAGCCGGTCCCTGCGGCGCGCGGTGAGAATCAGCTTCGTTCCGTGGCGCGCCAGCTCCCGCGCCAGTGCCACGCCAATGCCAGCGCTCGCCCCGGTGACCAGCGCCCACCTTCCCTGAAAATCCCTGGTCGTTGCCATCGCGGACCATCATAACGGAGTTGCATGCGGGCAAGTGAATGGGGTGAGCGAGTCATACGGCTCCTTCACTTGTTCACTCATTCACTTTCATCACTTTTTCAGCAGCTTGAACGCGTGCGTCCACTCGTTGCGCAGGAACCCCGGGATACACCACAGCATGCAGAGCGGCTCGATGGCGCGCGCCGCTTCGGCTCCGCCCATGTCGGCCGTCTCCCAGCCGAACTGATCGAGAATGCCCGTCACGGTCTTCTTTGCGCCTTCATCGTTGCCGCAGATGAACATCGTCGGCTTGCCGCCGTCAAACCGCGGATCGACCATGAAAGCGGCCCCCACCGAGTTGAACGCCTTCACGAAGTGGGCCTCGGGAAACTGCTTCTGCAACTGCTCCATCAGCGACTCGTTGAGCGTGGTGAAGAATCTGAGCACGCCCTTCGAAGGCGGCGCGTCGGCGATGGGATTGCACGCGTCGATCACCACCTTGCCAGCCAGGTTCGTTTCGCCCGCGCGGCGCAGTGCTTCCCACGCCGCCGACCCCTTCACGGCCAGCACCGCCACATCGCCGAATTTGCCAGCATCGGCAAAGTTGCCGGTCTTGCCCGTGGGATTGGCCACCGCCCAGTCCTTCAGTTTTTCCGGGGTCCGCGAGCCCAGCATTACGTCGTGCCCGTGCTTGAGAAAACCGCTTGCCAGCGTTGTCGCCACTCCGCCCGACCCGAAAACGCCAACCTTCACGCAAACCTCCTGGGGAACGAGAGAGTCTCCCGCCCCTAAAGATGAATCACGCCTCATCGGGATCTTTTCTTTTTCGGTGTGGGTGCCCCGTCCTGGCTTTGCCAGGGCCGGGTGTGGCGCTTGCGTCGCGTCGTGCCCCATCCTCGCGCCTGGCTTTTGTCGCGAGGGTAGGAGAGCTACGGACGCTCTTCTTTGGCGCAGTCCGGTTCTTCTCTATCCGCAACTTCCATGCCGTCTGCAGCGCGCCAAACACCAAATCTTCATTCGCCCCCGCGAGTTTCAGATGCATGGCGCCGTTTCGTCCCCAGCCTCCGGGCACAGGAATGAAAACCTCCGGAGCCTCGGCTACGAACGTGGCCTGCTGCTCGAGCGTGAGCATCAGGTTCCCGTAACCCTGCGCCTGCGCGGCCAGCGTCGCGAAGATGCGGCCGCCGACGCGAAAATCCGCCGAGCCAAAATGGGAGCCCTCTTCGGCGCCCTTCAGGCTCAAAGCGATGCGGCGAAAGTCGTCGGGAGTCATGGCAGTGGATAGTGTACAGTCTTCTCGGGGCCCCTCGGAGAGCTAGGAGCTGGAAGCTGGAAGCTGCTCCTCAAACTCCTCGTTCAGCCACTTCGTAAACGCCTGGAACTCCTCGTCGCGGCCGAGGAAGTCGCGCACCATTTCCCGGCCCGGCTTGGATCCGCCCTGTTCCAGCACCGTCTTCCTGTAGCGCGCCCCAGCCTCGCCGCCCAGCAGGTCCGCAGGGTCGAACTGCCCGAAAAAGTCCAGCGCGATCACCTTGTCGAACGCGTACGTGTAGTAGTTCGACGAGTACCCCGTCAGGTGGCCGAAGCTGCAATACATCCGGTTGCCGTCGATCCACTGCCACGGCTGAAAGCGCTCGTACAACGCCCGGATGCTCCGGTCCAGATCGATCTGCTTCGGGTCCTGGTCGTGAAGGTCGAGCGACAAGGTCGTGTAGTAGATCTGGGTGCGCATCCCATCGGCGCGCCCGAACGACCCCGCCTTCTTCATTTTTTTAATGGTTTCGGATGGAAGTGTTTCCCCCGTCTGATAGTGCCGCGCGAACGCCTGCAGCACCTTCTCGTCGCGGAAGAACTCCTCCAGCATCTGCGAGGGCACTTCAATGAAATCGCCCTCGGTAGCGAACCCCGAGATGCCGGCCCACTCGGTGTGCCCCCCGAGGATGGCGTGCATCAGGTGGCCGAACTCGTGGAAGAACGTCACCACGTCGCTGTATTGCATCAGGCCCGGATCGCCCGGATCGCCACCCGGGAAATTGCAGATCAGTGCGGCCTCGGGCAGGTAGCGGCCCCTCACGCCCGTGACTACAGGATGAGCCGAGAACCACTTGTCCTTGCCCTCGCGTGGATGCATGTCGAGATAGAACCGCCCGACCAGCTTGCCGCCCTCCCACACTTCGTACACCGACACCGCCTCGTCCCAGGCCGGGGACGGCGACGGCCGGAACTCCACCTTGAACAGCCGCGCAGCCGTATCCAGCACACCGGCTTCCACCTTCGCGTAAGGAAAATACGGGCGCACCGACTGCGAATCGAATTCGTAGGCCGCCCGACGGAACTGCTCGTACCAGTAACCGCGGCTGCTCATGTCGATCGATTCCAGATTGGGCTGGCGCTTGCGCGCAAACTCCACCACCCGCTCCACCTCGCGCGCCGCGCCTTCGCAGCTGGATTCGTCCAGCTTCTTCAAAAACTCCCGCACATTGGCCGCCGAGCCCATCATCTGGTCCGCCGTTGCCAGGTCGGCCCAGCTCCTGAACCCAAGCACGTCGGCGATCTCCTGCCGCGTGGTCAAAAGCTGCTCCAGGATCTCCTTGTTTGCGGGATATGCGCGCGTGTTGTAGGCCAGGAACATGCGCTGGCGCAGCCCGGCATTCGACGCGAACGTCATCACCGGTTGCATGTCAGGCTGGTCGGTGGTGAGCACGATGTCCCCATCGGCGTTCGGCTGGTGACGGTCGAGGTAATCTTCCGGAAGCCCGTCGAGTTCCGCCCTCGTCGCCGTGATGGTCTTGCCGCCCTCCTGGATGTTGCGGCTGAACTGTAGGGAATGCTGCGTGGCGCGCTCGTGCAGTTTTTTGAGATGTTCCCGAGTTTCTTCGTCCTTATCGACACCCGCCAGCCGGTAGCTGAGCAGCGTGCGCTCGACGTAATGCGTGGTGGCCGCGTTGCAGTGGTCGATCCGCATGGCGCTGAGTGCGTCATAGACCGCGCGGTTCAAACTGAGGGCCGACCCGGCCATGGCCACCCGCTGCACCTCGCGCTGCGCCTGGTCGCGGACCGCCTTATCGGCGGCCACGGAATTCAGCACGCCCGCCTGCGCGCCGGCCAGGCTGAGCTGTTCCAGTGCCGCGTCGTAAAGCCGCAACGTGTTCTCCGGCGTCCGTGGTGTGTCGATGGCCAGCAGAGCGGCGAGCGCCGCCTCGTGCGCCGCCAGGCGCTCGCTCACCCAGTTCGACAGCGCTTCGGCGGATTGGCCTCCCCCGCATTCCCATGCGTGAAGTTCGTTGCAGACGGAAACGGCAGCCATCGGATCGACCGACGCGGCATTCGGATTGGACATGACGGGAAAACTCCTCCAGGTTCTAGGTTGCCATACCGGGCTGGACTCCCGATTCCGTCCGAAGATAGGATGCGGAACAACGCGCTCTCGGGCCTCGTAAGGAGATCGTGGGGAAGTTTGCGCTCGGGAGGTCGGGACCATGAAACAAAACCTTCGCTATGCACTGCGGCAGTTGGGGCGCAACCCGGGATTCACCATCACGGTGATCGTCACCCTGGCGCTCGCCATCGGGGCCAACACGGCGATCTTTTCCATCGTGAATGCGCTCTTGCTCAAGAGCCTGCCCTATGTCCATCCCGAGCGGATGGGCACCATTTTCATGCGCATCCAGGGCGCCAACGCCACCGTCGAACCGCACTCGATTGATGGAGCCCAGTGGGAGGCGCTGCGCGACAATGTCCCGTCCCTCATCTCCGCGGTAACCAGCGGCGGGAACTCCGGCGTCAATCTTCAGGCCGGTGAGAGGGTGCAGTACGTGCACCAGGGTCGCATCTCGGCTCACTATCTCGAAGTGCTCGCGGTCCGCCCCGTCCTTGGCCGCAACTTCACCGAGGCGGAAGACCAGCCGCACGGCCCCGGGGCAGCGATACTCAGTTACGCCTTCTGGCGCAGTACATTCGGCGCGAATCCCGACCTGGTGGGCCGTACCATCCATCTGAAGGGCGAGCCGTGCACGGTCATTGGCGTCCTGCCGCAGGGCGTCCGCACTCCGCTGAACGCCGATCTCTACACAGCCATCCAGCCCACCCGCGAGGGCGAGGGTTCGGGCACCAATTACCTCGCTGTCGCCCGCCTGCGCGACGGGACCACATGGCAGCAGGCCAATGCCGAACTGAGCCGCGCCTGGGCCGACCACATCGCGTGGATGGAGCGGCGCAGCCCCGGATCGCGCTACGAATACTACTTCGTGCCCCTGCAGCAAGGGCAGACCGCTGAGCTTCGTCCCAAGGCGCTGGCGCTCATGGTCGCGGCCGGGTTCATTCTGCTCATCGCCTGCGCCAATCTCGCCGGGCTGGCCGTGGTCCGCATGGTGCGGCGCATGTCCGAAGTGGCCACCCGCCTCGCTCTCGGCGCCTCGCACTGGCAGGTCCAGAAGCAGTTCTGGATCGAAAGCCTGCTGCTGGGAATCACCGGCGGCGCGGCCGGCGGCGGCGTCGGTTTCGCAGCTCTCCGGGGGCTCCTTTCTCTGCTTCCCAGGGACTACCTGCCCGTCGCCAGCGTGCCTCTCGACCTGCGCGTCCTCGCATTCACTGTCGCCGTCTCGGTGCTGACGGCGATCCTCTTCGGCGTCCTCCCAGCCCTGGGCGTCCGCCGCGTCGACCTCCGTTCGTCCATCGCCAGCCGCGCCATCGCCGGCGGAGAGAGGCTTCGCCTGCGGCAGGTGCTGATCGCCACGGAAGTGGCCCTTACGGTGGTGCTGCTGGCCGGGTCTGGCCTGTTGATTCGCACCCTGATCCACCTCCAGACGCTGCCGCCCGGATTCAATCCCAACGGGGTCATGGCGGCCAGGGCTTCGCTCGATGACGCCCGCTATCACGACCCCGCGAAGTTCCAGCAACTCTTGACCGCCAGCGTGGCGGCCATGCGGCAGATCCCCGGCGTCAGCAATGCCGCCATGGGCCTTACTCTGCCCTTCGAGCGGGCGCTCAACGACGGCGTCCGGCTTCATAACGGCCCGTTCGCCGGCAAGACGGTCGGAACCGACGTGGTCTATGTGACGCCCCGTTATTTCGCCACCCTGGAGATGCCGCTGCTCTCCGGTCGCGATTTCACCAGCAGCGACGGCCCTGACACGCAACCGGTCGCCATCGTCAACCGCACCTTCGCCCGGAAATTCTTCCCCGGCGAAGACCCCGTGGGCCGCACACTCGGTGACAAAACCATGATCGTCGGGGTCGTCGCGGACACCCAGCTATCCTCCGGGCTGAACCCTACCGCGCCCCTTCAAAGCGAAGAAACCATGTACGTCCCGGCGACCCAGTTGGGCCCGCAGTACCTTGGGATCGTTCACGTGTGGTTCCAGCCAAGCTGGATCGTGCGCACCGCCGCGCCGGTCGCGGGCTTGACCGCCCAGATGCAGCGCGCCCTTGCCGCCGCCGACCCGGGACTGCCGTTTTCAGGCTTCTACAGCATGAAAGACCTGCAGGCCGAGACGCTGGCCACGCAGCGCATCGAGGTCGCCCTTCTAAGCGCCATGGCCGGCCTGGCGCTGCTGCTCAGCGCGGTGGGCATCTTTGCCCTGGTGGCCAACATGGTGGCCCAGCGGACCCGCGAGATCGGCATCCGCATGGCGCTGGGATCGACGGTCGGCAAAGCCATGGCCCGCGTGGGCGCGCCAGGCTTGCGCGCCTCGGGCGCTGGCCTGCTCGCCGGGGTGATATTGTGCGCGCTGGCGTTGCGCGTGATGCGGAGCGTGCTTTACGGAGTGGGCGTGTACGACGCGCCCACCCTGGCCGTGGTCGTGGCGTCCCTGGGCCTCATCATCCTTGTCGCCGCCCTGGCGCCCACCCTGCGCATCGCCCGCATCGACCCCGCCAAAACCCTCCGCGAGGAGTAGGCTCGGCGCTCAAAGTTCTTGCACATTATTACCTTCGGAATTGGGACAATAAGCCTATGCGGCTTTCGCAACAAGTTTCCATGAGGCTGGGCTCTTGTTCCGGCTTCGAGAGGAGGAAATCGGACCCCCTCCCCTAGTCCGAAGTTCCAGCCCTGAATTGTCTTAAAGATTGGAATAGGTAGCTGTGAATAAAGGATATAGACGAAGTCTGCGGTTTTTTATCATACGGATATGTACCCATGTAAGATC
>Ga0335077_10006449_pt1 | contig 14498 bp, 10 predicted proteins | sample Lox_Sample_31_FD_207151 | JGI IMG/M metagenome (GOLD analysis project Ga0335077, IMG submission 207151) | Soil microbial communities from Loxahatchee National Wildlife Refuge, Florida, United States - Lox_Sample_3.1 | ecosystem: Environmental > Terrestrial > Soil > Wetlands | place: USA...
GAGGCGGAGCGAGAGGCCGCCTTTCTCCTCTCCTTCCGGGCGGTGGAGCTCCTCGGCCTCGCCGAGGGCCCGGAGGCGTCGACGGCGGAGCGGGCGCTCTTGCGGGTGGTCACCCCGCTTGCCAAGCTCACCACCGGCAAGCAGGCGGTGGCGGTGGCCTCGGAGGTGCTGGAATGCTTCGGCGGGGCAGGATACGTCGAGGACACGGGGATCCCGCGCCTGCTGCGGGACGCCCAGGTGCTGCCCATCTGGGAAGGGACCACCAACGTGCTGTCGCTCGAGGCGTTGCGGGCCCTGGCTGCGGAGGAAGGGCTCGGGGCGCGCTCGCTCCGGGCGGAGATCGCCCAACGGCTCGCCGCCGCGCGGCACCCAGACCTGCGGCATCCAGCGGCGGCGGGGGCCCGAGCGCTGGAGCGCGCCGAGGCGGCGCTCTCCGGCGATGATGGTGAGGACCGCGAGGGCGGAGCGAGACGGCTCGCCTTGACGCTCGGCCGGACGCTGGCCCTGGCGCTGCTCGTCGAGCACGCGCAGGCCATGGCCGAGGCGGGGACGGGTCGACGCGCCCTCGCGGCCGCCCGAAGGTTCGCCCGCAACGGGGTGGACCTCATCGGGACCTTTCCGGAGGCGGCCTCGGAAGACGGCCTGCTCGCGGACGCGGCCGCGGGCTAGAGCCCGGCGCCGGTCGTGGGCCCGCGACGAGGGGGCGGGGCGGGACCCCTCGCCTCGCTATCGCATCGCCGCCGGCCCGCCGGTCTCATCGCCGAACAGCATCCGGACCCACTTCCCCGTGCTCGGCGAGCGCGGTCCGCAGAGCCCGGACGCGGGTGGGCCCCAGGCCGAGCGCCTTGGCGCTGCCGACCACCTCGGCGGGGGCGCTGGACGACACCTCCGGGCTCGTCCGCAAGAGCTCCAGCGCCGAGGTGAGCCGCACGACGTGGAGGTCCGTCCGCTCGCCCCCGAGCGCGTTCCCGGAGAAGTGGTGGCTTTCCGCGATGGCCGAAAGGCCCGGCGGCAGCCCCCATTCGCGGTGGGCCTCGGCCCCGACCGGCACGTGAACGTGGTGGAGGATCCGGTCCACCGCCGCCGCCTCGTGCTGCGGAACCCGGTCCGCGAGAAGCAACGCCGCGAGGGATCGGAGCGCGAGCGACTTGCCCACGTCGTGAAGCATTCCCCCGAGGAAGATGCGATCCGGATCGCCGAGCTTGCGCGCGCGCCCCAGGTCCGAACCGGCGCGGGCCACGGTGGCGGCGTGGTAGAAGAGCCGGTTCCAGGTGGGGCCGAAGAGGTCGAATTCGGCTCGCACGCTGCGGTAGAGCGTACGGGTGGAGAGGGCGGTCGCGGCGCGAGCCACCTCCTCTAGCCCGAGGCGGGCCACCGCCTCGCGAAGCGTTTCCACCCGGGACACGCCCCGGAACACCGCCGAGTTCGCGAGCACGAGCACGCCCGACGAGAGGGCACCGTCGAGCTCGATGGTACGGGTCAGCCCGATCGCGTCCATCTTCGGGTCGCGGACCAGGTCCAGGATCTTGAGAGCGATCGAGGGGAAGGACGCCGGGCCTGGCCGGTGAGCGTCGAAGTGGGACAGGACCGCGTCGGCCGTGGCCGCCTCCTCGGGGAGCAGCGGTGTACCCCGCGCCTCGAAGGCTTCGACCGAGAGCCCACGCGAGCCGGCCCAGGCCTCGACGGAGGCTCCGCGATCGTCGGGGAGGCGCTCGGCCGGCGACGGGGGGGAGCTCACCTCGCCCGCCACTTCGTCGAGAGAACCCTGCCTCGAGCCGCCGAGGAAGCGGGTGAGCCAGGACACCGGCCCATTGTAGACCGCTCTAGCCTCCACCCAATCGGGCTCAAGGCCCTCGGCGGCCGTCGCCGATCAGGGCGCGGGCTCGCTTCCTACCACCACCGTCTTCACGTTCACGAACTCCCGGATCCCTTCCCGCGAAAGCTCGCGGCCGAAGCCCGACCGCTTGACCCCGCCGAAGGGCAGGCGCGGATCGGAGACGACCATCCCGTTCACGAACGTCATCCCCGCCTCCAGCTCATCCACGAGCCGCGCCCGCTCGCCGGGCTCGGCGGTCCAGACGCTCGAGCCGAGTCCGAACGGGATCTCGTTCGCCACCTCGATCGCCTCGTCGAGATCGCGGACCCGGATGACGAGGGCGACCGGCCCGAACAGCTCCTCGCGATAGGTCGGGGAGGTGCGCGGGACCTCCACGACAACGGTGGGCTCGTAGTACGCGCCCGGCCCGGGCAGGGGCCGACCACCGGTGAGCAGGCGGGCCCCGTCGTGCAGGAGGTGGCCCACCTGGCCGGCTAGCTGATCCCGGTCGGCCCGGGAGGCCAGCGGACCGAGCTCCGTGCCGGGATCCATCGGATCGCCCACCCGGAGCGCCCTCATCGCCTCCGTCATGCCCTCGACGAAGCGGTCGTGGACGGCCGCGTGGACGATGAAGCGCTTGGCGGCGATGCAGGATTGACCGTTGTTCACGATGCGGGCGGACACCGCGGTCTTCACCGCGAGGGGGAGGTCGGCCGAAGGCAGGACCACAAACGCGTCGCTCCCCCCGAGCTCGAGGACGGCCTTCTTGAGAGCGCGCCCGGCCGCGCCCGCGACCGCCACGCCCGCCCCCTCGCTGCCCGTCAGGGTGACGGCCGCGACGCGGCGGTCCAGGATCAGCCGTTCCACGCGGGACGAGCCGACGAGTAGAACCTGGAAGACGCCCTCGGGGAACCCCGCACGCCGGAAGACCTCCTCGATGGCGAGCGCGCAACCGTGAACGTTGGAGGCGTGCTTCAGGAGCCCGACGTTTCCCGCGAGAAGCGTGGGGGCGGCAAACCGGAAGACCTGCCAGAACGGGTAGTTCCAAGGCATCACCGCCAGTACCGGCCCGATCGGCAGATAGCGCCGATAAGACCTCGGGGCCTCGGTCTTCACCTCCTCGTCGGCCAGAAAGCCCGCACCGTTCTCGGCGTAGTAGCGACACCCGAAGGCGCACTTCTCGGCCTCCGCGATGGCCGACGCAAGCGTCTTCCCCATCTCCTCGGTCATGAGCCTCGCGTAGCGCTCCTTCCCCGCGAGGAGAACCTCCCCCGCCCGACCGACGAGCCGGGCGCGTTCCGCCACCGGCCTGCGCCTCCACAGCCGGTAGGCCTCCATCGCCCGCGAGAGTCGGCCCTCGACCTCGGCCTCGCTGTGCTCCTCGGTCCGGGTCAGCACCTCGCCGGTCGCCGGATTCACGGACGTGAGCGCTGCCATTTCTTCCCTTCCCTTCCGTTCTTCACCACATCTGCGTCGGCCGGGGCCTCGGTACAGCGAGGGACCGGCGCGGCAGCCGCTACTCTTCCCCCAGGGGGGTGTACCTCTCGAGCGTTCGCCGGAGGCGCAGCTTACGGGAGGCGCTCTCGGAGGACATGTACCGAACGGTACCGAAGATGGGGCGTTCCGGGCCCCAGGGTCGATCGTAGCGGCCGAGGCACCAGAGGATCCCGCTCTGCGAGTTCGGATCCCGGCCGTCGAGGGCGAGCCGGTCATTGAGCTCGAGCATGATCTCGAGCGCTTCCTCGGGGGAGGCCGTCCACTCGAGGAGCTTCTTGCCCCAGAGCATGCGCAAGGAGTTGTGGATGGTGCCTTCTGCGAGGAGCTGACGCTGGGCCGCGTTCCAGACGCGGTCCTTGCTCCGACCCGCCGCGAGCTGCTCCCGGGAAGCGAGATATGGCCGCTTGTCGCCCGCGTGCTTCTCGAGGGTGTCCCGGGCCCAGGCCGGAAGCGAGGTCCACCGTCCCTGATCGGGGCGCGCCGCGCAGCTCGCGAAGCCCAGTTCCCGCCAGGTGACGAGCTGCTCGAGGAAGGCTTCGGCCGAGACCGAGGTCCCCCAGAAACCGGTGCGTGCGCCGCGGGGGCTTTGCGTGAGCCTCTCCGGGGTCCAGCCTTCGTGCTCCAGCACCGCCCGCACGACGTCGAAGGTGCCGAGGTGGCCGAAGTGCAGCCAGGGCGAGAGCCCGCTCGTCCCCTCTGCGTCGGGGTGGCCCCGTTCCTCGCCGTAGGCGGGCAGCGCATCCTTCGCGAATGCCGAGAGGCGAGCCTCGGCGGCAACGGACCCGCCCAGGCGTGCGCAGGGGCCGACGCGGTGGTCGATGGAGAGCTCCCCGAGAAGCCGCCCCGGGTCAAGGAGAAGCTCCACCGGCGTAGCTGGCCACGAGCGGAGAACCTCCCCGGGCACGCCGGCCCGGCCCGGGGGAGGCGTCCGGCGCAGCGGATCGCGAGCGGGCATCCGATCGAGCCAGGAGGGAAGGAGGCGCTGCAGGGAGCGGCGAAAGGCATAGGCGGTCGGGAAATCCCCTTCAAAGAGGCGGAAGGGCACAAGGCAGCTCGCGTCCACGGCCTCGAGCCGGACCTCGAGCTGCCGGGCGGCGGCGTCCAGCATGCGCGGGAGGAAGAACCCCGGGTGGTCGTCGGCCACCACCGCGCACGCGTGCCGACAAAGCGCCCGCAAGAGCCCCCGGCCCTCCCCCGGCCGGCGCTCCACCCAGGGGTGGTAGAGCGCCCTGCCCGCGAGCCTCCGTGCGTTGTCGGCCATCCCCCGCAGGACGAACGCGTGCAGCCGGTCGCTCGCGTACGGGTAGTCGCAGCGAAGCGGCTCGAAGACCAGGACCGGACGCGAGAGTTCGCGCGCCAGCTCGGCGGCGCGCTCGAGGGCCGGGTTCGAGCGGGTGCGGCGGCTCATGGTCATCCAGTGGAGGACGAAGGCCCCGTCGGCGCGGACCGGGCCGTCGTTCAGGATGCGGATGCGCTCTCTCGGGACGGGCATGAGATCTCAGACGAGGTCTTGCGGCCGCGGCTCTTGGGCGATCGGCCCGGGCTCCTCCGGCTCGACCGGTCCAAGGGGGATCGCGGTGTCGGTCGAGAAACCTGCACTTCGAGCGGGGCTCCGAAGCCTCTGCCGATCGAACGGATCCAAGGCGGCCGGGCAGTGTATCCTCGCGCGCGCCACCGTGACGAGCTCGCGGTGGACGAGCCCTCGAAGGGAGGCGCCGGCCGCGCGGATCCCGTAAGAGACCCGTCCCCCGCCTTCGTCCGCGGCCGCGTGCTCGAGCTCGACATGGATGGCGGTCCCGTGCGCACACCCGCTCTGCTCGCCCTCACCCTCCTCCCGGCGCTCGCCCGCCCGGAGGAGACCTCGCTCCACTCCGCGCTGGACCTCGAGACCGGAGTGGTCTGGGCGAGCCGGAACGACGTCGCCGTCCCCGGAACGACCGGAACGCATTTTTCGGCTCCCGTGGGGGGAGGGGACTTCCAGGTCTCGCCAGCCCCGTACGTCCGTGTCCGTGCCGCCCTCGGCTATGGCCGGCACACTCTTTCCCTCACGTTCGCGCCTCTCCGGCTCAGCGGCAACGGCATCTCCGGTGCCAGCGTGCTGTTCCGCAACGTGAGCTTCACGGCCGATCCGGACGCATCGTTTAACTACCGCTTCGACACCTACCGCCTCACCTACCGCTACGCTCTCGTCTCGGATCCGAGGCTCGAGCTCGCGCTCGGGGCCAGCGCGCTCTTGCGGGACTCCGAGATCAGCCTCTCCCAGGCGGGTGTCTCGACCGCCCAGACGAACACCGGGCTCTTGCCGCTTGTCTCGTTCCGAGTCGCCTGGCGCTTCGCCGGCGCCTTCGCGCTTTCCCTCGACGGCGACGGGATCGCCTTCTCGACCGGGCGTTTCGAGGATGTCGCCCTGGCCCTGGAACTCGCCACCGGCGACCTCACCTTCAGGGCTGGCTACCGCCTCGTGGAAGCCGGCAGCGATACCCAGACCATATACAACTACGCCTGGCTGAACCACGCGCTCGTAGGCGTGAGCTACGCGTTCTGAACCGACTCCCTCCCCTAGTGGAAACGTGCTCCCCCGCCGCCGAAGCTCTCGTCCCGGGCGTCATCCCGCCCGGGGAGCGAAGGCCCGCGGTTCTGGGTACCGGAGCGACGGACTCGCCTGGCGACCGAGGCGAGCGCACGGTCCTCCTCCCTCCTCGCTCTCTTTCTTTCGCCTCCGCGTCGCGCCGGCGGCGAAGCGTGCGAGGCGCGGAGCGCTCGCGGCCTGGCGGCGATCGCCCCGGTGCCTTCCGCGGGGCCCGCGGTCTCGGAGGGAGGTGGGGGCGGCCGAGGTCCCGACCCCGGAAAGTGGGCGGCGCGCGGAGGCCTCCCGACGGTCTCACGTTCTCCTTCGCTCCCGAAGCGATCGGCCGAGGGGGGCGAGGTGGTCTAAACCGCGCGCCTCCCTGTCTCGGCTCGCCCGGCGAAGGCTTCTATCGCCTGCGCCTGGTCCTCTCGAAGGCGTACCAGACCGCGAACACGACGAGCACCGGCACGACGAGCCGCGGGCGGTGGGCCACCACCGCGATGACGGCGGCGGCGAGGATGGCGAGCGGCCAGCTGATGCGGAGCATACGTCGACATCCTAGACGGAAATGGAACCTCTCGAACGCCGATCTGGAGGTGCCGCCCGCAGCGACGGTGTGGTCATCGGCCCTTTCAGCTCGTTCTCCCATGGTCCCGTCCTCCGGGGCGGCCGTGGCCTCCTTCCACCGAGCGTGAATAACCTCGGCCGGTTTCCGCCCGCCAGCGCCATGGCGGCTTCGCCTTCGAGTGCAAGGGGCTTCGCGAGGGCGAGCGCACCCGTCTCGCTAGCCGGCGAGGGATGAGTGCCTCGCGGGGCTACACGGGTGGGGTGAGCGCACCAAGAAGGGGCGCGCCGATGAAGCCCACACGCCCATCCGGGGATGGGCAGATGGGGCCGGGGCGGGGCCTATGAGGGCGCAAGGGCTTGAACCGCCTGGGTCTAGGGGTGAGGCGACCAGCGTCGCGATGCTGCGGGCTCCAGACCCTCACTCCCCGCGCGAGCCGGGAGCTGGGAGATTACGCACTGACCGTGCGGATCAGAGCGGGCACGAGCGGGTGGAGCTACGCGGCCTGGAAGGGTCGGTTCTACCCCCCCGAGTTGCCGTCCCGCCGAATGCTTACAGCCTACGCCAGCCGGCTCGACGCGGTAGAGGTGAACGCCACCTTCTACCGCATGCCGAGGCCGGCCACGCTGGCCGACTGGCGAGAGCAGGTTCCGGACGATTTCCAGTTCGCGATGAAGGCGCCGCAGCGGATCACGCACGCCACACGCCTGTCGGGTGCCGAGGAGGCGTTGCGGGAATTCGAGCAAGCCTTTGTCGAGCTCGGTCCGAGGCTCGGCCCGGTGCTGTTCCAGCTGCCGCCCACGCACCGGCGGGACCTCCCGCGTCTACGGGAGTTCTTGGCGCTCCTCCCGCGCGGGCACCGGTTCGCGTTCGAGTTCCGCGATCCGAGCTGGTTCGACGAGGGCGTGCTGGCGCTGCTGGCCGGCGCGGGTGCGGCGCTATGCCTGACCGACACCGATGAGGGCGAGACTCCCCTCGTGCCGATCGCCCGGTTCGGGTATCTGCGTCTCCGTCGAGCCGGCTACGAGGACGCCGACCTGGCGCGCTGGGTTGCGCGGATCGCCGCCCAGCCCTGGGCCGAGGCCTTCGCCTTCTTCCGGCACGAGGACGAGGCGCGCGGTCCCGCGTTGGCGCTGCGTCTGCTCGAGATGGCAGGCGCTGAGGGTCGCGCCTCGACCTGACTACAGGTCGACCATCGCCATCCCCTGCGGTGCGTAACGCTCGCCTGCAAAGGCGCCGCGCGGCGCGATCGCCTCGATCCGCGCGAGATCGTCGCGGGTGAGGGAGAGAGAGACCGCGGCGGCATTCTGCTCGAGGTGTTTGGAAGCGGTGGTACCGGGGATGGGGACGATGTCCCTCCCCTGCGAGAGGACCCAGGCCAGGGCCAGCTGGGAGGGCAGGACCTTCTTCTCTCGCGCCATCTCGTTGATGCGATCGACGAGGTCGAGGTTCTTCTGGAAGTTCGCTCCCTGAAAACGCGGCGATCCGCGCCGGAAGTCCCCCTCGGGGAGGTCCTCGGGGCGCCGGAAGCGACCGGTGAGGAAGCCACGGCCGAGCGGGCTGTAGGGGACAAAGCCGATGTCCAGCTCGCGGAGGGTGGGGAGGATCCGGTCCTCGGGGTCGCGGCTCCAGAGGGAGTACTCGGTCTGGAGCGCGGAGATGGGGTGAACGCGGTGGGCGCGGCGGAGGGTCTCGGGAGCGGCTTCCGAGAGACCGAGCCAGCGCACCTTCCCCGCCTTCACCAACCCCGCCATCGCCCCGACGGTGTCCTCGATGGGCACCTTGGGGTCGACGCGGTGCTGGTAGTAGAGGTCGATCTGGTCCACCCCCAGCCGCCTGAGCGACGCGTCGCACGCCTTGCGCACGTACTCGGGCTTGCCGTTGACCCCGAGCCTCGCCCCGTCGGGTGCGCGCTCGTTCCCGAACTTGGTGGCGAGCACCACCTCTTGGCGGCGGCCTTTCAGTGCGCGCCCCAAGAGCTGCTCGTTCTTGAACGGCCCGTACATGTCCGCCGTGTCGAGGAACGTGATCCCGAGGTCGAGGGCGTGTTGGATGGTCGCGATCGACTCCGCCTCGTCCGCCGCCCCGTAGAACTCGCTCATCCCCATGCAGCCGAGCCCTACCGCCGACACCGTGAGCCCCTGGCCTCCCAGCGATCGAGTTTGCATGGCTCGATCCTATCGGCAACCGGCTCCTCCCGCTCCGTTCTCCCGCCTCGGGGCGATGGCGCGGCACCCCGGCCGCTACCCTCGAGGGCTTGCTCGAGATGCGACCTTGGCCCGCGCGTCGGACGTCCGAGCGCACGCGCCTTTGCGGACCGCGCGCCCCTGAGGGCCGGGTGAGCCAGGCTACGGGCGAACTCCCGGCCGGGCACCCTGCCTGAGGACAGGGCGCGGGGGAGCGCTTCGTGGAATCGACCGTGATGCGAATGGGCGGATGGGCAACCCGGCCCCCCTCTTTGTGACGGTGGGTAAAGCCACGGCCTTTCCCACCTCATTCGCCGCCGGCGCTCGGTGCGGCCCCGTAGGACCGCTCCCAGATCTCCACGATCTCCCCGGGAGCCAGTTCCGTCCCCCGGGCCTCGGTCACGCCCTGTACCACCACGGCGAACTCGGCCAGCCGCTCCCGGCTGGTCCGGATCCCGCCGTGGTTCTCGAGCACCCAGCCCACTCCCCCCTTGCCCGACTGGCTGTTCACCCGGATCACCTCTTCGTACGTCCGCCCCACGTCGGCCGGGTCGATGGGCAGGTAGGGGACCTCCCAGCGCTCGTCTCCCGAGGTCGCGCGCGCCGCGAAGCCCTTGCGGATGGCATCCTGGTGAGAGCCGGAGAAGGCGGTGTACACGAGCCGGCCGGCATAGGGGTGACGCGGATGGACGGGAAGGCGGGTCGCCTCCTCGGCCACGCGGACCACGGCGTCGATGTCTCCGAGGCGAAGGCCGGGGTCCACCCCCTGGGAGAAGAGGTTCAGGGCCAGGGTGACCACGTCCACGTTCCCGGTCCGTTCCCCGTTCCCGAAGAGCGTGCCCTCCACCCGCTCGGCGCCGGCCATGAGGGCGAGCTCGGTCGCGGCGACGGCCGTCCCCCGGTCGTTGTGGGGGTGGACCGAGAGGACGTACCGCTCCCGACCGGGAACGTTCCGGGCGAACCACTCGATCTGGTCGGCATAGACGTTCGGGGTGGACATCTCCACCGTGGCGGGCAGGTTCAGGATCACCCGGCGCGACGGGGAGGCTCCCCACTCGTCCATCACCGCCTGGCAGACCTCGGCGGCGAAGTCGAGCTCGGTGCCGGTGAAGCTCTCGGGGGAGTATTCCAGCACGATCTCGGTCTCCGGCATCTCCTCGGCGAGCGCGCGCACGAGGCGCGTTCCCTCCACCGCGATCCTCCGGATGCCGTCGCGGCCGAGCCCGAACACCAGGCGCCGCTGGACCTCGGAGGTCGAGTTATAGAGGTGGACCACCGCGCGCCCGGCGCCGCGCAGCGAGGCCATGGTGGAGCGGATGAGGTGCTCGCGGGCCTGGGTGAGCACCTGGATGGTCACGGCGTCCGGGATCCCCCCGGCGATCACCTCGCGCACGAACTCGAACTCGGGGCGAGAGGACGACGGGAACCCGATCTCGATCTCCCGGAACCCCAGGGCGACGAGGGTCCGGAAGAGCAGCCGCTTGCGGTCGGGGCCCATGGGGGAGACGAGCGCCTGGTTCCCGTCGCGCAGGTCGACCGAGCACCAGCGCGGCGCGGTCTCGATCCGGCGGGAGGGCCACCTTCGGTCGGCGAGATCGACGGTCGGGTAGGGTCGGTACTTCTGGCTCGGCTGGCGAGACGGCGCGGACATGTCGGCTCCTCGGCTTCGGGTTGCGCCGGGGAGGTCCGCGTGGTGTCGTCGATCTCGAGGGTCCTCTCCGGCCGGGAACGGCGGGAGAGGCTTCGTCGCGCGGCGTCAGGCCAGGCCGGCGAGAGACTCTCCCGCCTGGCTAAGAAGTCGACCGCTGTCGCGACGCACGATCATCTTGACGAGCATTAGCGGTCCAGGGCCTCGCCGTCAAGGGTCCTCCCCCGAGGAGAGGCGCCTCGCAGGCTCGAAAGCGACCGGCGCACGGGGTCGGGAGGGCGCCCTCTTCCGCTCACATGGGCCGGCCAAATTGGCGGGTTCCCGGGGACAAAGGCGCGTTCTCGCTCCGGACGGGAGGGCGTACACTCGCTCGCGTGAACCGCGAAGGCACGATCCGGATCGCCTCGACCGCGGTGGAACCCGGACCCGGCCGCACGCCGCCCCCGGTGGGGCCGCGCCCGGGACTGCTCCAGCCCGGAGCGCTTCTCGACGGCCGTTACCGGATCCTCTCGCTCTTGGGAACGGGCGGCATGGGCTCCGTCTATCGGGCCGAGCACGAGGCCATCGGGCGCGCGGTGGCCGTGAAGATCCTGCACCCCGAGCACTGCGCCAGCCCGGCCGAGCGGGAGCGCTTCCGGCGCGAGGCCCGGGTGGCGGTGCGGCTCCGCTCGCCCCACGTGGTGGAAACGCTCGACTTCGGCGAGGACCCGGAAGGGCGGCTCTTCCTCGTGATGGAGTTGCTCGAGGGGGAGCCGCTCCGGGCCGTGCTGGGCCGCGAGGGCCGTCTGGCGCCGGAGCGAGTGGTGCGACTGTTGCGCCAGCTCCTCACCGGGCTGGAGGCGGCCCACGCCGCGGGCATCGTGCACCGCGACCTGAAGCCCGAGAACCTCTGGCTCGACGGAGGCGGTGCCCATGAGCGGCTCCGGCTGCTCGACTTCGGCATCGCCAAGTGGACCGGCCCGGCCTCGGGGACCGCGCAGACGCAGGCCGGTCTCGTGGTGGGCACGCCCGAGTACCTGGCCCCGGAGCAGGCGGTGGGCGGGGAGGTGGACCAGCGCGCGGATCTCTACAGCACCGGGATCCTGGCGTTCGTCCTCCTCACCGGCCGGCACCCGTTCGACACCCGCGACGTTCGCGCCCTGCTCGCGGCGCAGGCCTACCGGGCCGTCCCCAGCCCCTCCACCCAGGTCCCGGAGCTCGCCGTCTACCCGCGCCTGTTGGAGATGGTCGCGCGGGCCACCGAGAAGGACCGTGACAAGCGTCCCGCCTCGGCGCAGGAGCTCCTGCAGGTGCTCGAGGGGGCGGAGTTCCCGGTCCGCCTGGCGCGCTCCTCCGGCGCCCACCCCCCTCCGCCTGCCCTCCTCGTGGCGCGGGCGAGCCTCCTCGGGATCCCGGCGGCCGCGATGCCGGACGTCGTGAACCTCACCCTGGTGCGCGTCCAGATCGCCCGCTGGGACTCCTGGTCCCCCGCCACCTCGGCGGCCTTCCGCGCGCGGCACCTCGCGGCGCACGACTCCCGGGTGCTCCCCATCGTCCTGGGCTTCGGAGGCCGCCGCATCGAAGCCGAGGAGGGCGGCTCGGTCTATGCCTTCCGGTCCCCCACTGACGCGGTTCACTGCGCCGCGGCGCTGCAGGACGCGACCGCCGACGACCACCGCCCCCTTTTCGAGGAGGTGGGGCGGATCGAGCTCCAGATCGGCGTGCACCAGGGCGAGGTCCACCTCGACCGCAAGGGCGCCTCGGGAGTGCCGCTCGCCACCGCCCGCGCGCTGGCGGAGCGCGCCGAGCCCCTGGAGGTCCTGCTCACCCGAAACGTCTACCTGACGATGAGCCGGAGCGAGGCGCCCGCCGAGGAGATGGGGCCGCGGTCCCTTTCCGGCGTGCTCGAGCCGGTCGCGGTCTACCGGCTCCTCCGGGGGCCCGGGCCCGCGCCTCCCGGCGGACGTCACGGCCGGCCGCTCGGTGGAGCGGCGATGGCCCTCGTGGCGGTGAGGGTCGCTGGCGAGACCGAGGGACGCATCGCGGCGCTGGTGCGGGTCCTTGGCGCGGGGGCGGCCCTCGTGTGCGTGGCGGGGCTGGAGCGCGCCACGGGCGGGCTGCATGCGCTCCTCTACCGAGCGCACCGGTCCCTGCGCCCCCTCGACCCGCGCCCCCGCCCGCTCGAAGGCCTGCTGAGCTTCCTCGAGCGGGCCCGCCGGATCGCGGCCCACCTTGAGCCGCAGCTTTCGCTCGCGCTGCATAGACCGGTCCGGGGGGCTTAGGAGTGGCCTTAGGGGAACCGGCCCCCTGGGCGGCCGCGTCAGGGGGCCCGCAGCGTCCGCAGGCCCTCCCGCGCCACGTCCCCGGCTCCACATCGGCTGTGCTCGGGGAGGAAGCCGAGCAGGCCGGCCGGCGGCTCCGCTCGGGCCAGGGCCTCCAGGGCCGGCCGGGCCGCGGACGCCCCTGAGTCGGCCAGGGCCCGGGCCGCGAGCAGGCGCCGGTGGCAGGCCGGCGAGCGCAACTCCGCGGAGAGCGCGGCCAGGGCCTCGGCGCTCCCTCGGCCGAGAGCCCTGGACCAGAGTTGGAACGCGACCTCGAGCCTTCCGCCCGCCTCCGAGCCGGCCTTGGCCTCCTCCAGCCGGCCGCGCAGGTACAGGATGGAGGGCGCGTCCGGACCGAGCCGCGCGGCGCGGGCCTCGATGGCAGCGAGCGCGTCCTGGAAGCGGCCCTCGGCGATGAGCCGCTGGGGCTGGTCGCGCCACCAGTCGAGGGCCACATAGCCGGCTCCGGCCAAGAGCAGCGCCGCGAGCAGGGCGACCCCGGGACGGAAGATCCCCTCCCTGAGCGAGGCCAGGGCGCGGTAGGGCAGCCGCTCGCGCCGGCGCACCGCTTGCTTCAGCCGCGATGGCTCGGGCGGGGGAAGCCCGGCCACCCGCGAGAGGGCGAAGCCGCCGAAGGGTGGCTCGTCGAGTCCGTTGCCCGCTCGCGCCACCCGGAACAGCCGCACCGGCTCCACGAACCCCTTGAGCGGGCGCAGACCGACCTCGTCGGCCGGGATCTCCCCCGTGTCGGAGACGAGCCGCACCGCCTCGGTGAACCAGATCTCGCCCGCCTCCGCCTCGGCCTCCACCCGCGAGGCCAGGTTCACCGCCTCGCCGTACACGTCGCTGGGGCGCTCCGGGGGCCCCACCAGCCGGACCTCGCCGAGCGAGAGGACGACCCGAACCTCGATCCGCTCGGCCTCCGCCGCCCGGCGGTTGTAGTCCCAGAGCCGGTCCTGCAGCGCCATCCCGCACAGGAGCCCGGCGCTCGGCGAGGCGAAGAGCACCAGGTACGCATCACCGATGGTCTTCACCCGGCCCCCGCCGAAGGCCCGCACCACCGGGAGGAGGAGCACGTCCTGGAGCGCCAAAAGACGCGCGTTCTCCGCCCGCGTCTGCCGGCTCGTGGCGGCGGTGAAGCCCTTCATGTCGGTGAGCATCACCGCCAGGTTCTCGGTGCGCACGCCCGTCCGGATCTCACGGGGAGGGGGCGAAATCAAGGTGCGACGCGCGCACCCTGGGGTGGGCCCCCCTGCGAAAAGGGCCTTCGGCGTGGGGAATCCTCCCCGGACACGGGGCCGCCACATTTCCGGGGGACGCTCCCGGGCTGCACCCACCCCGACGCTCCGGGGACGGAACACCGCCCGTTCCCCCGGGGCGGCGCTCGTTGGCCTCTCCCCCCGCCCCTGCGGGCGGGGACGCGAGCCTCGCCGCCGGCCCCGATGCCCCCCTACGCCCTCCCGCGGACGGGCTCGCCGGATCCCCCAGGCAAGGACCTGGTCGCTCCTCGAAGAGCCTCCGGCACGAGCGCGGAGCCCGGGGCCGCGGTCCGCCATCGCCCTCTACGCCGGTCGAAGGCGAGGCGCTCGACCGTCGGCCGACCCGGGACTTGCGCGTGCGGATGGATCCCGACGACCTCCCTCCCCCGGCGAGATCGAGAGGCTCGCCGAGGCGGCCGCCGAGGGCCTCGGGCGAGGACCGTCAAATGGGCGAAGGCTTAGCCGCGGAGCGTTCGGATTCCGAAGATCGCGGTGGCGAGCCAGGACAAGAAGGTCAGGGCCAGCGCGAGCAGCAAGGCGCGCAGGAAGGTCAGGTTGTAGCCGCCCATGATGACCGCCAGCCAGATGAGCACGTAGAGCAGCCAGGGGACGACGAGGAACCACAGGAACCGGACCATGGTCACGTAGTAGGCGGCCG
>Ga0335077_10006451_pt1 | contig 14497 bp, 8 predicted proteins | sample Lox_Sample_31_FD_207151 | JGI IMG/M metagenome (GOLD analysis project Ga0335077, IMG submission 207151) | Soil microbial communities from Loxahatchee National Wildlife Refuge, Florida, United States - Lox_Sample_3.1 | ecosystem: Environmental > Terrestrial > Soil > Wetlands | place: USA: Florida...
TCTCGCGGCTCGTGTGGTGTTCACGGCGTCGAGTCTGGCCGGCGCTCAAATCGGCGAAGCGTGCAAGGCCGGCTGCCCGGTCCTCGCAAAGCCCTTTGCCGTCGAGGAATTCTCCCGCGCCGTGCAGAACGTGCTGGCCCTCCCGGTTTCCAGCGTTTCGAAGCGCTGATGACCGCTTCGATCCTCGCCCGTTCCTCGTTCCGCCGCAGCGGCTCGCCCTGCGCGGAACCGTTGACAATCCTCGTGCAGGCTCTCTAATCTTTGCACCGACCGGGAATCATGAGTGGGGGAATGCATGCGTAGCCGAATTTTTTGCGCTCTCGTGCTGTTTTTCACACTTTCCGTCGGAGCCGCGGGCCAAACTTCCACGTCGGCGTCCGACGCCGAAAGTGAAGCGCGTGGTCAGAAGTTGTACGCAACCTCCTGCGCGTTTTGCCACGGCCCGGATGGAAATGGCATGAGCGCCGCTCCCAGCCTCGCCAAAAGCAAGCTCGATGCGAGCTCTATCAACGCGGTCATTTCAAACGGAAAGCCCGGCACGGCCATGCTGCCGTTCAAGGGGACGTACACTCCGGCGCAGATCGACGATCTCACCGCCTTCGTTCTTTCTCTATCGTCCAGCGGCGCCGGCCAGGCTTCGGCGAAAACTCCAACTGCCGCCGCCGAATCCGGCGCCTCGCTTTACGCCACCAAATGCGCCGGGTGCCACGAGTCGGGCGGTCCGCCGTACCTGAACCATTTCGTCCTCAAGGCCGCGGCGCCCGAATACATCGTCCACATGATTTCCGCGGGAGTGATGCACATTCAGGGCGCGCCCCTTTCCCTTCACGAGCGCAACGCCGTCGCCGAGTATCTGACAAGCAAGAAGCTCGGTTCTGAGGGTGGCACCTCCGCGAACCTTTGCACCAATCCGGCGCCCGCTGGCTTTTCCGGACCGCAGTGGAATGGATGGGGAGCCGATCTCGAGAACAGCCGCTTTCAGCCTGCCGATCCGGCGGGCCTTTCCGCGTCGCAGGTTCCGAGCTTGAAGCTGAAATGGGCTTTCGGGTTTCCCGGAGGATTCGCGGCGTATTCGCAGCCCACGGTCGCGGGCGGGCGCGTGTTCGTGGGCGGCGCGCTCGGCCAGGTCTACGCTCTCGACGCCGCCACGGGCTGCACCCGCTGGAGTTTTCAGGCCGAGGGCGGGGTTCGCACCGCCGTCGCCATCGGACCCAATCGCCTCGCTTACTTCGGCGATCTTCGCGCGAATGTTTATGCGGTCAACGCCGTGACGGGCAAGCTCGTCTGGAAAGTCCGAGTCAGCCCGCATCCCTACGGCCGCGTCACCGGCTCACCGCGGCTCTACAAGGGGCGCTTGTACGTTCCCGTGGCATCCCGCGAGGAATGGCTGGCGGCCAGTCCGCAGTATCCATGCTGCACGTTCCGCGGGATTCTCGTGGCGCTCGACGCCTCCACGGGCAAGGAAATATGGCGCACATATACGATCTCCGAGCCCGCGCGGCCCACGAAGAAAAACAAGGCCGGCACGCAGCTCTGGGGACCGTCGGGCGCCGCGTTGTGGTCCTCTCCGACGATCGACGAGGACCGCCGCCTGATCTATATCGGCGCGGGCAACAACTACACCGATCCGGCAACCCCGAATAGCGACGCGATCCTGGCGTTCGATTTGAAGACGGGCAAGATCGCCTGGTCGCGCCAGATCACCTCCGGCGACACCTACAACATCAGCTGCTTCCGCGGCGACCAGAGCAACTGCCCCGCGAAGCAAGGTCCGGACACCGATTTCGCGGCGCCGCCGCTTCTCCGCAAACTGCCCGGCGGCCGAAGCGTGCTCCTCGTCGGCCAGAAATCCGGTGACGTCCTCGGCCTCGATCCCGACAGCAAGGGCGAAATTCTGTGGAAGACGAAGATCGGGCACGGCGGCCCGCTCGGCGGCATCGAGTGGGGATTGGCTGCGGATGCGGAGGTTGTGTATGCCGCGCTTTCCGACCTCGGCTTTAGCGGCGGCCCTGAAGGAACCATTCTGGACCCGAAAGCAGGCGGCGGGCTTTTCGCCATCCGCATCGCCACGGGCGAGAAAATCTGGGCCGCTCCTCCGGCTCCGGGTGGCTGCACGACGCCGCGGTGCGGCCCTGCGCAGGCCGCGGCCATCACCGCCATTCCGGGCGCGGTCTTCTCCGGAGCCGATGATGGTCACCTCCGCGCGTATTCGACCGCCGACGGAAAAGTTCTGTGGGATTTCGACACCGCGCGGGACTTCGACACGGTCAACAAGATTTCCGCGCACGGCGGCTCAATCGATGGCGGCGGTCCGGCCATCGCGGGCGGCATGGTCTTCACGAATGCAGGCTTCGGCGCCGTCTTCGGCATTCCCGGCAACGTTCTGCTCGCATTCGCCCCGCAGTAGGGTTGCTTTCGTGGCACAGACACTCTCTTGCCCTGAGATCGCAGGAACAGATCGAAGGGTGTCCGTGCTCTTCGCCTCGGGGTTTCCGTTGTAGGGGCATCCGCCGCGGCGGACCGTGCCCAGCAATCATGCTTGGCGATGCTGTGTAGCGCCGGCGTACTGCCGACGGTCTTTCTCGCCTACATAGTGGCCGCCTCGAAGCGAGGGCCTTTTCCTTTACTTCCTCTGCTTCCTCTGCCTCCTCTACATCCTGCTTTTTTCAGTCCACACAACTACTCTCTTGCAACCGTCTCCCATCGTGCTAGCGTCATAGTGGAGCCGGAATGTGCAGCTCGGCTCACGGAGGTTGTTGAGGCGCCATGTACGAAGGAGCGAGGCACGAACTAGAGTTCGATTCGATCGCGCGAGGTTTGGCGCCTGATTTTCGTTCTCGTCTAATCGACACAGCGGCGATTAGAAATCTCCGCAACTCCATGAAAGCAAACGACCGATGCGCAATCTAATCGACACAAATTCGAGGACGCTCTCCGGCGGCCACGCGGGCGGCGGCCAGCCTTCTCAGCGCACTTCTAATCGCCAACTCCCGTTATTAGAATCCAGTCCATCTCATTGGAAACAAAGGCTCGCCGCTGTTTCTAATCGCCAGTTCTTCAGGGCACCACATGCAACGCTGGCCGTCGTGCTCGCGGCGATTCTGGGTCTTGCCATGGGCGGCACTCTAGCCGCGCAGGCCGCGCCGCAATCGGCGGCTCCGCTCGTCGCCCCAAGCCCCGAATTTCTGCACGCCGCTGACGAAGTGCTCGCGGAGATGAGCGTGATCCTGCATTTGCCGATCAAGGAGCCTTTGAAGAAGACCCTGCGTTCGAAGGACGAGATTCGCGCGTACCTGATCCGCGCCGAAAAGGAAGACAAGGACGACGCGCAGCGCTACGCCGACCAGAAGGCGCTCGAGGCATTCGGCCTGATCCCCAAGGATTTCCCGCTCGATTCCTTCATGCTCGACGTTCTCACCGAGCAGGTGGCGGGCCTCTACGATCCCAAAGCGAAGGAGTTCTACATCGCGGACTGGATTCCCGCCAACGAGCAGCGCGAAGTGATGTCGCACGAGCTGACGCACGCGCTCGAGGACCAGTCCTTCAACGTCGATCCCTGGATCAAGGCGGCGCGTCCGAACGACGACTCCGAAATGGCGCGGAACGCCGTGAGCGAGGGCACGGCGCTCGTCGCCATGGTGGACTACGCGCTGCGCGACCAGCATCTCGGCGTGCGCGATTTGGGCGATGTGACCATGTTGATTCGCGCCGGAGCCATCCAGGAGATGGACAAGGACCCGCATCTTTCGAAGGCTCCGCTCGTCATTCGCGACAGCCTGCTGTTTCCTTACCTCGCCGGGGCTTCTTTTTCTCAACAGTTTCTGAAGGCGCACACCGGATGGTCGGACCTGCATCTGGTCTTTGAACGTCCCCCGGTCTCGACGCAACAGATTTTGCACCCGGATTTGTACCTCAAGGACGCCGGTCCCGCGAAGGTGACGCTGCCGGCCTGGAAGGGTCTGGTCCCCGCCGACTGGAAACTGCTCGAGGAAAACGTGATGGGCGAATTCGGACTCGAGGAGATTTTGAAGCAGTTTCTCGATCCCGCGCGCGCCGACGCCCTCTCTCCCGCATGGGAGGGAGACCGCTACGCCGTGTTCGAAGACGCCAAAACGAAACAAACGCCGCTCGTGTTCCATCTGGCGTTCGACACGCAGGACGATGCGGCGCGCTTCTTCGGGCAATACAGCGAAGCGCTCGAGATGAAATACAAGACGCGCACGCAACTCTACCGGCGGCCGAACTTTTTTCAGTTTCAGACCGATACCGGCGGCGTGTTCCTGCGATGCGTCGGCGTTCAGTGCATCACGGTCGAGCACGCCACGCGCGAGACCTACGACGCCATCGATCGCGCCATCGGCTGGACGCCCGCTCCCGGCCCCGCAGAAACTACTCCGGAATCCGTCGCCCAACTCTCCCCGGAAATCGGGCGCTCCGCGCGGTAGGAATCACGCCATGGCGCTCCTGGATCTGCCGCGCGTTCCCGAGCCCGAAGTGATGGACGATTCGGGCGAGGTGGACGCTTACTCTTCGGCCGCGGCGCAGGCGCACCTCGACGCGATCGACGACACGTTCGTCGAGCACGCTCTCCGGTTGCTGAAAGGAAGCGAGCGCGGCCGCGCGCTCGACATCGGCACGGGGCCGGGCCAGATCGTCGTGAAGCTCGCGCGGCGCCTGACGCGCTGGAAATTCGTCGGAGTCGATCGCTCGCCGGGCATGATCGCTCAGGCGCAGGCGAACCTGGCCTCCGCGGGCGGCATGCTGGCGGGGCGCGTCGACTTTCAGGTGGCCGACGGCAACCGGCTGGATTTCCCTGAAAAAAGTTTCGACTTCGTGATGTGCAACTCGGTCCTCCACCATCTTTCCGAGCCGCAGAACCTGTTTGCGGAAATGGCCCGCGTGGTGAAGCCGAAGGGAGCGATCCTGTTGCGCGACCTGCGGCGCCCCGGCCGCCTGAAGTTCCCGCTGCACGTCCGCTGGCACGGACGCAACTATTCCGGCGAGATGTACCGGCTTTTTCGCGAATCCGTCCGCGCGGCCTACACCGTGCCGGAGTTGCAAGCCTTGCTCGATTCCTCGCCTCTTCGCGGCAGCGCCCGCGTCTTCTCGCACCGCTCGACGCACATCGGCATCGAGCGCCCCCTCAAGCCGTAGCGTTCGCGCGTGATTCGAGTGAATCGAGGAGCGTGAGACCGGCCTTGCGCTCGAGCCGGGCGAGGCGGCGCTCGAACCGCGCGCGTTGCTGCCGGTACGCGCTCGGGGCGATCGTGCCGAGGCGGTTCGCTTTGCGAAGGTCGGCGAGCGCCTGGCGCGCAAGAGCCGCGGCGCGATGGGGCTCGCGCGCGCGGTGCTCGTAGAAGATGGCGAGCTGCTCGTAAGCCTCGAGGCCCTCGCGCGAATTTCCGAGCATTCCGTCCCAGAGCTCGCGCGCCAACTCGTGATTGCCTTCGCGCTTCGCGAGCCGGGCCAGCGACCGTCGCGCCGCTCGATCCGTTTCGGGTGGCAGCTTCGACGCAATCGAACGCTGATACAAGCTTCGCGCGCGCGCCGCATCGCCGCGCCGGTCGCAGATGCGCGACACGCCGAACAGTTCGAGCGCGTCGTGCCCGTGGCCTTCCGGGTCGCCCAGCAGCGAAAGGACGCGCGTAGCGAGCGCCGCGAGGCCGCGCAGATCCATCTGATTGTGGTGAAAGATCGGAACGAGCGGCTCGGCCGGCCCACCGCGAAGGTAATCGAAGTAGATCGACGGAATCAGTTCGGACATCATGTCCGCGCCGCGATTCCATCCGAGAATCTGGCGCTCGAGTTCCGCGAGGCGCACCGAGCCGATGCGCAGCCGCCAGAGATTCCGCGCCGGATGAAGAAAATCCAGATGCGCGCGAGGCGCGGGCGGCTTGATCGTGCGCGTCATGCGGTAGCGAGTTTCGAGCAGCGGCCAATCGAACGATTTGCCGTTGAAGGTGACGAGCACGCGCCGCTCCGCCATGCGCTCGGCCAGCGCGACGAGCAGCGAATGTTCCTCGCTCTGCTCGCGCATGAAGAACTGCTCGACTTCGAGTCCGCCCGCGTCCCACCACGCGATGCCGACGAGAAATGGGTACGTTCCGGTGCCCCCGGCGAGTCCCGTGGTTTCCGTATCGAGGAAGAGCCACTCGCGCGGGTCGGAGACGTACTCCGGCGCGTCCGGCGCGAGCAGCCGCAGCGCCGTCGCATCGAGCTCGCCTTCGGGAGCACTCAAATTCGGTTCGCCGCCGACGGGATCGGAGAACCAGCGCCGCAGCGCGAGGTGCTCGCCGAAACGATTCCTCTGCGGCGCGGCGCCCAGAAGCTCCGCGAGTTTTCCGGCTCCTTCGGGGATTTCGGGCGCAGTTCCGCGCGGGCGATCGTCCGGCGAGAGCGAATTCTTTCGCGCGGGCTTCAGAGCCGCGAGTCTCGCGAAGCGATCGTGTGCGATCGAGCTCATGCGCTGAGGCGATCCAGGATAGCGAGGGCGGCATCCTTGGTGCGCTCGCTTTTCATGCCGGCGGGGCCGACGCACGACGGGCAACCGTTGTCGCAGGGGCACGCCGCGATCAGCTCACGCGTGCGGCTCAACAGCAATTCGTGGACGCGATAGAGCGGCTCGCTGAATCCGATGCCGCCCGGATATGCATCGTAGAGATACAGGTTCGGCTCGAAGAATTCCTTCATTTTGGCGGGATCGTCCGTCGTCGTCGTGTATTCGTGCCACTCGGTTTCGACGCCGGGGCTAGGCGGCCGCTCACCGACGGCCGTGCCCAGGTCGCGGCGGTCGCACATCAGGAGCAGCGTGGCCATCGATTCGAGAGCGTGCAGCAGACCGAAGATGCCGCTTTGCCGGTCGGAGAGCGCAAAGGGAAGCGATTCGAGCAGCGGGCGCTCGAGCGTGATCCAGAACGCCGTGGTGTGCATCTCGTTTTCGGGCAGCTCGAGTTTTCCATCGCCCACATTTTCGTTGGTGAAGAATTTGATCTTCTTGAAGCCGATCACCTGCGAACGGACAAGAACATCGCCGTGCGAACGAGAGGCACGGAAAGAGGCGGAGGATGCAAAGGAGGCAGAGGATTCGAGCGAAGCCCGCTCGCGCGGGCTGGATGAAGAAGACGCCTTCGGCAGAGAGGAAGGCGCTTCGCGCCCGTCGTTTGTGTCGGAGCTAAAGCTCCGACCCCCTAAAAGGCTCTCTCTCTCGGCAATCGAAGAGGGATTCCTCGTTTCAGGTCCTGACCGGACTTCGTCCGGAAGAGAAATCCTGTCAGGACCTTCCGCTCGGAATGACGGTGTGGCGGGCCGAGGCGAGGAGAAAGCGGAGGCGCCGGCGAACCGCTCTTCTTCGGCGATTTCGAGGACGCGCACCTGCGTGTAGCGGATCGCGTCGGTGTAGTAGTCGATCTTCACGCGGCGGACGTAGGCCTTGCGCTGGTCGAAATCGAGGCGATCGACGTGGTACTGCTGGCCCTGATGCAGATAGATTGCCTTGGGGTGAACCGTAGTGAGCGCGGAGGAGAAATCCACTTCGCCGATCACTTCCGGCTCGCCCTTTTTTTCGCCGTCCGTGTTGCCGTCGTCTTCGGCGGACGAATGAATGATCACGAAATTGTCGGAAGTCACCGACCGCAGGCTGACGGTGTCCGCGGGATACGCTTCCTGCACCCAATGCCAGTTGCCGCCGCTTCGGTGCAGGAATCCTGCCTCGGCCAGGCGCTCGCAAAGCTCCTGCGCATCGACGGCGCCGAATTTGTCGTCCGGCGAAATCGGCAGCTCAAACGCAGCGCACTTCAGATGGTTCACCAGGATTTCCAGATTATCCGGCTGGACGTAGGCGTGCTCGGGCGAGCGTCCAAAGAAATAGTCCGGGTGCTGCACGATGAATTGATCGAGCGGCGCGGACGACGCGACGAGCACGGCGCACGAAGTGCCGCTACGACGCCCCGCGCGGCCCGCGCGCTGCCAGGTGGAGGCAATCGAGCCGGCGTAACCGGCCATCACGCAGGCGTCGAGCGAGCCGATGTCGATTCCCAGCTCGAGCGCGTTGGTCGCAACGACTCCCCGAACGCGGCCTTCGCGCAGGCCGCGCTCGATCTCGCGGCGCTCGCCCGGGAGATATCCGCCGCGATAACCGCGGATCGGTTCGGCCACGCCCGGCTTCGGCGGGTTCGCCTGTTGCAGATAGGTGAGCAGAACTTCGGTGTGCAGGCGGCTATTCGCGAAGACGATGGTTTGCAGCTTTCGCGCGAGCAGTTCCTTGGCGACGCGCGTGGTCTCGGTGAGATAGCTGCGGCGAATGCCGAGATTGCGGTTGACCATCGGCGGATTGTAGAAAGCGAAGAGCTTCTCGGCCGCCGGCGCGCCATTTTCCTCGACGACTTCCACCTTGCGCTCGATCAACTGCGCGGCCAGCTCGCCGGGATTGGCGATGGTGGCCGAGCAGCAGATGAACTGCGGGCGCGAGCCGTAGAATCTCGCGATGCGCGCGACGCGGCGCAGGACGTTGGCGAGATGGCTGCCGAAGACGCCGCGATACGTGTGCAGCTCATCGATCACGATGTATTGAAGATTTTCGAACACGCGCGTCCACTTCGTGTGGTGCGGCAGTATGCCGGTGTGCAGCATGTCCGGATTCGTGAGAATGATGTGGCCGCGCTCGCGGATGGCCTTGCGGGCGTCGCTCGGAGTGTCGCCGTCGTAGGTGAAGACGCCAAATGAGACCGATGCCCCAGGCTCGCCTAACCGGCGACCTGGGGGCCCCTCCTCGAGCCGCGTTGCCAGATCGTGGAGCTCGGCGAGCTGGTCCTGCGCGAGCGCCTTGGTGGGGAAGAGGTAAAGGGCCCGCGTGTCGGTATTTTCGAGTATCGCGTTGAGGACCGGCAAGTTGTAGCAGAGCGTTTTGCCTGACGCGGTCGGCGTGACCACGACGAAGTCTTTTCCGGCGCGCGCGAGTTCCGCGGCGGCCGCCTGATGGGAATAGAGCTGATCGATTCCCTTAGCGCGATAGGCCGCGGTGAGTTCGGGGCGCACCCAGCCGGGCATCGGCCGGAACTGCGCTTCACGCGCGGGGATGTGCTTTACGGAAGTTAGCACTTCGTCCGCTCGGTAGCGCGCCACGAGCGTGCCCAGCGCGTCCCGAACGGTATCGAGCGTCGATCTTGCCCTTACGGCCAAACCCTGCGTGGATGCCGCCATGCCGCCTCCCATGCGAATCGAGGCAAAATGCGCAGGCTTTCGCCCGTCATCTGCGCTTCGCCTTTTGTTCGCTCGAAGGTAGCATGGAGCCGGAAGGAAAACAATCGCGAATTCGTAGCCGCGAAATGAATTGGGGTTCGGAGCGACGGTTGCTTGCCGGGCATCAGCTTTCGTGCCCCTGCATAACCGGCCTTGCGCGCAGAGGGATCGTTGGTATTCGTCGCGCGCAGCGATTATCCGAGCGACGCCGGCTTGTGTGGGATTAACCGCAAGCAACCTGCTTTGGCTCGGACACGTCTTTATTTCTGAATAGTAATATCACGAATCGTGTAAGATTTCTGGTTTGGGCCCGGCGAACTGGCCAGCGGAAAGGTCGCCGGGTTGGAGGATTCTATGAAGACCGCGCCGTCTTCGAGTCGTCGAGGCTCCTTCACGCAGCGCTCGTCCATTTTGCTTGCACTGATCGCCCTCGCCGCGGTCGGCGTGACTGTGAGTTGCGGAGGCGGGAGCGCGACACAGAAATTCAGCGGGAACACGAACGTCACACTCGTAGCCTCGGGCATTGCGAACGATCAGCTCACGATCCTCCGTATGCAGATCCAGAGCCTGTCGCTCACCAAACAGGCCGGCGGGACCGTGAATCTGCTGGCGGGCCAGCCCTCGGAGGAATTCATCCACTTGAACGGCGGAATTGAGCCTTTGGCTAACGTCACCGTTCCTCAGGGTATTTATACGTCCGCGACAGCGACGGTTGGGACCGCCGCATTCACGTGTGTGGTGTTGACCCCGGACGGCGGGCTTGACACGAGCACGTTTGCCTACGGGCAAACACCGACGGCAAACGTCACCGTAAGCCTGGCTTCGCCACTCACGATCACCGGGGACTCGATGGCTCTCTCGCTGAATCTACAGGTGTCGCAGTCGGCTTCCTACTCTTCGTGTTATATCGGCAACGGACTTCCCACTTTTGCAATCACCCCGACGTTCACCCTCAGCCCAACGACGCTTTCGCCTCAATCAACTAATTCCACCAACGGAAAGGCGATGGGAATAGACGGCCAGGTTACTTCCATCAACACCGGCGCCAATAGTTTCGTGCTCGCGTACCCAGTCAGTGAAGCGCCGCGGACCGTGAACGTGGTCGCCGGGGCCGGGACCGTATTTCAGGGAATCAACAGTTTCGCCGGCCTGACTGCCGGAACATTCGTGAACATGGACGGAATTGCACAAGACGACGGGTCGTTGGCAGCCACGCGGATCGCGGTGGAAGACACGAGCGCGACGAGCGTGGAAATCGGACCAGTGCTGGATGTCTCCAATGCGGTTCCGGTATTTTACATGATCGGTCAGCAGGAGCAGGGGAATCTACTGGTGGCAGGGGCGCTCCCTTTTAATAACGGGAATGCGACTTTTCGGATATCCGGTCAGTTGACCAATTTGAACAACCTGCCCTTCACGGCGATGTTCAACGCGGCCAACATGGTCGCGGGCCAGCAAGTGTACGTTTCGACGACAGCGACGACATTCGGTCCCGAACCGGTTTATGCGCCCGCGTCGACCGTGACTCTCATGCCTCAGACTATGAACGGAACGATCTCAGGCATATCCACGACCGGGAATTTTACCGTCTACACCGTTAGCCTGGCCTCGTATGACCTGTTTCCTGCGCTGGCCGTGCAAGCGGGGCAGACAACCCTGTTGAACAACCCGAGCGAAGTCGAAGTCTACGCGGACAGCAGCACGGAGAAGCTGAATTCGCAGCAGCTGGCGACGGGTGCCACATTTCGCTTCTACGGGCTGGTGTTCAACGATCACGGCACGCTGCGAATGGATTGCGCGCAGGTCAATGACGGTGTTTCCGTGAACCCTGCGTCTAATGCGTCGGCGAAGAGCGCCGTGACCGGACAGGTGAAGGTAATCAGCAGTAACACGGTCGGCCCGTTGCGGCAGATGAGCGTCCGGATCACGCCGGCGAAGTAACTCAGAGCCGGGCGGTTTTGGGGTCGTGCAGGCGGAAGTGGGCGACGCGGATGTGCTTGAACTTCTCGTTTTCGACCCTGTAGATGCACCAGTTCGTGGTGATGTAAACGTCGCCGGCTTTCATGGGGCGGCCCGAGAAGTCGTAGTCCTTCAAGAAGTGAAATTCCGTGTACATCTCCGCAGCGATCATGTCGCCCTGTTGAATGACGGTCTGGACTTCGAGCGCTTCGCGGCAGGATTTGTGAAGCTCGACGTACTGCTCGAGGAAGCCTTCGCGGCCGCGGCGCGTGACGGGAGGAGCCTTGGGGTCGGACAGCCTGGTCGGATATTCGATCAGGACGTCGGGATGATAGAACTCCATGACTTTGTCGTAGCGCTTGTGATTGAAGTGATCGATGTACTGGAGAAGCTGACTTTTATCCACGGACGCCTCCTGGAGGCGGCATTTGTAGCATGCGGCGGAAGGCGGTGCAAGGAATCAAGGGAAGAGAGCTTCCGTGCGTTAGGGGCCGCTCAATCGTCCCTCCGGGACTACGGACTCCTTTCGCCCAGTTCACCGGCACTTCGCTGCGCTTTGTGCCGGGCAAATTACGGTCGCCGCTCCGCGGCTAGACGACGCGGTCGAACAGTCGCGTCGATCACGGAAAGCGGCGGCGTGGGCTCGATCCTTTGGCGGGCCATGCGCCGAGAACTGTTGCCGGGCATGGTCCGCCTCGGCGGATTACGCCCTATGTTTGAAGCAGGGCGCTATTTGTGGGAGCGGTAGAGGATGACGCGGACCTTTTCGAGCGTCACGAGGCCGCCGCCGACCATTTCGTCGAGGCGCGGCTCCATTTCTTACGCGGTGGGGAAGCGAGGCTTGACAGGGCGGCGTGCGGGCCGCTATAGAAGATATATGCCCCAATCCATTCTGGTTTTCGATTTCGGCGCGAACGAAGACGCCGCGCAGCAGGCTCGCCACAAGATAGACGCCTGGAAGCAGGGCTTCCGCCTCGGCAACAAGATGACGCTGAAGTTCGACCGCGAGGAACCTTCCGAGAAGGCTGGAGACGCAGAAGCCGCTGCGGAGAAGAAGCCGGCCGCCAAGAAACCGGCCGCGAAAGCCGAAAAGACCGAGAAAGCTCAGGGCGCGGCGCGCGTTCGCCTGCTGGTGAAGCTTAATTTCTCGGATCACGAAAAGCTCACCTATCAGCGCTGGCTCGACCGCATTCCTGCGGAAGAACCCTTCAAATCGGCGAAAGGCGAGACTTTCCGGTCGGGCGATCCGGCCCTCGCGAAGACGGCCGAGCTCTTCGAATCGCTCGATTGATCCCGCGGCGAGGTTGTTTGAGCGGAAAAGAGGGACAGGCATTTTCCTCAGGGGCTGAAGCCCCTTTTCTTTACGGACGTAATGTCAGGGCTGAAGCCCTGACCCCCTAAAGAACGCGAACGCACCAGGGCAGCACTCAGCGGCCAGTTGGGTATTTGCGCCGCCGCTAATTTGGCTATAATGGGCCGAAGGTAGCACAAACGGCGAATCCTTCCGGCGGAGGCAGCCCGGGTGGCCTCTCAAGTCAAGGTCAAGACATCCCGATTCGATGCGTCGAAGTATCACGGTCTTGACCGCGATACGCTGGTGCGCATCTACCGCACGATGTTCCTTTCGCGGCGGCTGGACGACCGCGAGATTCAGCTGAAGCGGCAGAACAGGATCTTCTTTCAAATCAGCGGGGCGGGGCACGAGGCGGTGCTCGCCGCCGCGGGCCTGCTGCTGAAGCCCGGCTACGACTGGTTTTTCCCCTACTACCGCGATCGCGCTCTGATGCTGACGCTGGGCGTGACGCCCTACGACATGCTGCTCCAGGCCGTCGGCGCCAAGGACGACCCGTCATCCGGTGGGCGGCAGATGCCTTCGCACTGGGGCAACCGGCGGCTGAATATCGTGCCGAGCGCGTCCGCCACCGGCATGCAATACCTGCATGCCGTGGGGTCGGCCGAAGCGTCGCTCTACTACGACAAGTTTCCCAAGGCGCTCGATGAGGCGCGCCAGGCTCCGCTCGGCGATTCGCTGAGCCATCACCGGGATGAGATCGCGTACGTTTCCGGCGGCGACGGCTCGACGAGCGAAGGAGAATTCTTCGAGGCCGTGAACGCGGCGAGCGTCCGCGGCGTGCCCGTGCTGTTCCTGATCGAAGACAACGGCTACGCGATTTCCGTGCCGGTGGAGGCGCAGACGGCGGGCGGCAGCATTTCGAAGCTGGTTGCGAATTTTCCGAACCTCGCCGTCGAGGAGTGCGACGGCACCGATCCGCTGGCGAGTTACGCGGCGCTCGGGCGCGCCGTGGCCCATTGCCGCGCGCGGCGGGGGCCGGCGCTGGTTCATGCGCATGTGACACGCCCTTACTCTCATTCGCTTTCGGACGACGAAAGACTGTACAAGACGCCGGAAGATCGCGAGGCGGAAGCGCACCGCGATCCGATTCCGAATTTCGGGCTGTTCCTGGTGCGCGAAGGAGTTCTCGAAGAGAGCGAGATGGAAGCGATCGAGGCGGATGTGGAGCGCGAAATCCTGGAAGCGACGGACCGGGCGCTGGCGGCGGAACATCCTTCGGCGGACTCGATTTACAGCTGCGTATATTCGCCGGACATCGATCCCACGGGAAGCCAGTTCGAGGCTGAGCCGAAACCCAACGGGCATCAGAAGACGATGGTGGATATTGTGGGGGCCACGCTCGCGGATGAAATGGCGCGGGACGAGCGCGTAGTCGTGTTCGGCGAGGACGTGGCGGATTGCACCCGCGAAGACCATCTTGCGAAAGTGAAAGGCAAGGGCGGCGTTTTTAAGGCGACCGCCGGATTGCAGCGCCGCTACGGCTCGGCGCGCGTTTTCAACACGCCGATCGCCGAGGCGGGCATCGTCGGCCGGGCGATCGGGATGGCGATCCGTGGCCTCAAGCCCGTGGCCGAAATCCAGTTCTTCGACTACATCTGGCCGGCCATGATGCAGCTCCGCAACGAGCTGTCGAATCTTCGCTGGCGGTCGGCAGGGCATTTCAAGTGCCCGGCCGTGATCCGCGTGGCGATCGGGGGATATCTGACGGGCGGCGGCATCTATCACAGCCAGTGCGGCGAAGTGATTTTCACGCACGTGCCGGGGCTGCGCGTGGTGATGCCCTCGACCGCGCTCGATCTTTGCGGGCTGCTGCGGACGGCGATTCGAGCGGACGATCCGGTGATGGTTCTCGAACACAAGCATCTCTACCGGCAGCCGTACAATCGCTCGCCGTATCCCGGCGCGGATTTCACGATTCCGTTCGGCAAGGCGCGCGTGGCGCGCGAG
>Ga0335077_10006456_pt1 | contig 14493 bp, 16 predicted proteins | sample Lox_Sample_31_FD_207151 | JGI IMG/M metagenome (GOLD analysis project Ga0335077, IMG submission 207151) | Soil microbial communities from Loxahatchee National Wildlife Refuge, Florida, United States - Lox_Sample_3.1 | ecosystem: Environmental > Terrestrial > Soil > Wetlands | place: USA...
GACTTTAAGACCTGGTACCACACCGCCAGCCTGGCCCGTTCGCCCTGGCGCGGCCACGAGAATGGGGGGCTCATGATCGAGGCTGAAACGGCTCTAGAACGGCGCCTATCAACGGCCATCATGCGCGCGGGAGGCCGGCCGCCCCGCGTCGCGAACGTCCGGGCCGGTCACACGATCCTCGCCGAAGGCGACACGGCAGACGCCATTGTCCTGGTGCTCGACGGCATGGTCGAGGTGGAAGCCGCCGGTTCTGTGCTGGCCAGTCTTGGGCCTGGGGCCGTCTTGGGCGAGCGCGCATCGCTGGAGCAAGGACGGCGCACTGCCACCGTCCGCGCCCTGACCAACTGCCGCATCGTATCCTGCCTGGCGGCTGATCTCTCAGCCGCGGACCTGCGTGAACTCGCCACCGGGCATCACCGGGAGAGCAGCAAGAGTAGCCCCACCGTCAGGACCCGCACCGCAGCGCGCTTGAGTTCGTGCGGGGTCATGCGGCCGAGGGTGGGCAGGTAAGCCCACTGGTCCTAAGGTGTTTTTCGGTGTTGCCGCAGCCGTTCTCATCCTCGTGCCAGTGCGCCCGGCCGCGTGGCAGAGGTCACGATCATGGCCCGGCTGATCGCGTCGCGACGAGCATGGCCCGGTAAGCCGAACGTGATCGGCGTGTCGGCTTCCTGGGTGGGCGACGGGGTGGCCTGGGTCACCGATATCAGGCAGGGCTGGGCGGGTCCGCACACGATGTTGTTCGCGCCGAACGGGCCCTTGGTGACCGTGAGGTCGAACTTGACCTGCCCGCTGGCGTCGGAGGTCACGCTCTGCATGTCGTTCAGGTCGCAGTCACCGGGTCCGGTCGCCGCGCCTTTCGCGGCGCACTCGGTGATCACCAGGGATTCTCCGGGCGAGAAGCCCGACGCATGCACTACGGCCTTCTGGCCAGACTTGAGTCCGGTAGCGGGGGTCACGGTGACCTTCTGGTGCCCGCTGGGTGCGGGTGCCGAAGAGGTGGCCGTGGCGGGCGCGGTGGTCGGCGCGGGCGGCGGGGTGGTGGTCGGGCTCCGGGTGACGGGGGCCGGACTGCTGCCGCATCCGGCGGAAAGCACCGCCAGCACGGCGGCTGCTGCCCAGCGTCGGGGAGAGGTCACGATGCTCACCTGCCGTCCGCGTACATGGACGCTCCTGCTCTTGCGCCCCTGCGCGCCAGCGGCCATCGTCGGCGCGGTAGATGAGCTTCGCCGGGCAAGACGTCGGGCAGTAGAGCCGAAGGTCCCGGCATCTTCAGTCCGGCAGGACGGCCCGTCTGGGGACGTTTGCTCCTGTCCGCCCGGACGGCCGGGTCCTACCTTCACCGCAGAGGCGATGGTTGTGGCCGGTCCGGCACGGCCACCCGGCTCAGAAGGGAGGACGGGTGTCGTTTGCCACGCTGATCCTGCACAACGTCACGGTGAAGAAACTCCGGCTGGCACTGACCGCCCTGGCGGTCGCCGTGGGGGTGCTGGCGGTGGTGTCGCTCGGCGTGGTAACCCACAGCCTGGAGACCAGCGACCTGGCGCTGCTGAAGACCGGGCAGGCCGACTTCACCATCGCGCAGAAGGGCGTGGCTGACCTGCTGAGCAGCTCGATCGATGCCCGGTCTGTGACCCGGATCCGGGCGGTGCCGGGGGTAGCCGGGGTGACCGGGGTGCTGATCGGCACCGAGCGGCTGAACGCGGCCAACCCGCAGTTCCTCCAGATCGGCATCGACCCGGCCGATCTGGCCGCGTTCGGGGTGACCGTGGTGGCCGGCCGCCCGTTCGCCGCCTCGGCCACTAATGAGCTGATGCTGGGGTGGCGGGCGGCGGAAAACCTCGGGCTGCACGCCGGGGACACGCTCCGCGTGGGGGACCGGACCTACCGGGTCGCGGGCATCTACTCGACCGGGCAGGCTCTCGGTGACACCGGCGCCATGTTCCCGCTGGCCTGGTTCCAGGCCTACCAGCGCCAGCCCTCCCAGTACACGCTGCTGTTCGTGGTGATCACGCCGCGAACATCGGTCACCGCGGTGCAGGCCCGGATCGACCGTGACTTCCCGCAGCTGGTGACCGTCCGCACGCTGCAGCAGTTCGGCCGGGCCGACCGCAGCCTGTCGCTCATCCTGGCCGCCGACAAGGGCGCCACCATCCTGGCCCTGGTCATCGGGGCGATCGTGGTGATGAGCGCCATGACCATGAGCTTCATCGAACGGACCCGGGAGTTCGGGGTGCTCGCCGCGATCGGCTGGACCCGCCGGCGGGTGGCCGCCATGATCATGTCCGAGGCGCTGCTGATCGGCCTGACCGGGACGGCGGCCGGCCTGGCGCTGTCGGTGCTGGCCGTCCTGGCCGTGCAGCAGCTGCCGGCCCTGGCCGGGATCCTGCACCCGGTGTACACGGCCGGCATCTTCGGCCGGGCGCTGTACACCGCCGCCGCCATGGTGCTGCTCGGCGGGCTCGTCCCGGCGCTCCGCGCCGCCCTCGCCCGACCACTGGAGGCGCTGCGCCATGAGTAACATCCGCACCCAGGCGCCCCGCCCTGCCGGGCAGGAACAGCCACCCGGCGGGCAAGACCCGCCGCCAGCCGTCGAGATGAACGACGTCACCAAGGCCTACGACGGCGGGCTGATCACGGCGCTGAACGGGCTGAGCCTGCGAGCCGGGCGCGGCGAGTCGGTCGCCGTCACCGGCCCGTCGGGCTGCGGCAAGTCCACCATGCTGCACCTGATCGCCGCCCTGGACCGGCCCACCTCCGGGACCATCCGGGTCAGCGGCGCGGACCTGGCACAGGAGGAGAACCTGCCCGGACGTTGACTTGGCATCGGGTCACAGGATGCCGCCGGCGAGAACCCGCAACCCGGCGATCAAGGCCCGCGGGAGCCGGCCACCGCGCCGATCCTCGCCGGGGTGGCCGTGAACGCCGGAAGGGACACTGGCCGGGCGGCGGGCGGCTTCGGCTCGCTGTACCGGCACGGCTTCGCCCGGGTCGCGGTGGCGATACCCCGGGTTACCATGGCCGACCCGGCGTCGAACGCCGGGCAGATCATCGCCCTGGCCCGGCAGGCCGCCGGCGAGCACGCGGTGCTGACGGTCTTTCCCGAGCTGAGCCTGTCGGCATACACCGCCGATGACCTGTTTCACCAGGACGCGTTGCAGGGTGCCGTGCTGGACGCGCTGCGGGATCTGGTCGCGGCCAGCGTCGGCCTGGGCACCGCCGTAGTGGTGGGCGTCCCGCTTCGTCGGGACCGGGGACCTCAGCGAGCTGGCGCTGGGCTGGTGCACGTTCGGGGTGGGTGACCAGATGGCAGCGCTTCGTGCAGACCAGCCAGTTCAAGAGATCCACGCTGCCCAACGCACCCAAGGTCGGCTCCGGAGGATCACTGTCGCCACGCGGTGACTCAGCCTGGTCAGCGCCCAGGCCGGGATGAGCGGCCTGGCCGGGCTGGCCGCCGGGTGCGGGCTGGACGTCCGTGACCTGGAAAGCGGTCTGGTCCGGCTGGACCTGTCGCATCCGCGGGCACGGCCGGGGCAGCCTGAATGTGACCGTGATAGTCGATATCCTGCGGCGGCTCAGCCCGCAGCAGCGCCAGCTCTACGAGAAGCTCCGCGCCGAAGGCGCCGGGGCGACCCGCCAGGCCGCAGGGCTGTGCCGCAAGGCCGGGACCAGCCCGAAGGCAATTCTCCGGTGGGTCGAGGTAGGCCGTCACTGCGCGGCGACGGCGATGCAGCTGCCGTTCTCCGGTGGCCTGCACGGTGGGGGAAGACCCGGCGTGCCGGCTCCGCATAGCCCGCCAGGCGTGATGGGTGCATGCAGATCGTATGGAGACGGTGTGGAGACGGTGTGGAGATTGAACAGGTGGCCTTGGGTCCGCCGTGGCAGACGTTCCGCAGGAGCACTGCGGTGGCGAAGGTCCTCGCAGAACGGGTCCGATAGCTCTTGTCGCGGCGCCGCCGGCACGTGAGCGTAAGAAGAGGAGGCGGGTCGGCGATGATGAGGCACGTACCGGGGCGGGCCGCTGAGCACCGAGGGTGCTGGGATGCTCGCGGGCGAGTAGCGAACGTCAGTACGTCGAGTTGTTCCGCTGCCCGCTCGGCTCCGGATCTCCTTCTCCTAGGCAGGTACGGCGCTGCTGCGGCTGGGCTGCTGGCTACGCCAGCCGCAGCAGCGCCGTACTTACCGGCCGATTTCCGACAGGCCTGGAGCAAGGAGGGGGGTGAGCGCGTGGGATGAAAGCGGAGGGCCGACGGGCAAGGCCGACCCTCCCAGGTACCAACTACCTTCCACAGGCAACTAACTACCTTCAAGAGAGTATGAGCAGCCATGAAAATCAGGTCAATACTTGCCAGCGGGGCAGTTGCCCTCATGGCAGCGAGCGCCGGCACGGCAGCCGCCGCACCGAGCGCACTGGCCAGGCCAGTGCCAGCGGCCACGGGCCATGTCGCGCTCGCCAGCCCGAGCCAGTACGTGAACTTCGCCGCGCTAGCCGGGCACAGCCGCAACCACGGCTCGATCAACTATGCCAACTTCACCTACCAGCTCCCCGGCACGCACGTGTGGAACATCGGCGGAACGCACCCGCTGGTCTTCACCGTGGGAAGCGACACCTACGCGCACACCATGACGGTCGGTACGGTCACGCCGACCTCGACGCACTCCACGCTGTTCTCCGGGACCGGCACCTACGCCGGCCACCCCGACTACACCTGGACGGTCAGCGGCACGGTCAACTGGAACGCGGTGTCGTTCTCCATCGTCTACACCGGCGCCGATAAGGGCTACACCCTGAAGGCCAATGGCTTCATCGCGCGCGATGGCTCAGTGTCCGGGACCGCGACGGACATCCGCGGCAACACGCTGACGTTCACGATGCCCAACGGCTCGGCGTTCGAGGTGCTGCGGTACACGGCCCCGGTGGCGTGGGCGTCCGTCTACCGGCACGGCAACGCCAGCTTCGGGTACACCATCCCGAAGTGGCTGCCGAAGGGGCTGGCGGGCCTGCACATCGTCGTCAAGATGCACGACGGCGGGTTCGGCTTCAAGCACGACACCTTCGGCTTCGGTGTCGCCACCAGCCGGTTCAACGGACCGGTCACCTACTACAAGATCACCAGCGGCAACATCTTCGTCCGCCGGTGAGCTAGGTCGCCAATCGTGCGGCCCCTTCCTCGCGGAGGGGCCGCACGTTCGTCCCGCCGCGCGCCACCGCAGCACAGTGACCCCGCCCGTGCTGCTGATGCAGCTGGCACAGTTCCGCTGCGACGCCGGTCACTCTCGACCTACCCGGCACCGGAGCCGGATCCGCTTGCACCCTGCCGCGCGGAGAGGCTCGGGCAACTCTCTAATAGTTACCAGGTAACAGAACTGCGCTTACAAGTAAGGAGTCACTGTGATGCCTGCTAACGGGACATTAGACCTTCTCATTAGGGATATTAGTCGCTGCTGCAGAGGCTGAACGGCCGAGGCCTGATCCGCATCTGGCGACCTACCGTCAGCCTGTGGTCCAGAGGATTACCTATGCTCCTCAGCTGCCCGCTCGCGCAGTCGACAAATACCTGATGCCGACCGAGCGAGTGGTCACCGCCGTGCGGATGCATCCGGCAGCAATCATCAGGCCGGTGCTGTGGATCCTGGGCGGCGCAGTCCTGGCCGGCCTCCTGGCCGGGGCCGCCCACGGCAACGGCGGGCTTGTCCTGGCCATCTGGCTGCTGTGGGGCGTGCTGTTCGTGTGGCAGGGCTGGAAAATTGCCATCTGGTGGCGGCGGTACTTCGTCGTCACCGAGAACCGGCTGATGCTGGTTACCAGCCTGGTTTTCACCGACGTCGCCATGATGCCGCTTGCGAAGGTGACCGACCTGAGGCTGAGTGAGAGCATCGTGGGCCGCATGCTGCGCTACGGCGAGTTCATTGTCGAGTCCGCCGGGCAGGAGCAGGCGCTGAGCCGTGTCAGGTTCGTGCCTTATCCCTCACAGATTTACCAGGAAATACTCTCATTGATCTTTCCGGGCAAGCCGGCCGCTGCCGGACCTCAAGGGCCCCCGGGGGCAAGCGGGCCTTCGTGGCCTGGCATCCCTTTGCGAGGATCCGGCGGCGGGTCTTCGGACCGGCCCGGGGACGACCCCGGGTTCTGAGCGCAGGTGGTTGCGGGCCGGCACCCTTCTTCCATGACTCCCGGTGACACTTACGCGTCAGACGCGTCGCCGGCCGGGGCGCATCACCTCACGATCTGGTCCGGAACCAGGCGGTCAGGTCGTGCAGGTCGGCTCGTCCCGGGCTGCCTGGCCAGTGCGTCGTGGGGAATCGTGCGCTCGACCACGTCGCGGGCGACCTCGGTGAGCCTGCGGTTGTGATCACGCGCATAGTTGTTCAGCAGCTGGAACGCCTGGTCTACTGTCGTGGACAGGTGCTCGGCGAGCATTCCCTTGGCTTGCTCGATGACGATGCGGCTGCGCAGGGCCGCTTGCAGCTGCCCGGCCAGCAGGCTGCGCTCCCGGATGGCCCGTTCCTGGATCAGCGCGATCGTGGCGACCTGGGCCATGGCCCGGGCGATCTCCAGATCGGCGTCGCTGAACGGCTGATCGCTGCCGCGGAACAGGTTGAGGGCGCCAATGATGTCCGCGTGCGCTCTCATCGGCACCGCGCACAAGGCATTGAATCCTGCCTCCGAGGCCCGCGGCGCAAAGACCGGCCACCGGGCGTGACTGTCCGCGCCGCTTGCCTGCACCGCTTGGCCGGTGCCGAACGCGTCCAGGCACGGGCCCTGCGCGCTCTGGATCTCGAACAGCTCCAGCAGCCGCATCCGCTCCTCCGAAGAGGCCACGAGCCGCAGTTCACCGCGCGCGTTGGCCAGCATCACGCTGGCCGCTTCTGCCCCGATGATCTCCGCCGAGTCGGCAGAAAGGCTCTGCAGGAACTCGACGATGTCGAATTCGTCGGCCAGCGTGTCCGCCAGGCGCACGAACGCGCGGGACAGCAGGCGCTCGCGGCGCATGGCGTCGTCGTCGCCGTTGCCACCTTCCCGCGCGCTGCCATGAATGCTGCTGACCTCAGCCATCGAATCTCACCCGCCGTTCGACAACGTCCTGGGCTATGTCGTAGATGGAACGGGCAGCCGGGCGCAACCAAGCGGCGTATGCGAGGGACGAGGCCGCGCTGCAACGTGACCTGACCATGCGAGGCCGGTTGTATGCTGCCGACCTGCGCAGCAAGGCAGCCGAGGCCCGTGAGGCAGCAGCCAGGGCGGAAGCCGAAGCCGCGGCAGGAAACGGGGATGCCGGGCGACTGGCCCGGATGTGGGACCAGGCGGCGCGGACATGGCAGGACCTGGCCGATGAGCGGGAGGCCGCGGCGGCCGACCGGGACGCGGCATCGGCGGCACGTCAGCAGGCAGCCGTCGAGCGAGCCCAGCAGGAACTGACCGGATCGGCACCGGACAGTTAAGCCCGGATGGCAGCTGATGCTCGCCGTCGGCTGCTGCTATTGCTCTCACGGTCGCCATCAGCGACAGCCGAAATGACCGCCGGAAGCGTGCGGGGATGGCCCGCGTCCGGTCCGGAAGGGCCCTGACCTGGCCTGGTCTTCTGACCGGAATGTCCGAATCTCAGCCCAGGTTATAGTCGCTGGGACGGCGGGTTGCCCGGTGCTGGTGAAGCATGACGACTTCCTCTGCTATCGCGGCGAGAGTTCCGGCAGCGGCGACGATATGGCTGCGTACCTCCTTCGCGTGTTCGGCCTGGCGTTGCAGAACCTGGGCGCGCCGCGCCGATGCCTCGGTCTTTGCCCGTCCTGGTGCGGCATTGGCCGCGGCGTGCTGGAGCGCAGCCACGAGGCGGTCGCGCTTCGGGCCCAGGCCATGGTCCCGGGGCGGCGGGGACCTCCGACCCTGGTCATCTCCGGGCACTGGCCGCACGGTGGGGTGCTATCGCAGCCGGCAACCCGGCAACAACCAAGGAGGTGATTCTCATGATCGAGGTCACCGCTGCGGCGCTGGCCGCCCATCCGTTCCTGTACGGCATGTCCCATCACCACCTGGCCGTGCTGGCCGATGCCGCCTCGGACGTCACCTTCCCGGTTAAGCACCGGCTGATCGAGGACGGCCACAGCGCCACCCGGTTCTGGCTAATCCAATCCGGCCACGTGACCCTGGACCTGCATGTTCCCGGGCAGGGCCCGATGAGCATCGAAACCATCGGGATGGGCGAGCTGCTCGGCTGGTCGTGGCTGTTTCCGCCGTACACGTGGGCATTCGGCGCCGTGGCCGCCAGCCCCGTCGAGGCCTTCGAATTCGACGCGCGCGCGGTACGGGCATACTGCGCCGCCGACCCCGTGCTCGGGTACGAGGTCACGCATCGGGTCGCACGCGTCCTGTCCAAGCGGCTGCAGTCCGCCAGGGGCAGGCTGATCACCGTCTCCATCCAGCCTGCGGGCGTGCGCTGACCGAGAATACGCAGGGCCGTAAGTCCCGCGACCTTTGAGGCCGGGGCCCCTGTGGCAGGCCGCCGCACCGGTGAGTCAGCTGAGCTTGATGGAAGGCCCGTGCTGCGAGCGCGCAAGCCCGGTGATGAGGCTGGTCATGGCGAGCAAACCCGTGGTGGGGGCGTAGCTGGATCAGCGGAGCCACTGCGGGCCGTGGAGTGGGCGGTCATTGGTGGCCGGGTCGGCGCGAGAGGCGCCGGCCAGCGCGGCGAGCAGCGAAGCGCCCGGGCATGGCGGCCGGCCAGATGGGCAATCCGGTGAACGATGCCGGCTCCGGTGTACCGGCAACGGTGGCGCCAGAAACGGCCAAGCCTGTGCCGGGAACTGTCGCGCCGGCCCGTTCGGAGAAAAGAGGATCAATCCACTTCAGAGCGCCGGGATGCCATTGACCAGGAGTGTAGTCCTGGGTACACGGCTTCGTGGCCGCTGCGGGGATGGGAAGCCCGGACATCCCGGATGGCGCTCAATTACCGTGCCTGCCGCTGGTTATGAAGGATCCTGGCGCGCGCGGTCATCTAGCCGCTGGAGAATCCCGGACACCAGCGCGCCGTCTGAGGTCGCGGATCACCTGGTCCTGAAGGATCGTGAGGCGGTCGCTGATGCGGACCGGCACCGGGACCGGATCCCGCAGTGCCCGCGCCGCCGGCGGTAGCCAGGCCAGGTCGGCGCGGCACCGCTGCTGCGCGGCGGCCAGCGGCTCTGGGGCGCCGCCCCGCCGGCCCTGGCGCATGACCGGGACGAGGAGGGGCTGGCAGCCGGGTGGCGGGGGTTCCTCCCGGAGCGCGAGCACGTCGCCGTCCGGGCCCCGGTAGACCTGCTTGGCTCCGGGCGGGCTGGTCTTGCCCGCGGACAGCTTCATCACCGGCCGCCCGTCGTAGGCGGCCAGCTTGTAGGCGCTGTCCAGGAACGGCGCGTCCGCGGAGACGCCCATCTTGGTGCCCACCCCGTACGCGTCGATCGGCGCTCCGGCGGCGGCCAGGGCGGCGATCGCATACTCGTCCAGGCCGCCGCTGGCGAAGATCCTGGCGTCGGCCAGCCCGGCCTGGTCCAGCATCGCGCGGGCCATCCGGGCCAGCGCGGCCAGGTCACCCGAATCCAGCCGCACCCCGGCCGGGCCGGGCAGCCGCAGGCGCCGGATCGCCTCGATGGCGTTGTGCACGCCGCGGCCGGTGTCGTAGGTGTCGACCAGGAACGTGGTCATGCCCGGGAAGTCCTCGGCGAATGCTGTGAACGCCGCCTGCTCATCGCCGAACGCCTCGATGAAGGAGTGCGCCATGGTGCCCGCGGCGGCCAGCTGGTAGCGGCGCGCCGCGGCCACGTTGCTGGTAGCGGTGAACCCGGCGATCGCCGACGCGCGGGCCACCGCCAGGCCCGCGTCGATTCCCTGGGTGCGGCGGAAGGAGAAGTCGACCAGCTGCGCGCCGCCGGCGGCCAGCACGCACCGGGCCGCCTTGGTCGCCACCGCCGTCTGGAACGTCACATGGTTCAGCAGCACCGTCTCGGCCAGCTGCGCTTCGGCAATCGGCGCGGTCACCTCCAGCAGCGGCTCGCCGGCGAACACGACGCGGCCTTCCGGAACTGCCTGCACGTCCCCGGTGAACCGCAGCCCCGCGAAGGCGCGCAGGGTGTCCTGTCCGTAGCCCCGGGCCTGCCGCAGGTAGCCCAGATCATCGGGGGTGAACGAGAAATCCTCCAGGAACTGCAGGCAGTCCGCCAGCCCGGCAGCAACCAGGAACCCGCGGCCCGGCGGCAGCTTCCGGACGAACAAGCTGAACGTCGCCTGCCCCGTCATCGAGCGGCGCAGGTAACTGGCCGCCATGTTCAGCTCATACAGATCGGTCAGCAACCCGCCCGGCACGACCGGCCTCCCTCACCAGCGACCTGTGCCGGTATCCTCCTGGCGTGAGCACGACTCGTCTGGCGGGTTCTGGCTGGATTGACCGCTAGCAGTCACGACTTGACCCCCTCGATCAGTGAAATGGACAGCTTGACCAGGGCTAACCGCGGTGACCAGGCGTCTCGGGCGCGGACCGCCCGGCGTGACGACGATTTCTTCTTCCTGCTCACCTGCTGCCGGGCCGTCGGAGCCTGGAGGGCGCCCTGCAGGACCGCTGGACGAGTCGATGGCGGTGGCGGCCGCGTGCACAAGCTGCCCGGCCAGGTCCGACAACGCGCGTGCGGCGGCGAGCTGCGCCCCGATCCGCGCCACCTCCCGGTCGGCGGGATTACGCCGTGCCTGGCCGTGGCCGGCCAGCTGCTCGCCACCCGGTATGACCAGGAGGGCCTCGGCGCGGGTCTGCCCATCGGTCTCAGCGATGGACACACTCACCGACCACTCATCGTTCACCTTCATGACAGGCTCCTCCGCACTCAGCCGGCCTTATCTGTAGTCACTGTCCAGCGAATGCAGTCCGGGCCACAGGGTCCTCCAGCCCCGCACCACCGGACCTTCGTCATTGCCCCGGAACCAAGCCGGGCCGACCGAGACCTCAACGCCCGAGTCGCCATAGACGGTGGCGCCCGCGGCGAGCGGGCTATCTCGCCGGACGGGAGAGGCGACCGCAGGGCAGCAGGTCGATCAGGTACGGGCGCCAAGGCACCGGCGGCATCATCGCGGTGACCCCGGCCTGGCCGGGCAGCGGCAAGCGCGCTCGGCGAAGGCCAGCAGCCATGCCCGGCCGGCCGCATTGCCAGCCGGGCAGCAAGAGCGAGAGAACTCTTGCTTCATCTGGCGATGATCACGCCGGATCACCCGAAGACGGCAGAGACCTGGTTCCCATGCAGAACGGCAAACGGCCCAAGCCTGCGGGAACCCGGGCCTAGTGTCATGGACGTCGGACTGAGTTGTTCCCTGCTCTCGGCTGCCAGGACCAGGGCCTAAGTCCCTACCGGGACGGCTCGCGGCTGCCGAGGCTGGCTGTCATCAGGTGATCAGGTCTGTTAATGCAAGGGAGGCCGGTCATGAAGGCGCAGGTTGGCGATGAGCTGGTGGTCAAGGGACGCCACGTCGGCGACCCCGACCGAACCGGAGTGATCATCGAGGTAATCGGACAGGCCGGAGGGCCGCCGTACCTGGTGCGGTGGAGCGACGGCCATGAGAGCTCGTTCTTCCCGGCATCCGGGACCGTGGCGGAGCACATCCCGCTGCCCGCCAGGGAGCGCCCTCGGACGCAGGCTCCGCAGAGCTAAAGGCATTACGCATGGTGCGCACTGCCCAGGAGGAGATTTCTCCCGCTGGGGTGTGGTTGATGTCTTGCGACTGGCGCTCTCGGCCGCCCTCAGGGCCGCCGAGGCCCTTCTCCCCGCCGCGGAGCCCCACGCCGGTCACGGGCAGGTCCGCCTGGCGCTCGTCGCCGTGTTCCGGCGTCGGCGCCCTCGCTGAACGGCCCTGGTCGCGGACGGCAGGACGAGATGGCCCTTAGGTCCCACGGTTGGGGACCTGGGACCCCGCCGTCCGGCTCCACAGGCGCCGAGCATGGATTACCTGTGCTGACTCTCCCGCGAAGGGAGCCCGGAAGATGAAGTCCGCGCGCACCGCTGCCCGGCAGGCAGGCGCCCTGATCATTCTGCTGGCAGCCGGCTTCCTCGCCGGCTGCGGATCCGCACCCGCCCCGTCCGCCCGCCCGACCGTGACCAAGACGGTAACCGTCACCGCGCCGCCCCCGGCGACCGCCAGCCCTGCGCCGCCGTCCCCGACGCCGACGGGTCCGCCTGCCTGCGAGACCTCGGCCCTGGCGGCCTCGCTTGGTCCCGGCAACGGAACGGCGGGCAGCACTTACTACCCGATCGAGTTCACCAGCAACTCCGGCGCGACCTGCACGCTGTACGGCTACCCGGGCGTCTCGTTCGTCGCCGCCTCCGGCGGCCAGGTCGGCGCGGCGGCCACCGAAGACCCGGCCTACCCGCGGCGGCTGATCACGCTGGCGCCAGGCGCCGCCGCGCACGCCGAGCTGAGGGTCACCGACGCGATGAACTACCCGGCCTCCGCCTGCCAGCCTGTCACAGTGCACCGGCTCAGGGTCTTCCCGCCGGGCCAGACCAGGCCCCTGTACCTCACCCTGAACGCCACGGCCTGCACCAGCACCTCGGTGCAGATCCTCTCCGTGCAGACCGTCCAGCCCGGTAACGGCATAGCCGGTTAGCCGGGCTTGCCGAAGCCGGTGACGGACATTAGCGACATCCGGCTGACCGGGGCTACTGCCGCCGCGCTCGCGGCATGCGCACAGACCGGGACCGGTTCCGCGGCGGCGCCCGGTACCGCCGTCACCACTCCGGCCAGCGACAGTGTCCCGTCCGTAGCAGCCCCGCTGGCCCCCGCCGGGACCTGGATGAAACTGCCCGCCGCGCCCATCACCGCGGCACCGGGAATGATCACCAGTGTGTGGACCGGCCGCGAGATGATCATCCGCGGCCTGCAGTTCCTGCCGCTCGGCGGGTGGCGCGGCGTCACCTTCGCCTACCGCCCGGCGTCTAGGACCTGGGTCCGGCTCGCCGCTGATCCCGCGGCCCGCAGGCTCCATGTCCGGGGCGGTGACCGGATGGACCGGCCGCCAGTTCCTGGCCTGGGGCGGTGCCTGCTGTGAGGACACGACCCGGGGCGGGCTGGCCTACACCCCGGCGACTGGGACCTGGCGCGCGATCCCGGCCGCGCCGCTTGCGGCCCGGACCCGCGCCTCCGGCGCCTGGACCGGCAAGGAACTCGTCGTGGCCGGCGGGTGGGACTACCGTAAGGCCTTCCGCGATACGGCCGCTTACAACCCGTCCACCGGCACCTGGCGCAAGCTCCCGCCGATGCCGAGCACGGCGATCGGCTGGCCCGCGCTGTGGGATGGCAGGGAAGTACTGTTCCTCAGCACCAGCAGCGCGCGCCGGGTCGGTCGCCCGCGTGGTGCGCGAGATACAGGGTTCGGTCTCGCAGGCCCGTGCTCCGCGACTGAGGTGAGTCCGGCGAAATACCGCCGGTCGTGCTGACACGCGCGCCGGCCGTACGACGGTTAGTGCCGGTCTTGTCCCCGGAGGGGTTGCCGGGACCTGTGACCGGCGCCATTGGGTCCTTCGCCCCTGCCCGCGTGCGACCTGCGCCGCTAGCGTCAATCGTGGTGGGAAAGCGGCCGGCGGCGACATAGGCCGGTCACCGAGCTCGCCGAGATAGCAGTTTCCTATGGCCAGCTGCCGCGGATCGCCTGCGAACGCCGCTGGCGGCAGAAGCGGTCATTGGCGGAGGAGAGGATCGCAATGTCTGGGATAATCGTGGGAATTGACGGTTCCGGTCATTCTCAGCGGGCCCTGGAATGGGCCTTTACCGAAGCGGCGCTCCGTCGCGTGCCGGTCACCGTGCTCACCGTGCACCAGGCCGTCCGGGACAACCTCGGCTTCGTCTCCAGCTACCCCGGCGACACGGACCTGACCGCGGAGGCCGAGGCAGCGGCCAAGGCAGAAACCGAGAAGGTGCTGGCCGCCCTGGGCAGCTCCCGGCCGGAGTCGGTCACCATCAGCGGGGTCAACGGTATCCCGGCCGAGGAACTCATCAAGGCGGGTGAGGGCGCTGACATGATCGTGCTGGGCTCGCGCGGCGTGGGCGGCTTCTCCCGGCTATCGATTGGGTCGGTCGCGGCCCAGGTGGCCCAGCATGCCCCCTGCCCGGTCGTCATCGTCCGTCCGCCGCACCGTGACTGAGACCCGGTTACCGCGGATCCGGCGGGGCCAGGCGGGCCGGTCGAAGGCTTCCTCGATCTCCCGCCGGATCTCCGCGACGGCCGCTTCGGGCGACGGGCCAGGCCGCTGCAACTGAGCGTGTGAAGCTGATCGGGATAAGCGTGCGTCTACTTCACCGTGCCGGGCCGGTTCCTGGGCGCGTTCCTTCCTGGTTGCCGGGCACCTGCGCGACCAGGGACACGCGCTACCTCGCTGTCCGGTCATGCCCGTCCGCTTCGGTCGGCCGCAGGCTCCCGGTGCTGGCCGGCTCGACGAACTGGCTGAGGTCCGGGGGCAGCACGTCGAGCGCCTCGTCCAGAGCGC
>Ga0335077_10006457_pt1 | contig 14491 bp, 11 predicted proteins | sample Lox_Sample_31_FD_207151 | JGI IMG/M metagenome (GOLD analysis project Ga0335077, IMG submission 207151) | Soil microbial communities from Loxahatchee National Wildlife Refuge, Florida, United States - Lox_Sample_3.1 | ecosystem: Environmental > Terrestrial > Soil > Wetlands | place: USA...
CTGGATTCGGCCCCCCCGAAACCTACAACAAAGTTTTAGAACGTCGACGACGCGAGAATGGAATGGTCGCCGGCACTTCTTGCAGTATACCTTCGGTAACCTTGCTGTTTTGCCGCTTATATAGTGCATTACAATAGGTTTAACCATCAGCTAGGACTGCGGAAGGAGTGGGCGAATGCAGTTGCCGGCCACGTGGCCACAGTTGTCGATTGCGGTGCTCGACATTCTGCTGGTCTCGGTGATCATTTACGAGTTGCTCGCCCTCATCAAGGGGACGCGCGCCGCCTACATGCTGGTGGGGGTGGCGGCGCTGGCGCTGGCGTTTTACGCTTCGCGGGTAGGCGGACTGCCTACGCTCAACTGGCTGATCAGCACGCTGCTGCCTTACGCAGTGTTCGCGCTGATTGTGGTTTTTCAGGCGGAAATCAGGCAGGCGCTGGCGCGGCTGGGCCGGCGGCTTACCCTGGGCCGCACTACCACCGCCGAAGCCGACGCCTATGACGACATCGTGCTGGCGGCGAATCTTTTCTCGCAGAACCAGACTGGCGCGCTGATCGTGATCGAGCGCGAGATCGGCCTGCGCACCTTTATCGAGAGCGGCGTGCCGCTGGACGCGCGGCTTTCCTACGATCTGCTGGCGACCTTGTTCCGGCCAAGCGCGCCCCTGCATGACGGAGCGGTGATCGTGCAGAAAGACCGCATTGCCGCGGCTGCCTGCTTCCTGCCTTTATCCATGAATCCGGTGTTATCGACGCAGCTGGGCACGCGCCACCGCGCGGGCATCGGCATTACGGAAGAAACGGACGCGATTGCGGTGATTGTTTCCGAAGAAAGCGGGTCCATCAGCATCGCGCTGGGTGGAAAGATCGAACGCGACCTGACGGTAGAACAGTTGCGGCGCCGCATGGGCGAACTGCTGGGCCGCTACGTTTCGGCGGCAGCGCTGCCCACGCCCATCGCGAACGATCGAGAAGTTCTGGAACCAGGTGACGCGGGGATAGCGCAGCCGCTGCCGCGGATCGGCGATGGAGCCGAAGCTGCGGCGGGCAATCCCAAGCTGGTGAATCCGGCGCGCGCGAAATCGGGGACGGACCGTTAGGCCATGGAGAACCTCGTCCAACGCTACGTAGTCCACAACCTGGGGCTGAAGCTGATTGCTGTGGCTTTGGCCATGGGATGCTGGCTGGCGGTGACGCGGGCGAGCGGGGAACTTGCCGAAGTGGCGGTTGAAGTTCCCATTGAGTTTCACGGCATCAGCCGGGACCTGGAATTTGGCTCGGAGGAAATTCCCCGGGCGGAAGTGCGGCTGCGCGGGCCGGAGCACATCATTCGTCAGCTCGGAACCAAAGAGGTTTATGCCGATATCGATCTTACGGGCGTCAAGGCCGGCGAACGGACTTTCAATCTGACGGCGGAAAACATTCACTTTCCGCACGGGCTGACGGTAATGCAGATCATTCCCAGCCAGTTCCGGCTGACGCTTGATACCAGCCTCACGCGGCAGGTGGAAGTGCATCCGCGAGTGACGGGAACCTTCGCTTCCGACCGCAGTGTGGCCAGCGTGAAAGCGGTGCCGGCCACGATCGCCATCACCGGCCCGGCGCAACGGGTGGCGGCGGTGGACGCGGCGACCACCGATCCGGTGGATGTGAGCGGGACGATGCAGCAGGCGACCTTTACTACGCACGCGTACGTGTCCGATCCGCTGGTCCAGGTGGTTGATCCCGGGCCGGTGCACATTATTGTTACCATGCGGGAAAATCCAACGGCCCCAGCGGCCAGTACAAATCGAAAACCTGAATGACCTCACAAACCAGACAACTCTTCGGAACCGATGGGATTCGCGGCGTGGCCGGCGATTATCCCCTGACCTTGGAAAGCACCTTCGTGATCGGGCGCGCGCTGGGGCATGACCTGGTGCGCGTAATCCCGCACCCGCGGGTGGTGATTGGGCAGGACACCCGCGAGTCGAGCGCGTGGATCGCCGACCGCGTGGGATTGGGCCTGGCCAGTTGCGGCGTGGAAGTGCACAGCGCCGGCGTGATTACCACACCGGGCGTGGCGTACCTGGCGCGGTCGCGGGGGTATGCGGCGGGGGTGGTGATTTCGGCTTCGCACAATCCGTGGACGGACAACGGGATCAAGGTGTTTTCCTGCGACGGCTATAAGCTGCCGGACGCGCGTGAGTTGGCGATTGAGCAGGAAATTTTCGGGCTGCTGGGAAAGCCGGAGCCGGAGACGGCTCCGAAGCACAAGCCCGCGCCTAGTTTGCCGGGCGAGGCTGAGCTGCGGCATGCCTACATTGAATGGCTGGCGCAGGACGTGAAGGCCGACCTGAGCCGGCTGCGCGTGCTGGTGGATTGCGCGAACGGAGCTGCCACCGCGGAGGCTCCTGAGTTGTTTCGCGCCTGCCGCATTCAGGCGAGGATTCTGCATGCCTCGCCGGACGGAAAGAATATCAATGAAGGGTGTGGGGCGCTGCATCCCAAGACGGTGGCGGCGGAAATCGCGCAGCAGAAAGGGAAGTTTGATTTGGGCGTGACTTTCGACGGCGATGCCGACCGGGCTCTCTTCAGCGACGCCGATGGGCGCGTAGTGGATGGCGATGCGGTGCTGTTGATGGCTTCGCGCGACATGCTGGCTCAGGGGCGGTTGCCGGGGTCGGTGGTGGTGGCGACCACCATGTCGAATATGGGTCTGGAGATTGCGCTGCGCGGCTCGGGCATCAAGATGCTGCGGGCCAACGTGGGCGACAAGTATGTTCTGGAGGAGATGCAAAAGACCGGGGCAACGCTGGGCGGGGAGCAGTCGGGACATATTATTTTCCGCGATGGCGACGCCACTACCGGCGACGGCTTGATGACCGCGCTGCGGGTGATGGAAGTGCTGGCGCGGACGGGAAAGCCGCTGGCGGAACTGGTGAAAGACTTGAGAGTGTTTCCGCAGACGATTAAGAACGTGCGGGTGCGCGAGAAAGTGCCGTTCGCGAAAGTGCCGGAAGTACAGAGCGCGATTGAAGCGGCCCAGCAGGAACTGGATGGCAACGGGCGCGTGGTGGTGCGCTATTCGGGGACGGAGGCGCTGGCGAGAGTGATGGTGGAGGCGGAGTCGGAAGAGCGGATGCAGGCGATTGCGGGGAATATCGCCATGGCGATTACGAAGGCGCTGGCGAATTAAGATGCTTGTGTAGGGACTTGCCCCGTCCCAGCCGTGAAGACGTCGTTGTGCAACGTCTCAGATTGCTGCACGTCCCGCCGGCCCCGTCAATGTTATCCCGAGCGAAGCGAGGGATCTGGGTTCTTGCTGCGGCGACAGAAACCCGGATTCCTCGCTTCGCTCGGAATGCAAGTACTTCTTAGACGTAGCGAAGCTTGGACGTAGCGAGGCCGGCTTCTCTACCGGCTTATAGATCGCGCCAGTTGGGGCCGGCTCCGATTTCTACCAAGAGCGGGACGGAGAGCGGGTGGGCGTTTTCCATCTGCTCGCGCGCCAGGGCCCTCATCTCATCGATCTCGGCTTCGGGGACTTCGAAGACCAGTTCATCGTGAACTTGCAGCGTCATGCGCGACTTCAGTCGTCGCTTCGCCAGTTCTGCATCGATACGAATCATTGCAATTTTGATCAGGTCGGCGGCTGTGCCCTGCAGCGGCGTGTTTGCCGCGGTGCGTTCGGCGAAGCCGCGGAGGTTGGCGTTTTTGCTGTTGATGTCGGGGATGGGGCGCACGCGGCCGAAGAGGGTGCGGACTTTCTGCTGGCGGCGGGCTTCCTCCAGCGTCCAGTCAATCCACGCGCGCACGCCTTTGTACTTTTCGAAGTAGGCGTTGATGAACTGCCGGGCCTCCGATGGTTCAATGCCGAGATTCTGCGAAAGTCCGAATGGCGAGAGCCCGTACACGATACCGAAATTTACCACCTTGGCCTGGCGGCGATGGTCGGGGGTGACCATGAGCGGGGGTACGCCGAAGACCTGCGAGGCGGTGAGGGTATGGATGTCGTCGCCACGGCGGAACGCTTCGAGCAGGAGCGGATCGCCGGAGAAGTGCGCCAAGAGTCGCAGCTCGATCTGCGAGTAGTCGGCGGCCAGCAACACGTGGCCGGGCTCGACGGTGAAGGCGGCGCGGATTTCGCGGCCCAGTTCGGTGCGGATGGGAATGTTTTGCAGGTTAGGGTTCGCCGAGGAAAGACGGCCGGTGGCCGTGCCGGTTTGGCCGAAGGTTGTGTGCAGGCGGCCGGTGGCGGGATTCAGCAGGCTGGGCAGGGCGTCCACGTAAGTGGATTTGAGTTTTGAGAGCTGCCGGTATTCCAGCACCAGGCGCGGGGCTTCGTGGCTGGCGGCCAGGCCTTCGAGTACATCGACAGCTGTCGATATGGTTTTGCCTTTGCCGTACTTCACCGGCTTGGGCAGGTTCAGGCGGTTGAAGAGCACATCGCCTAGTTGCTTTGGCGAGTTGATGTTGAACTCAGTGCCGCAGCATGCGTAGATTTCGCGGGCTTTGGCATCGACTTCACGCTCCAGGCGGGAGGACATTTCCGCCAGTGTTTTGCGGTCGATCTTTACGCCCGCCTGCTCCATGCGGGCGAGCACCGGGACGAGGGGCAGGTCGATGTCTTTATAGAGCTTGAGCAGGCCGGCTTCTTCAACGTCGCGGTGCAGTGTGGTGGCCAGACGGCCGGTGATGTCGGCGGCTTCGGGAATCGTGCCGCTGAGTTTCAGATTGAAGCGGCGCAGCGCGACGTCGGGCAGGCGATGCGAGGTGTAGGTCGGGTCGAGAAGATAGGAGTAGAGCATGGGGTCATGCTGCACTGCCTTCAGGTCAACGCCTTCCTGCGCCAGGGCGTGGATCGCGGCCTTGTAGTCGTGAATAGCTTTGGGCAAATGTTCGTCGGAGAGCGCCGCGAGCAGACGCGCCCGCGCCTCCGGGGCATCGGCCGAGATGGTGGCAGCCACGCCGGACAGGGCGGAGATGGCAAGATGGCGCGCGGGCCTGGCGGTTTCGGGCTCGGCGGTGAGCGGCAGCATGGAGTCTTGCGGCTCTTCGTCTTCGGGTTCGTCTTCTTCTTCCGCGGTGGACGCGGCTTCCACGGCGACTGCCAGAGGCTGGCCCGATGCTAGCGCCTTCAGTACAGCTTCCACGTCGGCGGCTGACCTCGCGTCTGTGTAGTGCGCTTCGCTGACTTCCACCACCGGCAGGAGTTCTTTCAGCAGGGAAGTGAACTCCAGTTCGGTGAAGAGGGCGCGCAGGGCGTCGATCTCAGGAGCGCCGGCTTTCATGGCGTTTACATCCAGATCGATGGGGACGTCGCAATCGATGGTCGCCATCTTCTTGCTGAATAAAACCGTGTCGCGGTTGTTCAGCAGGGATTCGCGGTAGGTTTTGCGCTCGACTTCGGCGGCGTGGTCGAGCGCCGCCTCCACCGTACCGAAGCGCTGGATCAACTCCACGGAGCCTTTATCGCCGATGCCGGGCGCGCCGGGGATGTTGTCGATGCTGTCGCCGCGCAAGGCCATCACATCCACTACGCGCTCAGGGGGCACGCCGAGAATTTCTTCGACCTTGGCGGCATCGCAGATGAGGTTGTCCTTGGGCGGATTGAGCACCAGCACGCGATCGTTCACCAACTGGAGCATGTCTTTGTCGCTGGAAACCACGTACACGGTGTAGGACTGCACGGCTGCTTTTTTCGCCAGGGTGCCGATGACGTCGTCGGCCTCGTAGCCCTGCTGCTCTAGGATCGGAATGCGATAGGCCTCCAGGGCGCGGCGGATGTAGGGAAGCTGCTGCGCCAGTTCGCCGGGCATCTCGGCGCGGTTGGCCTTGTAGCCGTGGTAGGCGACTTCCTGGAAAGTCTGGGTCTTGATGTCGAACTTGCGCACGCTGGTGACGGCTTCCGCCTGCTGGTCGCGGAAGGTGGGGCCGGCTACGTCGAAGACGGCGGCCAGATATTCGGGAGAGAAGTCGTCGCGCAGCTTGCGCAGCATGTTGACGAAGACGTAAGTCGCCGCGGTCGGCACGCCGGTTTTTGTGGACATGCCGCGCTGCCGCGCCATGGCGTGATAGGCGCGGAAGATGAAGGACATGGCGTCAATGAGAAAGATGCGGTTTTTAGAGGAGGCCGCAGGTTGCAACACGGGCGTGGGCTTGGGAGCCGGTGCAGCCGGCGCCGATTCAGCGGGGGCGGATTTTCTTCTCGGAGGCAACAAGCAAGTTTAGCAGCGCAACGGGTTGTGTAGGGATGGGGCTTGCCCCGTACTGCCACGGCGAAGCCGAGCCGGGGATGTAAAGGGACATTGGGTTGGTTTGAACTGAGAGGGAAAATGGATGTATGGCTGCTTGCCCTGCTTCGCCTGGGCTTGGCTTCGCCTGCGCTGGACGGGGCACGCCCCCGTCCCTACCCGGGCTTTTTTCCGTACATGGTGGTGTAGTGCAGGTTGATTACGCCGCAGGTGCCTTGCTCGGGGGAATAGACCACGCAGGTGTCGAAGGGGCGCGAGTACACGTGCAGGCTCACGGCGCGCTGGTTGAACTCGCGGGGGTTGCACACGCGGTGCACCGGGTCGCTGGGATTCACCGCGCAGGGATGGCCGGGCTTCATTTCGACCGTGTCGGCGGGTTGCAGGTCGCACGTGCCGGCTTCCACATCCTGCGACACGGTATGGAAGTTCTCAACCAGCAAGCGGCCGATGGGCACCGCCATCCAGCAGTTCTGCTCGCGGTGGTTATGGACTGAGCTAGCCTGGCCGATTTCCCAGCAGATGGAGATCAATTCGTAGAGCGGGGTTTTGTCGATGAGGTTGCGGGTGTAGTGCTGGCGGTCCCAACAGATGTAGGGCGCGAGGGATTCCGGCGCAACATTGCTGGCTTCGAGAAAATGCAGAATATCGGCTGTGCTTTCGAAGGCGGCGGCGGGGAACTGGTGCAGCCCGGAGATGAGTTCTTGAATGGAAACTTCTTTAGTGGTGAGCGGCATAGGTGGCCCCGGAATTTGAGTATAGCGCCTACATAGGCGGTTACTCCACGAACATGCAGTCTCCATACGAGTAGAAGCGATATCTTTGCTCCACCGCGTGGCTGTAAGCCGCGAGCACTTGGTCTTTCCCTCCAAAGGCGCACACCAGCATGAGCAGCGTGGATTGTGGCAGGTGGAAGTTGGTCAGCAACGCCCCGGTCACCTTGAATTCGTACCCAGGATAAATAAACAGATCGGCTTCGCCGCTGCCGCTGAGAATTTTGTTGCCGGCGGAATTGCCGGCGGCGTATTCCAGGGTGCGCACCGTGGTTGTGCCCACGGCGACGATGCGCCTGCCTGCGTCCATGGCCTGGTTCATCGCCGCCGCCGCCTCGGGCGAAATGGAGAACGGCTCGCGGTGCAGCTTGTGGTCTTCCACGCGGGCTTCATGGATGGGCTGAAATGTTCCCAGGCCGACGTGCAGGGTGATCTCGGCGGTCTCGATGCCGCGGGTCTTCATCTGGCCGAGAATTTCGGAGGTGAAGTGCAGGCCCGCTGTGGGCGCGGCCGCCGAGCCGGGTTCGCGGGCATACACCGTCTGATAGCGTTCGCGGTCGGCGGCGTGGTCTTCGCGGGCGATGTAGGGGGGCAGGGGGACGTGGCCTAGCTGCTCGATTACGCCGAAGAAGTCCGGCGCCGGGTGGAAGCGAATCTGGCGCTCGCCGAATTCGCCGCGGGCGATGACCTCGGCTTCGAGCTCTGCGGCTGCGCCAAAGTAGAGGCGCTCGCCGATGCTGATCTTGCGTCCGGGACGAACCAGGCACTCCCATTGGTTGGGGTCCCTGGAAAGTTGGCGGGTGAGGAGGACTTCGACGCGTCCGTGGAGAAAGTCGCGGTGGGCGGGGTTTCGCGGGCTGATCGGCTGGGCGCGGGCGCCACTGCGCCTGCCAAACAATCGCGCGGGAAACACCCGGGTGTTGTTGAATACCACCAGGTCATCGGGTTGCAGCAGGGCAGGAAAGTCGCGGAAACAGCGATCGTTCAACCGGCCCGAGTTGCGCTGTATGTGCAGGAGGCGCGAGGCGGCGCGGTCGGCCAGCGGTTCCTGCGCGATTAAGTCCTCCGGCAAGTGATAGTTGAACTCGGAAACCTGCACGCTCAATTATAGGGGGATGAGGTTGCGTGAAGACGGTGCTTGCCTCGTCCCACGAGTGCAGCGAGCGCGGGTAGAGGCAGCCCTGGCGGGCAAGGTTCGGGTCTTATGCACGCGAGCGCTACAGCTCTCCGGTTTGCTTTGGCGTCGCTTGCTCCGGCTTTTTCTCGTCCGTGGCTCGCTTCGCTCGCTGGACGGGGCAAGCCCCGTCCCTACGCGGTCGGTGGTAGTGGAGTATTTCGCGCTGGCATCTGAATTTTGTTTGTAATATGGTGTAAAGAGTGTTGTTTCCCCCTGGAGGCCTGCGGTACGATACGCGGGCAACAGAAGCTCGGGCTTTTGTCTCAGGCCGTCCTCTACAAGCCAAATGTCAGGCGAACGCCAATCCCGGCGCGAGATCGTTTTTTTCGGCAGAATGCTGCACGACCGCGGCTATGTCGCGGCCATGGACGGCAACCTCTCCGTACGGCTGGACGAGGAGCGCATTCTGGCCACCCCGACCGCCATGTGCAAAGGCATGATGCGGCCTTCAGACCTGGTGATTGTGGACGTGGAAGGGCGCTGCCTGGCAGGACAGCGCAGCGTTTCCAGCGAAATCGGAATGCACCTGCTGATTTACCGAATGCGCCCCGATATTCGCGCGGTGGTGCATGCGCATCCCCCGACGGCCACCGGCTTTGCCGCCGCCGGCATGGCGCTCACGCAGCCGCTGGTGAGCGAAGTCGTGGTTGGGCTGGGGTCAATTCCGCTGGCGCGGTACGGCACGCCGGGAACGTCAGAGCTGTGGGAAGCCCTGGAGCCGTTCGTGCCCGAGTATGACGCGATTTTGATGTCGAACCACGGAGTCGTCGCTTACAGCAACGATTTGCATCATGCCTACATGAAGATGGAAACGGTGGAGCATTTCGCGCAGATCGCGCTAGTCACACACATTCTGGGCCGGCAGGAACCGTTGGGCGGCCAGGAGTTGGAGAAGCTGATTTTGGCGCGCAGCAAATATCAGGGGTCAAGGTCGGCGGCGCGCATGCCGGTGGCCATGGATTGCGGCGGCGAGGAAGATACACACCGCCTGGATCGCAAGCGCAACGACCCGCCGCTGCCCGAACTCATCTCCAAGCCCCGCGGCGTCACCCGCCAACGCTGACCGCGTCAGCCTTCCTTCGTGTCCTTTGGTGTCCTTGGTGCTTTGCTTTAAGGCAGTGCCACTACAGACTGCCAAGGCAAACCACCAAGGACGCCAAGGGTACACGAAGGTTCACCAAGGAAATCAAGTCTGACTTTTACCTGACCGCCGTTGGTCAATCAACGCGAATTCCTGTAAAATCTATAGTTTCGAGATCAGGTTCTTAAACCTCTGGGAGTATGGAATGGCACAGGTATGTGACATCTGCGGCAAAGGGCCGCAATTCGGGAATAACATCAGCCACGCTCACAACGTGACCAAGCGGCGCTGGAACGTAAATCTGCGCCCGGTGCGGGCTAAAGTGAAGGGCGCTACCAAGCGGATCCGCGTCTGCACTTCCTGCCTGCGCAGCGGCAAAGTGGTCAAAGCGTAAGGCCCGACGGCCTACGCCAGCGCGATTACGTCAATTTCCACTAAAGCATCTTTGGGCAGGCGGGCGGCTTCCACCGTGGAGCGGGCGGGAGGGTTTGCGCTGAAGTGTCTGGCGTACACCTCGTTCATGGCGGCGAAATCGGCCATGTTTTTTAGATAGACGGTGGAGCGCACCACTTTCTCCAGGCCGCTGCCGGCGGCTTTCAGCACCCCTGCCAGGTTCTTCAGCACCCGCTCGGTCTGGGCGGCTACGTCTCCGCCGGCCATCTGCTGGGTTGCGGGGTCAATCGCCACCTGCCCCGAAACGAACACCAGGCCGTTAGCTTTGATCGCCTGGGAGTAGGGGCCGATGGCCTGGGGCGCGTTTTTGGTTGCGATTACCTCGATTGCGATTGCCTCGCGCATGGAGCCTCCGGAGATTGTTGCCGTTCCGTGGAATTCCCGGCGGCAGGTTTCCAGCGTAGCACAGGGCAGAGAGTTTCCCAGGCGTGCGATTTTCGGGGGATTTAAATTGGCGTGTAAGGCTGGCGCGCTTGGGTTAAAACCAGTTGTCAGTTCCCGGTTCTCGGTTCCCAGTTTTCGCCTAGATTTTCTGCAGTCTCTGCACGTCGTGCACGCCGGGAATCTTGCGGACGCCGCTGATGATGCTCTCCAGATGTTTCAGGTCGGCGATGTCGAGGACGATGTCCACGTTGGCGTGGCCGTTGCCGGTGCGGGCTTCGATGTTGCGGATGTTTGATTTGGTGTCGCTGATCACCGCCGTGATCTGCTTCAACATGCCAAAGCGGTCGTCGCAGAGCACCGTGAGCTTGACCGGATACGCGTTGCCCGCGCCATTGTCGCTGGCCCACTCGACATCGATGCGGCGCTCCGGCTCATACATGAGGTTCACGACGTTGGGGCAGTCCACGGCGTGTACTGCCACGCCCTTGCCGCGGGTCACGTAGCCGACGATCGATTCGCCGCGAATGGGGTTGCAACATCGGGCGCGATACACCAGCAGATCACCCTGGCCTACGACGCGGATGGCGTTGGCGTCGCCGCCAAACACCCGGCGCACTACGCTGGTGATCCCGCCGGTTTTTTCTTCCGCTTCGGGCGCGGTCTGGGCGTTGCCGGGCATCACCCGTCCCAGCACCTGGCGCGCGGAATATTTTCCGAAGCCGATGCCCGCCATGAGATCGTCGGCCTGGCCCAGGCCGTACTCGGAGGCGGTACGGTGCAGGTCTTCTTCCTTGATCTCCTTTAACGACACGCGATACTTGCGGGCTTCTTTCTCGATCAACTTGCGGCCGATTTCGATGGCACGCTCGCGCTGGTGAATGTTCAGCCAGTGCTTGATTTTGTTGCGGGCGCGCGATGAGCGGACCACAGCCAGCCAGTCGCGGCTCGGCTTGTGCCCGGCCTGAGTGAGGATTTCCACGATGTCGCCGCTGTGCAAACGGTGGCGCAGAGGCACCATGCGTCCATTCACCTTCGCGCCTACGCAGGAGTGGCCGACCTCGGTGTGTATGGAGTAGGCGAAATCGATCGGCGTCGACTCGCGGGGAAGCACGACAACTTTCCCCTTGGGCGTGAAGGTGTAAACCTCCTCCGGATAGAGGTCGATCTTTAGCGTGGAGAGGAATTCATTGGGATCGGAGACATCGCGCTGCCAATCGACTACCTGCCGCAGCCAGGCGAGACGCTGCTCATCCTGTGGCGAGACCGTGCCGTCTTTATATTTCCAGTGGGCGGCGATGCCTTCCTCCGCCATCTTGTGCATTTCTTCAGTTCGGATTTGCACTTCAAACGGCGTGCCGTCTTCGGTGATCACCGAAGTATGCAGAGATTGATAAAGATTCGGCCGCGGCATGGCGATGAAGTCTTTGATGCGGCCGGGCACGGGGCGCCACAGGTTGTGAATGATTCCCAGGACGCCGTAACAGTCCTGAATCGATCGCGTGATCACGCGCACGGCGAACAGGTCGTAAACCTGGTCCACCGCGATGCGCTGCCGCTGCAGTTTCTTGTGGATGCTGAACAGGCGCTTGATGCGGCTGTGCACTTCGGCGGTGATGCCGGCTTCCTTCAGCTTGTCGCGCAGTTCCTGCTCTACCCGCGCCAGAAACTGTTCGCCCGGCTTGCGGCGCTGCTCGACCGCGGCTTCAAGCTGCTGGTAGCCGATGGGATCGAGGAAGCGAAAGCCCCATTCTTCCAGTTCGCTGCGGATTTTGCCCATGCCCAGCCGGTGGGCGATGGGGCCATAGATTTCCAGCGTTTCTTTGGCGATTTTCTGCTGGCGCTCCGGCGGAAGATGCTCGAGCGTGCGCATGTTGTGCAGGCGATCAGCCAGCTTGATGAGCACCACGCGGATGTCGTCAATCATGGCCAGCATCATCTTGCGCAGATTTTCGGCTTGCTGCTCCTCGTGGGTGACGAAGTCGATCTGGCTGATCTTGGTGACGCCTTCAACAATGTGGGCCACCTGCTCGCCGAATTCCTTGCGGATATCGACGATGGTGAGGGAGGTGTCTTCGACCGAATCGTGCAGCAGGCCGGCGGCGACCGCGACCGGATCCATCTTCATTTCGGCCAGCACCAGCGCCACCTGCAGGGGATGCACCAGATAGGGCTCGCCCGAGGCGCGGGTCTGGCCGGCATGATGCTTTAGGGAAAAATCGTAGGCTTTCTTGACGATATCCAGATCATCGTTGGGGCGATTCTCGCGCATCAGCTTCATCAGGTCACGGAACTTGGTGACTGTGAGAGTGGTGGTCGCGATTTGTTCGCGCAGCGTAGTCATGATGAGCTGGGCCCGCAATATTGCGGAAGAGGCCAGAAGTGCGGCGCAAATCCCCTTGCATTCATTATAACGTTGCCTGTTGATGCAGGCGGGGTTTGTGCGGGCTGCGCAGCGTATTTTCTTTGCGCTCTTTGCGGTTGGATATTGCTTGGATAACCGCAAAGAACGCAAAGAGCACAAATGAAGATCGGTCAACAATTTTGGGAGCTTCGGGAAATTCGATAGTTATGTTTCCCCCGAACGACATGTTGCTCTGGTAGATTGGCCCTCAGGCGGTGCTGTCACATGAAGCGTCGAATTTTGGTGAGCGGGGCCTCGGGGCTGATTGGATCGGCGCTGCTGAGAGCGTTCCGCTCCAGCGATTACGACGTTGTGAGCTTGACCCGCGGCCAGGGGGAAGGCCGGATTGTTTGGGATCCCGCGCAGGAGTTGTCTCCGAACCTGGTTTCGGGTTTCGATGCCGTGGTGCACCTGGCCGGCGAGTCGATTGTCGGCCGCTGGACCGCCGCCAAGAAACGGCAAATTCTCGAAAGCCGGGTGCAGGGAACGCGCCGGCTGGCCGAGGCTTTGGCCAGAGCTTCTTCGCGCCCGCGAGTTTTGGTCGCGGCTTCCGCGGTCGGTTATTACGGCAATCGCGGCGACGAGGTTCTTCGCGAAGAAAGCGCTTCGGGCAGCGGGTTTCTTGCCGAGGTCTGCCGGCAGTGGGAGGAGGCGGCTCAAGCTGCGGCGCAGGCCGGCATTCGCACCGTGCACACCCGGTTTGGATTAGTGCTGAGCCCTGAAGGCGGAGCACTGCCGAAGATGCTGCTGCCATTCCGCCTGGGACTGGGCGGGCGCGTGGGTGATGGCCGCCAGTGGTGGAGCTGGATTCACATCGCCGATGTGGCCGGGGCGATCCTGCACACTCTGAATGCTGAGGTTCGTGGGCCGGTGAATGTGGTGGGGCCGAATCCGGCGACCAACGCGGAGTTCACCAAGGCTCTCGGCGCGGCGCTTTCGCGGCCTACGATTTTTCCAATGCCGGCATTTGCGGCGCGGCTGGCCTTCGGTGAAATGGGAGACGAACTGTTGCTCGCGAGCCAGCGAGTCCAGCCGGCGAAGCTCGTTGCCAGCGGATTCGAGTTCAGATTTACCGACCTTGGGGCAACCCTACGAGAGATTTGCCGGCGGCATTAGGCCAAAGGGCAGACGACTCCACAGGTTTCGCGAAACCACCGCACTGTCATCCCGAGCGCAGCGAGGGATCTGGGTGTTCGTTTCCAGCGGCATTGCCGATGGCGAAGGCGAGAACCCAGATCCCTCGCTGCGCTCGGGATGACAGCATCGGCTGCGAGTATCCCCCGATCCGAGTTTAACCTTAGCTATCAGCTAACCGGCAAGCTCACCGAGAATACCGAACCGTGCCCTAACTGGCTGGTTACGCCGATCGCGCCGCCGTGCGCTTCCACGATCGCTTTGGCAATAGCCAACCCCATGCCTGTGCCCTGCACGCGATAGCGCAGGTCGCGTCCGCGATAAAACTTTTCGAACACCAGCGGCTGCTCGAATTCGTCAATTCCGGGCCCGTGGTCAGCGACGCTGACGATCACCTGTTGCCCGCGCACCTCAGTGGTAACGACGATCGCCGCCTCGGGGGCAGAGTACTTGGCGGCATTGTCCAGCATCTGGCGTAAGACTTCCGCGATTCTTTCCACATCCATTCGCACTGTGGGGAGAGGAGAATCGGGAGCGCGCACTTCGACAGGATGTTTGCCCAGCACCGCCGCCGACTGCTCCACCGCGACCTGGATCACCTGCGTGATCGAAGCCGGCTGCAGATTCAACTCCACGTGCGCATCCAGCTGCGCCATCTCGGCGGCTTCACCCACCAGGTGGTTTAACCGGTCGCTCTCTTCGTTGATCACGGTCAGCAACTCCTTGCGCTGCCCGTCATCCAGCTGAAGGTCCGACATCAGGCTGGTCACCGCGGCCTTGATCCCGGTTAGCGGGGTGCGCAGTTCGTGGGTCACCGAATCCAGAAGCGCGGCGCGCAGATTCTCGCTCTGCCGCG
>Ga0335077_10006459_pt1 | contig 14489 bp, 10 predicted proteins | sample Lox_Sample_31_FD_207151 | JGI IMG/M metagenome (GOLD analysis project Ga0335077, IMG submission 207151) | Soil microbial communities from Loxahatchee National Wildlife Refuge, Florida, United States - Lox_Sample_3.1 | ecosystem: Environmental > Terrestrial > Soil > Wetlands | place: USA...
ACCACCTTGGTGAAATTTCCTGTTGCATTGTCCGGAGGCAACAACGCGAATTGCGAACCGCTAGCAGGCGCGATCTCAAGTACTCGACCCTTCATCACCTCGTCCGGATAAACGTCAATGCGAATTTCTGCCGGGTCGCCGATTTTGATATTGGTCAATTGCGTTTCGCGAAAGTTAGCTGCTACCCACCGATTGTTTTCTACAAAAGTGGTGACCTGCGTTCCCGGAGAAACATATTGCCCAGGACGGACTTGCCGCTCGCCGACTGTACCGTCGGCCGGAGCCAGAATCCGCGTGTAACTTAAATTCACCTGTGCGACTACGAGAGCTGCTTCTTTAGCGTGCAAGTCCGCGACAAGCTGCGTTTCTTGCGATCCCAACACGGCCTTTCCTCGCCGCTCCGCCTCTGCCGCCAACTCATTGCTGCGAAGCAACGTACGAGCCTGCGTTAGGTCAGCATCACGGCTGGCATATTGCGCAGCGAATCTTTCCTCATCAGCGACCGCCGACTCGACCTTTTGTTGGGTTGTGGAACTGGTTTTGAGTAGCGCTTCCTGCCGAGTTCGCTCGGCGCGCGTGCGCGTCACATCCGCCTGCACCGCCTCTTTTCCTGCCTGCGCGGCCGTGATCTGCGCGTTGGCCTGGTCAAGTCCAGCAAGAGCACGTTCAATCTTTGCATCCTGAAGTTCGCGCTGCCGTCGATTGTTTTCGAGAGCGGCTTTGGCGGCTTCAACACCTGCGGCCGCCTGCGCCACCTGTGCCTTGAAATCGTCGTCGTCAAGTTGAACTAGGACGTCGCCCTTGTGAACCTGTTGGTAGTCGTTAACTTTCACCTCGCGCACTAAGCCGGGAACTTTTGTGCTAAGTGGCGTGAGATCGCCGCGAACGTACGCATCATTGGTTACCTGCTCGACCCGGCCGCCCTCCCAGCCATTCCAGTTACGAGTAATTGTCACAATGATTGCGGCGGCAAGAAGTAGGACGATTACCGGTGTTCCATACTTCTGCCACGCTGTAGGCGGATGCTCAACCACCTTCGGCTCGGTTGCAGGTGACGGAATAGCTGTTGGTATAGGAGAAGTTGCCATTTGTGTCAGGTGCCCCTCGAAGGCCTCGTTCTGTCGTGCTTTGTTTTGCCGATTCGTATCGCCTTACCTTCGGTGTTACGCAGAGTGGTGATTTGGTATCAGCCGGTCACCACTCTGCTTTGTCTCCCGCCCGAGAGCGCGGATTAAGTTGATGCTCCTCAAAAATTGAGCCATTCGGGTTTGCTAGAGCCCCTCGGTTCAAGCACGGTCCGGAAGGCGCCGGGAGTTCGCGACAAAACCACCTGGTCGGTCAAGCCTTGATATGTACCCAACGGAGTTTCAGCCGTGAACAGATCAGGAGCGATATTCCTGTGCTCATCCGAAGAGCCGGCGGTTTGCTGCGCATACGCTTTATCGAAGATGCCGAGTGAACGCAGCCACAGCACCGTTCTGGTCAGGGATACGACGACCCGATAGCTCCCTCCCTCGACGGCGCGCCGTCTGAGGGCTTCGAGGACACCGACAGTACCGAACCAGCCCACGACGTTGTCGCAGATCGGGATGATTGGCGGAGACTTAGGCTGATCTGGAGTCCCCTCGCTGGTAAACACGCCTGAGAGAGCGGCGCCGATCTCATCAAACCCAACCCGATTTGCCCAAGGCCCCCGCTCGCCATTGAGAACCACCTTGGCGTGAATCAGTCCCGGCTTTTTGTGGCTGAGCTCTTCTGCTGTCAGGTCGTATTTTTCGAAGTAACCGGGCCGGCGATTTCCGAAAAACACGTCGGCATCCTTCAGCAGGCGATCGAACCTGGCGCGATCTTCTTTAGAGTGATCCAGGATCGTCGAACGCATTCCAACCTGCGCGTCCCAGGCAAACGACTCGATTTCAGTTTCGCTGGGCCGCCAGATGTTGAGGACGTCTGCTCCGTAGCAGGCGAGGTCTCTGCCGATGGCTGCCCCGGCAATCACATGCCCCATTCCAAAGGCGCGAATGCCGTCCAGCGGACTCTTGCCATCCTTCTTAAAAGGAATAGGCTCGCTTTCGCTGATCTTCTCCACCGTGATCAAAGGCATGGTGGAGAGCACTTCGGTGTACTGATGCTCTTTCCTGAATTCGTCAAAGGTGCGCACCATGGCCATGGGAAGTCCGGCCTCGGCCGCCGCATTCTCCAGGTCTTCCGCGCGCCACTGCTGGATCGCGTTTTGCACAGCTTCGGGAGTCGGATTCGACCTGAGGAGGCTGAGCGCGCGGGCCGCCAGTTGGGGGTAAATGTTGATCGCTACCACGTGCCGCCCGTCCCGCGTTTTGTGAAACAAATGCGGATTCAAGAAAGGGTTCAAAGGCTCCTCGAGTGGGGCCGGTGGGCGTCCATTGACGGTTTCCCATTTCAACTCGAAGAAACCGCAGAAGCGCGGCAGTGCTTTACGGACATCCACGGCAATATCCTGACCCTCACCTGTTCGTTGTCGCCACAAAGCTGCGACCGCGACGGCCTTCGCGGCAAGACCTATTGCTGACATGGCGCCGAACCGATGGGGGCTGGGAATAATCGGATCCTGACCATAGAAACTGAGTTTGCCGCCACTGTCTGCAGTAGTTAGTCCTACGCCTTTCAACACTTCATCGACGCTGCCATGCAGGTCGAAATCCGAGGTGGTCGCGGGATTGCTCAGTGCGGTTTGAATTTTCTCAGTCAGTGTTTGATCGGCGCGTTCAGTGAGTTTTTCGGTAGCTCGATCCAGCGTTGCTGTGTTCATATGCAATATCCCTTCCAGATTTGCTTTAGGTTCTTCGAAGCTGTGAACCGACTCTCTCGCTCTAATGCCCGGCTGGCAATTCTGCGTAGGCAATGCCCGTGAGGTTTCCCTCGGCAAATAACAGCGTCTTCGAGTTTGAGCCGTCGAGACTCGCGCTGTAGACCGTGCCAGCGAAGTCAGTGACGAACATGCGGCTGCGTTTCAGGTCTAACGCCAGCCCAATGCCTTCCATCAAATTCCTGAAGATGATCTCGGGTTGTGTGGGACCACCGGGTGCCGGGTCCATGGGCGCGCGGTTCACCGTGTTGCCGCGGGGCGGATCGCCGCGGTCGGTCCAATACAGGGTCCGATTGGGGACGTCGAGATCCAGATCGATTGGCTCAGGCAGGTTTTCATAGAGAAGTTGAATGTCGTTGCGATTCGCGGCGGACTGTCCGTTCGGAATCTCTACGTTGGCCCGGAAAATGCGACCCTTGCCGGAGTTGTCATCCCCTTTCTGGGTCCAATAAAACTTGCCGCCCACCGCATCCACGGCAATGCCAACGCACCATTTCGTTGCGTCGGGGCCGGGGCGCGGATCGCCCTGGCTTGTGTCCACTAGGGTTTCGATATTCGACCCGTCGAGGTTGGCGCGCATCACTCGCATCCCCTCGCGATCGCACCAATAGAGCTTGTTGCTCTTCTTCTCCAGCCAGAGCTGCTTCGGAGTAAACGTGCCGCCTGGAGGAACAATGGTGGTCATGTTTTTGCCATCAATATCTGAGCGCAGGATGGTGCCATCGTTCTTTTTAGGATTGCCCATGTTGGTCCAGTAGATGTGTCCGGCAGCGGCGTCCACTACCAGTCCGTCCGGCAGCCTCCGGCCTTCGTTCAGGACGGTTTTCAGATCGGAGCCATCTGGGTTTGCCGATAGGACGCGTCCGGCTCCCAGATCGAGAAAGAACAGTCGTCCCGATGTAGCCGGCTTGTCTGCGCCCGCATTGGTTGAGTTGATAGTTGCAGTGCTCATTTGAGAAACTCCTCTGCACGATTTCATTTTGACTTCGGACAAACCCAACTAAAGGCCAACACTTGCACGACTGCTGAGAAGCCCGGTCAGGACTTCGTTCTCCTCTTCCGCGAGTTCCTCGACCGAACGATTGCCCGCCATTCGCATTACTCCGTCGGTCACGGTCTGCTTCAGGCCCGGGGTAACATCAGGGCTGCCGAGGGCCTTCATCAAACCCGCCATCGGATCCATCAGGTGCTCCATGAAATGATGAATCCCTCCGGCCCCACCACCGAGGTGCCACTGCAAGCTCGGCCCCATTACGCCCCATCGAGGTCCCGGCCCGTAGCTGACTGCGGCGTCGGCGTCTTCGACGCTCAGCACACCCTGTTGAATGAGATAGAGAACCTCCTTGTACAACGCCGCCTGCAGCCGGTTGGCGACGTGGCCGGGAAGTGCCTTGTACAAACGAATGGGCTTCTTTCCAATCGACGCATAAAACACCATCGTTTTTTCGATGGTCTCCGGTGACGTCTTGGCTCCGCCGACCACTTCCACCAGCGGAATCACATGTGGCGGATTGAAGGGGTGTCCAATGACACAGCGTTCGGGGCGCTTGCACTGGGACTGAATGACGTCCATCGTGATGCCGGAAGAACTGGAGGCAAGGATGGATCCCGGAGGGGTAGCATCGTCCATCTCAGCGAACAGCTTGATCTTGAAGTCTGGCCGCTCCGGAGCATTTTCCTGGACAAAGTCTGCCTTGGCGAGTGCCAGCGCCATTTTCGGCTCGAAGGTCAACCGGTCCCGCGAAGCGCCGGAAGACAGGCCATTCTTGCTCAGTGTCGTCCAGGCTTCGGCAACATACTTCCGAAGATTTGCCTCTGCATTCGGCGCAGGGTCGGTCGCGATCACATTAAATCCGCGAGACAGATAGTAAGCCGCCCAACTTGCACCAATGACTCCTGTGCCAACGATTGTTATGTTCTTAACTTCTGCATTTGTTGCCACGGTAATTCTCCTTTTGAAAGTTCCTTAAAGCTCGCTCCGATTTGTTGGGTACGTTACACTTCATGCCGCCCCTCGGGCAGGCTCGCTCACTTCTGTTCTCACTGGAGCAGCAGCGTGATGATTCACGATGAGCCGGGAACCCCTGTCGCCGGTGACAAAGGTCCAAACCCACTGCAGAAAGACGCTGATGCGAAGGCCCGATGTCGCCAAGAACTGGAGGTGAACGAAAGCCCAAACGAACCAAGCCAACAATCCGCTCATTTCGATCTTGCCGCTTTGCAGTACGGCAAAACCCTTTCCCACCACAGCCATGGTGCCCTTGTCGAAGTAGCGAAAAGGAGCCGGCTGCTTGAGACCGGTTACGCGTCTGTAAATGAGTTTCCCTGCATAATGCCCTTGCTGCAGAGCAACCTGAGCCACGCCTCCAAGGGGCTTGCCGTCTTGCTGGAATGCCGCGGTGTCGCCCACCACAAGAATTTCGGGATGCCCGGGTACAGTTAGATCTGCTTGAACGCGTACCCTCCCAGCGCGATCGGTCTCGACCTTCAGCCACTTGCCCGCGGGAGAGGGCGCGACACCGGCGGTCCAGATCACGGTCTTGCTTGCAATGCGCTCACCACCGACGACCACGCCGTCCGAGTCGATCTGATCAACGCCGTGTCCGAGCCGAACCTCGACGCCGAGATTCTCCAGTCGGTGCTTTGCAGCTTCAGAGAGGTGTTCCGAGAAAGGCCCGAGAACACGCGGAGCCATGTCGACGAGCACAACTCGAGAGGAGGTAGGGTCGATGCGGCGAAAGTCTGATTTCAGCGTAGTTTTGACGAGCACCGCGAGGGCTCCGGCCATCTCTACGCCTGTAGGGCCCGCGCCGACCAGAACAAAGGTCAGCAGGTCCCGATGACGGCTCGGGTCTTCTTCCGCTTCTGCCAGCTCGAAGGCCTCCAGGATTTTGTTGCGCGTTGCAACTGCGTCGGCTAGGCTCTTCAATCCAGGCGCGAACTGTTCAAATTCGTTCCTGCCGAAGTAACTGTGACTGGCGCCGGTGGCGAGGACCAGGTAGTCGTAGATCACGGGAACATCGAGTCTGTCGGCACCGTTGACGAACACGCATTTCTTATCTTTGTCGACGCCTGTGACTTCGCCCTGGATCACCGTCGTGTTCTTCTGGTTTCGAAGAATTCCCCGCAGCGGAAAGCCAATCTGACTGGGTCCTAGCACTGACGTCGCCACTTGGTAAAGCAGCGGCTGAAACACGTGGTGATTCGTGCGATCGATCAGGATGATTTCCGCGGGCGCCTTCTTGAGCGCCTTGGCAGCGGCCAGTCCGCCAAAGCCACCGCCGACGATAACAACCCGTGGGTACGCCATTTTGCTCCTCAATTTCCTTCCGTCTCTTTTTCGATTGTCGAGCGACTCTCGCTGAGCGCGCCCCATTCGGTCGTATGCAACAACGCGATAAAAACACACTCCCGCAAGCGGAAACAATTAGACGTTGGTACGGTTCGACTTTGGTACTAGATCAAGCGACCATGGCAGTAATGTTGAAGATGGGGGTCAACATCGAACTCTGCCGGAACTGACATTTCGGGTGGTCTGGAGCTCCGCTAATAGGGCATAATCCTTAACCATTGGGCAGTTCTTGGGGACCATGGGGATGGAACTCAACGCTTCGGCTGAAGAGATCAGCCGCCTTCAGCGCTGCATTAACAATTTGCTCAGCTTGCTCGCTCTGCCTGCGGCCTGGAGTGGCAGCGAGCCATCGCGCGTTCTTGAGAGCCTTTTCGACGCACTGCTCCCTCTGCTCTCTTTGGACTTCATTTGCGGTCGCCTACAAGATCAGGTCTCGAATGCTCCCGTTGCCGTAATGCGAGTCTCACCCTCATGCGACTTGGAACCTGACGAGATCCGCCAAGGGCTTAGCGATTGGTTTGAAGATAACGGCCAGAAGTGTCTGTCGATGACCCGGAAACAATTTGGGGACAAAGGCATCGCAGTCCTCCCCGTCCCGCTGGAGTTGCGCGGAGGGACCGGCATGATCCTGGCAGGGTCTCGTCGGGAAGACTTCCCCGTGCAAAACGAAAGTCTTGTTCTAAGCGCGGCGGCGAACCAGGCATCGATCTGGTTGAACGAAGCTCGCCTCCTCACCGAGCGGAAACGGGCCACCGATCAACTCGAGCGGCACGTCGCGGAGCGAGCCAAAGAGCTTTTCGAGGCCAATGAGAAGCTGAAAAGGAACGAAGAGGCGCTGCAAGCTAGAGAAGGAGATCTTCGTTCGATCATCGACGCGATTCCGACTTTGGCATGGTCGGCGGATCCCGACGGCTCTGCGGATTTCCTGAATCGACGCTGGCTCGACTACACCGGTCTGTCAGAAAATCAGGCACAAGGCTGGGGTTGGGGAACTGCGATTCACCCCGCCGACGTTGAAGGGCTTGTGAAGCATTGGCAGTCAGCCCTGGCTTCGGGCGTGCCCATCGAAGCTGAAGCTCGCATGCGACGTTTTGACGGCGCATATCGCTGGTTCCTGTTTCTGGCCAATCCATTGCGAGACGAATTGGGAAAGGTCGTCAAGTGGTACGGAACCAACGTGGACATCGAAGATCGCAAGCGGGTCGAAGAGGGACTGCGAGCGAGCGAGCTCTCTTGGCGGCAAACGGTCGATAACATTCCAGGATTCGTGCTGGTGACGGGCGCAATGGGGAAGGTGGAGTTTCTCAACCGACAGATTCTTGAGTATTTCGGTAAGACCAGCGAAGACCTGAAGAACTGGGACGTCATAGACGTCGTCCATCCAGATGACATTCCTCGATCAATCGAGGCCCGCAAGAACTCGATCGAAGGTGGACAAGCATATGAGCTTGAGCTCCGTTGTCGACGCGCGGATGGCGTTTACCGCTGGTTCCAGGTTCGCGGTGTTCCCGCGCGAGATGAGGAAAACAAAATAACGGCACGGTATCTTCTTCTTACAGACATCGAGGATCGCAAACGCACTGAGGAGGCGTTGGAATCTAACGAACGCAATTTGAACCTGATCCTCAACACCATTCCTACACACATTTACGTCTTGGACACCGAAGGATTCGTACAAGGTGTCAATCAGGCTGTGATGGATTACACCGGTCTCACTTTGGACGATGTGCAACAAGAGGATTATCGGGATCGTGTCATCCACCCGGAGGATTTTAGGAAAGTCCGCGGCGAGCGTGCGGCGTCGCTGAGACGGGGCTCACCATTCAGCACTGAACAGCGCGTCCTAGGCAACGATGGGCAATATCGCTGGTTCCTGGTGCGCTACAAGCCCTTGCTCGACGAGCAGGGACATATCGTCCGGTGGTATGTGGCCGCGTTCGACATCGAGGACCGTAAACGGGCGGAGCAAGCCTTGCAGCAAAGCCAGGTTTATCTCCACGAAGCACAGCGCCTGGCTCAGATGGGTAGCTGGGCATTCAATGCCGCTGGATTCCGTTATTGGTCTTCCGAACTGTTCCACATCCATGGCCTTGATCCGAAAGACAGGCCACCAACGGTAGGGGAATACTTGGATCTTGTTCACGCGGAAGATCGTGAGTTCATGCGACAAGCGATTCAGAAAATGTTGGCGGACCATCTCGGATTCGACTTCACAAAGCGGATTGTGAGACCCGATGGAAAGATTCGTCACATGCGTTGGGTTGGGGTTCCAGCGGCTGACGGTGCGACTCTCCAAGACTTTGTCGGGACGGGAATGGATGTCACCGAGCAAGAGGAGCTAGTACGGAAACTGCGGCAGAGTGAGGCGGACCTTCGCACGATCACGGATGCGATTCGGCAGTCCATCGTGGTCCTCGCGCCCGATGGAAGAACACTTTACGCGAACCGGGTGGCCTTGGATCGCACCGGACTCACACTTGGGGAGGCGAACGACGACGGATTCTTTACGCGGGTCTTCCACCCTGGCGACCGCGACGGTCTCCTGGCCGAGCGTCAGCTTGGACTGTCCCAAGGAGCGCCTTTCGAACTAGAGAGTCGCGTCCGACAAAGAAACGGGGAGTATCGCTGGCACCTCATCCAATACAACCCCTTAAAAGACGAACAGGGCCAAATTATCCGTTGGTACTCTACGGCCACAGACATCGACGATCGCAAGCAGGCGGAGGCGCGGGTCGAGCAAGCCTACCTTCGTCTGGCCGAAGCTCAGCGGCTGAGCAAGACGGGCAGCTTCATCTCGGATTTGTTGGCCGACGAGCACGACTGGTCCGACGAGACCTTCCGCATCTTCGAATTTGACCCTTCGACCAAGGTGACGGTTCAGATGATTCGGAATATCGTTCACCCGGAAGACCTGCCCACATTCGACGCAGTCATCGCGCGCGGAATGACAACCGCGGATCTCGACCTGGTATTTCGGATTGTGCTCCCTCGAGGTGCCGTAAAGCACATACGCGGGATGGCCAGGGTGATGATGCAAGCTGGGGGGCATCCCTTGTTCATCGGCGCTCTTCAGGACGTGACGGAAAGCAAGGTTGCCGAAGAGGCTTTGGACCGGGCCCGCTCGGAGCTTGCTCACGTAGCGCGTGTCACGACCCTGAATGCGTTGACCGCTTCGATCGCCCACGAGATCAACCAGCCGCTTGCCAGTCTCATCACCAACGCCAGTATTTGTCTTCGGAGGTTGGATGCCGATCCTCCGAATCTTAGCGGCGCGCGCGAAACCTTGCTCCGGACCATTCGCGACGGCAACCGTGCTTCGGACGTGATCACTCGATTGCGGGCGCTGTTCACTAAAAAGGAATTCACCTCCGAGTCCCTGGATCTGAACGACGCCACGCGAGAGGTGATCGCATTGGCGTTGAACGACCTTCAGAGGAACCGGGTGGTTCTGCAACCGGAACTCGCCGAAGACCTCCCGCCCGTCATTGGCGATCGTATCCAGTTGCAGCAAGTCACTTTGAACCTGCTCCGCAATGCTTCGGACGCAATGGTTGATGTTCAGGATCGTCCGCGGCAACTACTTATAAGGACTCAGCGAGAAGCGGACGATCGTGTGTGTCTGAGCGTGCGCGATGCTGGGTGCGGTATCAATCCTCAAGACTTCGAGAAGCTCTTCGAGCCTTTTTACACGACAAAAAGCGGGGGCATGGGCATCGGATTGTCTGTCAGCCGATCGATCATCGAGAAGCATCAAGGCCGCCTGTGGGCGGAGCCAAATGACGGGCCCGGCGCCACCTTCTCCTTTTCTATTCCTTGCGCCCCATAGAGCGCCACAGACGCGTTGTAGCGCCGGTGGTACATCTCCATCGCAATCGCTGTAATAGTCGAGCAGTTCAGGAAGATGGAAGCCCTTGTTGATGGTCCTGATCCGGCAGTCAGTTGGGGCCTTCCCAGCCTGCGGCCCTAGTCGGCGGGAAGGCAGTACTAAAGTCGAATAGACGCCGCCTGCCGGGTGGTGCATTGTTGTTGTTATGCAGGACAAGAATGCCACGGAACGCCTGCTTTTATCTGTGGTTGATGATGATGAGATGCTGCGCGAGTCGCTACCCGATCTGCTCAGGGAATTCGGCTTTTCGGCTCGAGCTTTCTCGTCTGGGCAAGAGTTTCTCTCGTCTAACGACGTGGGTGAGACTAGGTGTCTGATCCTCGATGTCGCGATGCCGGGAATGTCCGGACTTGAGGTTCAGGAGGAATTGAAGCGTCGTGGGCAGGCGATTCCAGTCATCTTCATCACTGGTCAGAAGGACGAAGAGATCCGGAAGCGAGCGTTCAGCCAAGGAGCCGTCAAATTCCTGTACAAGCCCTTCAGCGACAGCGCCTTACTTGAGGCCGTCAATGCGGCCCTGTCTAGGGGATGAGAGCCCTGTCTAGGATTCTGGAGCTAGAATGATTTTATCTGGCACGCTTGGTCATGAAGTGGGGTCATCATCAATGGGGACAGCCAAGCCTATTGTGTTCGTTGTCGACGACGACGTTTGGATACGTGAGTCCCTGCAAACGTTACTGCGTGACGAAGGCTGGCATCCGGAGACCTTTGCCTCAGCACAAGAATTCCTCGATCGTCCGCGGGCATTTATCCCGAGTTGTCTCGTGCTCGACATTTCCCTCCCAGGTATTAACGGTCTCGAACTGCAGAAACGCGTCGCCGTCGAACGGGCCGACATGCCAATCATCTTCATAACGGGGCACGGCGACATACCGATGTCGGTTGGTGCAATGAAGGCGGGCGCGGTCGAGTTCCTGACCAAGCCCTTCAATGACGAAGTATTGTTGACCGCGATCAGACAGGCCCTGGAACGAAGTCGCCAGGCTCTCGCTCAGGAGACGAAGATACAGGAGCTTCTTGACCGTTACGCGTCACTTACTCCACGCGAACGGGATGTCATGAGGTTGGTCGTCTCCGGTCTTTTGAATAAACAGGTTGCTGGCGAGCTCGGCATCACCGAGAGCACAGTGAAGGCACATCGCGGCCAAGTGATGCAGAAGATGAAGGCCAACTCGGTAGCAGATTTAGTAAAAATGACCGCGATACTAAATCAAAGTGGTGAGACAAAGCGCTCGACGAGTACTGCCTAGTGGATGTGGGATTGGCCTGACGGCGAGCAAGGATTTGACGCTGCGTCGACCGAATTCTCGCCAAATGACCGGCTTAGTTTGGGGCGGGCCTTGTGTGCCGATTTCTGCCCGGTTATCTCTCCAGCCCCCGGAATGCTTGTAATCAGGCACCTGAAATTCTTGACCATTGGATCTAACCTAAGATTCATGCGCAAAAATCGAGGAGCGAATCCCGAGCTTCTAAACAGTCTGCGGAGGAACACGCCATGAGGCAACAATATACGGGGTGGTGGCTATCGTCGCGCTGGTGAGCGCCATGGTGGGCGGCAGGGCGAGGTCTGCGCAGGACAAAGACAAGCAGGACAAGTACAGGCTGCAAATACCCGGCGGACTCTCGTTCTCTGAGGTCAGGGGATATGAACAATGGCAGGCGGTCGGCCCCAGCCTCACTGAAGCTGCAAACGTAATCCGGGTGATCGTCGCCAATCCCGTGATGATCAAAGCCTACCAGGACGGCGTTCCCGGCAATGGCAAGCCCTTCCCCGACGGCTCCAAGATTGTGAAGCTGGAGTGGAAACCAAAAAAGATAAATGATCCGCCTTTTTCGGCGAGCACGCCGGACACAGTGCCTGGCGATCTGGAGCAGGTCGAGTTCATCGTAAAGGACAGCAAGAGATTCTCCGACACGCACGGATGGGGATATGCGATGTTCGACTGCGACCCCGCGTCCGGAACCTTCGCCCTAGCCACGAAGGCCAGCCACCCTCCGGTGGGTCACGACGCCAAGTGCGGCGGCGCGTGCAACGAGATCGTGGCGTCCGGCCTTCACATCGAAGTGAAGGCCGGTTTAGTCCTATGCGGCCTCTTGCTTACTTTTTTTGAGGAATGCTAGTAGGTCGGCGTTAATCGTGTCGGCCTCAGTCGTGGGCATTCCATGCGGATAGTCCTTGTAAGTTTTCAGTGTGCTATTCCTAAGCAACTTTGCCGACAGCGGTCCTGCAGCGACATAAGGCACGATTTGATCGTCCTCGCTATGCATCACCAAGACTGGCACCGTGATCTTCTTCAGGTCTTCGGTGAAATCCGTCTGGGAGAACGCGACGATGCCGTCATAGTGCGCCTTGGCGCCTCCCATCATTCCCTGGCGCCACCAATTCCAAATCACTCCCGGAGAGGGCTTCGCGCCGGGTCGGTTGTAACCATAGAACGGTCCAGTAGGCACATCGTAATAGAACTGGGCTCGGTTGGCGGCCAGTTGCGCCTGCAGTCCGTCAAACACCTCCTTGGGCTGACCGGTCGGATTGGCTGCCGTCTTCAGCATAAGGGGCGGCACTGCGCTGATGATGGCCGCTTTTGCAACACGGCTTTCGCCGTGGCGAGCCAGGTAGTGCACCACTTCGCCACCGCCTGTCGAATGTCCGACATGAATAGCCTCCTTGAGGTCGAGATGTGCAGTCAAGGCCGCTAGGTCGTCGGCATAGTGATCCATGTCGTGACCGTCCCAGGTCTGGCTGGACCGCCCATGTCCTCGCCGGTCGTGAGCAATTACTCGGTAGCCACGCTGGCCGAAGAACAGCATCTGATTGTCCCAATCATCGGCCGACAGCGGCCAGCCGTGGCTGAAGACTATGGGTTGACCTTTGCCCCAATCCTTGTAGTAAATCTGCACCCCGTCTTTTGTCGTAATCGTCGGCATGGGTATTCTCCTCTTGTGTTTAGTCAGCCAGAAAATTTTGGACCACCAGCTGCTTTTTTATGATGTTACCGGTATGCAAATATTTCCGAGGGTTAGCATTGTCCGAGCCTCAGAAAAACGCCTAGAATCACACATTGTCTCGACACACGAAAGTTCTGGCTACAATTCCGATTGTGCATTGGAAACCCTGAACTGGGTGCGTGTAAATGGGCGCAAACGACAAAGTGCAGGGCAAAACCGACATCACCGTGCCCGAAGGATTGACCGAGATTGGGATCTTGCTTTATCCCCGGGCGCAGATGTCAGCCGTCCTTGGACTCACCGACCTCTTCGCCGTCGCCAGTCGATTGAGTGCGGAGCACGAAGGCGCAAATCCCAGGCAGCTGCGCATTAGCCATTGGCAGTTACGTGATAGTCCAACATTCGAACTGGGCCGCGTTTTCGACACCCACAGGCAAGCGCCGCAAAAACTGGTCGGTTTAATCTTGCCTCCAAATCTCGATACCGACCCACAGGGCGGGGCAATTCCCCAGCTTCAAGAATGGGTTGAAACACAGCATGCCTCTGGCTGTATCGTCTGCTCGGTTTGCGGAGGCGCTTTTCTTCTCGCGAAGACTGGCCTGTTAGACGGACGATCCGCCACGACTCATTGGTCGTTCTCAGAGACGCTCGCCGAGCGATTTCCTAAAATTCGGGTCGAAACTGAAAAACTAATTATTGATGACGGGGACATCATTACGGCGGGCGGGCTGATGGCTTGGGTCGATTTGGGATTGAAACTTGTCGACCGCTTCCTGGGTCCGACTGTCATGCTTGAAACCGCCCGCTTCTTTCTCGTGGATGTTTCGGGTCGGCAGCAGCGCTTCTACTCAAACTTCTCGCCCAGGCTGCATCACGGCGACGAGCCCATCCTCAAGATTCAGCAATGGCTTCAGACCTCTGATGTTAGCAGCCTGAGTGTGTCCACGATGGCCGCAAAGGCTCGAATGGGCGAGCGTACTTTCTTACGCCGATTTCAAAAGGCAACAGGTCTGACGCCAACAGAGTATGTACAGCATTTGCGCGTAGGGAAAGCTCGCGAATCACTTGAGTTTTCATCGCTAGCCATGAAGGAAATTGCGTGGAAAGTTGGATATGAGGACTATGGAGCATTCCGAAAAGTGTTCCAGAAAATCATGGGACTATCGCCGGGCGACTATCGCCTTCGATTCAGCGTTCAAGGAAATAGAGCTCGTAGGGCACGTGATGCAGAGGGTGAAAGCCGAATCTCTCGCCGCACTGTGCAGGCGTTCTAATTTGAGCGAAGCGGCCCGTTGCGAATGTATGAGAGAAATTGCCGGGCTAGCTACAGGTGTGCCCTGCGAGAAAAAGTGAATACCCGATCGATTGTGTGTCGAAAGTCGGTGACAGGGCAGCGTTCTAACCAACTGAACTACGTCCCCTCTTGCTTTTCATACGGTTAGGGCCAAACCCGCATGTTT
>Ga0335077_10006460_pt1 | contig 14489 bp, 12 predicted proteins | sample Lox_Sample_31_FD_207151 | JGI IMG/M metagenome (GOLD analysis project Ga0335077, IMG submission 207151) | Soil microbial communities from Loxahatchee National Wildlife Refuge, Florida, United States - Lox_Sample_3.1 | ecosystem: Environmental > Terrestrial > Soil > Wetlands | place: USA...
GGTTGGTGTGCATCGTTCCCTCCAGCGGCGGTCAGGCCAGACAGCCTTCTTTTTTCAGATGATCGACCACGGCAGCGAGTTTCCGGAGCGCGGGCTCGGGAATCGGGCCGATGGGACGGCGGCAATGACCGGCGGGGAATCCGGCGAGGCGCACGGCCTGCTTGAGAATGCTCGGGAAGGTGTGCAGGCCGACGGCGTCGCCGAGTTCGGCGGCAAACCCCTGCAAGCGGCGGGCCTCGTCGATGCGGCCGTCGCGGAAGGCGCGGTAGAGATCGACGAAGAGGCGCGGGGCGATATTGGCGCAGGCGGTGACGGCCCCGTGGCATCCGCGCTGCCAGGCATCGAGCAAGATCCCCTCGGGGCCGATGAAGACGGCCAGCTCGCGGCCGGGCGCGCACGTGCGATAGGCGACGGACTGTTCGAGCACACCGCTGGAATCCTTGAGCCCCATCATGTTCTCGCACCGCGCGGCGATGCGGCCGAGGGTCTCGGGGGCGAGCTCGACGCCGCCATGCTGCGGGAAATTGTAAGCGAGCACGGGGAGGCGGACGGCGTGGCAAACGTCGATGTAGTGATCGGCCAGCTCGTCCTGCGTGGGCTTGACGTAGTACGGGGTGATGACCACGATTACATCGACACCCATCCCCTGTGCCGTGACCGCGAGGCGGACGGTCTCGGCAGTCGTAATGCAGCCGACGTTCGCGAAGAGGGGCACACGGCCGGCGGTGGCCTGAACGCAGAAGCGGAGGGTGACGGCGCGCTCTTCGGGATCGAGCGCGTAGAACTCGCCGGAGGAGCCGCCAACGAACAGGCCGTCCACACCGGCGCCGACCATGCGGTCGATGAGGCCCTGCCAGGTGCTGCAGTCGATGCGCTCATCGGGGTGGAAGGGAGTGATGAGGGCGGGCACGATGCCCTGGAGGCGCGGGTGGTCCACCCTTAGATGTTAGCAGCGGGCGCGGTGACGCAATACGGCCCGTGAAAACTCGATTGAGACTCACGCAACCGGTGCTTGCGGCGTGGAGTCGCCGACTGGACGGCGAGGCGAAGCCCGCAGGCGCTCACCATGGGGATTTTCTTGCGACATTGCCGACCACCTCCGCAACCTTCGAGGCTAACTGGGCCGCGGTATACGGCTTCTGAAGAAAACCGGCGGGACGCACGGCGAAGCGGCTCGCGGCCTCCTGGAGGTCGTAGCCGCTGGTGGCGATTACCGTGACATTGGGCCAGCGCGCCGCGAGGTGCTTCATGGTCTCCTCGCCGCCCATCAGCGGCATGGTCATATCCAGCAGGATAGCGTCGATGCGGCCGGCCTGCGATGCATAAACATCGAGGGCCTCGTTTCCGTTGGATGCGCGCAGCACCTCGTAGCCGGCCTGGTCCAGCACCGATTGCGCCATGCTCAGGATTAGCTCTTCGTCATCGACGACCAGGATCGTGCCGGATCCTCGCGGGCTGTCGGCCCGCTCCGGCGCCGCGGCATCACGGCCGGCGGCGGCGCAGGGAAAAAAGACCTGAAACGTGGAACCGGCGCCGGGAGAACTCTGCACAACCAGCCCGCCGCGATGGGCGCGGACGATCCCGAGAACGGCGGAGAGGCCGAGGCCGCGGCCGGCGAACTTGGTGGTGAAGAACGGGTCGAAGATGCGGGCCCTGATCTTTTCGTCCATGCCAGCGCCGCTGTCGCGGACCTCGAGGACAACATACTCCCCAGGGGCCGCAGCCGGACGCGTGACGCTGGCGCCCAGTTCCGCAGCTTCGACGCGCCGGGCCAGGGTGCGCACCTCGACGGTGCCCTGCTCGCTACCCAGGGCCTCGGCGCCATTGATTACGAGGTTCATCACCACCTGCTGGACCTGGCTCGAGTCGCCCTCGAGAGCGGGAAGATCATCCAGCAGCGCGAGGCGCAAACGCGCGTTCTTCGGAATCGAGGCCTGCAACAGGGTTGTGATCTGACGGACCTCGGCGGAAAGGTCCAAGGGCCTTATGTTGACGCGGCTTCGGCCTGAATAGGCCAGCATCTGCGCAGTGAGCTTGGCCATGACCTGGCCCGCGGTGATGAGATCCGCGGCGGCCCTGGACTCCCGTGAGCCGGGGGGGAAGCGATCCTGAAGAAGGCTGGCATTGCCCATGACGCCGGTGAGCAGATTGTTGAAATCGTGCGCGATGCCGCCGGCTAGCACGCCGAGACTTTCGAGGCGCTGGTTTTGCTGGACGTGAGCCTCGAGGGCCTTGCTCTCGCTGACGTCGGCGGCCATCAACACCACACCGTCCAGCGAAGCGCCTTGCGTAAGGATCGGGGAAGCCCAGACATTCAGGTGGACGGCTTTCCCATCCAGCTCGAAGACGAGCTCGGCGGCGTCCACGGGCTCACCGCGGCTGGCGCTTCCCGCGAGCGCGCGGCACTCCGGGTTGCACTCGAGGCGCATGGCTTCGGCGGCGGCGTTCGCTTTCCGAACGCTGCCATCGAGATTGAAGGCGATGATGGCCAGCGGGCAGGCCTCAATGAGGCTGGCCAGCATGGCATTGGTCTGCTGCAGCTCATCCTGGGTTCGCTGGCGGTTGGCGGCCTCGACCGCCAACCGCTCATTGGCCTCGGAGAGTTCTTGGGTGCGCAACTGCACGCGCCGGTCGAGATCGTCCCGCGAGGCACGCACATCCTCTTCCGCCCTGCGGCGAAGCAAATCGATGCTGAGGAGCTTGGACGCGCCAATCCAGACGATGGCCAGAGCGGCCAGGATGTTGACGGAAGCGAAGATGATTCCATCAGGACGGCGGCTGTCGTCAACCGGGACGTGGGTGACCAACTGGCGCACCGCGAGCGTGATCGCCGGCAAGATCAGGGCTACCGGCATCAGCCTGCGGGCGATGAGACCGGCTGGCCCGGAATCGCGCAGAAGCGGCAGGAGACGCCCATTCGGACCGGTGGCAAGTACGTTGGCCGCGGCGAGCATCCCTAGAATCGCGGCATAGGGCGAAATGCTCTGAGGCGCCGCGGTGCCCCACGAGGAGATCACAGCGACGAACCCGAAATAGCACAGGACGACGATGGTGAGAGCCATCCACTCGCGGACCAGCACCAGCGCGCGGCCTCGGACACGCGCCAGGGCCAACATGATTCCGAGGAGACAGTAGCGAATGCCGGCTAGCTGGGCCGGGCGCCCGGGAAGCAAGATCGCCGGAGGCAGCAGGCTCGGAAACAGCAGCCGGTCAAACCCGGTGGAAGGGGCGTGGGCCAGATGCTCTCCGCAAACGATGGCTCCGATCGTGAATACCATTGCCGCGCCAATAGACTGCAGCATGCGGTTCGCGATTCCTGGATTGGGGACAATCCACAACGAGAAACCGGCGATGGCGAACGCCGCAGCGGACCATGGCGCCATGAGGCCTGGCGTAACCTGGACGCCGCACGCATAAGCGGTCAGGAAACCGAGCGCGGTGAGAAGGGTGATGGCGGCTGTGGCTTTGCCGAAGGAAGCGGCATTCATGTCGGGCGCTCCAGGACTGAACCATATCGTACCAGCAAGTCGCGGGGCGCCCGGCTCCGGCCGCCGCCGCGGTAGAATCGTCACGTCATGGACGGCGGGAAAACGGGTGTCTTCATTACCGGGGACGGGCGGAACGTGGCGTTCACTTTCGCGCTGGTCAGCACGCTTTTCTTCGCGTGGGCACTCTGCAACGGGATGATCGACGTCATGGACAAGCACTTTCAGGAGGAGCTGCACCTGAGCAAATCGCAGTCGGCGTGGGTGCAGTTCGCGCACTACCTGGGATATTTTCTGATGTCGCTTCCGGCGGGGTGGCTGGCGACGAGGCTGGGCTACAAGAAAGGAATCATCGCTGGGTTGTTGATCGTGGCCGCGGGCGGTTTCTGGTTCATCCCGGCGACGCACATCAATAACCTGGTTCGGACGGGCGGAGTAACACCCAACATGGCGTTTGTCGGGTTTCTGGCGGGAGTCTGCATTATCGCCACCGGACTCACGTTTCTGGAGACGATCGCGAATCCATACACCACGGTGCTGGGCGACAAGCGATTTGCGGCCGCGCGCATCAACCTGGCGCAGTCGTGCAACGGGCTCGGGCTGATATTCGGGCCGATCATCGGCAGCATGTATTTCTACTCCAAGGACGCGGCCGGGCACAGCACCGGCAGCCAGACGCTCTATATTCCGTATACGGCGCTGGCGGTGGGCGTGCTGGTGATCGCGGGGATTTTCGCGATCGCCGACGTGCCGGACATCAAGATGGAGGACGATTATCACCTGGACGATTCGATGCCGGGTGCTTCGCACTCCATCTGGTCGCATCCCCATTTCGTGCTGGCGGTCGCGGCCCAGTTCTTGTATGTGGCCGCGCAGGCGGGCATCTTCAGCTTCTTCATCAATTACATGACGGCCGAGACTCCTCCCATTCCGGCGTCGTGGGGCGCCGGCGCCGGCCTGGCGGGATGGTTCGAGGCCGGCAAAGGGGGCGCGCTGGCGCTGAGCGACCAGGGCGCTGCGAAACTGGCGTCGGTGGCATTCGCGTGTTTTTTGGCGGGCAGGATTTCGGGGGCGGCACTGCTCAAGAAATACTCGGCGCACAAGGTGCTCGGTCTCTACGGCGCGTTGAACGCGGCGGCGACCCTGTTGGTGTTTCTGAAGCTGGGATGGCTGTCGGTGGCGTGCGTGTTCCTGAGTTACTTCTTCATGTCGATCATGTTCCCGACGATTTTCGCCTTGGGCATTTTCGGACTCGGGGCGCGCGCCAAGAAGGCGTCGGCATTTATCGTGATGGCGATCATGGGCGGGGCCGTGCTTCCCAAGCTGATGGGATATGTCGCGGACCAGTTCGATATGTCGCGCGGCTTCATCGTGCCGGTGTTCTGTTTCGCGTTCGTGGCGTTTTATGGCTTGAACTGGTCACGGTTCAGCAGGGCGGAATCGCTGAACGGGGTGAAGATCGGAAGCGGTCATTAAGAGCCGGAGCCCTACTTGAAGCGCAGGCTGATCCGGGTGTCCCTGGCGCCGTAAATCAGCTCGAGGTCTTTCAGCTTCTGCTTCTCGATCGGGAAGTAAAGCATCCCGCTTACTGGCTCGGCCGTCTTCTTTTCCGGCAGAACCTTGGCGTCGAGAACCTTCTTGAGCGGGCTGTCCTCGTCCGCGGTCTTCTCCATGGTGGCCTTGACCGCGCCGGGATCCGTGGCGCCGCCGGCGCCCGCCCCACCACTCCCAATACCGATCGGGCCGCCGATGCTCCACCCGCGCGTCCGTTCGGCGCCTTCGCCCGACGGTCCGCGCGTGCCGGTGATCACCAGCGATCCCCGTCCGGCGATCTGGCTCGGTGCCATTGGCCTGCTGCGGTCCCCGTCCTTATCGGTGCGCAGCATGAAATCGTCGCGGTCAATGGCGATCTCCTTGCCGAAACGGGGCGCAATCTTCACCTGGACCACCGTGAAATGGCCGCCGAGATCGTCGCCGAGAGCTTCCTTGACGGCTTCGGCGTCCGTGTAGATGGTGGCGTCGATGACGAAATCCTGGTTCTCGCCTCGGGCCGTGCCGGTATCCTTTTTGGCGGCCCACAAGAGCATCGCCGCTGCCAGGAAAATGCCGAAAATCCTTGAGAACATCTGGAGGCCCTCACCACGATTATACCGGGTGCGCGTTCGCCGGCCCGCCCCTGCTACAATGAGGCTTCACCACACAGTCAGGAGTGTTTTTCACCATGGATGACAAAGAGCGCGCACGCGCTTTGGACGCCGCGCTGGGACAGATCGAGAAGCAGTTCGGCAAGGGTTCGATCGTGCGACTCGGCTCGAAGGACGCCGTGGTTCCGGTATCGGTAATTTCTACCGGCTCGATCTCGCTGGATGCGGCGATGGGGGTTGGCGGGTTCCCCCGCGGGCGCATTTGCGAGATCTTCGGGCCGGAATCCTCGGGCAAGACCACCATCGCGCTCCAGGTGGTCGCCGAAGCGCAGAAGAAGGGTGGGATCGCGGCATTCATCGACGTGGAGCACGCGCTCGACCCGATCTACGCGCGCAAGCTCGGCGTCGATGTGGATAACCTGCTGGTCTCGCAGCCGGATTACGGCGAGCAGGCCCTGGAGATCACGTCGCACCTGATTTCCAGCGGGCAGATCGACGTTCTGGTAGTGGACTCGGTGGCGGCGCTGGTGCCCAAATCCGAACTGGACGGCGAAATGGGCGATAGCCATATGGGCGTGCAGGCGCGCCTCATGTCGCAGGCCCTGCGAAAGCTCACCGGCGCGGTCAACAAGTCGCGCACCTGCCTGGTTTTCATCAACCAGATTCGCGAAAAGATCGGCGTCATGTTCGGCAATCCGGAAACCACCACCGGCGGGCGCGCGCTCAAGTTCTACGCCTCGGTGAGGCTGGATATCCGGCGCATCGCCGCCATCAAGGATGGCGAGGCCGTGATCGGCAATCGCACCAAGGTAAAGGTGGTGAAGAACAAGGTGGCGTCGCCGTTCCGGGAGGCGGAGTTCGACATCATTTACGGCGAGGGCGTCTCCCGGGAAGGCGATCTGCTGGATCTCGGCGTGGCCCAAAACCTGGTGGAGAAAAGCGGCTCCTGGTTCAGTTACAAGGGCGAACGGATCGGACAGGGGCGGGAGAACGCGCGCCAGTTTCTGAAAGACAATCCGGACATCCGGCAGTCCGTGGACACCGAGCTGCGAAAGGCCCTGGGCCTGATTAAACCCGATCCCCCGCCTGCGCCGGTGCCCGAACCCGTTGCCAAGCCCGCGGCCGCGAAGCGCTGATGTGGGACAGGCCGCGGCCTGTCTTTCGCGATGAAAGAAGACCACCGCCAGCGCGCGATCCTGCACCGGCTCGCGGGCATGCGCAATTCCGCCGGGAGCCCCGCGGCCCCCATCGCCACCGGTTTTGCGGCTCTGGATGAAGTCCTCGGCGGCGGATTGCCGCGCGGCCAGATGGTCGAGATCTTCGGACCCGCAGGATGCGGCAAAACCACGCTGGCGATTCAGTTCTCCGCGCGGGCGCAGCGCGGCGGGCTCACGGCGGCGTGGATCGATGCCGATCACACGTTCGATGCAGCCTGGGCCGCGCGGCTTGGCATCGACGGGGGAGCGATGCCTCTGGCCCAACCGGACACCGCGGAGCAGGCGCTGGAAACGGCGAACACGCTTGCGGCATCAGCCGCCGTCGATTTGATCGTGTTGGATTCCGCGGCGGCTCTGGTTCCGGGGCTGGAGCGAAGTGTTGGAATCGGCGGCGCGCCGGGGTTGCATTCGCGGATCATGGCATCGGGCCTGCGGAAATTGAGTCGCACGCTGGCGCGCTCGGGAACGTGCATGGTGTTTCTCAACCAGATGCGCAACCGGCTCGACCCCGCGGGGGCAGGCGGCGAAACCAGCGCGGGCGGCCCGCCGCTGAAGCTTTATGCTGTCGTGCGACTGATGATGGTCCCATCGAAGGCGAGGCATATCACGCTGCGAGTACTGAAAAACAAGGTCGCCGCGCGCATCGCGGAGCGTCAACTCGGGTGGCGCCAGGGCGAGGGATTCGTGGAAAGCCCGTAATCCGGGCCTTCTGCGCATCTCAGCGCAAAAAAACGCTGGAAAATCGGCCTTTTTTGCAGTTTTTCCCTTTACAACCCCGTGACCATCCCGTATGATTGAAATCGAATCGAGCCCGCGGCGTAGGCTGGTGACGCTGCGGCTCGGCGGTGTTCGATGGAAAGAGAAGGCGCCCAGCGCCGCTAGAGAATCAAAGGAGAGATATGGCAGCAGCAAAGATGACCCAGACGCAACTGGTTCGTGCACTCGCTGAAAAGTGCGAAGTCAGCAACAAAGTGGCCAAGGGGTTCCTGGAAAACCTGGCCTCCACGGCAATCGCGGAAGTGAAGAAGAACGGCATGTTCATCGTTCCGGGTCTCGGCCGCTTGGTGCGGGTCGAGCGCAAAGCCCGTATGGGGCGGAATCCGGCGACGGGCGAGGCCATCAAGATCGCGGCAAAGAAGGTCGTGAAGTTCCGCGTGGCCAAGAGCGCGAAGGACTCGATCGTTCCTCCGAAAAAGAAGTAGCCTTTCGAGAGCCCCCTTCGAGGAAGCCCTCATAGAAACGAAAACCCCGCGGCGCCTCTACGGCTCGCGGGGTTTTGATTTCTTGAAGCCGAATCGATTCCGCCCAACTTGCGGGCGGTTTCACGAAGCCAATTCCTACTTCTTTTCTTCGGGCTTTTCGTCTTCGCCTTTCAGGGCGGTCTTGAAGTTTCGGATCCCTTCGCCCAAACCTTTCGCTACTTCCGGAATTTTCTTGCCGCCGAACAGGAGCACGGCAACTCCCAGGATTACGAGAAGCTCAGGAAAGCCTAGTGATCGCATACGGCCTCCTTCTCCAGCTATTGTAAGGATTTCAGCAGGTTGCCGTCAACCATCATACCGCGAACCGCTCATAGCAGGCGGCCCACGAGCTTCATCAGCTCCTGCCTCAAGCCTGCCGAGAAGGGCGCCGTCAGAACGTTGACCCGGGGCAGCGAGACGCCATCAAGCTATCGTAGGGTATCGCTCGAACCCTTACCGAAGTACCGTGGACTGGGCGTGTGCGCAGCAATGCGGTGCGGGATAATAAAGCAGCTAGAGCGCCATGGATTTCGTCGAACAGCTCAAGTCCTCGGTGGACATCGTCAGCGTGATAGGCGAGTATGTGCGGTTGCGGCGCAGCGGGGCCAGCCGCTACATGGGCCTGTGTCCTTTTCACAGCGAAAAGACGCCGTCGTTCACGGTCCACGTGGTGCACCAGTTCTACAAGTGCTTCTCCTGCGGTGTGAGCGGCGACGTAATCAAGTTCGTCATGGAGAAGGACGGCCTCACGTTTTACGAAGCGTTGAAGTCGCTTGCGGAGCGCTATGGCATTCCGATGCCCAAGCGGTCGCAGTACGCGGACGAGGACTCCAGGCTTCGCGGCGCGCTCGTCGCCATGCACGAGGCCGCGCAGGAGAATTTCCGGGCCAATCTGGCCTCGCAGGCTGGCGAAGCCGCGTGCGCCTACATCGCCGGGCGCGGGCTCGCGCCGGAAACCGTGGAGCACTTCGGCCTGGGATATTCCGACAGGTCGGGACGCGCGCTGGTGCGGCTGTTCGAGCAGCGCGGATTTCCGGTGGCGCAGATGGAGCAGTCCGGGCTGGTGGGAAAGCGCCAGGACGGCAGCCTGTACGACCGGTTCCGCAATCGCCTGATGTTCCCGATCCACAACGAAACAGGCAAGATCATCGCGTTCGGCGGGCGGGCGCTCTCGGCCGGGGATGAGCCCAAGTATTTAAATTCTCCGGAAACGCCGATATATAAGAAGAGCGCCGTGCTCTACAATCTGCACCGCGCGAAGGAGGCGGTGCGCAAAGAGGAACGGGTGATCCTGGTGGAAGGCTACATGGACGCGATCGGCGTGACCGCGGCGGGCTTCCGAAACGTGGTGGCCAGTTGCGGCACGGCTCTGACTTCGACTCAGGTGAGGGCGGTGAAGCGCCACACCGGTCGGATCGCGGTCAACTTCGATCCCGATGCGCCGGGGGCCGCGGCAGCCGAGCGGTCCATCGACCTCCTGCTCGAAGAGGGCATGCAGGTGCGCATCGTCGAGCTCGAAGACGAGCTTGATCCCGACGAATACTGCAAGGAGCGTGGCCCCGAAGCCTATGCGCAACATATCGAGGGCGCCAAGGGTTACTTCTACTGGCTTGCCGACCGGGCGCGCGCGAAGCACGACATGCGTACATCGGAAGGCAAAGTCGCGGTGCTGAACTTTCTGCTGCCGAAGATGCAGAAAATCAACGACCGGCTCGAGCGCATGACCATCGCCAACGATGTCGCGGGCTACATCGGGATCGAGAAGGGAATGGTGCTGGACCACTTCCGCAAGGCCGTCAGCGAGCGGAACGAGAGAACGCTCGCTCCGCCCCGCAATCCCCTGCGGCTGGACGAGCGCGTGCTGTTGATGGCGGCTCTCACGGAGCCCGAGTGGCGCGCCGAGATCGTCGGCCGGCTGAAAGAGATGGAGTCGATCAATGGGATGGAATCGCGGCGCGTCTTTCAGGCCGTGTTCACGCTCGACGAGGCCGGCGGCCGCGTGGCGTTCGACGAATTGAATGCGCGCCTGGAAGAGGGCGACCAGAATCTGCTGGCCCAGGCGCTTTTGAACGAGGATTGCGAGATTACCCGGGACCAGGTTTCGGCGGCGCTGGAGAGCATGCGCCGCACCGAAGACCAATACCGCCGCGTGCAGCTGAAGGCGCGCATCGGCGAGTCGGAGCGTGCCGGCAGGCTGGAGGAGGCCATGCGGCTGGCGCTCGAATTACAGAATCTGGATCGTACTTCCGTGGGCAAACGTGCCACGCGCGGTGGTGTACAATGATCTGGATTCTTCATCCGCTGGGAAGACGGGGCTTCAGTGGCGCTAGACGACAAATTTGACGGTCTGCAGCGTCTTGTGCAGATGGGCAAGGAGAAGGGCTACGTCCTCTACGACGAGGTAAGCGAAGTCCTGCCCGGCGACATCGGAAGCGGCGCCGACTTGGATGAGGTGCTGGCCGGGCTCGACGTCGCGGGCATCGAGATTCTCGAAGAGCCCAAGGACTTCGAGAAAAAAATCGACGACAGCGAAGAGCTGATCGATATCGAGCTTCCCGCGGGAGTCGGCGAGAAGATCAACGACCCCGTCCGCATGTACCTGCGCGAGATGGGCACGGTTCCGCTGCTCACGCGCGAGGGCGAAGTCGAGATTGCGCGGCGCATCGAGCGCGGTCAGAACACGGTGCTCAAGAGCCTGTTCCGCGCGCCCCTGGTAATTCAGGAAATCATGGGAATGGGCGAGGAGGTCTCCCAGGACATCCTGCTGGCGCGCGAAGTGATCCAGATCAACGACCCGATTCTCACCGATGAGCTGGTGGAGGAGAAGCGCGCCGAGTTCGCGCGCGTCACCGAGGAAATCTCGCGCAACTACAAGAAGATTCTCCAATGCCGGCAGAAGCTGCAGGCCATTCCGCGCGGAATGAAACCGAAGCAGTACCGGCGGCAGTTGTGGGAGCTGGGCCGTCTGATCGTCAAGACGTCGCGGCAGTGCCGCACCGTGAAGTTCCAGTCGCCGGTGATCCGGCACCTGATCGAGAAGCTTCGTGGCGCGGTCGATGAGATGAAGCCGGTGGAAGGCGAGCTTTCCAAGTTGCAGCGCAAACTGGAGACGTGGCCCGGTGCGCGCGCCGAGGGCATGAAGGATCTGCGCAAGGATCAGCGGGCGCTCAGCCAGAAGCTGCAACAGATGGAGGAGAACTTCGGCGGGCCGGCGGCCGAGTTGCGCCGCACCCTGGCCATCATCACGCTCGCCCACCAGGAGGCCGAGGCCGCCAAGAAGGAGCTCATCGAGGCCAACCTGCGCCTGGTGGTGAGTATCGCCAAGCGCTACACCAACCGCGGCCTCCAGTTTCTCGACCTCATTCAGGAAGGCAACATCGGCCTGATGAAAGCGGTGGACAAGTTCGAGTACCGGCGGGGATACAAGTTTTCGACCTACGCGACGTGGTGGGTGCGGCAAGCCATCACGCGGGCGATTGCGGACCAGGCACGCACCATCCGCATCCCGGTGCATATGATCGAAACCATCAACAAGCTGATCCGCACCTCGCGGCAGATGGTGCAGGAGCTGGGACGCGAGCCCACTAACGAGGAGCTGTCCAAACGGCTGCAGTTACCGGTGTCCAAGGTGCGCAAAGTACTGCGCGTGGCGCAGGAGCCGATTTCGCTCGAAACGCCGATCGGCGAGGAAGAGGAGTCGCACCTGGGAGATTTCATTGTCGATCACAATGGCGTCTCGCCCTCGGACGCGGTGATTAATTTGAACCTGCGGGAGCAGACTGCGCAGGTGCTGAAGACGCTGACGCCGCGCGAGGAGAAGATCATCAAGATGCGGTTCGGGCTGGAGGATGGCAGCGAGCACACCCTCGAAGAAGTGGGCCAGAACTTCGCCGTGACGCGCGAGCGCATCCGGCAAATCGAAGCCAAGGCGCTGCGCAAGCTCAGACACCCGAGCCGGAGCCACCGGCTCAGGGCATTCCTCGAAAACGGGATGCGGGGACTCTGAAGGCTACCAGCGGGGCTCGCGCCGTCCGCCGCCCGGTCCTCCGGGACGGCGTCCGCCGCCGGGGCCGCGTCCTCCACCGAAACCGCCTCCGCCGGCGCCGAAACTCCGCTCCGGCTTGGGGCGGGCTTCGTTCACGTTCAGCGCACGACCGTCCAGAGTGTAACCGTTAAGAGCCGAGATCGCCTGGTCCGCCTCGCCTTCGTTTTCCATTTCCACGAACGCGAAACCGCGGGAGCGCCCGGTTTCGCGGTCGGTCATGATCCGTGCACTGTTAACCTGTCCGTAACGTTCGAAGAGGCCGCGAACCGCCTCCTCGGTGCAACTGAAGGCCAGGTTGCCAACGAAAATGTTCTTCACTGAAGTCTCCTGTCAATTTGAAAGCGGGCTCATCGGGGAGGACACACAAGCAGATCAGCTTACGATATACTCGGCCGGGTTTGCGCGAAGCTTATCAAACGCGCTTTGACTATAGCACGGCACTCTCGAGCGGAGCAAACCGGCATTTACAAATGAACGTGCGAAAAGAAACAGCGTATCGCGGCCCCTCCACGCGGAGTCGCGCGGAGTCACACCAGCGGAACGCCCGGGCGCTCTCCTGCTAAAATGGCGGTCTTCCGCATGGCCCGCCGCCGCACTCCTCAGGCAGTTTCGCGCCCGGTTGCCGTGAACGTCGAGCCTGCGAGGGCGCCGGGTTGGATCCACATATTGCTGCTGGCGATGGGTGGGCTGGTTCTGCTGGGTTGGTTTTCGAGTGCCTCCTCCGACTCCGATACCTGGTGGACCCTCAAGACCGGCCAATACATAGCGCAACACCATGCGCTCGCCGTGCCCGACCCGTTTGCGTTTACGACCTATATGGGCGCGGCACAGCCGCACGAGGCGGCGATGCGGGATTACAACCTGAAGTTCGAGTGGCTGGCCGAGCTGATTCTCTATCTTGTGTACGCCGCTGCGGGATTCCCCGGAATCGTGCTGCTGCGGGCGGTCTGTTTGTCCGCCTTTGCCGTTTCTTCGGGAGCGGTGGTTTACCGTCGCCGCCGGAGTTTGCACCGGGCGCTCGCGGCTGCCTTCCTCACGGCCTTCCTGGCGGGCGTATTTACTTCGGATCGCGCGTACCAGTTCACAAACCTGTTCCTGGCCGCCACGCTCGTCATTCTGGAATTCCGGCGCGGCCTCTGGCTGCTTCCGCCGATCTTCCTGATCTGGGCGAATTGCCACGGCGGGTACATCCTGGGCTTTGCGGTCCTGGGAGCGCATGTCGCGGAAAGCGTCTTCCTGAGATGGCGCGGGGCGCCGGCCGACCGGCGGCTTTGGTGGATTGCCGCGGCGTGCTTCGTGATTTCAGGCGTCAACCCGAACGGATTCGGCGGGCTGACCATGCTCTCCAATTACCAGGGCAGCGGCATGATCCGCACGCTCTTCGAATGGCAGAAGGTGCCGCTGTGGCCGCCGACATTCATAACACTGCTGATGGCAGCCGCGGTTGCCGTGCTGGTCTGGAGGCGAAGAGAAAGCAGGTTGGCCGACTGGCTGCTTCTGGCGGGGTTCGGCGCGGCGTACTACACGGCGGTCCGGAATACGCCCCTGGCCGGCTGGATCGCGCCGGTGGTGATCTTCAGCTACGTTCCGTGGAAGCGAGTGCTGCCTGCAACCACGGAGTGGGCGGCCGCCGCGCTGCTCGGGGCGGCGCTGATCGCCGAGCTGGCGCGCGGCAATGCCTTTCAGCTCCGCGAAACCGCTTGGAAGTACCCCTCCGGGGCGGCCGATTTTCTGCTGGCGCATCGCGTGACGGCGCCCATGTTCAACAGTTGGGAGAAGGGCGGATACCTGATGTGGCGCCTCTGGCCGCAGGAGCGTGTGTTCATCGACGGACGTACCCTGAACGAATCGGTCTTCCGCGACTACCAGCGAATGATTCAGTACTCGCCGGCCGTGGGCGGTCCGGGCGGCAAGGAACTCCTGGACCGCTACGGGATCGGGGTGATCGCGCTAAACGGGTTCGAGACCAATTCGGGCGAACCTTACATGTTGCCCGTGATGCTCTCCAACCCGGCGCAGACCGATTGGAAGCTGGTGTTTCAGGATGCGCAGGCGACCGTCTTCATGCGCCATCCGCCGCCGGAGATGCAGACCCTGCCGCCGCAGGCCGTGCTCGAAAGCCTCGAATCGCAATGCGAAGTGATTCTGGCGAACGATCCGGAACGTCCGCGGTGCGCGCGGGGGCTTGGACGGCTGTTTGCCCGGATGGGCGATCTGCCGCGAGCCCGCCGGTGGATGGGGACCTATCTCGAGCGCCGGAAAGATGCGAACCCGGCGGACGACCGGCTGTATCAGCAGTTGACCGCCGCAAAATGAAAAAGGCCCCTCGTGATTGAGGGGCCTTTGTGGAATAAACC
>Ga0335077_10006462_pt1 | contig 14483 bp, 6 predicted proteins | sample Lox_Sample_31_FD_207151 | JGI IMG/M metagenome (GOLD analysis project Ga0335077, IMG submission 207151) | Soil microbial communities from Loxahatchee National Wildlife Refuge, Florida, United States - Lox_Sample_3.1 | ecosystem: Environmental > Terrestrial > Soil > Wetlands | place: USA: Florida...
TGGTTGTGGCCCCAAAAAAGCTGGGTAGCGCACGCGCCCCGGGTGCGTTGGTCGCCGCCTCGCCCAAAACCGCCGGCGCTTCCGATTCGTTTGGCGGGGCGCCAAACGATGCACGCGAGGCGCGCGCTCTCCCCACCATCACCAAAGCCGACGAATGCGATCTGGTATTGACCGGTTACCTCGCGTTTCTGGACCCGCCGAAAGACACGGCGGCCAAGGCCATCGAGGTATTGCGGCAGCACGGTGTCACCGTCAAGGTGCTGACCGGCGACAACGACCTCGTTACCCGCAAGGTTTGCAGCGAAGTCGGCATTCAGGCGGAAAAAATCCTGCTCGGCAACCAGGTGGAAAATCTGTCCGACGAGCAACTCGCCGCCGAGGTGGAAACGACCGACGTCTTCGCACGGCTCTCGCCGACGCACAAAAAGCGCGTCGTGCAGGCGCTCCAGCGCCAGAAGCACGTCGTCGGCTTCATGGGCGACGGCATCAACGACGCGCCGGCGCTGCGGGCCGCCGACGTGGGCATTTCGGTGGACAACGCGGTGGACATTGCCAAGGAATCCGCCGACATGATTTTGCTGGAAAAAAGTCTGATGGTGCTGGAGGAAGGCGTCCTGGAAGGCCGGAAGGTGTTTGTGAACATTTTGAAATACATCCGCATGGGCGCCAGTTCCAATTTCGGCAACATGTTCAGCGTGCTGGGCGCCAGCGCCTGGCTGCCGTATCTGCCGATGCAACCCTTTCAGGTGCTCACCAACAACCTGCTTTACGATTTTTCGCAGGTGCCGATTCCGACGGACAACGTCGGCGAACAGCAGATTGCGAAGCCGCGGCCGTGGGCGTTGGGCGAAATCGCCAACTTCATTGTGTTCATCGGCCCCATCAGCTCGATCTTCGATTATACGACCTTCTGCCTGATGTGGTTTTTCTTCAAATGCAACCACGCCCTGGTAACCCCGGACCTGCTGGCGCGGTTCCACGATGATGCGATGAATCATACGTTTGCGGCGGCGTTATTTAACACGGGCTGGTTTGTCGAATCCATCATGACCCAAACGCTCATCGTCCACGTCATCCGCACGAACCTGATTCCGTTCCTCCAATCGCGGGCAAGCTGGCAGTTGACGATGACCACCATTCTCATCATGGGTCTCGGCGCGTATCTGCCGTTCTCACCGCTGGCGCCATATTTGGGATTCGTGCCGTTGCCGTGGCAATTCTGGCCGTTTCTGGCGGTCACGCTGATTTGCTACGTGGCCCTGACGCAGCTCATCAAGACATGGCTGATCCGCAAAGCGTGGGTCTGACAGGATCGGGTTGGTGAATTGGCGGATAAATGGATTGATGAGCAGAAATCACCGCTCCGTCATCAATCCAATAATCCATTTATCCATGAATCCAACAAAAAGCCGTCCCGCATCACACGGGACGGCGTTGTCAGGCTCGCGCAGGTTGATCGGGTCCGCTCAAGCCTCAAAGGATTTTCCGCAACCACAGCTTTGTTTCGCGTTCGGATTGGAAATTTTGAAACCGCCGCCGGTCAGGGCATCGCTGAAATCCACGACCGTGCCGCGCAGATATTGCGCGCTGATCGCATCCACCAGAATGCCGACCCCCTGCTGTTCGGAAACCAGGTCGCCATCGCGTTTTTCGTCGAAGACCATGCCGTATTGCATCCCGGAACAGCCGCCCTGCTCTACGAAAAGGCGCAGCGTTTTGCCGGCGTTCTCCGGCCTGGCGAGCAGCGATCTGACTTCTGCTGCCGCCGGTTCGGTCACGCTGACCACTGGTTCAATGGCAAGTCGCTCTGTCATGTCCATTCCTGATGGAAGCTAACGGCGGCGGGCCGATGTGTCAAACGACCGCTCAACTTTTCGACGGCGGCAGCGCACTCCTGGCCTTTTCGAGCGAATCCTTCAACTGCGGCAACCAGCTTTCCATCCGGTTGAAGAAGTCTTCCGGCGGCGATTCGCCAAGCCCCTCAATCAACGGCAGCGCCTGCAGCCCGGCCTTTTTGGTCCAGAACGCATCCGCCTGCTCGCCATCACGCAGATTGTTCTCATAGAACACATCCAGATAATTTTTCAACGCCAGGGCGAGCAGCGCTTGCTGGTCGCCGCCGGACGCCAGGGCGGCCTTTTTTTCGAGCGCCTGTCCCAAACCGATTTGCGCCTGGCTGCGCGCCGCGATGCTGGCGGACGGCGAATTGATGACTTGCGCATAGGCATTCGTGGCGGCGTCGTAATTGGCGAGTTGCAGGTCGCAATCCGCGATTTCGCCCCACGCCAGCGCGCCGGGTTCATTGGTGGGATACAACTGGCAGATCTGGCTGAAGACGTTGGTGGCCAGTTGAAAATTGGCCAGCGGTTTGTTCGTGGGATCGTCGGGCGGCTCGAGCATCAGCGCCGCGCCGTGGGCGAACGTGGCCTGCACCCGCAAGGCCAAATCACAGTTGGTGTCCGCCTCCAGTTCCGTAAAATAATCGCGAATGGCGTCCGAATAACCCTGTCGCGCCACCGCGGCGCGCCCGGCCATCATGCGCGCCTGATAAGCCAGGTTGGTGTAAACGAACGGCAGGGCCTGCCAGTTGGTGTTCTGATACAGCATCTTGTAGTTTCGCTCCGCATCCACGTAATCGCCCGCGTTGAAAAAGTAATCGGCGACCCGCCACTGGGCCAGCGGGGCGAGGTCGTCCGTCGGGAATTGCGCGATAAAGTTGGTGAGCAGGACGAAGGCATTCGTCTCGTTGCCCGCCTGGTAATTCGCCCGGCCCAGCGCATATTGCGCCCGTGGCCGCAGGACGTTGGTCGGGAAATCCGCCAGCCACTTTTCGTATCTTTCGATGGCCACTGGCCAGTTCGTTTCCTGTTCCCACGCGTGCGCCATGGCCAGTTCGACCTGCGACCGCAACGGCGAATCGGGAAAGACCGACTCGAATTTTTGAAACATGACCAACGCGTTCGTCGGCTGGCTCAGATCTGTGAGATACTCACCCATCAGCAGCAGATTGGTGCCGGTCTCTTCGCTGGCCGGATACCGCTGGAGAATCTGTTCCATCGTGTTTTCCGCTTCCGCCGTGTTCGTCATTGCCATGCACAAACGGAGGGTCTGGCACAGCGCGAGGTTGCCGAGGGATTGCGCGACGGCGGGAAACCCGATGAAATCATCAACCACGGCGCGGTAGTTTTCCAGGGCGTTCGTGAAATCCTTTTGCGCGAACAGCGCGTCGCCCATTTTGAACCGCGCCACGGCCAAATCCTCCGACGGCGGCAGTTGCTGCGCGGCCGCCTCAAAATTTGTCAGGCTATCGGTCAGGCCATTGGTCGCGCTTCCGGCCAGCCACGCGCACCAGTTGCACCAGCCGCGGTCCAAATACGCCCGGCCCAGAAGCGGACCGTTCGGAAACGCGGACAGAAACCGGTCAAACGTGTCGGCTGCCGCCGACAGTTGATTTGTCGCCGACGAATCCGCGGCATAATTCTTCAAATACAGTTCGCCCAGCGACAGCAAGGCCAGGTCCGCCGCCGGGGAATTCGTGAATCGGGCGAGAAAATTCGTGAGCGCGTCCTCGGCCGTCGAAAACCGGCCCTGGGCGACCGCCAGTTCCGTGATTTTCAGGATCGCCTGCCGTTGCCGGTCCGCCGGCGCGTTCGTCAGGTTTTCCTGATACGCATCGAGGGCTTCGGCCTGCGACCCGAGCCGTTCCAGTAATCCGGCGTGCAACGCCACGCTTTCCCCGCGCAAAGACTCATCGTTTCCCAGCCGCGCAATCTGGAGCAGGTTGGTGGTGGCCGCCAGTGCCGAGTTGGTGTCGCCCGTCGCCAGCTTGACCTGATAAACCAAATACGCCAGTTGCCAGTCCAGCTCCGGTGCGAGGGCCTGGGGATTCAGTGACGCGAGCGTCGCTGCGGCGCCGCCAAAATCTTTCTGCGCGAGTGCCGCCTGCGCCAACAGCAAACGCCCGCGGGCGACCAGTTCGTTTGCGGGGTCCAACTGCGCTGCGCGCTGAAACACACCGTTGGTTTCCTGCAACAGCGCGCCCACCTGCGACCAGCGCCCGAGTTCCGCGCGCGCCGACGCCGCCTCCACCACCGCCCGGAGCCGCAAAGGCGACCTGGGGAAATCGCGCGCCAGCGAGATGAACGTCGCGTCCGCAGCCGCCAGGTCCACGCTCTGAAATTGCGCTTCGCCAATCCAATAAACGTATTGGTCGGCGAGATGACCGGCCCCGGCCTTGCGGGCGTTGAGCAGCGCGATGGCCGACGCCAGTTTCCCCTGCTTGAATTGCGCCTGCGCCTGCAACAACACGGCCTCCGGCGCGTTGGTGGATTTGGGATATTTTTGAAGGAACTGCGCGAACTCCGTCTCCGCCCGATTCCACATTTCATCCTGAAAAGCGGCCGTGGCGGCGGCATAAGCGCGCTGCTCTTTGGTGCCGGCAGCGACGAGTGGTCCGCCGCTCGAAATGAGCGCGAGCAGAACCAAGAGCCATCGCCGGAACAAAGCCATGCCGGAGTTTAAACGATTTAGCGCGGCCGCGAAAAGCGAAACCTATCCGCGCTTCCGGCTCTGCCATCGCTCCTTTACCAGCTCACCGATGGAGGCAGGGATCTTCACTTTGCGGAACCGGTCGGCCGGAACGTTTTTCTCGACGAACGGCAAAACGGCCGGCGGCAGGGAAATCTGCAACGGCTTCTCCCCCTCCACTTTCAAGAGGATATTTTGTTCGTGGCCGAGAAAACGGCCTTCCGACACTTGAACTTCGCTGATTTGGGACCACGGAATCAAAATGGGAGAACGCGAAGCGAAGAAGGCACAAATGCGCAGGCCTTCCTGAATCAACTGCACTTGAAACCCCCGCCGGAATTCCATGCTCCCGATCCAGCCGCTCATGTTTTTCAACGTGTCGCCGGGCCGTTCAATTTCCGTCGGCGGAAATTTTTCAACCAGTTTCCGCCAGCCGGCCAATTTTGCAAATTGCCATCGGGACCCGAAGATAGAAAGGAATATGACCGCGATAAAACCGACGATGATCAAAACCGCCACTGCCGGATGGGTTTCGAAAAGCGGGGTGTCTTTCACAGCGAAAAATCTGGGCCTCGCCGAAATGCCTGTCGAGTGAAAACCAAGCCGTCCGCCTACTTGTTGAACCGGAAATTGGTCAGGTCGTAATCCTGCATCACGTATTGCTTCGTCTCCAGCCGCATCTTGCCGGCGCGCTTGGCCTGGGTTTCGCCGCCCGCCGCGACGAAGTCCGCGAAGTTGATGATTTCGGCGCGAATGAAGCCCTTTTGAATGTCTGTATGAATGGTCCCGCCCGCTTCCCAGGCTGTGGTGCCCTTCCGGATCGGCCAGGCCCGGTTCTCCTTGCCCCCGACCGTCAGGAAACAAATGTAGCCGGCCTCGCGAAACGCGCGCAGCAGCAACGCGTCGGGATTTTCCAGGTCCGCCGGTTCAGCCGTCACGATCGGTTTGGCGGTGAAAAAATGATGAGCGGCAACGGCCTGAAGGTCCGCCGGTGCCAGGCCGGCGTTAAAAACGAACCTCTCCTGTTCGAGGAGCGTCTTGATCTTTTCCAGGGCCGCCCGTTCAGCCGGTTGCGGGTCGCGGCCCAGACGCGTCTCCACAAATTCGAGGTCCTTCAAAATCAGGTCGGCCCGGCCTTCCGGTGACACGAGGATGGCATCGGCGTCCACAAGCTGGTCGTCGCCCACGACGTCCACCTGCGCGTGGGTTTTTTTCTGGGCATCCACCAGTCGGTCCGCCTCATCCAGGCGCGGGTCTTTAAGATTATGTTTGCCCGGTTTGATTCCGTTCAGGCCAAATAATGCTATTTTCATAAAATGGCTCCAGCAACCCGCTACAAAATTAGGAGACGACGTAAGGAGTCTCTGGCTCGCGCTTCAACACCCGGGAAAATTTGAGGCTCGTCACCTCGTCTCCTGCAGTCAAGTGAGTATTCTAACGGCCCGCCCAAGCCCGGCTGCATCCATCAAGCCGCAGCCAATTCGCGGGCATGGGTGATTTCGCGCTGGCTCACGGGCCGGACTTGGTCGGCCTCCACCGTCACCACAGCCGCCGTTTTTCCCGCCAGCGTGGTAAATTCCACCTCATAGGCACCCCCGTCACGATAGACGTGAACAACCGTGCCTACGTCGCCGGCTTCCAGCCCCTCCGCCGGGAGGGGCCCTGTTAACACCACGCGTTCATGTTCCTTGATCTTCGCGTTTCTCATTCGTTGTGCGGATACGCTGTCACCAATCTTGCCGCTTTCAGTCCGCGGTCCACAATCCAAATCGTTTTGACCCGCGGGGACTTGCCACCGGGCGAATCAATCCGGCCAATAATAACATATTTCTGGCCGTGTGGCGACTTTAGGCTCTGCGCCACTTCCGTCTGGCGTGCCAAGGCCAGCAACGCCGCGCCCAGGGATTTCCAGTCCCCGCGCTGAAACCCCAGCGACTCGAAAAATTCGGCCTTGCCGCCATTGTCGGGATGTGCCGGATCGAGCAACTAATCCACAAGCTTTTCGCGCGAAACCGTTGCCTTGCTGGCGTTGGGTAATTTCATTCTGGTGCGCCGGCCGGCAGGAGAATGCCAGTCAGCGAACAGATTTCAACCGTAAATGAGGCGGTCAGCGGGCGCAGTTTCCAGGCCCGCGCGGGAAACCGGGGCGGCGGGGAATGGATTCGACGGGGGCGAACCCGACCCGAAAGCATTCGGGGCGGTGCTCTCCATTTCCATCGGGGGCGCAAGCCAACGCCTCGCACGCGGATTTTTTGGGGTGGACAACGGGGTGCTTGGCGCGATGAGCTTAGCTTTGGCAAGTTACAGGAACAACCAAACTGTATCAGCGGTATTCTGAATTTGAATAAAGGTTCGTCACGATGCAGGTTCACAAAGGTTCCGCCTCGCACCGTTATCACCGGCCGAGCACCCGGTTCAAATACTGTCCCGTGAAACTTTCGGCGCAACGGGCCACGGTTTCCGGCGGGCCTTGCGCGACGATGCGGCCGCCGGCATCCCCGCCCTCCGGGCCGAGATCAATAATCCAATCGGCGGTTTTGATGACGTCGAGGTTATGTTCGATGACGACCAGGGTATTGCCGGCATTCCGCAATTTGAACAGCACCTCCAGCAGTTTGGCCACGTCGTGGAAATGCAGGCCGGTCGTCGGCTCGTCCAGGATATAAAACGTGCGCCCGGTGGCCCGGCGGCTCAACTCGGTCGCCAATTTCACGCGCTGCGCCTCGCCGCCGCTCAATGTCGTCGCCGCCTGTCCCAATCCGATGTAACCGAGGCCGACCTCGGCCAGCGTCAGTAACGGCTCGTAAATTTGCGGCACGGCGCGGAAAAACGTCACCGCTTCGTCCACCGTCATCGCCAGCACGTCGGCGATGTTTTTGCCTTTGTAAGTGATTTCGAGTGTCTCGCGGTTGTAACGCTTGCCGCCGCAGGTCTCGCAGGTCACATAGACCGGCGGCAGAAAATTCATTTCAATCTTCAGCACGCCATCCCCCTCGCACTTTTCGCAACGACCGCCCTTGACGTTGAAGCTGAACCGGCCTGGGGCGTAACCCCGAATCTTTGCCGCGGGCAGCTTCGCAAATAAATCCCGGATATGGTTGAACATTCCGGTGTAAGTCGCCGGGTTGCTTCGGGGCGTGCGGCCAATCGGCGACTGGTCAATCACAATGACCTTGTCAATTATTTCGAAACCCTTCAAGGCGCGGTGCGCGCCGGGCGTTTCCTTGGAGCCGTAAAACTTGCGGAACAGGGCGCGGCGCAGGATGTCGTCCACGAGCGTGCTTTTGCCGGAACCGCTCACGCCGGTGATGCACGTGAACGTGCCGAGCGGAATCCGCGCGTCAATGTTGCGCAGATTGTTCTCCCGGGCGCCGAGCACCTCCAGCCAGCCCCGTTCCGGAGATGGCTTCACCCGGTTCCGGGGAACCGGAATTGTGAGTTCGCCGGTGAGATATTTGGCCGTGAGCGAATTCGGATGCTTCAGAATTTCCGGCAGCGGACCCGCGGCGACCAGTTCGCCGCCGTGCACGCCCGCGCCGGGACCGAGGTCAACGATATAATCCGCCTGCCGGATGGTTTCAGCGTCATGCTCGACTACGAGGACGGTGTTGCCGAGGTCGCGCAGGCCCTTGAGCGTGGCCAGCAGGCGGTCATTGTCGCGCTGGTGCAGCCCGATGCTCGGCTCGTCCAGAATGTAAAGCACGCCGACGAGGCCCGCGCCGATTTGCGTGGCCAGCCGGATGCGCTGCGCCTCCCCGCCGGAGAGCGTGCTGCTTTCGCGATCGAGCGTGAGGTAGCCCAGACCGACGTTTTTCAGAAAGCCGAGCCGGGCGCAGATTTCCTTGACGACCTCGTGCGCGATTTTCTCCTCGAATTCCGTCAGTTTGAGGCCGGCGAAAAAGGCGTCGGCCTTTTCCACCGACAACGCGCAAACGTCCATGATGGACAGGCCGGGAATCAAACGTGCTGCCGGCGTCCCGCCGGCAGTTCTGGATTTTTTTGAAGTTTGTTCTGCCGGCAAGATGCCGGCAGCACGTTCACCACCGAGCGTTACCGCGAGAATTTCAGGCTTCAAACGCCGGCCTTTGCAGACATCGCAAAACTGCGGGCTCATGTAGGGTTTGATGCGGTTGCGGACGAATTCGCTCTCGCTCTCGGTGAACAGCCGTTCCAGGTTGGGCAACACCCCCTCGAACGGGCGGCTGACCGTGTGCAGATTGCCCGCGCGCCAGAAATGGAAATCCACGTCGTCCTCGCCCGAACCGTGCAGCAGAACTTTTTTGAAATCATCCGGCAGATTCCTCCAGGGCGTTTCCAGGCTCACGTTGAAGTGGGCCGCGACCGAGCGCAGCATGGCCTTGTAATAGATATTCATCCGTTTGCCTGCCCGGCGCCATGGTTGGACGGCGCTTTCGAGCGGTTGTTCCGCGTCAGGGACAACCAGGCTTTCATCAAAAACCATTTTCTGGCCGAGGCCGTGGCAGACCGGGCACGCGCCCGCCGGGGCGTTGAACGAAAAATGTTTCGGCGTGGGCGGGTCAAAACTTTTGCCCGTCGCGGGCGAACACATTTTGTTCGAGTGCAGCGTCTCAATCCATGAATCAGATTGAGGAGACGCGCCCCTCACCCCGGCCCTCTCCCCGCTTGGCGGTGAGAGGGAGACAATTTGCTGCGCGGCGGAAGTTTTTCCCTCTCCCCGCCCAAGGGGGGAGAGGGTGGCCGCAGGCCGGGTGAGGGGTTTGTTTCCCGGTTTTGAACTGCCCTCCGGCAACTGATGCAGCGTGAACATCACGCCTTCGCCCCAGCGCAGCGCCGTTTCCACCGAATCGCTGAGCCGCACCCGGACCTTCTCGTCAATCACCAGCCGGTCCACAACGGCTTCGATGGTGTGAAATTTCTTCTTGTCGAGTTTCACGCGCGTGTTCGCATCCAGTTCGACGAATTCACCATCCACGCGGGCGCGGACAAAGCCCTCGCGCGCCAGGCGTTCGATCACGTCGCGGAACTCGCCTTTCTGGCGGCGGACGACGGGCGCGAGCAGCATCACGCGCGTTTTGGGCGGCAACGCCAGGATTTTGTCCACGATGTCGCTGGTGGTCTGCGAGACGATAGGCACGCCGGTGTCCGGGCAATGCGGTTTGCCGATGTGCGCGTAGAGCAGGCGCAGGTAATCGTAAATTTCGGTGGTGGTGGCGATGATCGAGCGCGGGCTGCTGCCGGAACTGCGTTGTTCGATGGCAATGGCCGGTGACAATCCTTCGATGAAGTCCACCTCCGGCTTTTGCATCTGATCGAGAAATTGCCGGGCGTAGGCGGAGAGACTTTCGACGTATTTGCGCTGGCCTTCGGCGTAAATCGTGTCGAACGCGAGCGACGACTTGCCGCTGCCGCTCAGGCCGGTGATGACCACCAGCCGGTCGCGCGGGATGTTCAGCGTGAGGTTTTTGAGGTTGTGCTCACGCGCCCCGCCGATGCGGATCAATTCCTTGCTCATGGCCGTGAATTTCTCACTTCAACAAAAGGTTAAAGTTATCCCACGGCGGCCCGGAAAGCAAAGGAAGAATGAAAAGGAGGTGTCCTGATTTGCCGGGAGCGCGGATGGTTCTCAATCCGCAGCGGCTGAAGCGATCGCATCAGCTGCGAGTCGGGACAACTCGCGCCCCGCTTTAGTCATTCGTTGGCGGTGCGGCCATGCCGCCAAACCGTTTCGCTACGGCAACACGATGAGCCGGTAGAAACGCGTCGGCCCCAGCGGCGCGGTCAGCGTCCCGTCATCCAGGAACGTGAACAAACCGGTGCCCGAGGTGATGACGCCCGGCACGGTCGTCCACGCGGACGGCGCGAGCGAAGGGGTCCACTGCACCTGATAACTGAACGTGGCCGGTCCGTGCCATTGCAGCAGGTAAAAGCTGTTGGTCGTTTGCATGACGGAAACGACCGGGGGCGGCGCGTTGGTGTTCACCACCATGCCTTCCACCACGCGGAAGAAACTGAACGGCGACGGCAGGGTGACGCAATAAGTGGTGGTATTGGTCGTCGCCTGGATTGTCGGTGAAACCGTGGACCAGTTCGTGATCGCCAGGTCGCTCACGCCCTGAACGTAGTAATAAGCGCCGGGCAGCGAACTCCAGGTGATGCAGAAATCGCCGCTGTTGGTGCCGACGGGCGCCGTGTACTGCGTGCCGGTCACGTTGAACGGCCGGCCGGTCGTGGGCCATTCCGTCGCCAGGACGGCGTAGCTGACCGGCGCGCCGGAAATGTTGACGACGGCCAGATACCAGTCGCCCGGCGTCAGCGCCACCGGCGTGGAATTGGTCACCACCACGATCAACTCATCGTTCGTGTACGGATTTTCACTGAGGTAATCAAAATTGGTGAGGCTGGGCACCGGCAACCCGAACCGCGCGGCCAGCGTCACATCGCCGCTGGGGTTGTCCACCTCGAATTGCACGCGCGCCGCGTTGGTCGTGGCCGCGTAAAGGTAATAATCCGTCGCGCCGCCGGCGCCGGAATTGACGTTGAAGTAGGGAACACCGTTGGTGAGGGTGATGATGAACGTGCCGGGCACCAGATGAAAATCCACTTCCAGGCCGTAAGTAACGGAGAAACTGTTCGTGTTCTGCACGATGAGCCAATAAAACCCGCCGGGCACCAGCGGCGGGGTGCCGGTCGTTGACAGCGTGTAGGACCCATTGGTCCCGCCGAATAAAAAGACATTGGTTGTGGGCGGCGTGTTCGTGTCGAACCAGACGTTCAACGGCCCATTGGCGAAGAGCAGGGTGTTGGTGGCGAAATCCGCGTTCGTCGGCACGGTGATCGGGAAATAGTTGAAACCGCCGGTCGGAACGGAGTTCGTCTGCGGCACCCCGCTGGTGGGACTGGTCAGCAGCAGCAGCCGGTAAAAGCGCACGGGGTCAAAACCGCCGGTTTGCGAGCCGTCGTCGAAGAACTCGAAGAAACCGATGCCGTTGGTGGGTGTCAGCGACGTGTAAGCGATGAAGTTGGTGAAGGTGCCCCACGTGACGGGCGAATCGAGGCTGCCCGTCCATTGCACCAGAAACAGGTCGTTGGTGGCGGCATACCAGGTGACCAGATAGCCGTTCGTCCCGGCCAGGTTGGTGTAGATGATGCCGGAGATGTAAATCGGCGGAATGGCCGGGGGAATCACCAGATGAAAATTCACGACGAGGCCGAAATTGACGGCAAAGTTGTTCGTGTTTTGGACGCCCAGCCAGTAGGTCCCGCCCGGCACCATGTACGGCGGCACCGCCGGGTTCGTGCCCAGCACCGCCAGACCATTTGTCCCGCTGGGATAAGTCGCGTTCGGAAGGAGCAACACGTCGCCGGCATTCGTGCCGGTGGGCCGGTTGGTGGGATCGAACCACAAGTTCACCGGCCCGGTGGCGAACGTCAAAATGTTCGTCGCCCAATCCGCGTTGGTCGGCACCGTGATCTGGTAATAGGTAAAGCCGCCGGGCGGGAGGAGCAGATGGAAATACACCGCGAGGGCGTAAGTGACCGGGAAGCCGTTCGGGTTTTGCACCGCGAGGAAATAAGTCTGGCCCGGCACCAATGGCGGCGTGGTGTTCGTGGCCAGAACCGGGTTGCCGATGCCGCCGGTTGAACCGCTCAACAACGCGTAATCCGGCGGGTTGAGGCCGACCGGCAGATTGGTCTGGTTGAACCACAGGTTCAGCGGCCCGGTGGCGAACAACAGAATGTTCGTGGCAAAATCCGCATTCGTCGGCACGGTCACCGAGTAATAGGCAATGCTGCCGGCGCCAACGGTATTGGTCTGCGGCGTGCCGATGGGCAGAAGCGTCGCTTCCGGGACATTGAAATAATACACGATGCTGTAGGGGGTGCCGATCGGGCCCAGCACACCCAGATAATAGGGCGCGCCCGGCACCAACGCCGGGAAAGTCGCCGGCGTTATCACGGAAGCAGCCGGTCCCGTGCTGTTGGCAATGAGCACCGCGTCGCCCGGCTGGTTGGTGGTGGGCGGCGTGTTGAAGCTATACAAGAGGCTCACGGGCGCCGCGGCAGTAATCAGCAGGTTGGTCGCGGCAATCGCGTTGGCCGGCACGGTGATGGTTTGATACCAGTCAACGCTGTTGGTCACGCCGGCCGGGTCTCCGATGATATTCGTAATCGGCTGGCCGGGACCGATGATGGGTATGGGCCGTGTGACCGACGGGATATTGGTGTTGGCGAAGGTAAATTCCAGTTGCCAGCTCAGGAGGGTGCCGACGTCGCCGGCGCGGTCATCCTGAACTTCCAGTTGCCAATTGCCGAACGCGCTGGTGTTCTTGAGGGCGCTCATGTCCTGTTCCGGCTGGTAATACAGGTTGCCCGGCACGGGCGTGAGCATGAAGTCATCCAGCAACATCCCCGGTTCGAGGCCGCTGATCACCAGCGGCGTCCCGCTCTGGCTCGCGGTGAACGTGGTGGTGTAAGGGACCCAGTTGGTGTTATCGCCGTTGATGACGACCGGCGACTGGCCGTCCAGGTTGATTTGCGCTTCAGCCAGACTGAGCGCCGGCGAAGCGTTGATGAGGTTTTGATCATATTTGCCCGCGCTGCCTTTCTGGTAAATGGCTTGGATTTCCGAAGCTGACAAGGCGCGACCATAAAGGCTCACCTCGTCCAAAGAGCCGAGCCAAGGCGTATCGTAAAACACCGGGCCTTGGTTGTTTCCAATGCCGATGCCGGGATTTGAGGTGGGATCCAAGCTGCCGAGTGGTATGACGGAAGTAACTGCTTGGGTAACAACGTTTCCATTGATATACAACCGTTGCAAACCACTACGCGCGTCCCAAGCACCCGCTAAATGCACCCACTGACCGAGTAAAGGAGCGAAGTTATAAGTCACATCACTCGATCCGCCCGCGTTGTTGTTTTGTTGAATGCGGAAAAACAAGGTCTGCGAGGCGTGAAGCAATTCGATTGAATAAGGATCGAGTCCGCCACGATCATCGCCACGGAAAAGAAATAAACCCCCTTGGGATTCTACAATATTGGAAGCCCAAGCCCAGCCTTCGATCGTGAGGGCGTTGGTGAGGATGAAACTCGGATTGTCCGGGACAATGACTCTCGCCGAAGGAGAACCGTTACCGGTGAATTGGAAGGCCTGCCCCACTTCTCCATTGGCGTTGAAACGTGGATCACCCAGGAAGGTACCATTGTAACCATTGATGGAATCAACCGTGTTGCCTTCCCCGCGCCACAGGCTGACGATGCCCGGCCCGCGATAGGCGAAGCTCAACGTGTAAGTCTGGCCCGCCACCGTCGGCAGGTTGTTGGAAATGGTGCCGCTGGCCAGCGCCAGGAAATTGCCGTCGCTGTCGTAGTCGTTGGCGGGATCGGTCACCACGCTGACCTGGTTGGAAATCACCGTCCAGTTGGTGCCGAACGTCTGACCGTTCGTATAATCCCCCGCCGCGCCTTCAAAACTGTCTGCAAAAACCAGGTTCGTGCTCAGGCTGGACACAAAGGGCGTCGGCGCGAATTTGATGGGCGTCGTCGTCAGATTCGTGTTTTCGGTGAAGGCGAGGTAATAATATTTGGCCTGCGTGGCCGTGAACGTGTAAGTCCAGGCCGTGGTCGGGAAATTCGTGTTGCCGCCTGCATTCATGACAACGGAGATGATCGGCCCTTGGGTGTAGTTCAGGATGAGCGTGCCGGTCCCGCTGACCAGCCCGGCAGTGCCGCCAATACGGCCCGAGCCGTCGTAAACATCCATCCGGTCGGGCAGCGTGAACATGTTGTAGGTGATGGTGATATTTCCCGAACTGAAGCCGGTATTAAACGTGTTCGTCACCGCCTGATTGCCGCCGTTGAACGAAACGGGGACGGTGTTGGTGGAAACCACGGTCACGCCGCAGCCGTTGGTGCTGGTGGCGCCCCGGTTTTCCATCAGCAAATACCGCGTGCCGTCCGGGCTGATGAGATGAAAC
>Ga0335077_10006463_pt1 | contig 14482 bp, 10 predicted proteins | sample Lox_Sample_31_FD_207151 | JGI IMG/M metagenome (GOLD analysis project Ga0335077, IMG submission 207151) | Soil microbial communities from Loxahatchee National Wildlife Refuge, Florida, United States - Lox_Sample_3.1 | ecosystem: Environmental > Terrestrial > Soil > Wetlands | place: USA...
GCCGGAGACCCAGCTGATGCTCGGCATCGCCGACCTCAAGGCCGGTCACAAGGACGATGCCGTCAAGGCCTTCAAGGCGGTCAAGGGTGATCCGGTCCTGGAGCGCCTGGCGGGCCTCTGGGCACTGCACGCCAGACAGGCTTAAGTTCCGGACGCGGAAAGGAGCTCCACCGTGGCGATCAAGGCCGGCGACCGCATGCCTGCGGGCACGTTCAAGCGCATGACCAGGGAGGGTCCCAGGGACCTCTCGACCGAGGAGCTCTTCAAGGGCAAGCGTGTGGTGCTGTTCTCGGTGCCCGGCGCCTTCACGCCCACCTGCGACGCCAAGCACCTGCCGGGATTCGTACAGCTCGCCGACCAGATTCTCGCCAAAGGCGTCAATACCATCGCCTGCATGGCGGTGAACGACGTGTTCGTGATGAACGCCTGGGGCAAGGCCTCGGGCGTCGGTGACAAGGTGCTGATGCTCGCCGACGGCAACGGCGACTATGCGCGCGCCCTGGGGCTCGAGCTCGATGCCAGCAAGTTCGGTATGGGCAAGCGCGGCCAGCGCTTTGCGATCATCGTCAAGGATGGCGTCGCAAGCCACGTGGACGTGGAAGAGCCGGGCCAGTTCAAGGTGTCGGCCGCCGAGTACGTGCTGGGGCAGCTGTAGCGGTCAGGGGCCGTGCGGCGGAGCGCCCGCCCGGCGCAGCGCTGATGGATCCTTTCCGCAATAGTTAGGCGCTTGCCTAACTATTGCCGAATGAACCATCTCGTGGTCAGGGATGGTCAGGGCCCAATCAGGACACCAGCTTCTCGATCTCGGGGATGATCTGGAAGAGATCCCCGACGAGCCCGAAGTCCGCCACCTCGAAAATCGGCGCTTCGCCGTCCTTGTTGATGGCGACGATGGTGCGCGCGTCCTTGATGCCGGTCAGGTGCTGGATCGCCCCGGAGATGCCGACCGCCACGTAGAGCTCGGGCGCGATGATCTTGCCGGTCTGGCCCACCTGCATCTCGTTCGGCGCGTAGCCGGCATCGACCGCGGCGCGCGAAGCGCCCACTGCCGCCCCCAGCCTGTCGGCGAGGCTGTAGAGAATCTTGAACCCTTCAGCGCTGCCGAGCGCCCGGCCGCCGGAGATCACCCGCGCGGCGGTCTGCAGATCCGGCCGGTCGTTCCTGGCCGCCGACACCGAGATGAAGCGCGTGTGGGCAGGAAGCTCCACCGAAACCGCCGCCTTCTCGATGGGAGCCGGGCCGCCGGCGCCCGCCGCCTCGAAGGATGCCATGCGCACCGTGCCGACGATCTTTCCGCCCCCCTCGGCCTCGACGGTGAGGAGGGCGTTGCCGGCGTAGACGGGGCGGCGGAAGCGGGTAGGGCTCTCGATACCCATGATGTCGCTCACCTGCGGCGCGCCGAGGAGTCCCGCGATGCGGGCCATCAGGTCCTTGCCGTAGGTGGTCGAGGGTCCCAGGATGTGAGTGAAGGGCGCGGCGAGCGCGACGATCTGCGGGGCGAGAACCGCGGCCAGCGCGTGGCTGTTGGCCGCGTTCGCCACCGCGAGCACGCGCGCGACGCCGGCGAGCCCGGCGGCCTGCGCGGCGACCGCGCCCGGATCGGCGGCGCAGACGGCAATGGTGATTTCCGCACCCTGCAGCGCGCGCGCGCAGCTCACGCACTTGGCGGTGCTGACGTTGAGCCTGGCGCCGTCGTGCTCGGCGACGATGAGAATCTTCGCGGTCACAGGATCCCCTTCTTCTTCAGCTGCTCGACCAGCTCCGCTGCGTCCTTGACCCGGATACCCTTCTGCCGCTGCGGCGGGGGCTCGAAGCGCACCAGCTTCAGCTGCTGGCGCTGCTCGACGCCGAGCGACGCGAGGCTCAGCGTCTCCAGCGGCTTTTTCTTCGCCTTCATGATGTCCGGGAGTTTCACGTAACGCGGCTCATTGAGGCGCAGGTCGGTCGTGATGACCGCGGGCAGGTCGATCTCGAGCGTCTCGAGCCCGGCGTCCACCTCGCGCGTCACGCGCGCGGTGGTGTCGGAGAGCAGCTCCAGCTTCGAGGCGTAGGTGGCCTGCGGGCGGTTCCACAGCGCCGCGAGCACCTGCCCGGTCTGCCCGTTGTCGTCGTCGATCGCCTGCTTCCCGAGGATCACGAGCGCGGGCTGTTCCCGCTCGATGAGCTTCAGGAGCGCCCGCGCGGCCACCAGGGGCTCGATGACGCCGTCGGCCTGCACGTGCAGCGCGCGGTCGGCGCCCATCGCCAGCGCGCTGCGCAGCTGCTGCTGGGTGTCGGCGGGCCCTACGGTCGCGACGATCACTTCCTCCGCCCCGCCGCGCTCCTTGATGCGCAGCGCCTCCTCGAGCGCGATCTCGTCGAAGGGATTGACGCTCATCTTGACGCCGTCGGTGACCACACCGCTCCCATCGGGCTTGACACGGATGCGGACGTTGAAGTCGACGACGCGCTTGATACCGACCAGGATGCGTTTCATAAGCCCTGCAGTATAGCGGGCGGCCTGCTGCGATGTTGCCGGGAGACGCCACGGCGTTGACGGATTGCGCGCCCTCTCCCTAAAGTCAGCCATGCTGAGCTACGCGCTGCGTCGCATCGCCGTTGCCGTTCCAACGCTGCTCGTCATCATCACCCTGTCGTTCGCGCTGCAGCGCCTGGCCCCCGGGGGTCCGTTCGATCAGGAGCAGACGCTCACGCCCGCGGTGCGTGCCAATCTCGACCGTGTCTACGGGCTCGACCGGCCGCTCGCCGTGCAGTACGCGCACTACCTCGGCGCGCTCGCGCGCGGGGACTTCGGGCCCTCACTCAGCCAGCGGGATTTCACCGTGAGCGAGCTCATCGGCCAGGGGCTGCCGCTCAGCGCGACGCTGGGCCTCGCCGCGATACTGCTGGCGATCCTTCTCGGCATACCGGCCGGAATCACCGCCGCGCTCGCGCGCGGGGGCGGCGTCGACTACGCGCTCACGGCGCTGGCGGCGCTCGGGATCGCGCTGCCGACCTTCGTCACCGGTCCGGCGCTGGCGCTCGCCTTCGGGGTGCATCTGCACTGGCTGCCGGTGGCGGGCTGGGAGCGGGGGGCGCCACGCTATCTCGTGCTGCCCGTCGTGACACTGGCGCTGCCGGTCGCGGCCTACCTCGCGCGCCTGACACGTGCGAGCCTGCTCGAGGTGCTGCGCACCAACTACGTCCGCAGCGCCCGCGCGCGCGGCTTGGGCGCCGCACGCGTGCTGTGGCACCACGCACTGCGCCCGGCGCTGCTGCCGGTGGTGAGTTACCTCGGTCCCGCCGTGGCCTTCGTAGTCACCGGGTCGCTCGTCATCGAGACGGTGTTCGCGCTCCCCGGCAGCGGCCGCTACCTCGTGCAGGGCGCCATCGACCGCGACTACCCGCTCGTCTTGGGGATGGTCATCGTCTACGCCGGCCTGACGCTCGGATGCAATCTCGCCGCCGACCTCCTCTACGGCTGGCTCGATCCGCGAGCACGCCGTGAGTGAGGCCGCAGCGGGCCGCGGCCTGTGGCGCGATGCCGCACGGCGCCTGGGTGCGAATCGCGCCGCGCGGACCGCGCTGATACTCCTCGGCCTGGTGGCGCTGCTGGCGCTGCTCGCGCCGCCCGCAAGTCCCTGGGCGTTCGACAGCCTGGACTGGCGCCACCTCGCGCAGCCGCCCGGGCTCGCCGCCGCGCACTGGTTCGGCACCGACCGCCTCGGGCGCGATCTGTTCGTGCGCACGCTGCACGGCGTGCGGCTCTCGCTCCTGATCAGCCTGCTGGCGAGCGCCATCAGCGTCGGCATCGGACTTGCGTGGGGCGCGCTCGCGGGTTTCGCCGGCGGACGGACCGAGGAAGCGATGATGCGCTTCGTCGACGTGCTGTACTCGCTCCCGTACCTGTTCATCGTGATCATCCTGAGCACGGTGATCGGCCGCGGCAGCATCGCCGTGCTGCTGCTCGCCATCGCCGCGGTCGGCTGGCTGACGACGGCGCGCATCGTGCACGGCCAGACGCTGCAGCTGAAACGGCGCGAGTTCATCGAGGCGGCGCGCGCCACCGGAGTCCCGACGGCGGGCATCCTGGTGCGACACATCCTGCCGAACCTCGCCGGCACGGTGGTGGTATACGCGATGCTCACCGTGCCGCAGATGATCCTGTTCGAGAGTTTCCTGTCCTTCCTCGGCCTCGGCGTGCAGGAGCCGTACGCGAGCCTCGGCAATCTCATCAACGCGGGGGCGCAGGAAATGGAGTCGGCGCCGTGGATGCTGCTCGTTCCGGCGGCGTTCCTGGTGCTGCTGCTCACCTGCCTCAACCTGCTCGGCGACGGCCTGCGCGATGCCCTCGACCCACGCGAGCGCTGAAGCCGCGGCGGCGGGGGCACCGCAGGCGCTGCTCGCGCTCGAGCGGCTCACGGTGACGTTCGCCACCGCGGCAGGGGCGGTCCGCGCCGTCGAGGGCATCTCGCTTTCGGTCGCACCGGGGGAATGCCTGGGGGTCGTGGGCGAGTCGGGCGCGGGCAAGAGCCAGGCGTTTCTCGCCGTCATGGGGCTGCTCGCGGCGAACGGGCGCGCCTCGGGCAGCGCGCGCTTCGCCGGCACCGAGCTCCTCGGGCTCGGCTCCGCGGCGCTCGACCGCGTGCGCGGCGCGCGCATCGGCATGGTGTTCCAGGATCCGATGACCTCGCTCACCCCGCATCTGACGATCGGCGAGCAGGTCGCCGAAGTCGTGCGGCGGCATCTGGGTCTCGGCCGGGCGGCGGCGCGCGCGCGCGCGCTCGAGCTGCTCGAGCGCGTGCAGCTCAGCGACCCGGCGCAGCGCATGCGCCAGTACTGCCACGAGCTCTCGGGCGGCATGCGCCAGCGCGCAGGAATCGCGATCGCGCTCGCCTGCGGACCGGAGCTGCTGATCGCGGACGAGCCGACCACGGCGCTGGATGTGACCGTGCAGGCGCAGATTCTGGCGCTGCTCGCCGGCCTGAAGCGTGAGCGCTCGATGGCGATGGTGCTCATCACACATGACATGGGGGCGGTGGCAGGGGTCGCCGACCGCGTGGCCGTGCTGCGCGCGGGGCGCGTGGTCGAGGCGGGTGCGGTGGGTGCGATCCTCAAGTCGCCGCGCGACCCGTACACGCGCGAGCTGGTGCGCGCGGCGGCGCCGGGCGCGGAGGCCGTGCAGGCGCCGGCCGCAGCGCCGGCGCGCACGAGCCTCGCGGTCTCGGGCCTCAGCGTCGAATTTCCGATCAGCCGCGGCTGGCTGAAGCCCCCGGCGCGCCTCGCGGCCCTGCGCGGCGTCGGCTTCGAGCTCGCGGCCGGGGAGGCGCTCGGGGTCGTGGGCGAGTCGGGCGGCGGAAAATCGACCCTGGCGCGGGCAGTGCTCGCGCTGCTGCACCCCTCGGCCGGAAACGTCGTCTGGCTGGGCCGGGAGCTGCTCACGCTCGCAGCGGGCGAGCTGCGCGCACTGCGCGGCGAGATCCAGATCGTCTTTCAGGACCCGATCGGGGCTCTCGACCCGCGCATGACGGTGAGCGAGATCGTCGGCGAGCCTCTGCGGGTGCATCGCCCGCAGGTCGATTCCGCCGCTCGCGGGGAGCTGATCGCGGCGATGCTGCGCCGGGTAGAGCTCGGGCCCGAGCTCGCGGACCGCTATCCGCACGAGCTCTCCGGCGGGCAGTGTCAGCGGGTCAGCATCGCGCGCGCCATGATCCTCGAGCCGCGCCTGCTCGTGTGCGACGAGCCCCTGAGCGCGCTCGATGCGCCGACGCAGCGCGAGATCCTGGCGCTCCTCGAAGGGCTGCGGCGCGAGTCCGGGATGAGCCTGCTTTTCGTGAGCCACGACCTCGCGGTGGTCCGGCGGCTGTGCGAGCGGGTCCTGGTGCTGTACCTGGGCACCATGATGGAGCTCGCGCGCTCGGAGAGCCTCTTTACGCGACCCCGCCATCCCTACGCACGCGAGCTCCTGGCTGCCGTGCCGGTCCCCGACCCCGACCTCCAGCCGGCGCGACTCGGGCGTACCCGGCCGGGCGAGCCGCCGTCACCGCTCGCGCCACCGAGCGGCTGCGTGTACCGCACCCGCTGCCCGCACGCGCTCGAGCTGTGCGCCGAGCGGGTGCCGCAGTGGCAGGACAGCGGCGGGGGCGACCGCGTCGCCTGTCATCGGTGGCGGGATATTTAAGGGCGGCGGTCGAGTTACGTTATTCTCGCCTCATGAAGACCGAACCCGGCATTCGCCCCAGCGCAGCCCTGCAGCACGTCCGTTATGAGATCCGCGGGCGCCTCGCCCGCAGGGCCCTCGAGCTCGAGCGCCAGGGATACGAGATCATCTCGCTCAATATCGGCAACCCGCGCGCCTTCGGCTTTCGAACCCCCGAGACCATGCGGCTCGCGATGATCGAGAACCTCGGACAGGCCGAGGGCTATTGCCACCAGAAGGGCATCTTCCCGGCGCGCGAAGCCGTGGTGATGCAGCAGCAGGAGCGCGGCGTCCCCGGGGTCACCGCCGAGGAGGTGTTCATCGGCAACGGCGTGAGCGAGCTGATCGACCTCACGTTGCGCGCGCTGCTCTCCGACGGCGACGAAGTGCTGGTGCCGAGCCCCGACTATCCGTTGTGGACGGCGGCGGTGACCTTGAACCGCGGGCGCGCGGTGCACTATCCCTGCCGGCCGGCGCAGGGCTTCGTGCCGGACCCCGCCGAGATCGCGCGGCTGATCACGCCGCGCACCCGCGCGCTGGTCGTCATCAATCCCAACAACCCGACCGGTGCGGTCTATCCGCGCGCCGTGCTCGAAGCGCTGGCCCGGCTCGCCGAACGCCACGGCCTCGTGCTCTTCAGCGACGAGATCTACGACCAGATGACCTATGACGGCGCCGAGTTCGTGCCCATGGCGACCCTGGTGCACGACACGCTGTGCGCCACGCTCTCGGGGCTCTCCAAGGTATACCGCGCCTGCGGCTACCGCGCCGGCTGGGCGGTGTTCTCCGGCCGCGTGCATGCGGCGGCCGATTATCTCGAGGCGCTCGAGCTCCTCGCCTCGCTCCGTCTGTGCTCGAACGTCATGGCGCAGTGGGCGGTGCAGACCGCGCTCGGCGGACACCAGAGCGTGCGCGAGCTCGTCGCTCCCGGCGGACGACTGTACGAGTCGCGCGCCGTCATCCTCGATGCCGCGGCGCGCAGCCGCCATTTGAGGCTCGCGCCTCCACGGGGCGCCATGTATGCCTTCGTGGGCGTCGACGAGTCGGGCCTGCCGGGTTTCGACGATCAGCAGTTCGCGCTCGATCTGCTCGAGCAGAAGCACGTGCTGGTGGCCCCCGGCGTGAGCTTCAACGTGCCGTACCGCAATCACTTCCGCATCACGAATCTCCCCGACCCGGCGACGCTGCGGGAGGTGTTCAGCCGCATCGAGGAGCTGCTCGCTTCCTACGCCAACGGTGAGCAGCGCGCGGCCGGGGAGGGGCGGGATAACGTGGTGAGCGCGAGATCCTATTTCAAGTAACTTCTCTGAAGAGTTCGTAATAGCCTGTTTTGTTTAGGCTAAATAGCGCCCTGAGCGAGCACATCGAGCGCGGCGGGACGGTGATCGTCCCCACGCGCCAGCGCTCGTATGCAGTGCGTCTGGCATACGCCGCGGCTCTTCTGGAGCGCGACGCCCGTGTCTGGGCAAGTCCCGCGGTCCTCGTGCCCTCGGCGTGGCTGCGGCGCGAGTGTGAGCGAGGTGCGGAACGAGCCCCCGCCGAGTGGCCGCGCCTGCTCGGCCCCGCCGAGGAATGGTGGCTCTGGCGCGAGGCGGCCCGGGAGGCGGCACGCGAGGCAGCCGGTCACAACCCGTTCCTTTCCATCGAGCCGCTCGCGCAGGCGCTGCGGCGCGCGAGCGAGCGGGCGGCCGAATGGGGCATCGCGCTCAACCGGGCAGCGCTCGAGAGCGAGCCGGGCCTGCTCTTCGAGGCGCAGCGGATTTTCACCGCGCGTTGCCGCGAGCTCGGCGCCGCGAGCGTCAGCGCCTCGATCGCGCGCCTCGAGCCGGTAGTCGCGACCCAGGCGCCGCTGCTGCGCGGGTTCGATGCCGTCCCGCGTGCTCTCGCGCGCGTAGCGCAGCACGCCGCTGAGGCGGTAGCCACGCGCGATGAGCCCACGCGGGTGAGCCCGCGCGCCGTGCGCACCGCCGATGGGGAAGCGCAGCTCGAGGCGATCGCCGCCTGGTGCCGTGAGCGCCTGCGCGCTTCGCCCGAGGCACGACTGCTCGTGATGCTTCCGGGGCCTGCGGCGGCCCGTGAGCGCCTCGCGGACCTCGTTCGTGGCTGCCTCGATCCCGGCGCGGTGCTCGAGGGCAGGGGTGAGGGACGCACCCTGGCGGGAATCGAAGGGGGCGAGCCCCTCGGCTCCCAGCCGCTCCCGGCTCAGGCGCTGCTCTCTCTCACGGTTCTTGCGGGTGGCGCGCTCGAGATCGAGTCGATCGGCCATTGGCTGACCTCTCCCTGGTGGGGCGGTATCGAGGCCGCGCCGCGCGCCGCCCTCGCGCAGTTTCTGCGCCAGCGCGCCGGCGCGAGCTCGAGCCTGCGCGAGCTCCTCGGCGCCCTGCAGCTCGCACCTCACGAGCTCAAGGTGGCCTCGCGCGAGCTCGAGGCGCTCACGCGACGCGCGGCGGGGCTCCTCGGCGAGGGCGGTGCGACGCCCCGGCGCTGGTCCGAGCGCTTCGATGCCGCGCTGGCAGCTCTCGGCTGGCCGGGCGTGCTGCCGCCCGACAGTGCCGTGCAGCAGACGCGGCTGCGCTGGCGCGAGCTGCTCGAGGAGTTCGGCGAGCTCGCCGCCTGCGCCGGCAGCCTCGGGCGCGAGGCGGCGCTCGAGCAGCTGCGCGCGCTCGCCGCTCACACGGCATACCGCCCGGCTGACGAGGATCTGCCGGTCACGATCTCCCCGATGCTGGCCGATCCGGTCGTGAGGTATGACGGGATCTGGATCGCGGGCCTCACCGCCGACGCGTTTCCCATGCCGGCGGCTCCCGATCCGTTCCTGCCGCTGCAGGCCCAGCTGGCCGCCGGGATGCCGGAGGCGAGCGCGGCCGGCCGCCGTGCGCAGGCCCAGGGGCTTCTCGAGCGGTGGCGGCGCTCGGCCTCAGAGCTCGTCCTCTCGCTGCCCGCGCGCGAGCAGGACCTCGAGCTCCTGCCGAGCCCCTGCCTCGAGGGCCTCGCGCTCGCCGAGCAGGCGCCGAGGGCGCTGTGGCTGCCATTCACGCTGCATCGCGAGGGCTGCACCGAAGGGCGGGAGGATGCGCGCGGCGCTGCCTTCACCACGCCGGCGCCCCTGCCCTCGGGCACCCGTGCCATCACACTGCAGAACGACTGCGCGTTTCGCGCCTACGCGGAGCTGCGACTCGGCGCGGTGGCACCCGAGCACGCCGAGCCCGGCGTACCGATGGATCAGCGGGGACTGCTGCTGCACGCGGCGCTGCAGCTCCTGTGGGAGCGGCTGCGCGACTCGGTGACGCTCGGCGCCCTCGAGGACGGCGCGCTCGATGCGCTGATCGCGGACTGTGTGGCGCGCGGCGCCCAGGCGCTGCAGCTCGAGGTGCGCGGCCGCCGGCGCCGTCCCCGGCGGGTGCCCGACGGGCAGTTCGATCTCTTCAGCGTGCTCTCGCCCGCGCTGGCGCGCGAGTGTGCGCGCGCGCAACGGCTCATCCGGCGGCTGTGCGACCTCGAGCGCACCCGCACGCCGTTTACCGTGGAGGCGACCGAGCCCACGACCGAGCTCGCGCTCGCGGGCGCGCGCGTGCGCATGCGGCTCGACCGCGTGGATTCGGTCGCCGGCGGCCGGGTGGTGCTCGATTACAAGAGCGGTCGGCGCGAGGCCCCCGACTGGTACGGCGCGCGGCCCACTTACCCGCAGCTGCTCGCCTATCTGGCGGCGCTGGGCGCGGACGTCGTCGGGCTCGCGACCGTCAACCTCACGGCGCGCGAGGTGCGCTTCACCGGAGTGGCGGCGACCGGCGAGGTGCTGCCGAAAGTGAAGGCGATCCCGCCGGTGACCGGCGCAGCCGCGGCCGACTGGCGCGCGCAGCAGGCGGCGTGGGTCGCGCTCATCGAGCGGTTGATCCGCGCCTTCCTCGCAGGCGAGGCGCGCGTCGACCCGGCGCCGGGTGCCTGCGACTACTGCCATCTCACCGATCTCTGCCGCATCGGCGCGCACCTGGCCCCGGAGCTGCACACGCTCACGGACGAAGCCGATGAATGACCCGCGCGAGCGGCTCGACGATGCGGCGCGCCGCGAGGCAGCAGAGCCCGGGGCCTCGATCCTGCTCGAAGCGCCGGCAGGCTCCGGCAAGACGGCAGTGCTGACGCAGCGGTTCCTCAAGCTCCTCACGACGGTCGATGATCCGGGAGAGATCCTCGCCATCACCTTCACGCGCAAGGCGGCCGCCGAGATGCGCTCGCGCGTCATCCGCGCACTGCGCGCCGAGCTGCCGGCCGCCGATCCCGGCGCCGCGGCGCTCGCGCCGCTGGCGGCTGCGGCACGGGCGCACGGCGCGGCGCGCGGCTGGGAGCTCGACGCCGAGCCCGAGAGGCTGCGCATCCAGACCATCGATTCCTTCAACTACTGGCTGGCGAGCCAGCTGCCGGTCGCCTCGCGCGCCGGCGGCGTGCTCAGCATTACGGAGAACGCCGCCGAGCTCTACCGGCGCGCCGCGCGCCGCACGCTGCTCGCGGCCGAGGGTGATCCGGCGCTCGCCCCGGACGCGCAGCTGCTGTTCGAGCGGCTCGACAACCACTGGCTGAATCTCGAGCGGCTCATCGCCCAGATGCTCGAGCAGCGCGGGCACTGGCTGCGTTTCGTCATCGCCGAGGATCCGGACGCGCTCTGCCGCCGCGTGAACCAGAGTCTCGCGGCCGAGACCCGCTCGCGCCTCGCGGCGCTGCGCTCGCTCCTGCCTGAGATGCTGCGCCGCCGGGCCGAGAGCCTGCCCGGCGCAGGGCCGCTCGGGCGGGAGCCGGGCGACCTCGTGCACTGGAAGCATTTCGCGCATCTGGTGCTGACCCGCAACGACTGGCGCAAGCAGCTGTCCGCACACCGGCTGCGGCCCGGCTTCACCGATCCGGCCGTGCGCACCCGGCTCAAGGACCTGATCGACGACCTGCGCGGCACGTCCGGAGTGCGCGCGGCGCTGCTCGAGCTGCGGCGCGCGCCCGCGGCGCAGCTCGAGGCGGCGGATGCCGCGGCGATCGCCGCCCTGGCGCGGCTGCTGGCGCGCGCCGCGGGGGAGCTGCATGCCGCGTTCGCGGAAGCCCAGCGTGTCGATTACACCTATGTCACCGGCGCGGCACGCCAGGCGCTCGCCGAGGGGGGCGAGCCGACCGAGCTTGCACTGCGCACCGGGCTTGCGCTCAGGCACATCCTGGTCGACGAGTTCCAGGACACCTCGCTCGCGCAGGTACAACTGCTCGAGGCGCTCACCATCGGCTGGGAGGAGGGCGACGGGCGAACGCTGTTCGTGGTGGGCGATCCGATGCAGTCGATCTACCGGTTCCGCGATGCGGAGGTGGGGCTGTTCCTGCGGGCGCGCGCCTCGGGGGTGGGGCGCGTCGCGCTCGAGCCGCTGCGGCTGCTGCGCAATTTTCGCGCCGAGCGGCCGCTGGTGGAGTTCACCAACGAGCTCTTCTCCCAGGTGCTGCCGGCCGTCGACGAGCTGCGCGCCGGCGGCGTGAGCTACCGCGAAAGCCTCGCGACACGCGCACCCGCCGCCGCGCTCGCCGGCATTGCGCCGGTGACGCTGCGACTCTATCCGGACGGCCCGGGAGCGGAAGCGCGCGCCGTCGCCGCGCGCGTCGCGGAGCTGCGGCGCCTCGATCCCGCAGGCACGGTGGGCGTGCTGGTCGTGGCACACGCGCACGCGGTTGCGGTCATCGCCGCGCTCGAGGCGCGCGCTCTGGCGCCCCTCGGCGTCGATCTGGTGCCGTTGCGCGAGCGGCTGGTGGTACGCGATCTGGTGCAGCTCACGCGCGCCCTGCACGATCTCGCCGATCGCGCCGCCTGGCTCGCGCTGCTGCGCGCGCCGTGGTGCGGCGCGCGCCTCACGACGCTCGCGGCGCTCTCGGGCGCGCGCGACCGCGAGCTCGTGATCGAGGCGCTGGCGAACCCCGAGCGGCTCGCACGCTGTGATCCGGGCGACCGGCTCAACCTCGAGCGGGTACGCGCAGTCCTCGGCGCGGCTCTCGCGGGACGCGGCGTGCAGCCGCTCGCGAGCTGGCTGGAGGCGACCTGGCTGCGCCTCGGGGCGGCGGACGCCTACGCGCGAGCCGAGCTCGCCGACGCGCGCGCCTTTTTCGCCGCGCTGGCCGATCGGACCACTGCCCATGCATGGCGCGGCCCAGAGGATCTCGAGGCCGTCCTGGAGCATCTCTACAGCGCGCCGGCGGGTGGCGAGAACCCGGTGCAGGTGATGACGATCCACCGGGCGAAGGGACTCGAGTTCGACCACGTGCTGGTCCCGGCGCTCGATCGCACCACGCGTGCGCCCGAGCGGCGCCTGCTGCGCTGGATCGATCTGCCGAGCGAGACCAGCGAGAGCAATCTGCTCATCGCGCCGGCCCCGATCGTCGGAGCGCGCGAGGAGGAAGGCGACCTGAACGCCTATCTCAAGGATCTGCTGCGCCAGCACGAGAGCCACGAGCGCTCCCGCCTCATGTACGTCGCGGTGACACGCGCACGGCGCACGCTATGGCTCTCGGGGGCCGTCGCGCCCGGTGCCGACGGGACCGTAAGGCCCGACCGCCGCAGCGCGCTCCACGTCCTCTGGGCGGCGCTCGCGCCGCGCTTCGAGACGATGGGGGGCGGGGAAGCCACGGGGGCCGCAGTCGCGCGCACCGGGCCGGTGCAGCGGCTGCTGCCGAGCTGGCGCGCCGCCGTGCCGCCGCCGCCGATCGCGGTGAGGCGGCTCCCCCCGCCTTACCTCGCCTCGGAGCCGACCGAGTTCAGCTGGGTCGGCGAGACGGCGCGCCACGTCGGTACGGTGGTGCACGCCTGGCTCGCGCGGCTGTCGCAGGAGGCGAGCCTGAGGCGGGCGGAGGCGATCACGGATGAGAGCGGGGCGGTGCTCGCAGAGCTCGCCCGCGCCGGGGTCCCCGAGCGCGAGCGCGCGCAGGCGCGCGCGAGCGTGCTCGCGGCGCTCGCGCGCACGCTCGGCGACGAGCGCGGCCGCTGGATCCTCGACAGCCGGCACGCCCAAGCTCACAGCGAGTGGCAGCTCTCGGGCCTGAGCGGCGGGATGCTGCGCAGTGTGGTCATCGACCGCTGCTTCATCGACGAGCACGGCACGCGCTGGGTGATCGACTACAAGACGAGCGCGCACGAGGGCGGCGGGCTCGATGAGTTTCTCGCCCAGGAGCTCGAGCGCTACCGGGCACAGCTCGCGACCTACCGCGATCTGGCACGGGGCCTGGGGCCGCAGCCGGTGCGCGCGGCGCTCTACTTTCCGCTGCTCGGCGAGCTGCGGGAGCTTGTCTGATTGGGCAAAAGTCGCCTGCGGCGCTTTTGCCGGACATCAGCTTCGTTGCCGGCGGCAAAAGGCGCGGCTTTTGCCGCCTGCGCACCAGAGAGCGTTTTCGGCGGCCGGGCACGTCCCTGTGCCTATGCCTGCGCGGCGCGCTCAGAACGTTCCGGCGATGTTGAACGGACGGCGGCCGGATGCATCCGGGCTGCCGAGAAACTCGAGGTTGCCGACCAGCTCCGGTGCTGCCTCGGCGCGCGCAGCCACCTGACCTTCGAGCACGTAGCCCGGCTGGTTGGTGAGTCGCAGCGTTCCCTGCACTGCGAGCGGGCCACCCAGATCGACCAGCGTGCCGACGGGCTCGGCACCGCCGCCGGGGAAGGTGAGGGCGTAGCTGCCGAGCGGCGTGACATGGCCGGTGCGCTGCGAGAGATCGTGCGCCTCGATGCGGCCCTTGAGCTCGGCAATGCGGCCGTGCTCGAGACGCACGAGCGACAGATCCGTGTGCACGCTGCCACGAAGCTGCGGCGGCAGGTGCGGGATCTGGCGCGGATCGAGCTTGAGGTCCGTGACCACGTTCTGCAGGCTGACGCTGCCGCCGATTGCGTAAGCGACGTCGGCGCTGCCCGTCACCGGACCGCGCGCCACGACGTGGGCCGCCAGCGTGCCGGTGAGGAGGCGCAACGGCGCCACATCCCAGGTGAGATCGCCGAAGGGGAGGCGCTCGACCGAGAGCCCGCTGCAGGACCCGCTCCAGAGTGTGCCGTCCGGGCTCGTGCAGGCGACGATCCCGGAGCGCGGCACCACCCAGCTGGCCGGCAGGCGCGAGAGCAGGATGACCGCGAAGGCGGCCGCGGCGGCGAGCGCGATCCAGAGCGGCCGCAAGAGCTCAGCCCGTATGCAGGACGAGGGCGGCGTTCACGAGGCCCGGGGCGCCGGCACTGTCGATGGTGGCCGAGTCCACGCGGATGCCGTTCTGCTGCGCGAGGCGCGCGAGCCAGGCGACGAGGGTATCGATGGG
>Ga0335077_10006464_pt1 | contig 14481 bp, 14 predicted proteins | sample Lox_Sample_31_FD_207151 | JGI IMG/M metagenome (GOLD analysis project Ga0335077, IMG submission 207151) | Soil microbial communities from Loxahatchee National Wildlife Refuge, Florida, United States - Lox_Sample_3.1 | ecosystem: Environmental > Terrestrial > Soil > Wetlands | place: USA...
CGAGCACTCCACTGCGTGGCCAGGAAGGGAGTATTCCGGTCACCTGATAGGTTCAGGTTCACTATGTCGCCCCTTTTTCGAGATTCGGCGAAGTTGTGAGGCGATTCTGGCATCCGGTGTTCTGTTTGTTCGCAGTTTCTGTCACGCCAGCGCAGTTGGACGAGGCACCATATCGTGAAGACGACTAGCCGAAAGGAGACACAATTGACTGGTGCAGTGGCCGCACAAAGGACGTGTCGTCTCGCCCGAGCTATTAACATAGCTCTCATCGCTGTTGTAGGGCTGGCTTTTCTATTCAGTCTCGCTTTTGGCCGCTCCGGGGACGAACAAATCTATTTCGCCCAGGCCGGGATACTAGTTGTGTGCTTGTTTGCTCTGGCTTCCTGGTGGTGGATAAGGCGAACAGTTTTGGATCCGTATATACTCTTTCTCGGTGCGACCACGGCGTTTAACGGGGGCGGTGCAATTCTCCAGGCCCTTGGGCTAGACGACTCGGCGGGGACCCTGTCGCACTTCTCACCAGAGACCCGACTCGCCACCGTATTTCTAGTCCTCCTCAGCCTGCTAAGTCTCCATTTCGGGGCCTTAACGGCGATCCGCTCCGGTCGGAGGCGCTGCGGCCCCACCAATGACTCCGAGTGTCAGGCGGAGAGACTGCTCCGAGCCACTGGGTGGGTACTCATCCTGGTCGGTGTCGTACCTTTTTCCATGATCAGCTACCAGGCAATTCAGATCGCTGACGCATCCGGATATATTGGTCTATACGCTGCGGAGCAGCAGACGTCGTTCAGCGCCGCACCCGCGGTTTTGGCCGCGGCATTTGTACCGGGTACGCTCTTTTTAACTGCAAGTGCAGGCAGGAGGCTTCGTCGAGCTTGGGTTCCCTCACTCCTCACCTTGATCTACATCTGTGTGCAACTGGTTCTAGGATATCGATCGTCTGCCACCCTCTCGCTGGCAGCGTACATGTTCGCATTTCACCGCTCCGTGCGCGCTATCCCGAAGTTCGCATCCATTGCAATAGGGTGTCTTTTGGTAGCCGTTGTTTTCCCAACCATCGCAGTTACGCGAGGGAGCACAGGATCGGACCGCCAATCTATGGGCGCGTTGTATCGTGCATTCTCCTCGGTCGACAATCCTGCTGTCGCAGCAGTGGGTGAAATGGGCGGAACAGCTCAGACGATCGCGTATACGATGGACCTGGTCCCCACAACTCGACCGTTTGATATGGGCACCAGCTATCTGTATGGCGCGCTTACGGCATTGCCGAACCTCTTTTGGGATGTCCATCCAAGTCTGGTGCACAATCCAAGCAGATGGCTAATCACAACGGTTAACCCTTACATTGCCCAACGATTCGGGTCACTGGGTTATTCCGCGTTTGCGGAGGCTTACCTGAATTTTGGATGGTTTGGTGCGGTGATCGTTCCGGCCCTCCTCGGATATTGCCTTGGGAGGTTGACTTTGTGGGCGGAAGGCGGGTCCTCCGCGCGCGTTGCGTGCGCGTCGGCGATCCTGTTCTTCTCGTTGAAATACGCTCGGAGTGACATTACGGAGGTCGTCCGCGGGGTGGTGTGGTACTCGGCGGTACCGTACTTCATGGTGATCGCCGCTCAAAGGCGCGGCAGTCACAGGGCGCGAGCAGGGCCCGAGCGGAATCGTTTCCCGGGCGTATGGGCACGCCTCGGGCGTGAAGCGGCCCCGTAAGCAATGCAGAGAAGCCGTCAGATGCCATTACCGATTCCCTTCTGAGGCGCCTGAGTCAATCTCGAATGGTTGGATGGGATTCGTGTCCTGCAAGGCCCTTGTGGACACGGCCAGTGGCTGATTGGAGTGGTCTGATCCGCCCCCCCAGGTCCTGGCACTGACTTGGCAAGCCTCGCTTCGGCTGTTCGAGGTCTTGTGGTTGGGAGGTTAGGTACGCACGCTGAACATTCGGCCGGGACACCGAGAGGCCCGTTCCTGCGATGGGTTAGGCGCAGTGGCGTGCCCGGTACGGGGACGCTTTGAAGCTCTGTACATAGCTGGGGCCGGGCTGTCCACTTGCCACGTGCATCCGGGCGGCGGGGACTGAAGAACATTCGGCCATTCACCGCAGATTAAAGTTCGAATATCTACCCACAATGCGAGTAGCCGTAGTCTTAGAGACACGTTACTATCGAACGCCCGATGGCTGCGTTTGGACGGAAAAAGCCGCCGGGCATATTGATTGGAGCGCATATCTACGCGTATTCGACGCTGTGACAATCGTCGCACGGACGCGAGTCGCCGCGACCCATGACTCAAATTGGCAGAGGGTCGATGGGCCGGATATCCGCTTGCACCCGGTGCCGGACTATCATGGGCCGTGGCAGTATCTGTGGAACCTCCCCAGAGTTGCCGACGCGCTGGGCAATTCGTTTGGGAAGACCGACGCGGTGATTCTCAGAGTGGGTTCGGTCCTGGCGTCTCACGTTGAGCGAAAACTGAGAAGCGAGGGCCATCCGTACGCCGTCGAGGTGGTAGCCGACCCGCACGATGTGTTTTCGCGCGGAGCAGTAAAGACCATCCTAAGGCCCTTTCTGCATTGGTGGTTTCCCCGTGAATTGCGCCGTCAATGTAACTCCGCATGCGCTGCGGCGTATGTAACTGCGCACGCTCTCCAGCGGCGCTACCCGAGCAATGGGTACACGGTTGGGGTTTCCGACGTGGAACTGCCGGATGAAGCGTACGCCGCCGAGCCCAAGAGAGCAGTCGTGCTCGGTGGGCGCGAGATGCGTCTGATATCAGTTGGGGGCATTTCTCAGCTATACAAGGCGCCCGATGTTGTGTTGCGGGCGATCCAACAGTGTGACCGGATGGGGCTTAACCTCACCCTGGAATGGGTCGGGGACGGCCAATACCGGCCAAAACTCGAGAAGCTTGCCGAAAAACTAGGCATAGGCTCCCGGGTCGTTTTTGCCGGACGAGTCCCCAGGGAACAGGTCCGCGATCACTTCGACCGCGCCGACGTGTTTGTGCTCGCGTCACGACAAGAGGGCCTGCCCCGGGCCCTGTTGGAGGCGATGGCGCGGGGGTTGCCGTGCATCGGAACCAGTGTCGGCGGCATCCCCGAACTGCTCGAGCCGGAGTACCTGGTGAGGGCAGGAGATGTGAACCAACTCGCGGCCAAGTTTGCGGAAGTGATCCGAAGCCCCGAACGGACATTACGGGCATCGGCAAGAAATCTGGATGTTGCCCGCCGATACCATAAGCAGCTACTCCTCAAACAACGGGTAGACTTTTTCCGGTACGTTCGAATGGCAACCGAGTCATGGCTTTGCCGGACCGCAGGTCATCTTTCTAAGCTCCCTGCCGTGTGTGAAAGAAGCGGAGCAAGTGAACTCCTATAGCACTGTAGACATTCACGACCTGATCGTATTGGAGACAGATGAGTCCTTCCCCTGGCTCGCTGATTGGGAAGGCGCACTTGGTGACCTGTCGACGTTTTGCGGTTCACTGACTCACAGCGGCTCCCCGGTCCGGTTGCGCGTCAAATACGTGCGGCGCCTGAAGAAAGACGGTACGCGGCAGATCGGATCCGGAATCGCCGTGGACGGAGAATCCGTCTTCGACCTGAGGTATCGGGCGCGTCTTTCAACGCCGTCGCCCGCGTCCATTACGATCGAGACGGACAACCCATGTCTCGAATGGCTCAAGTGGATTCTTCAACTCGCGCTTCTGCGCACGGACGCCACGCTGGTGCATGCAGCAGCGCTGGAATGGGACTGCGGAGCATTGATTATTCCATCCTGGGGCGGCGTCGGAAAGACCGCGCTCAGCGCCGGCCTTCTCAAAGAAGCCGGCTGGACGTTCCTGGCGGATGACCTGGTGATCATCAGCCGCGAAGGCGAATGCTATGGATTTCCAAAGCCCCTGATACTGTATCCATACCACAGGAGTCTGTTTCCGGAGGAGTTTGCAAGAAGGAAAAGGGTGATGACTCCTGTCCGGTGGCTCTCGCCGATGGCACGCCTCGCCTTAATCGCCAAGCCCCTGGTCCGCCGGTCGCCGAGCCTGTTACAGTTTCTTCGGAAGCACAACCCACAGTCATTCGCGGCGAGACCTTCACAGGTATTTGGGGAGTCAAAGCTCTCGCTTCATTCCCCCATCAGAAGCGTCGTCTGGCTTGACCGCGTGGGCAACGCGCCAGAACCCGCTCTCGCCACCCTCTCCAGTGCAGATATGGCCTCTCGTGTGATGGGTGCGACGTTAAGCGACTTCGACGAGCACTGTACCCAGTGTATCAGCGCCGGGATGGGCCTCGGCATTCTTCACGCCGACGACATCTATGCACGGTGGCAACGGATCCTGGAGAACGCCTTCCGGAACGCGGCGGTTCACAAGCTCAACTTGCCCCAGGATCTTGCCATCACCAGCCTGACGTTGTTAACCAAGGACATTTTGAGAAAGTCTCTGGAGACAGCCACACCAGTGAGGCGCGACGAGTCGTGGCCCACCGCGTAGGCCGGTCAGCGCACAGAGGGATACCGTAGTGAAGCCGGGAGTGCTGCACGTCACAACAACCTATTCGACGGTACGTGCGTTCCTGACGCCATTCGCCGAACACTTTCGGAGCCGGGGCTGGGAGGTGGACGCTGCCGCGGCCGGAATCAACAGGAGTCCGGAGTGTCGCGCGGCATTCAGTTCGGTCCATGATCTGGCGTGGTCGCGAGAGCTTTCCTCAATTTGCGGGATGTTCGCGGCTGCGCGCCAGGTTTGTGCATTGGTGCAGGAGCGCCGTTATGACCTGGTTCATGTTCACACACCGATTGCAGCGTTTACAACCCGACTGGCATTGCGCGAGGCACGGCGGCGCTTCGGATGTCAGGTGGTATACACTGCCCACGGACTGCCCTTCCACAAGCGGGGGCGCCCCGGCTCCAATGCATTATTCCGGACTGCCGAGATGATGGCAGGGGAGTGGACGGATTTCCTGGCGGTAATGAATGCCGAGGACGACGAGGCCGCGACTGCCTTGCGGCTCGTTCCGAGGTCGCGGCTGTGGAACATCCCTGGAATCGGAATCGATCTCTCCTATTTCGACCCCGCCCGAGTGAGCGAGACGGAAGTAGCGCGGGTCCGCGCTGAGATCGGCCTCCGGCAAGGTGACGTGTTGTTATTGATGCCTGCGGAGTTAAGCAAGCGGAAGAGGCCTCAGGATGCCTTGGACGCGTTCACACGAGTCGCGAGGCCCGGAGTTTTTCTGGCGTTAGCGGGGGAGGGGCCCTTGCTCAACAGTCTGAGGTCTTTGGTCGCGCGGACCAGCCTCGAAAAGAGCGTTTTGTTCCTCGGATTCCGGCGGGACATACGCACTCTGCTTCGCGCCGCCGCCGGGGCGATAGTCGTGTCCAGTCACGAGGGCCTTTGCCGGGCGGTGATGGAGGCAATGGCCATGGAACGCGCCGTGGTGGGCACGCGTGCCCGGGGGATTTCCGATCTCCTCACCGAGGATTCTGGTTTCCTGGTCAATGTCGGCGACATTGACGGCATTGCAGCCGCGATGAGACAGTTGCTGGACAACCCGCACAGAGCCGCCAGGTTGGGGGAAGCGGGGCGCCGGCGCCTCGAGCCGTACAGTATTCGCCAAATCCTGGCGAACTACGAAACTCTCTACGACGCCGCGCTGGCGCGCCGCTATCGCCCTGGCGAGGGCCTGTGGTAGCCCGGAGGAGCGGAGCGGCATAGCATGACAAGTTCCTACACGAAACGAGGAAAGCGGTGTTTCGACCTGCTGGTGAGCCTTTTGCTGTTGGCGCCGTTGTTGCCTTTGCTGCTCCTCGTATCGGCACTCGTCCTGATGAGCCTCGGGAGGCCGATTCTTTTCCGCCAACGCCGCGCGGGCCTGCTCGGCCGACCGTTTATTCTGCTGAAATTTCGGACCATGAGAGACACACGCGACGCAACCGGAAGGCTGCTCGCGGACGAGATTCGGCTGACGGCGTTCGGACGTCTATTGCGAAGTACCAGCCTGGATGAGTTGCCGGGGATCTGGAACGTAATTCGCGGCGACATGTCACTGATCGGGCCCAGACCGTTATTGGTGGAATACATTGGCCTCTACGATCGTGCCCAGGCACGCCGTCTCGAGGTTCGGCCGGGCATGGCCGGCTACGCAGCCCTATTCGGCCGCAACGCACAATCCTGGGAAAGCATTTTTGCTCGTGACGTTTGGTACGTAGACCACGTCTGCTTCCGGCTCGATCTCGAGATCATTCTCGGCGTTGTTCGCGTGGTCCTGAGCCGGAAGGGGATTGATCGTGGCAGTCATGACAACGGCTCGGAGTTCGCGGCAAGGCTCCGCGCAAGGAAAGGTGCCGACATGGCGGCAGCAAATCGATGATGGCATTTGAGTGCCAGGTGGTTAATCAGGCATCTGACTACCGGGTTAGGACCAGCCAGGTTGCAGAACTGTTCTTCGCCGTTTTTCGACGGCCCTTTCCGGCTGAGGTGTGGGAGCAATGGTACCTGGACAACCCGTACGGGGATCCATGCGTCGCTCTCACCTATCACGCCGATCAGCTCGTGGGGCATCATGCGCTGGTTCCACAGACGTTAGTCGGATCAAGCGGGGATCAGATCCGATACCGGTTATCGATCAGTCTGATGGTGCATCCGCGCTTCCGGAACTTGACGGTCTTCCAGGAGATGGTAGATTCGCTCCATCGCCGAGCTCTTGAAGACCGGGTTCCCTTTATTCTCGGATTCCCGAATGCACGGGCAGCCCCTTTGTGGGAGGCGCTGTACCGGTATCGTCCGATGATTCAGACGGAGCTGTGTAACTGGATGCCTCGAAACTCACTGGCAGCGAAGAGTAAGCGTGTGGAGGGGCCCAGGGACTGCCCCGGACTGGCTCTGTACTCTTGCCCGCGGGACAAAGCGTATTGGAACTGGCGCAACCAGAACAATCATGCGAGAGCCTGTACGGTCGACGGTGATCTCGAAGTGGTCTATAAGGTAATCGAGCCTGCCACTCTGATGGTGTTGGATGTGGGTGCGGAGGCGGGAAGGAAGGATGCGAGTTCCCTAGCCGGTTTCGCCGATAGTCTGGGCCTTTCGAACGTCCGACTGACGAGGCATCACGCCGGATTGTTTGGTATACCCGATGCTGAACTTACACCGCACGACAATTACGTGGTCCGTTGCTTCGGTTTTCCGCTGGCCGGAGAGCTTCCCCGCCTCCGTCTTAGCCTGCTGCTGTCAGATGTGTTCTGAGGCGAAGCCATGAGCTCCGTTTTGGTTATCGCGCCCCATCCGGATGACGAGGTCCTGGGGTGTGCCGGGGCGATCTGCCGGCACGTCGCCAAAGGCGATGATGTGTACGTCGCGGTGGTCAGCAAAGGCGCGGCCGACGTCTACCCACCAGAGGCGGTTGAGCAGACGCGGCAGGAAGCAGCCAATGCCCATCGTCTGCTGGGGACAAAACGCACGTTTTTTCTGGATTTCCCGGCACCCAGGCTGGATGTGGTTCCGGGCTCCGTGTTGGCAGACGCCGTCAAAAGGCTGCTCGCCCAGGTGACACCCGCCACGGTCTACCTGCCCCACCACGGAGATCTCCACTGCGATCATAAGGCGGTCTACTGGGCCACCCTGGTGGCGGCGCGGCCGAACGGAACGACCCATCCCTCGCGCCTGCTTTGCTACGAGACGCCCTCGGAAACGGAATGGGGAGCGCCGATTCCTGGTGACGCATTTACGCCGACGGTGTTTGTGGATATTTCGCCGTTTCTCGAGGCCAAGCTGGAAGCTATGCGGTGCTACGGGAGTCAACTGGCGCCGGATCCTGGGGCACGGTCCCTGGCCTCGATTGCGGCTTTGGCTCGCGTCCGCGGCGGCGCCATCGGGGTCCGCGCGGCCGAGGCGTTCTGCCTGGTCAGGGAAGTTCTCGTCTAGGAATTGCAACGGTAATTGAGGAGGCTACTTTGAAAAAGAACGAGTTCCTGTCAGCGTTGGATGAACTGCTGGAATTGGAAGACGGTACCCTGAAGGGGTCCGAGAGCCTCGATAGCCTGGAGTCTTGGGACTCGCTCGCGATCATCAGCTTCATAGCACTCGCGGATGAGCGCTGTGGAGTGAGTCTGAAGCCCCGGCAGATCTCGGACTGCTCCACTATAGAGGACTTGGCAGGGCTGCTCGGCGATCGGATCACGGTCGAGGTTCTGGCGTAGCTCGCGCGGCGGTGAGCCGAAGGGCAACCACGGAGAACTCCGTGAGTACGAAGGCGCAGCTATGCTGAATCCCATGGATTTGACCGGCCAGACGATTCTGGTCACCGGCGCTTCGTCGGGAATCGGACGTGAGACGTCCCGGCTGCTCAGTCAGTTGGGCGCCAGGCTGGTTTTGGTTGCTCGCAATGAGGAGCGCTTGGCGGAGACGCTGCGACTTCTGGAGGGTGACGGTCACACAGTCCAGCCGTTCGACCTGGCTTTGACCGCAGAAATCCCGCGCTGGTTGAAGAAGATCACCGCGTCGGCAGGGCCGTTGCACGGACTGGTCCACAGCGCGGGCATACACAAGCTGCGGCCACTTCGCGTGTTGAATCCGCAGACCGTCGATGAGGTGATGCGCATCAATTTGGGTGCGGCGCTTGGGTTGGCCGGAGGCTTCTGCCAAAAGGGCGTGGGAGCGCCCGGCGGCAGCATCGTTTTCCTCTCCTCGGTCACCGGCCTGGTGGGCCAATCGGGGATAGCCGCCTACGCCGCGAGCAAGGGCGCGGTGGCTGCAGCAACCAGGTCACTGGCTGTCGAACTGGCGCGGGAACGGATTCGGGTGAACTGTGTGGCGCCTGGAGTAGTAGCAACCGAGCTTTGGGATGGCGTGTTGAAGATGCTGACGCCGGAACAGGCCACCGCCCTGGAGGCGACCCATCTGCTCGGACTTGGCAGAGCTCGCGACGTCTCGTATGCCATCGCGTTCCTGCTCGCCGAAACGGCTCGCTGGATTACCGGTACGGTGCTTGTGGTGGACGGCGGCTACACCGCGCACTAAAGGAGGCTCCTGAAACGTCTTCTCATCATCGGCGCCGGTGGATTTGGAAGGGAGGTCCTCTGCTGGGCCCGGGACGTGGAGCCAACCCAGTCGGAATGGCAAATCGGCGGATTCCTGGATGCCAACCCCGCGGCCTTCGAAGGACTGGGCGTACCTCTGGCGATCCTGGGCGACCCTGCCGTGTTCGCACCTAATGAGAATGATCTGTGCCTATGTGCGATTGGCGATCCGGCCACGAAAGAGCGCGTCGTCAACGGCCTGGCCGGACGCGGCGCGCATTTCGCGACGCTGATTCACCCTTCGGTCATTGTGGGGGCAGACTGCAGCATTGGCGAAGGCTGCATCCTGTGTCCCCGGGCCGTGGTCACGACTCATGTGACCCTGGGCAGATTCGTAACCCTCAATCTCGCGGCAACGGTAGGGCATGATGCCAGGGTCGGAGCCTGGTCGACTTTGAGCGATCACGTAGACATAACCGGCAGGGTCACGCTGGGCGAGGCGGTCTTCGCAGGCAGCCATGCCTGCGTGTTGCCGGGATTGCGGGTCGGCGACCGCGCCGTGGTCGGAGCGGGCACGGTTGTCACCCGAAATGTGCTTGCCGGCGCCACCGTCTTCGGCGTGCCGGCCCAGTTGCTCTGTAAATAATCCGAACCTCGCTTCAAGAGACATGTGTATGAAGGCAAGTGTTGCAGCAATCGAATATCACCTCCCCGAGCAGCGTCTCACCAATGAGCAATTGGCGAGAGAGTTCCCCGAGTGGACCGTGGAGAAGATCGCGGAGAAGACCGGCATCGCGGAGCGCCGGATCGCCCGAGAAGACGAGTGCTCGTCCGACCTGGGAGTCGCAGCCGCGCGCAAGCTCTTCGAAAGCGGCGTCTGCCAGCCGGGGGACATTGACTACATCCTGTTCTGCACCCAAAGCCCGGATCACTTTCTGCCTACCAGCGCCTGTACGATGCAACATCGACTGGGAGTGCCGACCTCTGCCGGGGCGCTAGACTTCAACCTGGGGTGTTCCGGGTACGTCTACGGCCTCGGGCTGTCTAAGGCCCTTGTGGAAAGCGGCCAGGCGACCAATCTGCTGCTGGTGACCGCCGAGACCTACAGCAAGTTTATTCACCCTGGAGACAAAACCGTCCGGACGCTGTTTGGAGACGCCGGGACGGCGACCTTGGTGCGTGGCCTGGGCAGAGACGAGGAGTGCATAGGGCCCTTCGTGTACGGGACTGATGGTAGTGGCGCGAACAACCTGATCGTTCCCACGGGTGGAATGCGGCGACGGCTGGCGCCCGAGGGTGAAGAAGCCATGCTCGACGCGGATGGCAACTTGAGGAGCGAATCGAACCTTTACATGAATGGCCCCGAGATTTTCTCCTTCACGATTCGAGCCGTCCCCAAGGTGGTGCAGGAGCTGCTGGCACGCACGGGGAAGTCACTGGGCGACATCGACTTGTACATCTTCCACCAGGCCAACCAATACATGTTGGAGCATCTCAGAAAGAAGCTGAAGATCCCCGCCGAGAAATTCTTTGTGGGCCTGCGCGACTGCGGAAACACAGTTTCGTGTACCATACCCATCGGGCTAAAACAGGCGGCGGCAGCGGGCCGCATACGCCCAGGGAATCTGGTCATGCTGGTTGGCTTTGGGGTTGGTTACTCCTGGGGCGCGACACTGGTTCGGTGGGAATAATGAGAGCCAAGCGCATCCTCCTCTCGACCCCCCACATGGCCGGAACCGAGCAGAAGTTCGTTCGTGAGGCTTTCACTTCCAACTGGCTGTCTACGGTCGGCCCAAACATCACGGCTTTCGAGAAGGAGTTTGAGAACGTAGTGGGGGTTCCCGCGGTGGCCCTTTCCAGCGGTACCGCGGCCATCCATCTAGGCCTGCGCCTGCTTGGCGTGGGACCAGGCGACGAGGTATTCTGCCCGTCGCTGACCTTTGCCGCAAGCTGCAACCCGGCTCGATACCTGGGCGCCGAGCCCGTATTCTTGGACAGCAGCTCTCAAACCTGGAACCTCGACCCCGAGGTCCTCAAACATGCCCTCGATCGCCGCGCCGCAACCGGGAAACTGCCCAAGGCACTGATCGCGGTTCATCTCTTCGGTCAATGCGCGGATATGGATCCCATCCTCGAGGTGTGCCGCCGTTACGACGTGCCGGTTCTCGAGGATGCTGCCGAAGCGCTTGGCTCGGTTTACAAAGGGCGGCCGGCGGGCAGCCTCGGGGAAGTTGGCGCATTTTCTTTCAACGGCAATAAAATCATCACCACTACGGGCGGAGGCATGCTGGTCTCGCCCAAATCCGCCTGGGTCGAAAGGGCTCGTTTCTGGGCGCAGCAGGCGCGCGATCCGGGAATTGCGTACGAGCATTCCGAGCTGGGTTACAACTACCGCATGAGTAACGTGCTGGCTGCCATAGGGCGGGGCCAGCTCGAGGTTCTCGACCTGCGAGTTCAGCAGCGCCGTTCGATCGCGTTCCGGTACCGGGATGCCCTCGCCGGCATCCCCGGCATCGCGCTGATGCCACAGGCGCCCTACGGCCTCCACACCAACTGGTTGAGCTGCTTTCTGATCGACCAACCGCGCTTCGGCTGGTCGCGCGACGAGTTGATTTGCCGGCTGGACGCCGCGGGCATCGAATCGCGCCCGGTCTGGAAGCCCATGCACCTGCAGCCGCTGTACGCCGGCTGCCAGTGCTATGGCGGTGAAGTCGCGGAAGGGTTGTTCCGCCGCGGCATCTGCCTGCCCAGTTCCAGCAGCCTGACGATCGAAGAGCAGCTCCACGTGGTGAACACGGTGCGCGCCGCGGCCGGTTTCGGGCCGATTGCCGGAATGCCTGCCGAGTTTCGGACAGGGTTCGAGGAACCGGTGCTCATGGAGACCTGACGGCCAATGGCACTGCCGGCATTTGCCAGGCTCCTGGCGACGAGTGCGGCTTTGGCGGGGCTCGCGACCGCCGGCGTGTGGTCCGTCCGGATCGGATGGGCAGATTTTCTGTATCGGCAGGCTACGGTTCCCGCCACGGAGGCGGCCTGCTCACTGCTGCCGGACAACGCTCGATACCTTGCTCAACTGGCCAATCTGATCTCGGACGATCAGCCCCGGAGGGCGCAGGAAGCGCTTCGCAGCGCGATTGCGTTAAATCCGTGGGACTCCCGGGCGTGGATCGATCTTGGTCTGCGGGCCGAGCGGGCGGGTGACGAAGCCGCGGCCAAGAGCTACCTGTTGCGGGCCGCGGCAGTGGATCGGGAGTATCAGCCGAGATGGACGCTCGCGAACCATTGTTACCGGCACGGCGACGAGGCGGGGTTTTGGCGCTGGGCTCAGGAGGCGGCAGCGATGGCGACCCGCGATGTCCAGCCCCTCTTTCGCCTCTGCGGGCGGGTACGGGAAGACGGGCAATTGATCGAACGGCTGAGCATCCGGAATCCGGATGTTCGGTCGGACTACCTCGCTTACCTGCTGGCTCAAAACCGGCCGGAGCTGATTGGTGACGCGGTCCGGCGCCTGCTTGAGGAGCATCGCCAGGTTGACGCGCCGCTTCTGCTGACGGCGTGCGACCGTCTACTCGAGGCGGCGCACGTGGACCAGGCTGCGGAGCTTTGGGATCAGTTGGCCAGGGAGGCAAGCGTCCCAAGCCGGCGCGCCGGCGAGCTCCTGACCAATGCCGACTTCGAGGTTCCGCCCATTTCCCGAGGGTTCGACTGGCGCCTCCCCGCCCCCGGCGGGATCACGGTCTCTCGCGAGGAAGCGGGCGGTCTCGAATTCGCTTTTTCGGGAAACGAGCCAGAGGACGGCGAGGTCCTCGGGCAATTCATTCCAGTACGGGAGAAATCGTCCTACTGGCTGCGATTCTCCTGGGACGCCTCCGGTGACCTGTCCGGCGAGGGGCTGGAATGGCGCATCACCGATGCTGTTGGCACCCATTTGAGGGGTGGTTCTGCCTTGAAGGCCGCCGACGGTCAATTGCGGTTCGACACTCCCGCCGGATGCAGACTGGTGCGCCTGTCGTTGTGGTACCACCGTGCCCTCGGGACAACCCGCCTGAAAGGCGCCGTGGTGCTGCGAAAGGTATCTGTCCAAGCCGCGTCTCAGACGCCATCAACAAAAGGCTGACGCGTCAGAAAATACAGAATCACGACAAAAATCAGCAGAGCCAAAGTATAGAGGGCCACTTCCCTCTTTTTCCGCCTCCGGCCGGCGGCTGCCCGGATAGCCACAACCTCCTTCTCGGCGTCGGTCCGTGCCTGTGAGCCACGCTCCGCCGCCGAACGCAACCGGCGCATGGAGCGATGGCGACAGTCGCGGCAGGTGTAGGGAAAGAATCCTGCGAGACTCGCCAGGTGCTCCATCAAGCCGGCTCTGTGCGACCGATGGGCATGCTCAGATTTGCATTTGGGACACTGCATAAATCATCGCAATTTCAAAACTAAATTCTAATTCAATTCACGGCTTATTTCCACGACATTTACACCTATTTTCTTATCCTGCCGCGACCAGTCGGCCGCCAGCGGTCCGGGTTATACGCCGGTTCCACGCGAGCACCAGAGCCATGCCGATGGGGATCAACGCCGCGCAGAGTCCGACCCATATGCCCGGCGCTCCCCAACCGAATGAGAAGCAGAGCACGTACGCCACCGGCAGACCGATGATCCAATACCCGGTAAAATGAGCCAGCATTGAAGTTCGGGTATCGCCCAAACCACGCAGCGCTCCCGTAGCCACAACCTGCAGTCCGTCGAACAGTTCGAGGAACGCCGCGATCCGTAACAGCACCGCGCCAATCCCGACCACCGCGGGATCGTCAATGAAGACCCGAACAATCCGGCGCGAAGCCGTCCAAAACGCCAACCCGGCGGCGCCCATGAACATCACGCTCAGAAGCAGAGCAGCCCAGCCGGATGCCGCCGCGCCTCGAGGGTCCTCTCGTCCGACCGCGTGACCCACGCGTACCGCGGCGGCCGAACTGATTCCCACCGGCACGTTATAAGTGGTGGATATGACCAGCGTCGCAATTCCGTGCGCCGCCAGCGATGCCTCGTCGAGCCGGGCCACAAGCACGGCGATCACTCCGAAGACCGCACCCTCTAGGGCAAACTGGGCGCCCGCCGGCAGTCCTAACTCGATCACCTGCCGGATGCGCCGGAATTCGGGGCGCCAGGAAACAGAGAACATTAGGCGTCCCGCGCGGATCTCGTGCCACACGATCGCGCCAAACAGAACCGCCGCCATGTAAGTGCGCGCAATGGTGGTGGACCAACCGGAGCCCTCCAGCCCCATCGCCTTCACGCCCCAGTGGCCGTACATCAGGACCCAGTTGCCCGCGAAGTTCAGGAGGTTGGCGCTGATCATCGCGAAGGTCACGGGCCTGACGATACCGACCGCCTGCGCATAGCGGCGAAAGGCGCTGAACAGGAGCAGCGGCGCGATGCTCCAGGTGAACGCCTTCAGAAAAGGAACCATCTGCGCCATCAC
>Ga0335077_10006465_pt1 | contig 14480 bp, 20 predicted proteins | sample Lox_Sample_31_FD_207151 | JGI IMG/M metagenome (GOLD analysis project Ga0335077, IMG submission 207151) | Soil microbial communities from Loxahatchee National Wildlife Refuge, Florida, United States - Lox_Sample_3.1 | ecosystem: Environmental > Terrestrial > Soil > Wetlands | place: USA...
ATGAGCGTGTCGCCGTTGTTGTTGTCCATGACCACCAGGCCAGCCGCGGGCGAGGCAGCCGCCAGGCTGGTGTCCATGGTGTCGCCGGGGCTGACATACGCCGGGACAGCCATCCCCAGCCCGCCGGGGAGCGCCTTCACCGACACCGGCGGCGGTGCGGCGGCGGTGGCGGTCACCACTGCCGGGGTGACGGTGACATTCGCGTTGCCGCACACCGAGGACGGCAGCAGGACAGCCGCGGCAGCCGTCACCACAGCCGGGTACACCGCCGGGCTGTAATTGACGGACAGGCTCACCCCATCCACCGACTCCACATAGCCGGACCCGGCCAGGGCGGAGCCGAAAACCCGCACCCGCAGCGTGGCAAGCTGCGCATACGTGACCCCGGTAAAAGCCGCCGTGCTGACATTAGAGGTGCTGGTGCTCGCCGTCCCGGTCTGGGTGGTGCCAATAATCGCCGGGGTGCCGCTGTAATCCCACAGCTCAAACGTGCAGGCAGGCTGCGCCGCACTGGACTGGTGCTCGGTGATGGCGACGGTGACCGAGTTGATGGTGTCGCTGCTGCCGGGCCCGCTGATGCCGAACCCGTACACCTCCAGGCTCGGGCTGACCTCCGGGGGCTGGAAGGAGATCGTCCCGCCATTGCACAGCAGGAACGACGCGCAGCTGGAGGCGCTCGCCTCGGTGGTGCCATCGTAATAGAACGTGCAGGCCCGGGCGGTGGCGTTGCCCTGTGCGATGGATGCCCGCCAGATCTCGCACACCAGGATGTCCCCGGTGCTGACCGCAACCCCGGTCACCGACCCGGTGGTGAACGAGGCGGCGTTCTCCGACGTGCCGCCCTCGGCGCCAGCCGCGGCCGTGTCATACAGCGCCGAGCCGACCATCGCCCCGGTGGACGGCCGCCACACGTACAGGCAGAAGGTGACCTGGAAGTTGGCGTTGGCGTTGGCCTCCTGCTGGGCGTAGCTGAGCGTCCACGTCCCGGTCGGCAGCGTCTGCGCGGCCAGCGGCGCAGACTCCCACATCCCCATGAGCATGGCCTGCGCCGTGGTGGTCGCCGCCGTTGTCCCGGCCAGCGACGCCTGCGACGTGCCGATGGTGGTGGTCATCGAGCGCTGCGTCAGGCTGGTCGCCGGCGGGGTGGCGCCCGCGTAACTGGTCAGCGACGAATGATCGCCGGACGGCAGCGTGCCAGTGTTCGCGGTGGTGGCGTTGTGCAGATAAAACTTGGTGGTCACGGCGCCGTCCAGGTGGCCCAGGGCCCGCCAGATCCACCAGTGCCCTCCGCGCTGGCCGGGTTGCTCCAGGAGCCGGTGCCGGACACAGCCGTCGTGTCATAAGCGGTGGCCCACACCGGGCTGGTGGTGATGCCGGCGGGCGCGGCCGGGACAATCTCCGCGGCGGCCAGCCCCGACCCCGCCTTGGTGGCGGAGAACCCGAGCACCTGAGCGACAGTGGCCACCGTCAGGGCCGACCCCTCAAACAGCCCCGCCTCACTTCCCGCGTTTCCCGCCGTCTGGCCGTAAAAGGCGGTGGCGGCGTTAGCCGTCGCCGCGCCGGTGGTGTATGACCCGTACCCGCCGACAATCTGCGAGCCGGTCTGGGCGGGCGTCACCGGCACCGTGTCCACCGTGCCGCTGTTCGACCCGGTGGCCCCGTTCTGGCTGGCCGCCGGGGCGGCGCCGGTGAACTGCCGGACAATGATGACCCCGCCGTACACGGTGGACGGGGCGGCGGTGATGGTGACCACACCGGCCCCCGGCGAGCTTCCCGCGTCTTTGCACCAGACCCCGGCGATGCCGCCCCCGCCGCTGGCGAACACCTCCAGGATGGTCCAGGACCCGCTGGCGGTGCCGCTGAAAGTGTCTGCGATCGTCAGCCCGGTCGCCGTTACCCCGTTGCCGTTGCCGAACGCGCCGATCGCCACCAGCAGCGTGCCGGCGGTGGGCGTGAACGACCCTGCCGCCTGCGTCGCGGAATTACTGCTGCTGTTGCCCGCGTACGCCGCGCCAGCCGCCTCAGCCAGGGACATCCGGTCCTCCCCTCCCGGGAGGGATAACCAGGCTAGGTGGCGCAGGTGATGGTGGCGATAGTGCCGCCCGACCAGGTGATCGCGAACACCCCGGCCGTCGTGATGTAGCCGGTGCCGCCGAAGTAGATCCCGATGATCTTGTACTTGGGGGACAGCGAGTTGGCGTAGAAATACCCGCCATAGGTGCCCGGGCTGGCCAGCGTCGTGGACGCCACGCTGACATTGCCCGCGGTCCAGGACAGCACCTTGGAGCCGGAGGCGTTCAGCGCCGGGGAAATGGACGTGCTCCCGGAGGCCAGCGCCGAGCACGCCACCCCGCCCGCCGGCCAGGCCGAGGAGTCGTGCACCTCGTTGGTGGTCGCGTAGATCGCGCTGGCGGCGGCCTGCGTGAAGTCCGGGGTATCGCTGTTATTGGTCAGGAACATGTAGTTGGACGTGGCCGTCCAGTCCGGCGAGCTCGTCGCCGTGGGAACCGCCAGGGACTTGTACAGAACGCCCGCGTACAGGCCGCTCTCGGTCCATCCAGACATGTCAGCCCCCGATCCCCACCGAGGCGGAATGCCCGGTACCCGGCAGGCTGCCCTCGTCGTATGCCGTCGCCAGCCGCAGGAACGTCACCTCGGTGGACAGCGCCGCCAGCTCCCCCGCAAGCCCGGCCTGCCCGCCCGCCACTGCCTCCTGCACCGCGGTGTATTCGCCTTCAGCGGTCTCCGGCGGCCTGCCCGCCGCCCTGGCCGCGTCCAGATGCGCGCGTGCCGCCTCCTGCAGCGCCGCGGCGTCCCCGGTCACCCGGTAGCCGCCTATAGCCACCTCGAGCGCCTCCGCCGTGGACAGGGGCGCGGGAGGGCCTCCCGTGGCCAGCTCGCTCACGAGCCGGCCCCCTGGTGCTCGCGCAGATCCAGATGCACGGTCTCGGCGTGGATGTGCACGTCCTGCCGGTCGGACACCCCGGAGCCTGCCTTGCCGTGCTCGGTCGTGTCGTTGCCGAGCTCGTCCCGGGTCACCTTGAACGGCTCGCCCGATTCAGGATGCTCGCGCCCGGACCTGCTGCGGCTGCGGGTCTGCCCCTTGCTCAGGTAACCGACGCTGCGCCAGCGCTCCCGGTCTTCTGTGCTCATGCCCTCTGTCATCGGGCGGGCAGGGAAAAGCCCGGCAGAGGATGCGGTAATCATCTGCCGGGCTTGCCGTCCCGCTGGTCAGCAGCCGGCGGTCAGGTAACTGGAGAAGGTGCCATCCCCGGTCGGCGACGGGTCGCTCGTCCAGGCCGGGCTGCCCCAGTTCGCGCCGTACCCGATCCCGTCGTCCTGGGTAGCCGTGCACACCGCGGAGGCGTCCCCGCTGCTGCTGTCGTGCACCAGCGCGGCCACCGAGTCGTACTCGCTGCCATCCAGCCAGGACGGCGGCGACCAGGAGGTGAAGCTTGACTCGGTGCCCTCGAAGATGGCCACCAGGTCAAACTCATGGGTCATGGATAGCGGCCAGTCCGTGGCCGGGGCGGCGCCCATGTTCCCGGTCACCTGCGCGTCGCTGATCTTTGACCGGGCGTAGCTGATCAGGTCCCCGTAGTAGGTTTCGCAGTCGCTGGCCGGGCAGGTGCTCGCGGTGGGGCTGGTGGGCACCTCATCGAAAAACACGCCCTGCGCGCCCGGGTAGTAGGCGGCCACATTACCGATCTCGGCCTTGGCGGCGGTTTCGCTGACCCCGCCGTACCCGGTGTCGATGTAGGCGACCGGGGTGACCCCGCTGCCGCCGTTCTCATTGGCGCAATGCCGGAAAATGGACGTGTAGTTGCTGTCCGCGGCGCTGATCCCGGACAGGGCGGGGGAGAACACCACCACACTGCCGTCGCCATCGGTGCTGGCGTGATCGCACAGCCACTTGTCCACGGCCATGCCGGTGGTGCTGCTGCCGGTGGGGGTCTGGGTGCCGGGGTAGATGGTGGCGGGAATCAGCTCGTCCTGGTACTGGGTGGCGTGCGCGCTGCTGGCCAGCGGCACCAGCAGGGCGGTCAGGGACAGAACCGGGGCAGCAAGCAGGAATCGCAAACGCATAATTGATCCTTTGCTGGTGAGAGGGGAATTACCGGCAGAAATTGCTGGTGCCATTGAGGCTGGCCGTTTTCAGCGCCCCGTTGATCCCGGCGGGAAGATCGGCCGGGCAGAATTTGCCGAGATCGGCCTGGGTATTGCTGCCCCAGTCGCCCTTGTACTCCACGTCCCACACCGGCTTGCCGTTACTGGTGAACGGGGCGGTCAGGCTGCAGGTGCCATAGAACGCGCACTCCTCGCTGATCATCGCCTGCGCCTGCGGCGCCATGTCCGTGACAAAAGACTGGATGCCGGTATCGTCCAGGTTCTTGGCCACCCAGGCCAGGCCGAGCCCGTGCATGTAGCTGGCCAGAGTGGTCAGGTAGGACTCCTCATCCGCCTGGGTGATGGTGAAACCGGTGTTTCCCTCGTTGCCGCCGAACGTCTCATCCAGGTCGGTCTCCACCGCGTCGAAGCCTTTGGCCGCGCACTGCTGCTGGATCATCGCCTCGATGACCGGCACAGCCGAGCTGGCGTTGATGTTGATGAAATACTCCGGGTAGCCGCTCAGCTTGCGCCCCAGATCCCCGGCCGCGCTCAGCTGCGCGTAGTAGGTGGTGGGGATGCCTTCCTGCGCCGCGGTGTAGTAGTTCCCGGCGGTGCCCACCTCGATGTAGCAGACAGCATGGTCGCCCATGGCGTGCAGCGCGGAGACCGTCGATGCGGGATTCTCAATCGCATCGATGTCGTAGACAGACGGCGGGCCGGTGGTCACCCCCTGATAGCCGGTCAGATCCGCGGCCGTGGTGCCCATCTCCGTCTGGCTCGAGGTGTTCAGCGCCCCGGCCAGGTACCAGCCGAGCTCCGGCCCGTTATCAGGGCCGGTGTTCGCGGGCTGCCAGTATCCGGCCGCGCCGGCCGGGCCCGCCGCGCTGGCCACCCCCAGCGCCGCCACCCCCAGCGCCGCCACCCCCAGCGCCGCCACGGCCTTCCTGCCCAGTCTGCCGCGCTGCGGATGTTCCCGCGCGCGTCTTATGACGTTCCTCATCGCCTGCTCTCCCATCCTTTGAGCCCCCCGGCAGTACGCCGGGGGGCTCAAAGGACATCGGTCAGGCAGGGCAAAGCCCGGCGGAGATATGTAATCTCCGCCGGGCCTGCTCACAATCGGGGTATGGCCTGCGGTTACGCAGCCTAGTTGCCGATGCGCCAGACACTAGGCCACCCAGCCGTCGCAGTAGCCGGGCATGAAAGCCCGCCGCTCATCCTCCGTACCCGCGGCGTTTGCCTGCGGCGCGTAGCTGCGGTCCGCTCGCGCGTCACGCTTTCCCTGAGCCAGGCCCTGCCTCTTGTCAACCTCTAGCGGGGTGCGTCTTCCCGGTCCAGCTCAGCAGGCGGGACGTAGATCGTCTGCACCCAGGCGCCGCGCTCGTCGTGCAGCCGGACCCGCACATGCCGGGTGCCTGCCATGGTCACGTAACCGTCCGCCGTTCCGCACTGGCCAGCGAAAGTCTCCGCGTCCTGGCTCACCCGCACGCGCGTGCCGCGCCGCGGAACCGATCTCATGCCCGTGATACTGGCCAGCCTTGAGGCCAGGCATGCTTACGCCCACCTAATCCTCAAGATCTTTTAGGTGGGATGCCCTGACTGCTGCCGGAGATAAGCCGGCCTGTGCCGCCGAACTGTTCAGTTAGCCGCCGGCCAGGCCGCCCGCGCGCCGGTTCCGCAGAATCGGCCAGGCATCGTCCAGCATCCGCTACAGCAGACCGCGGCCCTGGCTGCGTGTCCTGCCTGCCTGGCTAGCTACTCCGCCGATCCCCTACGCTTCCGCAGATTTCCGTCTGCTGCCTGGCTTCATGGCCAGGTTGGGGGCCCTTCGCTGCCTGGCTGGCCGGGCACCGCTGGGTGCGCGTCCTGCCTGCTGAGGTCTAGTCTACATCCGCGGGAAGCTCGCGCGGCGCTGTGAGTGATTCTCCGGGCCCCGGTTCGCTGCCCACCCGATCACACTGACCTGGTGCTATTCGCCTGCTGGCCGCGCTGTGCGCCGCATTCGCGTGCATGTCTGCCTTTTCGCAGGTCAGCAGTTTGCGGGCTGACCGATCCTCTATCATCCTGCCTGCTGCCGGTCCCTGCTGCGGCTGCCGCCGCGAGAACGCCTGCGGCGGTCCTCATGCGATCTTCTCGACCTCGGCACCCCACTGCCCGCCGCTCCGCGTCCACGGGATGACGCGCGAGTAGCCGAGGCGCGCGAGCAGTTCATCGGCGGCGTCCTCGTCCAGGTCGCCATACTCGTCCTCACCCAGCGGGGCAACTTCATGCGCCATGTCAGCGTGCACGTCGCCCTCGTAGTCGCTGATGGTGACGCCAGGGTCGGCGCCGAGGGTGTTGCTGTCGGTGGTGACGAAGGCGATGATGCTCATCTCGTTCTCCCTTGCAATCTTTCCGCTGGTCATGACACAGACCCCTGCCCATCGATGCAGGTGTAGACATCGCCGGGAGCTATCCCGTTGCTGCCATCTGTCCCTATGATCCGGCTGCCGCTGATGATGTACCCGGCATGCTGCCCGGGCAGATGCGGGGCCGGGCACGCTGTGAGCTGCGGCGCCGGGGTGGCGTGCATCCCGTATCCGCCAGCGAATCCTGCCCCGGTCAGGGCCAGGGCTGCCGCTGTCGCTGCTATCCGCTTGCCGGTCCTTGTGCTGATCATGTTCCCCACCTCCTGCTTTCTGATCTCAGCTTAGCTGGTTAGGTTGTCGCTTGTCAACCTCTAGTGGTAGGGATTACCGGGGAGATCTCAGGATGCCCTGCTGCCCGATTCAGCCGCAGCCTTGGCGTGGCGGTCAAGCACCGAGTAGTAGGACGTCACGCCGGTCGCACGATCGGTGAGTGCCGCGCCCGTCATGCCTGGCTGACCTGAAATCGGGTGCCAGTGCAGCTGCGCCGGGGCCGCGCCCCGGCAGGCTATCCGGGCCAGCGCGTCCGTCGCGTAATCGCCGATGACCTGCGGCTTCCCATTGCCGGTCAGGAAACTGGCCCGGTACCGCTCGCCCAGCACAGGAGCCGGGGCGGGCGCGACATCGTAGCCGCGGCTGACGTCCCCGGGGGGCGCCTCGCACGTCCACATGACATGCGGCTCCTCCACCGGGCCGGCCAGCACATAGCGCTGCACCGCGCCGGTGATCCCGATATTGGTCTTGGTCACCGTGAACAGCCGGACCGGGGAATCCTCTGGTGCCCTGGGCAGCCTGCTCAGCGTGATCTGGTTGCGCACCGTCTCGGTGATGCCCCTGCTGCCGGCCGCCTTCCCGTCCGCGTTGGTGTGGTGCGTCAGCAAAATCACGATGTCGTTGTGCCGGGCCACGTCCTCGAGCGCTTCCATGACCGGCCGGGCCTGCCCGCGCCTGGTCATCTCCGTCTCGGCCAGCGCCAGCAGCGGATCCATGATGACCATGCCGACTTTGCGCGGCTTGCCATCTGCCGCATACCGCGGGATGGTGCGCTGGCCCTGGTCATCGGCGTCGAACTCGATCTCGCGGATGGCCTGCGTGATCGACGGGATGTCGGTGGGCACGCCGAACCGGTTGCCGTCCGGGAGCACGGTCAGGTTGTGCACCCGGTCAGGGATGGCCCCAGCGGCGCTCAGGCGCCACGCCACGGTCTCGTTGGGGTCGTCCTCTGGTGCTATGAGGATCACGTCTCCCGGGCCGTCATAGAGCTCGTCAGCCCCATGCTCGCCGGGTGCCAGATCGTGCCTGGTCATCCGTGCGGCCAGCTCGATGGTGGTGATGCCCTTGGATGTGCCGCCCGGGCCGATAATCAGTGTCACGTGCCGGAACGGGATGAAGCCTTTCCAGAACCAGTGCACGGGCTTTTTCGGAATCGAGCTGTAGGGCACCGCAAGGCTCGCGGCCGGGGCGGTGTCAGTGATGGCGGCCATCACTTCACCGCCGCAGCCATGGGGACCTGCGCGGCCGGGCCATAGGTCACATAGCCCTCGGCACCGGTGTCCTCACGCCGGGCCCAGCACCTGACGACAAGCATGCCGGTCACATCCCGGGCGGCTTCCGGCGCACGCAGAATCGTGACCTTGACCTGCATGGGGGTGTAGCAGCCACCCCGGCACACAAGCAGATCTGGCAGCTTGAAATCCGGGTGAAGGATGACATCTCCCGGCCCGAGCCTCGAAGCGGTCTTCTCAGTGATCATGTTCCCCACCTCCTGCTTTCTTGTCTCAAGCATACGGCTAGAGGTTGCCTTGTGTCAACGTCTAGGGTGCCAGGATTCCTGGTCTTTACCGGGGCAAAGAGAAACCGGGCTGGCCCACAACAGCCAGCCCGGCCTCCTGAGATGCTCAGCCCTCGCGCGCAACGCCCAGATGATCCGGGCGCACCTCGTGCGAGTGCGGCGCATAGCCGTCATGGCTGGCCATCCCGGGGTGCAGCTCCAGCTCATCCCAGCCCTCGCGCACGACTGCCTTCCCCGTAGCCGCGATGTCGATGCCAATCGCTGATGACACATACGCCGTGACAGCCTCGCGCACGACCCCGGCCGCCTCGCGCAGCTCGCCCACATCGCCGTCCGGGTCCTCGCTCCAGATCTCCACGGGCAGGCAGAGAGTCACCCTGCGGAACTCGCCCATCACGCCACCTCCAGCTTCCCGTGCTTGTCCGTCAGCCACGACCTGGGCGCGCTCCTGGTCCAATCGCGCTCGTTGATCAGGTAGAGCATGTACGGCCGTGGCCTGTTGCGCAGCGTGCGGTAGCGCGCTCCGCGCGGCCCGTGCAGCATGTAGCCGGGACGGCTGCTCTCGTGCACGTCCTCGTCGGGCAGCTTCTCCACCTGATATGTCCTGCCCTCGATTCTGAGCGTCTCCACGGTTCCCACCTCCTGCTTTCCTGCTTCAAGCATACGGCAGGAGGTTGACTGTTGTCAACGTATAACTGCGGGAATCCCGCACTTTTATCAGGACAGACGGAGGCCGGGCCGATCGTTATGATCAACCCGGCTCGTGAAATCGTGCCTACCGGCCGATGCCCCGGCGTCCGCCGCTCACACCGCGCCCGCCGAGGTTCGCGCGCTGGCCCTGGGTGTATCCGCTGCCGTAGCCGGCCCCTGAGTAGGTGATACTCCGGCTGCGGATGTCCGGGTACGCCCGCCGGTACGCCGCCTCAATCTGCTGTGCACGGCTGACCAGCACCAGTTCTGTGCTCCTGGCCCCGCTCGCCGCGTCGTCCTGCCTGGCGTCCTGCCGTGCGCGGCCCTCAGCGTCCCTGACCCGGGCGCACACCGCCGAGACGTAGCCGAGCAGGAAAGACCGGCTCCACGCCCGCTGTGAACGCACATAGGCGGGCCTGCTCGCGTGCCGCAGCGCGCTGGCCATCTGCAGCAGCAGGCTCGTGTAGAGCAGCTCCGCGCGCTCGATGTCCTCAGCCGACCCGAACACATGCACCCGCACGGCTGCCGCGCTCTCACCACGGTTCAGCTGGATGCACTGGCAGCGCATCGCCCTGGCGATCCCGCCGAGCAGGGTCGCGCGTACCTGCGCCCACGGATTGTCAATGTCGATGATCTTGTTCGCCGGGGTGAACCGGGCCATGGGGTCACGGCCGGCCAACTGCGCCTGCTCGATGCCGTACCTGGCCATGAGCTCCGCGGCCTTGCCGGTCAGCGCCTCAGCCTCTTCCGGCGTGACCCCATCGGCCTCCGCCTTGGCCAGCAGCTTGCGCACCTTGTCCAGGGTCTTGTCTTCTGGCCGGGCCTGGGTCTCAGTCGCTGTTGTCATTTTCTTCCCACCTGCTTCTGGTAACACCGTCTAACGTTGACACAAGACTAACTCACTAGGTTGTCATGTGTCAACCTCTATCTGTGACAGATCTCAGTTGTTCGCTATCGCCAGCAAGACCAACACCAGGCCAGACAGCAACGTCAGGCAGAAGAGGGCGAGCACCGCCTCAGCGGCACATAGAACGGGCTGCAGTAATAGCGCTGCACTAGCGGTCATCCCGCCAGCGCCAGTAGGCATCCGCCAGCAGGATCCCGCCGAGCGCGAAGAACACCCCGGCGCCGAACCCGCCATTGCCGGTCAGCTCCCACCCCGCGCACACGGACAGGCACGCCAGCCCGGCAATGAGATTAAACAGGCGGCTGCGCATTGCTAGCTGGCCTCCTTCAGCGTGAACGACCAGGACCCGGTGGCGGTCACGCTCAGGTGGTAGGACGCGCCGCCCAGAGCGGTATCCGGATACAGCGTGGTGGCGGCACCGCCGGAGGTGGCGATGTCGTTGGCTATCTGCTGGATATCGCCGGATGACTCCACGTCAGCCTGGAAGTTATCGCCTTCACTCTCCCCGGGCAGGATGTTGCCGCTGTAGCTATAGATCACAGTCAGCGGGTGGCCATCGAGGGTGAACAGCGGGCTGTTCCAGTCGCCAGTGCCGTGGAACGAGCCGATGGTCACCGGGCCGGAACTGCTTGCGGGCAAACTGGCAGACTGCGGGCTGGACGACGCCTGCCGGCTCTCCTGCGGTCGCCCAGGAGCCGGGGCGGCACTGGTGCCCGCGGCCGGGTGCACGGGCGCCTGCGGGGCGCTGGCCGCGTTCACCGCCCAGATGACGATGATCAGCGCGGCCAGGGCGGCGGCGGCCCACAGCAGCGCCTTGCGCAGCCGGTGCCGCTTGCGGGGTGGCTCCGGCGGGACGTACGGGTAGCCGGGAGAATCGAAGTCGTGAGACATTGCGCTCCCCTTTCAGAAGAGGGCAGCTCCCAGATGGGGCTGGCATCTTCTGGTACCCCGGTACCTGCCGCAATCGCAAGTCAGGAACCGCCGGACGGCACACCCAGCAACGTACCGCCGAGCCGCCGACCGCACTTACGGCACCACCAGCCGCTCGGCCGCAGCCACCCCGGCCAGCCGCAGCACCTCACGTCCGGGCCCTGGTAGCGCGGGGTATCGTCCGACCGCACCTGGTGGATGTGGAAGGTCATGCCCATCTCCAGACGCACCTTCAGCATGCTGTACTCCCGTGCCCGGGCCCAGAACAGCGGGGTAAGCGACGCCTTCTTGCCGTGCGGGCCACCAGCCGCGGCCATCGCCCCGGTCAGCGCGCGATCCAGCCAGGCCAGCCGCGCGTACGCGCCACCATACTGCGCCAGCGGGCGCAAATCGGCGCTGGTGGCGGTCTGACGGCCATCCTCGCCCACCCAGACAAACTCGTCGGTGTGCTCATTGGCGGCCTGATGCAGCGGATCACCGCACAGCCAGCACGGCACCACCGCGCCGGGGGACAGGCACTCCGGGACGCTAGCCATGGGAGGCGATCTCGCTCAGGTACGCCTCCAGCACGCAGATGCCGTCCTCGGCCTCCATGTGCACCGAATCTGGCCTGCGCGCCCGCACCGCACGCCGGTGCCCGGCGTACAGCACCGCGCATGCTGCGATGACCACAATCTTCGGAGAAAGCTTCATACCGCTGATACGGCGCACTGGAGACAAGCGGCCAGCCACGTCAGCTAAAGGACACAGTGGTACTGAACACCCAGGTCGCGCCCGCGCCCTTGGTGCCCAGGCTGGTGCCGGTCCAGCGGTTCCACATCATCTCGGTGCCGGCGGTCAGCGAAGCCAGCGTCGATCCGGTGGACGTGCTGATAGCGACGGTGGAGGTCCCCCAGCACCATTCCTGCCAGTTCATGTTGCCGTTCGAGCTGGTCACCGTGCACTGGCCGTCGAGCTGCCCGTGCGTGCTGCCGTCCACCTTGGGATAGCTGTTATCGTGCGCCTGATACCAGGCACCGGTGGTGCCGTTCGGCGCCGAGCCGTCTGCGGCCAGCGCGGTCTGCCCGGCCGCCCACGCGGTGGTGCCCGAGCCCATCCCGCAGAAGGCGTAGGTGTTGCTGAGCTGCTGGCCAGCCGTGCCGGACAGCATGTTGGCCAGCGCGTCCAGGCCGCCGTTGACCAGCGCGTTGCCCTGGCTGTATGCGTAGCCATCCTCGGGCTCGCGGAACGTCTCCCGCAGCCAGTCGCCGTGCAGCCGCGGCACCCGGATACCCAGCTTGCGGATCAGCAGCCGGCGGCCCCAGCTCAGTTCATCCAGAAGACAGCGCTCGGCGTAGGCAGCCTGATCCGGGCTGTACTTCTCGATGGTGACCCGCGGGAACCACCGGATCCCATCGTGCTCGCAGTGGTCCAGCGTGTGCGCCATGCCCAGGGGGGCCCCTCCAGCCGGGAAGACTGACCTCCTGGTAATCGGCCCTGGCGGCGAGCTCAGGTGCCGATGACGTACCCCGCCAGCTCAGTATCGAAATCGAACGCCGGGGTCTGGGCGGCCGTGCCGAAAAACACTGCGGCGATGGTGTTCGCGTAGTTGGCCGCATCCACCATGGCGGTCGCATCGTCGCTGGTGAACCCACCGGCCACCAGCCCGGCCGTACCCAGGCCGGTGATCTGATTCTGGAAGTTCCGGGCCGCGGTGCAGGCGTTGCGCAAGTTGGCGACCACCTGCCCGAGCTGCTGGTTGACCAGGCCCGGATTAACGGGGTTTCCGACAGCCATAGCGCCTCCTAGGCGACGGGGATGATGCTGTTAATCCGTACAGTCGGGCTAGCCGGCGGGCTGCCGCCGTAGAAGTTGAGATTGCCGTTGGTCTCCAGCTCCAGGTAACACGCCCCCCCGCCAGCGGAAGCGTAGTACTCGGCAAGAACCGGAACCGGGTACGTGGTGTTGTAGTAACCGGATGGCAGCGCGCAGATGGTGGTGCCAGCGGTGGTGGTGCCCGGGGTTATGACTCCCCACATGTGCACCGTGCCATCCGGCCGGAGTTTGTACTGAAGCGGCCGGGTGCCGTACTGCGTCCAGCTGTTCTGGAACCCGTACGTCCCCGACGACGGAACCGAATGCCAGGTCTCCACCGTGGTAGGGCTGCTGCCGGGCGTGAACGCCTGCACCGACCCGCTGATGCCGGTGAACCCGGCGCCGTAGGCGTTGCTGCTGCCATCCGATCCCGCGGCCGGGGAGATGGCAGCAACCAGCGTCGTGGCGCTGGTGTAGGTGACCTTGATGACGCCAGCCTGACCCGAACCGGCCTGATACGACCCGCCACTGCCCTGATGCCCCTTGACAGTGATACGCGGGCTGCCTTGTCCTACCCCGCCCTGGAAATACCCGTAGTTGTACAGGCTATTGCCGCCAGGGCCAAGAATGATCCCGCCGAACGTCCCGGCTGCAATGTTAGCCTTGAAACCGGCATTGGTTATGTCTACCGGACCGGTAGTAGCGCCCTCATTACACCAGAAATTCTGAACATCGTAATGACTGTTACTGCTGGTATCGAACCAGCCCATGAGGGCGTAACAGCCAGAATTGTACCAGCTATGCTGATTATTGATGGTGATGGTTATTTGGTCAATAGTCCACCCGGACCAATCCGAGGCCATCTGGGAAGAACTGTAACTGGCGGCTGAGTCCTGGTCACCAGTCACATAGAGGTCCCCGGACGCATAGCCCTGGAACATAGAACCGTTGTAGTTCCGGACACCAGCACCTACTGCTGCCCCATACCACGAAGTGGTACCGGTGGCATCGTAGAACTTAGTCTGGTAGGTGGTCCCCGTGCCGCCCTCGCCGGCCCCGGAACCACCGCCTCCTGCATTGCCGCTCGTCCCAGACGCTACCCCGGCGCCGCCCGCATGCCCGCCCGTGCCGGTGCCCGCGGCCCCGGCTGCGCCTGGGGAGGACCCGCCGTTGCCACCGTTGCCACCCGGCCCCGTGGACCCTGCCCGGCCACCTCCGCCCGCTGATGCGGTGCCCAGGTTCCCGTTGCCGCCCTTGCCGCCCGCATAGCTGATGGTGCTGCCCGAGGCCGTACCGCCCTGGCCACCCGTGCCGGACACCCCAGCCTTGCCGCCGTTGGCACGGACACCGCCGCCATCGAACGCAGTCGGGCCGCCGTCCGTCCCCGCGCTGCCAGTCCAGCCACCGGTGCCTGCCGCGCCGAGGGAGACGCTGTACACGTTGCCGGGGACCAGCGGATAGCTCGGCTCGCAGGAATAGGCACCGCCGCCACCCGCCTCACCGCCGTAGGAGGTGGTGCCACCGCCGCCGCCGCCGTCCGCGCCCCAGCACTCCACCTTCCCCGAGGCGTAATCCCCGGCCGGGGCCGTCCAGGACGTGCCAGACAGCGTGGCCGTGGTCGTGCTGCTGGAATACACCAGCAGCTCCCCGCCCGTGCTATCGAACACGACCGTAGTCTCAGTGACCGAGCCACCGGAGATGCTGGCCTCGGACACGACAGCGCTGGTGATGGACCCGCCGGTAAACGTCGAATCCGTCAGGTCCGCGCCATTGATCCCCGAGCCGGAGAACGTGCCGGTGCTCGCTGAAATCCCGGACGGGTAGTCGTTCCCGTAGCTGTCGGTGCCCGCCGCCC
>Ga0335077_10006466_pt1 | contig 14475 bp, 13 predicted proteins | sample Lox_Sample_31_FD_207151 | JGI IMG/M metagenome (GOLD analysis project Ga0335077, IMG submission 207151) | Soil microbial communities from Loxahatchee National Wildlife Refuge, Florida, United States - Lox_Sample_3.1 | ecosystem: Environmental > Terrestrial > Soil > Wetlands | place: USA...
GACTGGCTCTCAACCGGCGATCTTGCCGAGACCGAGCCGACCGGCGAACTCCGCTTTCTCGGGCGCAAGAGCGAGGTGATTGTCACCGGAACGGGCGTTAACATTCACCCGGAGGATCTGGAGGCTGTCATTGAGGAGCAGCCTGGCGTGAGCGCATGCGCGGTTGTGCCGGTGGAAACTCCGTCCGGCCCAGAGCCGTGCGCCGTGCTCGCCGTGCGCGGGCCTGCCGGCCATGCGGCGGCGGCCATCGCGAACGCCAATGAACGACTCGCCGAATTCCAGCGCGTGCGCCGGTGGGTGCTGTGGCCGGAGCCCGACCTGCCGCGAACCTCGACGGGAAAGGTGCGGCGAAAAGCCGTGGCGTCCTGGCTCGCGGAAAACCGGGCGACGCGCAACGGCTCGCGGGGAGCGGTTGCGCCGGCCGCATCGGACTGGGTGCTGTCGCTCATTGCGCGGATCACGGGCGAAACACCGGCCGGGAGCGGAGATGAACTGCGCCTTGACGAGGATCTGCATCTCGACAGTCTTGGCCGCGTGCAGCTTGCCACAGCGATCGAGGAAAAGCTCGGGATGCCGCCGGAGAGCGGGCTGCTGGAAGAGTTGCAAACGCTGGGACAACTGCGCGAACTGGTGGCGGGACGCGGCGCAGTGAGGGGCGAGAGGATCCCCGCCGCACGCGAGGAAACGCTGATTGGCACGCCACCTCCGTCACTTCGTTCCGAACCTGACGACAGATCAAGAGGGGACGCGTGCCTCGCCGGATATGCTGCGCAGCCGACACCGCCACAAGCGGCCGGACCGCAGGAACGCCGCTATGTTTTCCCCCATTGGCCGTGGAGCGCTCCTGTCCAATGGATCCGCTCCGCGTTCATCGAACTGATCATGCGCCCGCTCGTGCGGTTCCTTGCCAAGCCGCGCATCTTTGCGCCGCCGGACCTCGCCGGCCAGGTTCGGGAGCCGCTGCTCATCATTGCCAACCACATCACCACCTATGACGGGCCTCTGGTGCAGTACGCGCTTCCCGGGCGCCTGCGGCGGCGCATCGCTGCCGCGATGTCCGGCGAGATGCTGGATGACTTCCGCCATTTCCGGAATCCCGAGCACGAAGGCCGCTTTGCGCCCTTTGGCCCCATCGCCGGATTCCTGGTGACCGCGCTCTTCAATGTTTTTCCGCTGCCCCGCGCGCGCGACTTCCAGCGCAGCTTTGCGCACGCCGGCGAAGCGCTCGACCGCGGCTACCACGTGCTGGTGTTTCCCGAGGGCACGCGGTCGGTCGCGGGCAAACTGGCGCGCTTCCGTCCCGGCATCGGGCTCCTCGTGAAGCAATCGCAGACGGCAGTGCTGCCCGTTGCCATCAGGGGACTGGGCGAACTCAAGGTGCGGGGCCACGGCTGGTTCCGCTCCGGAAGCATCGAGGTCCATGTGGGACAACCGGTCCGCTTTGCGCTGGATGCAGGTGAGGCAGCCATCACGGAACGACTGCACCAGGAAGTGGAGAAGCTGTTGAAAGGCAGGGACTAGTGCAGTCCGCCGGAAGTCCATGGCATTATTCGGCGGAGCCATAAGAGGAAGGCAGCAGGGGCTAAAGCCCGAATTCCTTTCATTGGAGCTTTTGCGGCACGACTGAAGTCGTGCCCTGTTACAAAACTCAAGTGATGAGATTTACGGCGGACTACACTAGGGAACAGGGATGAGGAACGCCAGCCGCGGAGTTTTCCTGCAGTGTTTTTCTAATCCCTGATCCCTGTTTCCCGCCTTTTGCCACCGGCTTGTAGTAGGACGTACCCCCCGCGATCACAGGCACCCATCGCGAAGATTCGGTGGCCTGTTCGCCTACGCCGAGAATCAGCACACCATCGCTCGCGGTCAGGCGATAGAGGTTCTCCAGCAGGATCCGGCGCGTGTCCTGCGCGAAGTACAGCATTACGTTGCGTAGCATGATCACATCGAAGGGATGGCTGAAGGGCAGGGGCGCGCAAAGGTTGGCCTGCCGGAAACTGCACATGGCGTGGATTTCATTGCGCGCCGCCCAGTCCTCCCGTGCGCGCTCAAAGTACTTAACCAGGTAGAGAGCCGGCAGGCCGCGGTTCACCTCGATGCGGTGATAACGGCCGGCACGGGCGCGATCTACGACTTCGGAAGAGATATCGGTGCCCTCGATGCGGATGTTCCAACTAAGGAGTTGCGGAAAATGCTCGCGAATCAGCATGGCGAGGCTCAGCGCTTCCTGTCCCGTGGAACATCCGGCGCTCCAGAAACGCAGGGTCTGTGAGGCTCGCCTGCGTTCGATCAACCGCGGGAGCAATTCGGCACGCAACAGATCGAACGGCCGCTGATCGCGGAAGAAACTGGTTTCGTTGATGGTCATGGCCTCGGCCACGGCACGCTCGAGCGCCGGATCTGAGTGCGTGCGCAGGTACTCGACAAGCTCTTCCATCCGGCTCATTCCCTGGTTGCGCAGCAGGCGCGCCAGCCGTGAGTCGAAGAGGTAGTCGCGCGAAGGATCCAGCAGATTTCGAGAATGGTCCAGCACAAGGCTGCGCAAATAAGCGTAATCGACTGCGCTTGCGGTCGCCATGCTCAGGCCACCGGCTTCTGGAGGGCGTGCGGGGTCGCGCCTCCGGCTGCAAGGCGAACGATCTCCGGCGCGATGGCATCGAGCGGGAGGACGTGGTTCGCCAGGCCGGCCGTCGTGACCGCGCCGGGCATGCCCCAGACCGCGCTGGATGCCTGGTCCTGTGCGAGAACGGTGCCTCCCGCGGCGCGCAGGAGACGACAGCTGGCCAGTCCGTCCGATCCCATTCCGGTGAGGACTACGGCCAGTACAGCGGGGCCGTACGCAGTGGCCGCGCTGCGAAACAACACGTCCACCGCCGGCCGGCAATGATTCTCCGGGGCCGCCTGCGTCAGGTGCAGCGTGGGCACTGCGCCGGCGGAGGCGGCCGCAAGCACTTCCATGTGCCAGTTGCCGCGGGCAACGAAGATGGTACCCGGCCGAACCGGATCGCCCTCGGCTGCCTCCCTCACGTTCAGATGGCAGCGCCCATTGAGCCTTTCCGCCAGCAGCGCCGTGAACAACTCGGGCATGTGTTGCACCACGAGCACCGGCAGAGGAAACCAATCTGGAAGCGCGGGGAGCACCCGGTCCAACGCTGCCGGCCCGCCGGTCGAAACGCCAATAGCGACGACTCTCGGCGGTATCTCGCCCGGTGCGGTGTGCCCGTCCGCGCCGGGGCCAATCGGCAATGCCGGGGCAAGCTTCGGGCGTGTATTTGGCGGTATCTCCGGCGGTGAGCGCCGCGTCAGCGCTTTGATCCTGGGGATCAGGTCCTGGGCCAGCTCTCGAATGCCGGCTTCCCGCCCGTCCTGCCCGGCCGGTTTCGCCACGTAATCGGAAGCGCCGGAGGCCAGGGCTTCGATGGTCACGCGAGCGCCCCGGTGGGTAAGCGAACTGCACATGATCACCGGTCCGCGATGGCCGCGGGCGCGCAGTTCCCGCAACGTCGTCAGGCCATCCATCACCGGCATCTCGACATCCAGCAGCACCACGTCGGGGCGCAGCGACTGAACAGCGTGCAATGCCGATTCGCCGTCCGCCGCCGTTCCTGCCACTTCCAGCGAGTCGTCGCCGCACACGACCGCGCGCAGCAGGCTGCGCATCACGGCCGAGTCGTCCACGATGAGGATGCGGGTGCGCCGTTCCGTGGCCATTCCGTTACGCCTCCCCGATCCCGAGCAAGGCGAGTTTTTCTGAAAGCGCCTGGCTGTCGAACGGCTTCATCAGGTATTCGTCCGCGCCCGCGGCAAGCGCCCGGACAATGCAGTCCTTCTCTCCCTCGGTTGTGACCATCATGACTTTTATGTCGCGATGATTCTCCGCCCGCAATCGCTCGACCATGTCGATCCCGTTCATCACTGGCATGTTCCAGTCCACAAATGCGAGGTCGAACTTCGCCCCGCGGCGGAGCATCTCTAGCGCAGCCTGCCCATCACCGGCCTCTTCACACTCGATGCCTCTCGCCCGGAGCATCCCGCGCAGACAACTCCTTACGAAGCGGGAGTCGTCCACGATGAGCGCGCGCATGGTTCAGTACCTCAGGCGGCCCGGGCCAGCCGCATGGGGTCCAGGCGCTCCGGATCCAGCATCACCATCAGTTCGTTCTTCAGCTTGTACGCCCCGGCAAAAAGCATCCGCCGCCGTTCGTTGATGGTCGATGGGTTGGCTTCGAAATCCGTCGAGGACACGGTGAGGACCTCGCCGACGGAGTCGACGAGCAGCCCGAAGCATCCGGCCGCGCTTTCCACGACGAGCATGTCGTGCGGGCCTTCACGCGCGGGCAGATCGAGCAGTCGTCGAACGCTCACCGTGGTCAGCACGTCGCCCCGGTAGTGGACCAGGCCGCCCACGAATCCGGGCGCCTGGGGAACAGGGCGCGGCCGCGTGGCGCCCACAATCTCGAGGATGTGCGTGATGGGGATTCCGAACAAGCCATCGCCCAGGCGCACCGAGCACACTTCGGCCTGTGCCGCCGCCGCTTTCTTCCTGCGCCGGGATCCGCTGCCCCGGAGCCCCACCGCCGCCGCGCTCATGCCAGTGCCTCCGCCAATGCGTTCGATGTCGCCAACGCGTTCGTTGCATCGATGTCAGCAGGCAGGGCCGCGCCCAACTCCACGACGCCGGTGACACGGTGCTTCAACAGGGTCACGCCCGCGGCAAGCTGGTTGGTACCCGCCTCAAAAAGCGTTCCGCCCGCGGCCACATCCAGCACGTGGCCGACCGCGATGCCCACGTGGCGGTCGCAGTTGCGGCAGATCACCACGATGACGGGCGCCACCGGATTGGCATGCGGCGCAGTCAACAGTCCTCCCGCATCCTCCACGGGCACCAGTTGTCCTTCGAAGTTCAGCACAGCCCGGCATCCGATGTATTCGATGCGCGATGCCGGGAGCTGCTCGATGCGAATCACGTGGTCGAGCGGAATGGCCGCCTGCCGTCCGGCCACCTCCACCAGCAGGAACTCGCTGCCGGTTTCGGCGGCGGCGTCCAACTCGGCTTCCGCCGCGTCATCCTCCGCGCTCAGGCCGATTCCCGCACGCATGGCAATTGCGCCGGGATCGAGGATCAGGGCAAGTTCTGCGTTGCCCAGCACAGTGGCGCCCGAGTAGAGCCCGATCTCCTTCAGCACCGGGCTCAGGGGCTTCACCACGATTTCTTCCGGATCGGCCAGCCCATCCACCACCAGCCCGAAGCGCCTGCCGTCCGCATCCAGCACCGCGATGAACTGCTCGCGGCCGGCGGCAAGGTTCGAGGCTCCTTCCGGCATCAGCAGGCGGTCAAGGAACACGAGAGGCAGAAGCCTTCCGCGCAAGCGATACAACGGAGCGTCCTCGATCCATTCCACGGCCGTCGAAGCCTGGTCCGGCGGAACGCGGACCAGTTCCGAAAGCGCGCCCTGGGGAAGAGCAAAGCTCTGATCAATGCTGCGCACGATGAGGGCCGGAATGATCGCCAGGGTGAGCGGAATCCGCAGCCGAAGCGTGGTGCCCTTGCCGGGCCGCGATTCGAGCTCGACCTTGCCGCCGATCCTCTCCACGTTGGTGCGCACCACGTCCATGCCCACGCCGCGCCCGCTCACATTGGTGATAGCGGCGGCGGTGGAAAAACCGGGCATAAAGATAAGCTGCAGCAGTTCGCGCTCGGACTGCTCGGCCGCGCGTTCCTCCGTGATGAGGCCGCGCTCGATGGCCTTGGCGCGGATTCTGTCGACGGAGATGCCCGCGCCGTCGTCCGAAACCTCGATGATGACGTGGCTGCCTTCCTGCGCGGCCCGCAGCCGAAGGGTTCCTTCGGGATCCTTGCCGGCGGCTTCGCGGCGCTCCGGCGGCTCGATGCCGTGATCGAGCGCATTGCGCACGGCGTGCGTGAGCGGGTCCTTGATGGCCTCGAGCAGGCTTTTGTCGAGCTCGGTGTCCTGCCCTTCCATTTCCAGGCGCACCTTGCGGCCCAGCGTGCGGCAGAGGTCGCGGACCATGCGCGGCATCTTCGAAAAGATGTTCGACACCGGCTGCATGCGCGCCTTCATCACCGCTTCTCTCAGGTCGGCGGTCACCATGTCCAGGCGCCGCGAGAGCATGGTCATCCTTGGATCGGCGGCCGTGGCCTGCAGGACCTGGTTGCGCGTGAGCACCAGCTCGCCCACCAGATTCATCATCCGGTTGAGCAGCGTGATGTCCACGCGCAGCGTGCTTTCGGCGGCCGACCCCGAGGGGTGTCCGCCGGGCGCTTCCGCAGACGGGGTTGCGGACGCTTCCACAGCACGTTTCCCAGGCTCCGGCGGGGGAGTTCTGGTTTCCGCCGCCGGGATTGCGGGAGGGGCCGGGATTGCCGCGTCAATTCCGGCCGCGGCGTCGTGGATCGACGATCTCGCCCGAACCTCGTCGGGAGCCTGCAGTTCGTTCAGCCGGCCGATCAGTGCCTCATCCGTTCCGTCGCCTTCGGCGCCTTCGCATTCGATGGTTTTCAGAATCGAGCGCAATTCATCCAGAAGCTGGAGCAGGCCGGTGATCACGTCCTCGTCCGCCGCCAGCTTGCCGTCGCGCAAAAGCGCAAGCAGGTTTTCGCCGGCGTGGGCCAGTTTTTCCAGCCGCTTGAAGCCGAGGAAGCCGGTCGTACCCTTGATTGTGTGTACGGAGCGAAAGATATCGGCGAGAAGGGCGGTGTCACCTGGCCGTGTCTCAAGTTCGGTCAGGCAGCGCTCCATCCGGTCCAGGCCTTCCTGGCTTTCAATCAGGAATTCCCTCGTCAGCTCGTCCATCAGTACCCGTCCCGCCGGCCCATCCGGTCCCGCGCGTCTACGCGCGCTGTTACAGGGTTTATCGGAGAAATGGGGAATGACTTGAGAAAGGGAGGGATGAGGGATCAGGGATCAGAACCGGGCCGGCTCTGGCGGTGTACAACACGTCCGGCGATGCTTTAACTTCGAAGTTCAGCCGGTCGCAACAGGAGACGCGATTCTTTTGACCACCAACATTGATCCCGCGCTCGAAGCTCTCCTCAATCAGGCTCGCGCCGCGGCCCGGAATTCCTACTCGCCCTATTCGGGGTTCCGAGTCGGGGCGGCGCTGCGACTGACCAGCGGCGAGGTCGTGACCGGGACGAACGTGGAGAATGTAAGCTACGGCCTCACAATGTGCGCCGAGCGTTCCGCTCTGGTGCGCGCGGTCTCGGAATTCGGCCCGGCGATTCGCATCGCCGCCATTGCTGTGGCGAATCTGAACAACGCCGCCAGCCCGCCCTGCGGCGCCTGCCGACAGATGCTCGCCGAATTCGTGCTGCCCGATGCGCCCGTGGCATTTCCCGCGGCGGACGGCGTGCGGGTGATGAGCTTCTCCGAGGTTCTGCCGCTGGCGTTTGATATGAAACTGAAATGAGGCGCAGTACCCCGATGAGCGCGAAAGAAGCCGGCGCAGCACCCCTCCATGTCATCGATCTCATCCGCAAGAAGCGCGACGGGGGCGCGCTCGATGCCCGCGAGATTGGATTCCTGGTGGAGGGCGCGGCAGACTCCTCCATCCCGGCCGAGCAACTGTCCGCGTGGTTGATGGCGGTCTTCCTGCGCGGCCTCTCCCTGGAGGAAATTCGCGCGCTCACGCTGGCCATGCGCGACTCCGGCGAGCGCTTCGGTCCGTCGCGCCTCGGCCGCACCGCGGTCGACAAGCATTCCACCGGCGGCGTGGGCGACAAGACCAGCTTTCTGGTTGCGCCCATCGCCGCGGCCTGCGGCCTGGCCGTTCCTATGATCAGCGGGCGCGCGCTGGGCCACACCGGCGGCACGCTCGACAAACTGGAATCCATCCCCGGCTATCGCACGGCGCTGTCGCTGGAGGAATTCGAATCGGCTCTGCGGAAATGCGGTGCTTCCATCGTCAGCCAGACGCCCACCCTCGTACCGGCCGACCGCGTCCTGTACGCGCTCCGCGACCGCACCGGCACGGTGGAGAGCGCGGGCCTGATCTGCGCATCGATCCTGAGCAAGAAACTCGCCGCCGGCCTCGACGCGCTCGTGCTCGACGTGAAAACCGGCTCCGGCGCGTTTCTGCGCAAGCGCGAAGACGCTGAGTACCTGGCGGCGCTGATGGTCGCCACCGCCGAAGCCGCCGGCACGCGCACGGTGGCCCTGCTCACTGATATGGGCCAGCCCCTTGGGTGCGCCGCCGGCAACTGGATCGAGATTGCGGAGTGTGTTGAACTGCTGCGCGGGAACCGCCCGAAGCACAGCGAGAACCTGCGAGACCTCTCGCTTGCGTTGGCCGGATGGATGATTCATCTCGGGGGTAAGGCGCCGTCGCCCGAAACCGGATATCAGCTCGCCGAGGCGGCGCTTACCGACGGCGCGGCGCTGGGCGTCTTCTTCAAGATGGTTGACGCTCACGGCGGCGACATTTCCGTGTTCGACGATCCCGCGGCATTTCACAAGCCTGGCGCCACGCAGGTTCTCGATGCATGGGAGACGGGTTACATCGCCGGGATGGACACGACTGCGATTGGCTGGGCCGTGCAGCGCACCGGCGCGGGCCGGGAAAAGGCTGGGGAGCCTGTCGATCCTCACGCCGGCATTGTGTTTTATGCGCGGCGGGGAGACTGCGTTGAGAAGGGGCAGCCGTTTGCAACGCTCTACGCGACGAGTCAGGGCCAACTTGCCGAGTCTATCGCCCTGCTGAAAGGGGCAGTCCGCATTGAGGAATCCCGGCCGGAGGAAGTCCCTGCGCTCATCCAGCGGGTCTTCACGCGCGAAAACGCGGAGGCGTACCTTGCCGATGCTGATAAGGTAAGGGAATAGTGATCAGTGGTCAGTGTTCAGAATGCCGGTCGCGGCATTTTTCTGATTTTCCTTGCCTGTGCTTACCCGGGCGACGCGAAACATTCTCGTCAAGAACCTCTGACCACTGATCACTGACCACTAGCTAGGAGCGCCTTTGGCTCGCTTTACCGGACTGCTCGGAATCATCACTGTGCTGGCTGCTGCCTGGCTCGGATCTACTGACCGACGCCACATCCGCTGGCGCACGATCGCGTGGGGGCTCGGCCTGCAACTCACGTTTGCGTTTCTGGTGCTGCGCTTCGATTTCGGAGAGCGCGTGATGGCGTGGGCGGGCGACGTGGTTACCAGGATGCTCTCGGCCACCTTTGCGGGAACTCGCATCCTCTTCGGCGAACTCGGGCTGCCCAACGCGGGGGCGTTCGGAAAGGTCATCGCACCTTCGTCCGGCTCTATCTTCGCCTTCCAGGTGCTGCCCACCATCATCTTTATCTCCGCGTTCTTCGCGGTGATGTACCACATCGGGCTGATGCAACTGATCATCCGCGGCATGGCGTGGGTGATGCTCAAGACCATGCGCATCTCGGGCGCGGAGAGCATGAACGTGGCCGCCAGCATCTTCATGGGCCAGACGGAGGCGCCGCTCACCATCCGGCCGTTCCTGGCCCGGGCCACGCGCAGCGAACTCATGACCATCATGACCAGCGGGATGGCGCACGTGTCAGGCGGCATCATGGCGATGTACATCTCGCAAGGGGTGGAGGCGCGGCACCTCCTGTCGGCCGTGATCATGACCTCGCCCGGCACCATTCTCATGGCCAAAATGCTGGTGCCCGAAACAGGAGTGCCCGACACAGAGGGCCGCGTGGTCATGCCCAGGAGCGAAGAGCACAAGGAAGAGAACCTGATCGGCGCCATCGCCCGCGGCACCATCGACGGCGGGAAACTGGCCATGAACGTGGCCATCATGCTGATTTCGTTCCTGGCCCTGGTGGCGCTGCTCGACATGCTGCTGGCGTGGGTACACGGCGGACTGCCGTGGTTTCCGTCCAGCCTGGGACAGATACTTGGGTTCGTGTTCGCGCCCATTGCATGGCTGATCGGAGTGCCGTGGCACGATGCGGGCGCCATCGGCAACCTGCTCGGCACGCGCATGGCGCTCAACGAGGTGATCGCCTACATCAGTCTCGGGGCGCAGAAGGCTTCGCTTTCACCGAGATCGTTCACCATCGCCACATTCGCGCTGTGCGGATTCGCCAACCTCGGCTCCATCGGCATGCAGATCGGCGGCATCGGCGCCCTGGTCCCCGGGCGGCGCAACGACCTTGCCAGACTGGGCGTCCGCGCCATGCTCGCCGGCACGATGGCGAATCTGATCTCGGCGTCGATTGCTGGGATGTTTCTGGGTTAGACAATGCGGTTTGACCAGTACGTTTATCCATCCTGCGAAGCGCCGCTCCTCGAAGCCTACGGCGGCCGGTTCGAATCCGTGTACGTGGTTCTTCACCCTTTCGTCCGCATGCCGAATGGAACTCTCATGGCGCAAAACGCGCCTATATCCCGACGACGATCAGATCCTCTCGCTCGGCGCGAAGTGCGCTTGGGCTGAAGTAGCTGCCCGAACCGGCATGGGCGCGTGCGCTCGGCTGAACCAGGCTTTGCTCACCTCGATTGGAGCCGTCGCCGATCACCTGAGCGACTACGACGCGCGCGACAAGCTTCAAGAGTTTCTCCAGGCCTCGCCTGTCTGGATGCCGGTCGAAGGACGCTTCGAGCCGGTGCTGCATGCGGACCTTCTTCACGCATTCACAACCGCCGGTCACGACCGCCTGATTCATGTTCCCGAGTTTCCGCAGAAAGATCCGGTCCAGCCGCTTGCCATCGAAGGCCTCAGGCAGCGCAGCTTCCCGTTCCCCGCGTGCGGAAGCCTGGTCGCTCCCGATCAGTCGTTTCTCTTCACCGTGGACTGGGACAGTTTCTTTACTCTTTTCTACGGACCGCGCGCATTCATCGAGGGAATCGTCCGCACGCGCAAACTGGAAGGATTCTTCGCCGCGCCCACGACCGAGCACGCGTGGTTCAATTACTCCTTCGGGTGCGCAACGGTGACCGTTTCGCCCGAGCACTGGCCGGCGTGAAGGGGATGTGGCTACTGGCGCGCAAATCGCGCCAGGCCCCGGGCGTGCGCCTTGGCGGTCTCTTCTTCGCGATTTCGGTGGGGCGCGGTCGTTTCAAGGGAGCTCAACAGCCGTGCCGAGGCGGCTGCCACCTCATCGATGGCCCGGTGGAACGCCGCCTCATTCGCCTGCGAGGGTTTTTGAAACCCGCTGATCTTGCGCACATACTGCAGGGACGCCGCGCGGATCTCATCTGCGGTTACCGGCGGATCGAAGTTGAAAAGCAGCTTGATATTCCGGCACATGGGCCCTCGCCTCCCGTCTCTTGATCTTTGCTCCATTTTCAAGGATCCGTCCAGCTAACGTGTACCGGCTGCGTGCAGCCGGCGCATCCGATAAAACAGCGTCAGCAGGGTCACTGTCCCGCAACTCAACAGGCTTGCCGCCATGCCGAGGATCAGCGATGGATCGCGCTGGAAGACGCCGTGGATGATCCCGATGGCCTGGAGAATGCTGAATCCGCCAAAAGTGATCAGCGAGATGCCTTCATCGCTTTTCTTTCTCCACACGGCGATGGCCTGGGGAACAAAGAGCAAAGCGTTGCACAGAAGCCCCAGGCCGAAAACGACTGCGACGACTTCCTTCATCCTGCCTCCATTTGCTGACTCGGTGGCGCCTTTTTGATCCGGTGTAGCGGCCGGATGTTGCGGCCCCGTTTAAAACCCGTATCTTCTTCATTTTCGCGGCAACTTGATCCCTGGGCGAGGAATCTCTATACTAAGAAAAGAATATACGACCAAAACTGTCGTATTTCGGTTCTGTGCGGTTTCGAGGTCGGATCGGGCAGCGGATGTCAATGGACGGCATTTCGTCCGCAGGCTACCCGGATCGCGACCTCCAGAGGAGATTCGATGGCGTCGAGCGTCGACACAATTCGTGACATTGCCCTTCAGGATTACAAGTGGGGTTTTGTCACTGACTTAGAACACGAGACGATTCCCAAGGGGCTCAGCGAGGACATCATTCGCGTGATTTCGGCCAAGAAGCACGAGCCGCAGTTCATGCTGGATTGGCGGCTGAAGGCGTTCCGGCACTGGGCGTCGCTCGAGAAGGCCGAGGCCGAGCCGCGGTGGGCCAATGTCAAATATGGGCCGATCGATTACCAGGACATCTCCTACTACTCGGCTCCCAAGCAGAAGCCCAACATCAAGAGCCTGGACGAGCTTGATCCCGAGATCCTGCGCACCTATGAGAAGCTGGGCATTCCGCTGATCGAGCAGCAGCGCCTGGCCGGCGTGGCCGTGGACGCGGTGTTCGACAGCGTCTCCGTGGCGACTACCTTCAAGGAAAAGCTGGCCGAAGTGGGCGTGATCTTCTGCTCGTTCTCGGATGCGGTAAAGAACCACCCCGACCTGGTGAAGAAGTACCTGGGCACGGTGGTCCCGCACACCGACAATTTCTTTGCGGCGCTCAACGCGGCGGTATTCAGCGACGGCTCGTTTGTCTACGTACCCAAGGGCGTGCGCTGCCCCATGGAACTCTCAACTTACTTCCGCATCAATGCGGCGGAGACGGGGCAGTTCGAACGCACGCTGATTATCGCCGACGAGGGCTCGTATGTGAGCTATCTCGAGGGCTGCACGGCGCCCATCCGCGACGAGAACCAACTGCACGCGGCGGTGGTGGAACTGATTGCGCTGGACAACGCGGAGATCAAGTATTCGACGGTGCAGAACTGGTACCCGGGCGACAAGGAAGGCCGCGGCGGTATCTACAACTTCGTGACCAAGCGCGGCAAGTGCGCGGGCGTGAATTCGAAGATTTCGTGGACGCAGGTGGAAACCGGCTCGGCGATCACGTGGAAGTACCCGGGCTGCATCCTGCAGGGCGACAACTCTGTGGGCGAGTTCTACTCGGTGGCGCTGACCAACAACTATCAGCAAGCCGATACGGGCACCAAGATGATCCACATCGGCAGGAACACGCGCAGCACAATCGTGTCGAAGGGCATCTCCGCCGGCCACGGGCAGAACACGTATCGCGGCATGGTGAAGATCCTGAAAGGGGCGCACGGCGCGCGGAACTACACGCAGTGCGACTCGCTGCTGATCGGAGACAGGTGCGGCGCGCATACGTTCCCGTATATCGAAGTTAAGAACTCGACCGCGCATATGGAGCACGAAGCCTCCACATCGAAGATCGGCGAGGACCAGATTTTCTACCTGCAGCAGCGCGGGCTCAAGATGGAAGACGCCGTATCGATGATCGTGAATGGATTCTGCAAGCAGGTGTTCCGCGAGCTGCCTATGGAATTCGCCGTGGAAGCGCAGAAACTGCTGGGCATCAGCCTGGAAGGCAGCGTGGGGTAACAGTCTTGTAACAGGGCACGACTTCAGTCGTGCCGCAACGGATGAGGAAAGGACGAGGGCCTTAGCCCCTGGGGACGCTTCCCCGGGCAGCCCAACGAGGTAAAGATGAGTCTTCTGGAAATCAGGAATCTGCACGCCGAGGTTAACGGGCACGAAATTCTCAAGGGCATCGATTTGACGATCAATCCCGGCGAGGTGCATTCCATCATGGGCCCGAACGGATCGGGCAAGAGCACGCTGGCGCAGGTGTTGTCGCGCCGCGAGTCCTATGACGTAACCGAGGGCGAAGTGCTCTTCAACGGCAAGAACCTTCTGGAGATGAAGCCGGAAGAGGCTGCGCGCGAGGGCGTGTTTCTGGCGTTTCAATACCCGGTGGAGATTCCGGGCATCGGCAACGCGTACTTTCTGCGCAGCGCGTTGAACGCGATCCGCGCGCACCGCGGAGAGGATGAGCTCGACGCGATGGATTTCATTCCGCTCTACCGCGAGAAGATGAAGCTGCTCGACATGGACGAGCGGCTGATGAGCCGTTCCGTGAACGAGGGCTTCTCGGGCGGCGAGAAGAAGCGCAACGAGATCCTGCAGATGGCGGTGCTGGAGCCCAAGCTCGCGATTCTGGACGAGACCGACTCGGGTCTCGATATTGACGCGCTGCGAATTGTCGCCCAGGGCGTGAACTCGATGCGCTCGCCGGAGCGCTCCATGCTGGTGGTGACGCACTATCAGCGCCTGCTCGACTACATCGTTCCCGATTTCGTGCATGTGCTCGTCGATGGGCGCATCGTGCGTTCCGGCGGCAAGGAACTTGCCCTGGAACTCGAAGACAAGGGCTACAGCGGGATCGAGAACGCAGCGGTGACGGCTTGAGGGGAGCGGGAATGGCACAGGTTGCACAACTCGAAAGCTATCTCGCCGCGTTCACCGGACTTGCGCGGGAAACGGCCGGCGCGCCCGCCTGGCTGCGCGACCTGAGGGAAACGGCATTTGCGCGCTTCTCTTCGGTTGGATTTCCCACAATTCGTGACGAAGACTGGCGTTTCACCGGTCTCGCTCCGCTTACGCGCACCTCGTTCCGCCTGGCGCGCGGCAGCGCGAACGAGTTCACGTTGTCGGACCTCGTGCAATGGCGCATGGAAGGCGCTGCCGCGAGGCTGGTGTTTGTGGATGGGC
>Ga0335077_10006469_pt1 | contig 14473 bp, 11 predicted proteins | sample Lox_Sample_31_FD_207151 | JGI IMG/M metagenome (GOLD analysis project Ga0335077, IMG submission 207151) | Soil microbial communities from Loxahatchee National Wildlife Refuge, Florida, United States - Lox_Sample_3.1 | ecosystem: Environmental > Terrestrial > Soil > Wetlands | place: USA...
GATGCTGAACGTTCGCGGCACAATCTCGGTGTACAGCTTCCCTTTGTAACCCGCCGGCACCCGCTCGAACTCGCTGCCGAAATCCGTAATCAGGCGCGTGAAGACGTCCAGCCTTCCCGTGGTGCTCTTAGGGTTTGCTTTGCCCGAGATGTCCGCAGGCAGGTTCAACTCTTCCATGAGCGGCGCAATGTACGCGCAACCGCGCTCGAGAACCGCCGGGCGCGTTAAATCAATCTTGTAAAGATGATTGTCCTGCAGCTTGTCGATCACCCGTGCGTTCCGGCTGGAAAGGAAGCTCGCGCGGATGCGATACGCCACCGGACCAATCCGCAGATCGAGACTCGAGGGCTGCACCTGTTCGGGCGCGATGGGCGGATCTCCGACAACGTGGCCCGCAGCGATTAGCTCCTCGATGGACTGGCACGGCAGAATGCCAGTCGTGTATGACGGCAGGTAATCTTTCAGTTCGCTGAATAAATAAGGAGTGCTTTCGAGCATTATCCTGCTGATGGTACATCACACCGCAGCGTGCCCGTCAGTTCGCTCACCTGCTGGATGTTCTGCTGCTTGAGAAATTCTCCCAGCTCCCGGGCAATCCGCACGGGCGACGCCGGGTCCCAGAACGTCGCGGTGCCCACCTCGACCGCGGTCGCGCCGGCGATCATGAATTCCGCGGCGTCTTCGCCCGTCGCGATGCCGCCCATTCCCACCACCGGAATCTTCACGGCTTTGGCAACCTGGTAAACCATGCGCAGCGCAATCGGCTTGATCGCCGGGCCGGAGAGGCCGCCAAAGCCCGCGCCCAGTCGAGGCCGCCGCGTCTTCGCATCCACCGCCAGCGCGATGAAGGTATTGACGAGCGAAATCGCATCCGCTCCCGCCTGTTCCGCCGTCCGGGCCAGCATCGATATGTCCGCGACATTCGGCGAGAGCTTCACAATCAGCGGCCGCCGCCGCGCCACGCGCTTCACCTCGGTGATAACTTCGGTTAACAGTACCGGATCGTTGGAGAAGTAGATGCCGCCGTGCCGCGTGTTGGGGCACGAGACGTTCAGTTCGTAGCCGGCAAGTCCCGGGGCGTCCTCCAGCACCCGCACCACTTCGACATAGTCCTCGGTCGCATAGCCGAAAACATTCGCAAAAACCGCGGTTTGGAACTTGGCCAACTTCGGCAGCTTTTCGGCGACAAAGGCGCGCACCCCAAGGTTTTGCAGGCCGATTGAGTTGAGCATCCCGGCTCGGGTTTCCCATAAACGTGGCTCCTGGTTGCCTTCCATAGGTTCGCGTGAGAGGCCTTTCACCACGAGACCGCCCAGTTGGTTCAGGTCCACCAGTCGCTCGAACTCGATTCCGTAACCGAAGGTTCCAGAAGCTGCGATGACGGGGTTGCGAAGCGGGATGCCGCAGAGTGAGACGGTGAGCGGAGCGATGTTCATCCCTCGGCCGCCGAAATCAGCGCTTCGCCCAGCACCCGGCCCGTGCTCGACGAGGGCCAGGCCACGCCGGCGACCCGCGCCAGCGTGGGGGCCAGGTCTACCGGCTCCACTGCCGTTTCAAATACCGCGCTCTCAAACGGAGCGCCGTAAAGGATGAGCGGCACGCGCGCATCGTAATTATAGAGAGATCCGTAGGAGATGCCGCGCCCGGCGCCGTAATCTTCCACGTGCTCCGGCGCATAAGCCAGCATGACGTCGCCGGAACGGACTGCATGGAAGCTGTTGCGGAAGCGCCGCGCCCAATCCCCGGCATGAGAGGTGTCGCCATCCGCCGTGTAGTAGCCCGTCACCCCAGGAACGGTAAGAGCCGCCTGGCCGGCCAGCGCCCGCGCCTCCCGCGGGTCAATGTACGATTTGCGCAGCGCATCGTGCTGCAAGTACAAGAAGGGATAGATGTAACGCTCAACATAGACCCTCTTGCGGGTCCCGAGATCGTAGTGCGCGGAAAGTGCCTGGTTGATGGTTCGGGCCACCGTTTCACCGGGAATGGCCAGGGATGCCCGCTTTCCATCCGGATCCCGGGTGGCGCCATGCGCCGCGGTGAACACCAGGCCGTAGTTTCTGGCCCCTAAGTTCTTGTCCAGCAAGGCCAATAAGGCTTCCACCTCACGGTCAAGCCGGAGCACCAATTCGCGTATCAGGGGGGAGTCGCCGCCAACCTCGTAACCCAGCAAAGCTCCCGAGCCCAAAGCCACCATCAGCAGATCGGTTCCAAGCCCCTGCCCCAGCTTTTCTTGGACCAGAATCTCCCGGACCAGCGACATTTGGGTGGCTTGCCCGAAGGGAGAGGCTTTGTAAAGCGCCAGGAACTCGTCCGGGTGCGCCGGGTCATAGGTCAAGGTGCGCAGCGGAGGAGCCTCTTTCTTGGCATAAAGCGCGCGCCATTGGGCGTGCCGGTACATCTCGGCGGCGTTGGCTTGGCTGAAGTTGGCCAGCCATCCAGCATCGCTGGCCGGCCCGCGAGCGATGAAGCGGCCGATCCCGCCCAGGTGAAACAGATTCGTTAGCGCGCCTCCGGCAAGGATGGCGGCGTCTTGAGAATCGAGCGAGACGGCATAGATTCGGTTCGCGGAGTCGGCCGCGGCAAGTTGCTCGGCGAAGGTGGTGGCTTCGAGCGCATCGGGTTTTGCGAGGACGGATTTCTTAGTCGCACGATCGTACCAGGCGTCCGCCACGATGCCGTGGAGCTGCGGATAGGCTCCCGTCGATATGGTAGCTAAGCTTGTAGAAGTAAAGGTAGTTGCGGCGATCTGGCACTGCGGGAAGAAGGCCCCGTCCTCCATCAGTCGGCGCAGGCCGCCGGTCCCCAGGTAATTACCGAATAAATCCAAATAATCCGACCGAAATTCCTCGGCAATCAGGAGGACAATCAATCGCGACCGTGGCCGGGCGGCGAAGGCGCAGCGGATCCCCGAGAGGCCAGCGGCAACGAGAGCGGCGAAACTTCTCCGCGATACTAACATTTGACAAGAGTGTATCAAACAAAATACTTGTGATACACTCGTACTGTTTTTAAAGGGCTCCGGAGGGCATCTCTTCGCTCTAAGGTCTAAACGTTTTCGAACTTAGAACCGATGTGATAAGAGAATGCGCAGGAGGAGGAAAACGACGGTGAAACACGACGAGAGCGTTTTAGGGCTAGCTTCCATCCGTCGCAACCGAGGGTTGTCCCTCGAGCAGATCTCCCAGACTACGAAAATTAGTGTTCGAGCACTGCAGGCGATTGAAGAAGGTGAGTTTAAGAAACTTCCCGGCGGCATCTACAACACCAGCTACATCCGCCAATACGCACGGGCCATTGAATTCGACGAATCCGAGATCCTCGCCTATTACCACTCGAGGACGGATGTTGCGCCAGAAACTCCGCTAATTAATGCGGAAAAGAGGATGAATTTAAGAGATTTCAGCTTCTTAGTGCAGCACTAAAAGCCGGTCCGGCGGTTCGCGCCCGCCTCAACCCGCCCTCCTACAGTAACTCCCTATCTTCCAAGGGATTCCAGCTCGATCTTTCCTCCAGTGTAACACTCAGCACAACTTCTTTCTGATGCCGTAGAACCGTAATTGCCACCGTCTTTTTCGACCTGGATGATTGCAAAATACTAGATATTTCTTTGGGAGTGGTGACTTTCTGGCCTTCCAATTTGACGATGACGTCCCCGGCTTTAAAGCCCGCTTTTTCGGCGGCGGAGTCGTGCATCACCAGCCGCACCAAAACGCCTTCCTTCACTCCAAAGTACTCAGCCAGCTGAGGATTCAGGGTTTCGCTCTCAATCCCCAAAGTCGGGCTGCGCCAGGTGGTGAAAGGGTGGGGCATGTCGGGAATGCGGATGGAAGGCATGGGCGGCATATCGGGCATGCTGGGCATGGCCATTAATGGTCCGTCCCCTTCCATGTTCAGGGCCAGGATGCCGATCTGACGCTGGCCGATGGTTGCCGATAGAATTTGATTCGTTCCGTTGCGGAAGACCAGCAGGCTCGCGGGCCGGCCGGGCGGGGTTTCGCGAACCAGGCGCATGAACTGCTCACCGCCCTCCACGTGCTGGCCATTGTATTCGAGCACCACGTCGCCTTCCTTGAGGCCGGCTTTGGCGGCTGGGCTATCGGCATCGACGCAACGCACCTCGACGCCACGCTCCTCCTTAAGATGAATCTCCTTGGCGCGCTCCGCCGTCATATCCACCACGCCGATGCCGAGATAACTCGAGCCGTTGTGTTGCATCACGAGATGGTTGGACGCGGCTTTTGCGCGCTCGGGCGGCGCGGCCGACACGGTGGAGGCGAGAAAGCCTGCAAGACAAATTCCCGATAGAATTACATTGGTTCGCATAAATTCCTCTACTTCTCTTTTACTTCTCTACTCTACTTCTCTTCTCGCCGGATGTAGATCATGCCGCCGGTCCCGGCGAGCTTTACCAGCGGGCCCCCGCCATTGAGAGACCCTTCCGCGATGGTGGCGGAGCCGGCGAGTTTCACCGCAATATCCGGAAAATCGCAAACGATCCTCTTCACGCCTCCATAGCTGGCGTTTTGCGCACGTACCGTCACTTTCAGATTCGACGGAATCCAGACGGTAATGTCACCGTGGCTGGTACTGAGAAACGAATCTTCCACCGGCTGAGTTTGGAAGCGCGCGATGATGCTTCCCATGGTAGTGGAGGCTTTGAGACTGCCGCCGAAACTGGTCAGACGGATGGGACCGCCGGCGCTCTCGCAGCGCGCCCCCGAGGCCGAGCCGACGCGAATGGGTCCGCCGGCTGAGTTGTTGGCGGTCACCATGCCCTTGGCGTAACCTACCTCGATGGGGCCGCCCGCCGTGTCGGCAATCACGATATTCCCGGCCTGCGCGATGTGGATGCCACCGCCATTGGTGGTACAGCGCAGGGCGCCATCGACCTGCTGCACGTGGATATCTCCGCCGCCGGTTTCCAAAAAAGCCTGACCATGAATCGCCGCGGCTCGGATGGCTCCGGCGCCGGATACACACCGGGCGTCGCCGCCAATCTTGCCGAGCGAGATTTCGCCGGCAGCGGTCTTGGCCACCAGGTCTCCGGCGACCTGGTCGACGCTTATGCGGCCGCCTCCGGTTTCGGCGATGACGGCGCCCTCAAACTTGGAAACGTCCACGGTTCCGGCGCGGGTTTCCACCAGGACTTCGCCGGAGCTTTGCGGCGCCGCCACTTCGAGCTCGGCCATTTCAGAACCGCCTTCGACCCACAGGCGGGTTACCCTGCCCTGCCGCGAGCTTCGGACGCGGTACGCACTGAGCAGCTGACGGGCTTCGGCTTCGCTCTTGGCTTTTACGCGCTTGGTTACCACGTAAGCGAGTTCACTTCCAGCAGTTCCTTTCACGGTGACGGCGCCGAAAGCGGCGATGCGGATATTACCCTTGGGCGGCACCATCAGGGAGCCATGGCCCTGTTCCACCCAAAATGCGCCGTCGTGGCGCAGCCCCGGCTCGCCGGCAAGAGCCGTCGCCGCCAGGCAGGCCATCAGTCCGAGTTTGAGTCCGCAAACGTTCATCAAAAAGTTCCAACCGAGGCGTTCATCTCGCGCAGCGCGTTCTGGCAGCGCATGCGCACGTAGCTGTTGTCTTCCTTGCCAACCAGAGTCTGGAGAACGCTGACCGTGGCATCGTCTTTATGGGCAATCAACAGATCAATGACCTGGATGCGCACCGCGGGATTGTCATCTTCGAGCAATACTTGCGCCAGCGTCTTGCGCACTTCCGCGTCGCCCGAAAAACTCTTGAGTCCTTCCAGAGCCTTGAGGCGGACGCCGGGATTGGCGTCACTGGTGACGGCCTCAAGAAGGGCGCTGCGTACTTCGGAGGAGGCACTGCGATCCTTGAGCAGCTCGACGGATTCGACGCGGACGCCGGGATTATCCTGCTCGCGGGCGGCGGCCAGCAGCAGACGTTGAATGTTTTGATCATCCAGACGGCCGGAAACCACGCGGCGGTGGGTTTCATCGACGGCAATCTGCACGCGGCCCGCGTTATCCGGCTGCACGGAGCGGATGCTGGAGATCACGTCCGCACCCGTCAGGTTGCCGGGTCCCGGAACGGTAGGGACGAAGCGCGCGGCGAAAAAGCCGAGAGCCACCAGAGCCACGGCGCCGGCGGGCCGGGTGAAACGGATGCCGGGCCGCCAGAGGGATTCAAATCCAGCGCGGAAGAGGCTCCAGGGATCGGAAGAGTGGTGGTGCTCGGCAGGCACTTGTTCGCGATAGATGGCGCGAATCAGCTCGTGGCGGCACTCGGCCGCGAGATCCGGAGGCGGAACCATCCGGTGGCGGTCCAACTCCGCCGCCAGCGCCCTTTGCCGTTCAAGTTGGTGGCGGCATCCGGCGCAGGCCTGCAGGTGCTCTTCCATGCCGTCCTCGACGGCTGGCTCCAGCTCGCCGTAATAATAGAGTGGAATGGCTTTGGCTACGGCATCGCACGTCATACGAAATCTCCTAAAACCACGCGCATTTTCTGAGTCGCGCGAAACAAGCAATTCTTGGCCGCCTCTTCACTGGTTCCCAACATGTCGCCGATGGTGCGCAGGCGCAGGCCCTGATAATGGCGCAGCTCGAACACCATGCGCTCGCGGGGAGTGAGATCGCTGAGAGCGGCGCCAATGCGGTCGCCCAACTGGCGATTCCACGTGCTGCGCTCCGGGTCCGCGTGCGGGCCTTCATGCTCGAAGGTGTCCATGCGGTCCACGGGACCGTCGGCGGTTTCCAGGGTGGAGGGCTCCTCCCGCCGGACTTTTCTTTTGCGCAAATGGTCGAGACAAATGTTAGTCACTATCCGGTACAGCCACGTGTGAAAGCTGCAGTCGAACCGGAACGTGTGAATGTTCCGGTAGACGCGCAGAAAAGCTTCCTGATAAACATCGCGGGCGTCCTCGGCGGAGCGCAGCAGGTTCATGGCGAGCCGCAGCACACTTTGGTCATAAGCGCGAACCAGTTGCTCGAAAGCGTCCTGGTCACCGTGCTGGACCGCGCGAATTACAGCGGCTTCATCCACTTTTGCGACAGCCCTAGCGCTCACGGCGCCAGCCGCGTCTTGCAACATAATCCCCGAGTTTATCTCGAACCTCTTCCCCTCACAGAAGATAGACGCGGCAGTTACGAATAGGTCACGAAACCGGGGATCGGGTTGGGAATGGCAAACGCGGCTTCGATACGGTTACTAAATAGCACAAAACACGGGCAGTTAACAGGAGCCAGGCGGGCGAGGAGCGACTGGGGAGAGACCGAACGGCAGGGAACAATGGCGGCTCAGGCGGCTGCTGTTTGCCGGGAGTGCGGGATTGGCTTCATGAAGTTGTCTGTCAGGAAGAGGAGCTTCAGGTTGTCTGGCCCTGGCCACTGAAATATGCGGCGTCGAGCGAGGGGAAACTCGGGGACAGATGCCACCAGGGCCACTTCAAACCCCGTCCCCGTTTTTCTCCAGTCCTACAAATCCCGGATACGGCCGTTCCCATACAGCCGTTCCTTCAGCAATCCAACCAACCCGAAAGGAGTTTTGCGCACCCGCAAACTATTGGAGGGGTATGGAAGTCGGGCTGGGTCCAGCGGTGGTGTTGCCAGTGAGCTGGTTGTTTCCGAACGAATTGATGATTCCGCCGCTGGCGACAGCCAGACCCGTGGTGTTGCCCCAGACGCTGACATTCGATATGCGAATGACTCCACCGTTAGCGTCGAGCCCAATTGCGTTACCAGATACAGTCGTGTTCAAAATAGACACCGGCGCACCGGCTGTTAACACGCCCTGTGCAAAATTGTTGCTGATCACGGAATCGCGAATCTCGACGATGCTTCGAGGATTGACACCGATACCCGCATTTCCGTTGCCCACGAGGCGAACACGATCCAGCACCACGGAGTTCTTTGTGCTCACCGGAGGAACCACGACAATTCCGTTATTCGCCTGACCGCTCACGGTCGTATTTCCGATGAATACATTGGCGACGGTGGTGGCGCTCTCGATGCTGATGCCGCGCTTACCGTAATTCTGGATTTCGCAGTCTTCGATCACCAGATTGTTGCCTTTGCTGAACGTTATGCCTACCGAGGTCCCAGGCAAGCTCGAGCCGTTCAGGTCCAGGCCACGCAATATGGCGCTTTCATTGTCGGCAATGTGAATCACCACGGTGCCGGCAAGAACACCGGCGTCCGAACCACCGGCGTCAATGAGGACGGCGTGACCAGCCTCCATGTCGATATCTCCAAAATCTCCCGAATTCAGCGCGGTAATCTCGTCGCCGGTGCTTGCCAAGGTTACAGCCGTCTGCCAGGCGTTGCAGGGTTTGTCGAGGGTGCAATCGGGGTCGACCCCGGTAGAAGACACGAACCAATGTTTGGGTCCGATTCCCGCCGATAGCTGCCCAGCCGCGAAGACCATCACCGCAATACAGAACAACACACGCATACTTCGCATAGACGATTTTTCCTCTCTCATCGACGGCCGAAACAGAAAGGGACGGCGCACTTGTGCTCCAGCCAGACCGCCGCAAGACTGACTCAGTTCGCGACAGTGTCTAATGTGTACGATTCGTATAGTGCGGCAGGTGCTGCGAATCTCTCAGCAATGTTGGAAAGACGAGGCGTGTAGGACAACAAGAGCGACGCAGACCCAGGGGTTGAGCGGGTTGTTAGATAATTGCTAGATCATGCGAATCGGAGCGGCAGTCACCGGGGTGTTTTGCGCGTTGAACGGTCTGGCGGCGGGGGAGTTGCCGCCGGCCACGTTCACCAAGGACGTTGCGCCGGTTCTGCAGAAGAACTGCCAGGGGTGCCATAGACCGGGCGAGGCGGCGCCATTTTCGCTGCTCAGCTATGAGCAGGCGCGGCCGTGGGCCAAGGCGATGAAGGAAGCGGTTCGGCTGAAGAAGATGCCGCCGTGGTTCGCGGACCCGCGCTATGGCCACTTTTCCAACGACCGCTCACTCTCGCCGAAAGAGATCGAAACCATTGCAGCGTGGGCGGAGGCGGGCGCGCCGCAGGGGGATCTGAAGGACACGCCGGCGCCAGTGAAGTTCGTCGAGGGATGGTCGATTCCGAAGCCGGACGTGGTGTTCGAACTGCCGCAAGCCTATCAGATTCCGGCCACGGGCACGATCGAGTATCAGAAGGTGATCGTGCCGACGGGATTCACCGAGGACAAATGGGTGCAGTTTGCCGAAGCGCGTCCCGACGATCGCGCTCGCGTACATCACATGATCGCGTTTGTCCGGGAGCCCGGCTCGAAATGGCTGAAAGACGCGAAGCCGGGTGTATTTTTCGTGGCGCCGAAGCCCAAAGAGGAGGACGCCGACACCAGCGCCCTGCCGAGCGATTTCCTGGTGGGCTACGCGCCGGGCCAGCCGCCGGAGATCCTGGCGCCGGGCCAGGCCAAGTTCATCAAGGCGGGGTCCGATCTTGTGCTGGAGATCCACTACACAACCAATGGAAGGGCGAGCACGGACCGCAGCAAATTCGGCCTGGTCTTCGCCAAGCAGCCGCCTAAAGAGCGCGTGCTCACGCTGTCGGCCACGAACGGAAAGTTCAAGATTCCGCCGGGGGATCCAAACTACAAGGTGGATGCTGAGTTCGAACTCGGCACAACCGTGAAGCTATTGGGCCTGCATCCGCACATGCACGGGCGCGGAAAAGATTTCGAATACCGTGTCGTGTATCCCACCGGGGAAACAGAAACATTGCTTCGCGTGCCGCGCTACGACTGGCACTGGCAGCTTTGGTACACGCTCACTAAGCCCCTTGTGCTTCCCAAGGGCACGAAGATCGAGTGCACCGCACACTTCGACAATTCGCCCAACAACCCCGACAACGCCGACCCCACGAAGGAAGTGAGCTGGGGGGACCAGAGCTGGGACGAGATGATGGTGGGCTTCTTCAACCTGGTTTTTGACGCCAACATGCCGGTGAAGGAGATTTTCCGGGACCGGGCGACGGTGGCGAAGAATTAACCTCAATCTGGCCCGCGGTTTCCCTTGGGGTTCGAAAAATGGGAGTAGAATTGACACAATCGGGAAAGCGTGAGTACCTTGGCTTCCGTTCGTGCCTTTCTAGTGATGGGGCTGGTCTGTCTGCCTGCGTGCGCGCAAACGACGGGGGAGATGAGCGCACATGAGGAGCCTGCCACCTTCAAAACCAAAGTCAACCTAGTGCTGGTGCCGGTGGTGGTGCGGGATGGCCAGGGGCACGCCGTGGGGAATCTGAAGCAAGAGGATTTCCAGGTGTTTGACAAGGGAAAGGCGCAGGTGATCACGAAGTTCTCGGTGGAAAAATCGGGAGGCCACACGACGGCGCCGCAAACGAATTCTGAGGCGAATCCCGGCGAGCCCGCGGCGCCCATGGCCGTGCCGGACCGCTTCATCGGGTATGTTTTTGACGACGTTCACCTGGAATTCAGCGACTTGGCGCGGGTGCGGGAGGCCACGGACCGGCATCTGGCGTCGCTCGAGTCCACCGCCCGGACGGCGATCTTTACAACGTCGGGCCAAACCACGCTGGATTTTACGGACGACCGCCAAAAGCTGCATGAAACACTGTTGAGCCTCCGGCCGCGGCCGATCATGGGGCCGGGCTCGACCATGGGGGAGTGTCCGCAAGTGGATTATTACCTGGCGGACGCCATCCTGAACAAAAACGATCAGCAGGCGCTGGCCGCGGCCGCGCAGGAGGCCATGACCTGCATGAACCTGGATCCGACGAAGCCGGGCTCGCTACAGATGGCGCAGCAAGGGGCGATGGCCGTCGCGCAGCGTAATCTGCACGCAGGCGAACAGGATGCTCACGTGTCGCTCACGGTGTTGAAGGATGTGATTCGCCGGATGGCGGCGATGCCGGGGCAGCGCAGCATGGTGCTGGCATCGCCGGGATTCTTCACCACATTTGATCTGGTGCAAGAGAAAACCGAAATCATCGATCGGGCGATTCATGCCAACGTGATCATCAGCGCACTGGACGCGCGCGGGCTGTACACCATTGTACCGGGCGGCGATGCCAGCCAGGCAACCATTGATATCACGGCGTCGACGATGAAGGTCCGGTACCAGATGGACAGCGCCATGGCGCAGGCGGATTTGCTGGCCGAGTTGGCGGAGGGGACCGGCGGCAGTTTCTTTCATAACAACAACGATTTGGATGCGGGAATGAAGCGGGTATCGGACGCGCCGGAATATTTTTACGTGCTGGGTTTCGCGCCGCAAAACCTCAAGCTGGACGGCACGTTTCACCGGCTGAAGGTCGCGCTGAAGGACCCGAACAGGCTGGCGCTGCAGGCCCGGCGCGGCTACTATGCGCCGCGGCACGTAGCGGACGCGGTGGAGACCGCCAAGCGGGAGATCGAAGAAGCGCTGTTCTCGCGGGAAGAGATACACGACATTCCGGTGGAATTGCACACTCAATTTTTCAAGTCCAGTGATGAAAACGCGCGGTTGTCGGTTCTAGTTCGCGTGGACGTCAAACACATCCACTTTCGCAAAGAAGATGGCCGGAACAGGAACGATCTGACGATCGTCTCCGGATTGTTCGACCGCAATGGCAACTATGTGACTGCGAATGAAAAGATTCTCGAGATGCGGCTGCGGGATGACACGCTCGAGAACAAACTGCGCCAGGGCATCAATTTGAAGACCAATTTTGATGTGAAGCCGGGAAGCTACCTGGTGCGGTTAGTGGTGCGGGATGCCGAAGGACAGATGATGTCAGCGCAAAACGGCGCTGTGGAGATTCCGTGATGGGAGGGGTGAGATGCAGCTTCGCCATGTGATGCTGACGATGAGCGTTTTCTGCCTGGCTGGAGGGGGCGCGAAGGCGCAGCAGCCCGGCGCACAGGCGCCGGCGGAGGGCTCGACGGTGATCCGGACGGAGACCAGGCTGGTTCTGGTGGACACGGTCGTGGTGGACAAGAAGGGGGCCTACGTACACGATCTCACCGCCAAGGATTTCCGGGTCTGGGAAGACAACAAAGAACAGGCCATCAAGAGTTTTTCGTTCGAAGCCGACGCCAATGCGGCGTCGAAATCTCAGACGCGCTACCTGGTGCTGTTCTTTGACAACTCGACGATGGAAGCCGGAGACCAGATCCGTGCGCGCGATGCCGCGGCCAAGTTCATCGATAAAAATGCCGGCCCGAATCGATTGATGGCCATCGTGAATTTTGGCGGGAGTATCCGGATCGCGCAGAATTTCACGGCGGATGCCGACCGGCTGAAAGAAGTGGTGAAGGGCGTGAAATTTTCGGCTGTCGCGCCCAACGCTCAACCGGTCTCCATGGGAATGCCGACCTTGGGCAGCGCCGAGTCGGATTTCGGCGTGCGGAGCGTGTTGCTGGCCTTGAGGAGCATGGCCAGGAATCTCGCGCCGGTATCCGGACGCAAGAGCCTCATCCTGTTCACTTCCGGGTTTGTGCTCAACGATGAAAACCGGCCGGAACTTACGGCCACGATCGATGCGTGCAACAAAGCCAACGTCGCGATTTATCCGATTGACGTGCGCGGCCTGGTGGCGAGCGGGCCAATGGGGCCGATGTCCGGAATCATTGCTCCGTCAAACCTGCCAGCTCCGCGGCTGGTGCGCGCCACGGTGAGTTACACGGGCTCGTTCGGGAATTCCTTTCTGCCCCAGCATGGCGGAGGCGGCGGAGGAGGAGCCGGTGGCGGAGCGGGCGGTGGCGGCGGGCACAGTGGCGGCGCTGGTGGGAGCACGGGTGGCGGAAAGGGCGGTTCCGGAGGAAGCTCCGGTGGCAGTGTGGGTGGTGGCAAGGGTGGTTCCGGAGGAAGCTCCGGTGGCGGTAAGGGCGGTTCCACTGGCGGCAACTCCGGCGGCGGTAAGGGCGGGGCCAGTGCCGGCTCCGGCGGGGGCGGGGGCAGTGTCATGAACCCCTACGCGACGAATAATCCCTATAACATGCCTCGCCAGATCGTTCCGATGATGTTTCCGGAGAGCGCTTCGACCAACCAGCAGGTCCTTTACATGCTGGCTGATGGCACTGGCGGTTTCGTGATTGTGAACACAAACGATCTTCTGGGCGGGTTGGAAAAGATTGGCAAGGAGCAGAACGAGTATTACGTGCTGGGCTATGATCCCACCGACTCGCCGGAGGGAAGCTGCCACACACTGAAAGTGAAAGTGGACCGAGGCGGAACCACGGTGCGGGCGCGGAGCGGCTATTGCAATGTCCGGCCCAAGGACCTGCTGGCAGGAGACCCTTCGGAGAAAGAACTGGAAACGCATGCCGCGGCTTCGCAAGCCGGCACCGTGCCTGCCTCCATGCAGGTTCCGTTCTTCTACACGGGGCCCGGAACGGCGCGCGTGGACGTGGCGATGGAGATTGCCGCCGATTCGGTGAAATTCGAAAAGACGAAAGGGAAATTTCACTCCACGGTGAACGTCCTGGGGATCGCGTACAAGCAGGATGGCTCGGTGGGCGCGCGTTTCAGCGACACCATAAAACTCGATCTGCAGAATAAGAAAGAGCTGGAGAATTTCAAAGAACGGCCGATTTACTACGAGAATCAATTTGAAGTGGCGCCGGGCACGTACAACCTCAAAGTCGTGTTCAGCACGGGTGGGGAAGGATTTGGCAAGGTGGAAAGGCCGTTGACCATCGATCCATATGACGGCAAGCAATTCGGCCTCAGCGGCATGGCGCTCAGCAAGGATATCCACCGGCTGGGCGATGTGAACACGGGACTCGACGCGGAGCTTTTGGAAGGCAAGACGCCGCTGGTGACGCAGGGGATGCAAGTGACTCCATCGGGCAGCAACCGGTTCAAGAAAACAGACATGAGCGCGGTTTACGCGGAGGTCTACGAGCCGCTTCTGGTGGGCCCGAATCCGCCGATTGTCGCCGTGCAACTCCGCGTGTTGGATCGCAAAAGCGGCGAACAGAAGCAGGATTCCGGCCTGATCAACGTCGGCGCCCAGGCTCGCAAGGATAATGCCATGATTCCCGTGGGTCTCAAGCTACCGTTGGAGACACTCACCGCGGGTTCTTACCGGGCCGAGTTGAAGGCGGTGGATTCGGTGGGACACGCTTCTCCGGTTCGTTCGGCGGATTTCGACGTGGAGTAAGGGCGCAGCGGCTCGGCCCGCGGGGCGAAAATCAGTTGGACGAAAAGAGTTGTTCCACTTTGAAGCCGCGGTCTTGTAGCAGCCGGACCACGCCTTCGCGACCCACCAGGTGGCCTGCGCCGACGACGACAAAACAGCGCCGGTTGTTTTTGAGGCATTGCTCGGCCACATCGGCCATGTGCGGATTGCGGTCGTCGAACATACTTTTCTGAAGCTCGGGGGCGCCCTCCCAAGAACCGGAGACCAGCGTATCCAGCCTGTTCGCATCCCCGGTCATCCAGGCACTCTTGAAATCCTTGACCAGTTGCTGGGTGAGCGCAGCGCTTTTGAGCGTGGCGACCAGGTATTGCTCCTGTTTGCTCTCGGGAATGTCCGCCAGCAGCCGCAACTGTCCTTCGGCTGTTTCG
>Ga0335077_10006470_pt1 | contig 14470 bp, 16 predicted proteins | sample Lox_Sample_31_FD_207151 | JGI IMG/M metagenome (GOLD analysis project Ga0335077, IMG submission 207151) | Soil microbial communities from Loxahatchee National Wildlife Refuge, Florida, United States - Lox_Sample_3.1 | ecosystem: Environmental > Terrestrial > Soil > Wetlands | place: USA...
GCTGAACAGGATCGCCGCCAGCAGGAACGGGATCATGGCCGTTGCGATGGCCGCGCCCTCGCCCAATGCTCCCCCCGGTATCGCGCGCTGGAACGACAGCGTCGCCATCAAGTGCGTGGCGTTGATCGGACCTCCGCGCGTCAGCACCCAGATGAGCTGGAAGTCGGTGAAGGTGAACAGCACGGAGAACGTCATCACCACGGCGATGATGGGCGAGAGCATGGGCAGCGTCACGTTCCAGAACTTCTGAAACGGGGTGGCGCCGTCGATGGCAGCGGCCTCGTAGAGCGAGGGCGAGATGGTCTGCAGCCCGGCCAGCAGCGAGATGGCGATGAACGGCACACCGCGCCAGACGTTGGCGATGATGACGGACATGCGCGCCAGGACGGGTTGGCCCAGAAAATCGATGTAGGTATGTATGATCCCGAGCCGCTGCAGCATCCAGCTCACGATCCCGAACTGGGCATCGTAGATCCACCAGAAGGCGATCGCCGACAGGACCGTGGGAACGATAAAAGGCAACAGGACGATGGCCCGGATGGAGGCCTTGAACGGGATGTGCTCGTTGAGCAGCAGCGCGAGCCACAGGCCGAGCGCGAACTTGGCCACGCTGGCGATGCCGGTGTAGAGGAAAGTGTTCCAGACCGACAGCCTGAAGACACTGTCGGTGACCAGCCACTGATAGTTCTCGATGCCGATCCACTCACCCGGCCGGCCCACCTTGGCGTCGGTGAAGCCGAGAAACACGCCCAGGCCCAGGGGATAAGTCAGGAACAGCAATAGCAACGCGCCCGCCGGCAGCATGAACAGCAGCCCCAGGAAGTGACGGTTGTCGAACAGCCTGCCGACGAACGACGGCGCCCCTGGCGGCTGAGCCGTCCCGGGCACGAACTGCGTCTGCGGTGCGTTCATGGCAGGCCCCCGCAGCGGAGCGCTAGCCGTAAAACCGTTTGGCGCGACGCTCGGCCATGCGGATCGCGTCCTGCACGGAAGCCGAGCCGGTGGCGGCCTGAGCGATCATGTCTACGACGGCAAAGTCCGCCATCGCCGCCGCGGAAGCCGCGCCGAGCTTCCCTGGCCAGCCGTTGGGCAGCATCAGTTTGACCGCGTCGCGGTACGCAAAGCGCTTGGGGTCCGACTTCCACACCGGGCTCGACTCGTAGTAGCGCAGCGGTTGGGTCACGAATCCCAGCGAGGCCTCCATCCACGCCTCGTATTGCTCCTTCTCCCACATGAACCTCAAATACTCTTTGGCCGCCTGCGGATATTTGCTGTACTTGAACAGCACGGCGGTGAAGGCGAGTCCCATCTCCGTGGGCCGGCCGATCGGCCCGATCGGCATGTTGGCGTGAAAGATATCGTCGGCCATCGCCTTGACCTTGGGATCGGCGGAGTTCTTGGCCGCGTAGTAAATGGACACGCCGTTCGCCGTCAAACTGATCTCTCCCGCGAGGAACGCCTTGTTGTTGCTGGGATCCAGCCACGACAACGTGCCCGGCGCGAAGGTCTCGTACAGCTTCTTCGCATACTCGAGCGCCGCCTCGGTTTCCTTGGAGTTGATCGCTACCCGACTGCTCTCGTCCACGAGCCTGCCGCCGTGCGACCAGAGCAACCAGTGACACCAGATGTTCGCGTCGCCGGTGGCGTGACCCAGCGCCATGCCGGGCGGCGTGCCTTTCGCCTTGAGCGCCTGGCACAGTCTGAGAAAGCCTTCGGTGTCACGCGGGATGCCGTTGAACCCCGCGGCTTTGACCTGGCTCGCGCGGTACACGATTGCGCTTGCCCCCGCGCCCATGGGGATACCGATCCAGCGGCCACCGCTGGTGCCGTACTGGCGGGCGAGGTCATACCAGCCGTCGTATTTCTTGCCGAGGTATTCGGCCACATCGGAGACATCTGTGAGCTTGTCGGGGTACAGGTGCGCATCGTCGTTCGTGCCGATGATGATGTCCGGCCCGCTCCCGACATTCGCGGCCACGGCCGCCTTGGGCCGCAGGTCCTCCCAGTTCTCGCTTTCCACCGTGACCGCGATACCGGTGGTCTCGGTAAATCGTTTGCTGTTTGCCAGCCATTGGTCTTCGTCGCCCTGCACGAAGCGCTTCCAGCGCAGCACGCGCAGCGCGGCTCCGGGCTCGGGCTTCAACGACAATTGCTGAGCCGACGCGTCACGCGCCAGAAGGGACTGCCCGAGCGCTGCCGATGCGGCGATGCCTCCCGTCGTCTTGAGAAAATCGCGGCGCGTATGGGTCTTCATATGGTCCTTTGATCTGGGCGCGGTCTAGGCCAGCCGTTTGCCGCTCGCGGGGTCGAACAGGTAGGTCTTCGCGGGTACCGGCTGCAGCCGGATGGCTTCGCCGGGCTTGAAAATGTGACGCTCGCGCGAGACGACGGTCACTTCGGTGTCGGAAAGCCGGCAGTAGACTTGCGTATCGGCGCCGGTAGGCTCCACCACGATCACCTCTGCGGGTACCCCGCCCTCGTTGATCACGAAGTGCTCCGGGCGCACACCGAGCGTCACGTCGCGCCCGTCCACCTCGCGGCACGCCGGCGCCGGCAACTCGCTGCCGTTCGACAGCTTCACCGCGGACGCGTTACCGGGCGCAAAGCGACCGGGCAAGAAGTTCATGGCAGGCGAGCCGATGAAGCCGGCGACGAACAAATTCGCCGGATCGTCGTACAGCTCCAGAGGGGAGCCGATCTGCTCCACGTTGCCGCCGTTCATCACCACGATCGTGTCGGCCATGGTCATGGCTTCGATCTGATCATGCGTCACGTACACCGAGGTGGTCTTGAGCCGCAGGTGCAGCTCCTTGATCTCGGTGCGCATCTGCACTCTCAGTTTGGCGTCCAGGTTCGACAGCGGCTCATCGAACAGGAACACCTGCGGATCGCGCACGATGGCGCGGCCCATGGCCACACGCTGGCGCTGACCGCCCGAAAGCTGACGCGGATAGCGCTCGAGGTACTCGGTCAGGCCGAGGATCTTGGCCGCCACGTCGACCCGTTGCCGCATCTCCTCCCGGCTCCTGCCCGCCAGCTTCATGCTGAAGGCCATGTTGTCGAACACGGTCATGTGCGGATACAGCGCGTAGTTCTGAAACACCATCGCGATATCGCGGGCCTTGGGCGGGATGTTGTTGACGACTTTGTCTCCGATCCGGATCTCGCCGCTGGTGATCTCCTCGAGGCCGGCGACCATGCGCAGCAGGGTCGATTTGCCGCAGCCGGAGGGACCCACGAGCACCACGAACTCGCCATCGCCGATGGAGATGTCGACACCGTGGACGACTTCGACGCGGCCGAACGCTTTGCGCACACCCTTCAACTGGACAGAGGCCATGGGCGGTGCCTACGCAGGGTGCAGCCGGAAGCGAGCGCGCTCTCGTTCTGATTGTGCGCTGCAAGAGCGGATCGTGGACGATGCCACTCCGGTCTCCTCCTCAAGTCTTGTTTTATTCCGAAAGGCAGTCTAACTGAATTGCGGATTTAGCGGCAACGGTCGGAAAAATGCCGAAGCGGGCGCCAGCGCTGAGCCGACGGCGATGGTGCCCTATGGCATACTAGCGGCCGACCGCGTCGGCGGGAGGCCGGCTGAAAGACGGAGATGAGCGACGTGAGCGGCAGACTGCAAGGCAAGACCGCGTTGGTGACCGCAGCGGCCCAGGGCATTGGCCGCGCCACCGCGTTGGCCTACGCGCGCGAGGGCGCGGCGGTGATCGCCACCGACATCAACACCGAGAGGCTGGGCGAGATCGCTTCCACGCCGGGTATCAAAGTCCGCAGGCTCGACGTAACCGACCCGGCTGCCATCGCGTCTCTGGCAAAAGAGGTCGCCACACCCAATGTGCTGGTCAACTGCGCCGGGTTCGTGCACCACGGCACCGTTCTCGACTGCAGCATGAAGGACTGGGACTTCTCCTTCAATCTCAACGTGCGCTCCATGTACCTGCTGATCCAGGCGCTTCTGCCGCGCATGTTGGATAACGGCGGCGGTTCGATCGTCAACATCGCGTCGGTGGCGGGCAGCATCAAGGGCATCCCCAACCGCTTCGTGTACGGCGCGAGCAAGGCCGCCGTGATCGGCCTCACCAAGTCCATCGCGATCGACTACGTCAAGCGCGGGATTCGTTGCAACGCCGTGTGCCCCGGCACCATCGACACCCCTAGCCTGGGAGATCGCATCAATGCCTTTGCCGACCCGGTGAAGGCCCGAGCGGATTTCATCGCCCGCCAGCCCATGGGACGGTTGGGCACGGCCGAGGAGATCGCCGATCTGTGCGTCTACCTCGGCAGCGATGAGTCGGTGTTCATGACCGGCCAGACGGTGATCAACGACGGCGGTGTATCGCTTTGACCGTGGGGCGGAAATAACCGGAAGGAGAAGACATGAGACTGGTACGTTACGGTGACGCAGGCAAGGAGAAGCCCGGGATGCTGGACGCTCAGGGCGCCATTCGCGATCTGTCCGGCGTGGTCGCCGACATCGATGGCAGCGCGCTCTCCCCAGAGGGCCTCGCCAAGCTGCGCGGCCTGAAAGTGGACGGGCTGCCCAAGGTGCCCGGCAACCCGCGTCTGGGCCCGCCGGTGGCCACCCCGAGCAAGCTGGTCGCGATCGGGTTGAACTATTCGGACCACGCTAAAGAGGCCAACCAGGCGCTCCCCTCCGAGCCCATCATCTTCATGAAGGCGACGTCGGCGATCTGCGGTCCCAGCGATGCGGTGATCCTGCCGAAGGGCTCGAAGAAGGGCGACTGGGAAGTGGAGCTCGCATTCGTGATCGGCAAGAAAGCGCAGAGCGTGAGCGAGGCCGATGCGCTCGGCTATGTGGCCGGGTATCTGATCTGCAACGATGTGTCGGAGCGGGAATGGCAGCTGGAGCGCGGGCCCACCTGGGACAAGGGCAAAGGTTTCGATACCTTCGCACCGCTCGGCCCGTGGCTGGTGACCACGGACGAGATCCGTGATCCGCAGGCGCTTGCCATGTGGCTCGATGTCAACGGCAAGCGTATGCAGACCGGCAATACCAGCACCATGATCTTCGGGGTCAAGAAGCTGGTATCGTACATTTCGCAGTGCATGTCGCTGCTGCCCGGCGACGTCGTGACGACTGGCACGCCGCCCGGCGTCGGATTGGGCGTCAAGCCGACCCCGGTGTTCCTCAAGCCCGGCGACAGCATGCGTCTGGGCATCGATGGGCTCGGTGAGCAGAAACAGCAGGTGACAGGCGGCTAGCGCTCTGCACGGCACGCTCCCCGATAGGGCGCATCCATTCGATGCGCCCTTTCGTTTTTCGGTGGCGCTGCGTAAGCCTGCGGCTCGACTACGTCGAGCGCCGCACGACTCGCTTTGTCGAGAAATCCAAGTCGATCGACGCAGCGGTGAAACGCTTCGGGCGAGTCCGAGCGCGGCGCCCGCAGAGGCCGCGCACCCGGCATGCTTGTGCCCAGCAGCGCGCTCGGCGCGCGCAAGCTTGGTGTCGATCGGTCGCGAGTCGCGGCTGACATTTCGTTAACAGCCCACGCTCTGGCCTGAACATTGCGTTGATCCAGGCGGGATGTTGATGGAGAGCGGTCATGGGTAGCAGAGACGACGTCGGCATAGAGATGAAGCAAGCGCGGCCCATCCTGAACGAGCGGGATTATCAAAACGCCAAGGCCTTGTTGGCCAAGGAGATGCACCAGAAGCACACGGAACGCGTCTGGGCGCGTCTGGAAGCGCTGATGCAGGAGGTGGCCGAGTACGAGCGACGTTTTCTGGAAGGCGAGGAAGACGACGCCTCGCGATGGGTCGAGTACGCCTACGCCTCGGTCCTCGAGGAAACCGACGCGCCACAGCGCCGTTGGTCAGATTCCTTTGACGAATGAGTTAAGCGCGTCAATTTCCAGATCGTAGCCTGACCCGCTCGGGGTTTCGCCCCGGCGGGATTTGCTCCCCCGGCGCTCGAGCCTGAGCGCCCAACCGCTCTCTTCCGCGTTTCGCCGCTTGTCTGGCTCCGTTGCGGACGCGGCTCCGAGCCCCTACACTGCCCGTAGCACGTCCACCGGCGCGACTGCACGCTGCCTCACGCATCTGCCACACGCATGAGCCAGTGCCTCACATGAACACACGGATCTATTTGCTGGCCTTCGGCGCAGCTCTGTCGGCCCTCTCGGCCAACGCGGAAGACGAGGTCGCCCGCGGCTATGCATTGGCCGGCGAGAAGGGATGCTTCGAGTGTCACACGATGAGCTACGCATACATCGGCCCATCGTTCCGCGCGTTGGCCGAGAGGTATCGCCTCGACCCCGATACGCGCGCCCAATTGCCCGGGATCATCCGTGCCGGAAGCCGCGGGCACTGGGGAGAGCGCTTCGCCATGCGGCCGCGGACCCATCTCACCGACGAGCAGGTCAACGCGCTGATCGACTGGATCTTGTCGCAGTAGGCCCGGCCCTGCAGCGCACGTCCGTCTCGAACGGCGCGTGGCGCGTGTGCTTCACCTCCGGCTAAACTAAGCGTTTCCCGCGTACCAGGAGGAGTTCACATGCAGTACGTCAATCTGGGCTCGACCGGGCTCAAAGTCTCGCGCATCTGCCTCGGTTGCATGACCTATGGCTCGCCCAAGTGGCGCGACTGGGTCCTGGACTACGATCAGGCCAAGCCCTTCATCCGCAAGGCGCTCGATTCGGGTATCAATTTCTACGATACCGCCGACGTGTACTCGCTGGGCGAGAGCGAAGTGGTTCTGGGCAAGGCCCTCAAGGAGTTCGGGGTCCAGCGCGACAAAGTCGTGGTCGCCACCAAAGTGAACAGCCCGATGGGCGACGATCCCAACCAGCGCGGACTGTCGCGCAAGCACATCATGCACGCCATCGACGACAGTCTCCGCCGCCTGCAGCTGGACTACGTGGACCTGTACCAGATTCACCGCTTCGACAAGAACACGCCGATCGAGGAGACGCTGGACGCGCTGAGCGATGTGGTGAAGTCCGGCAAGGCCCTATACATCGGCGCCTCTTCCATGTACGCCTGGCAGTTCGCCAAGATGCTGTACACGGCGGACCTGCGCGGCTACGAGCGCTTCGTCACCATGCAGAACCACTACAATTTGGTGTACCGCGAGGAGGAGCGGGAGATGAACCCGCTGTGCCGCGACCAGGGCGTAGGGCTGATCCCGTGGAGCCCGCTGGCGCGCGGCTTCGTCACCGGCAACCGGCGCAGGGAGGACAAGGGTGAAACCAAGCGCGCGAAGAGCGATGACTTCGCTCATCAGATGTATTACCGCGACTCCGACTTCACGGTGGTGCAGCGCGTGACCGAGATCGCGAAAAAGCGCGGCGCGTCGAACGCCCAAATCGCCCTCGCCTGGCTGCTGCAGCAACCCGGTGTCTCCGCTCCGATTATCGGCGCGAGCAAGATGACCCATCTCGAGGACGCGGTGAAAGCGCTCGAGATCAAGCTCGGCGACGAGGAGCTGAAGGCGCTGGCCGAACCCTATGAGCCGCATCCGGTATTGGGGCATTCCTGAGCTTGCAATGGCGTCGCGCCCGCTCCGAGCAGACACGCCGGAGCGTGAGTCAGGGACGACGCCCCAAAGCTGAGGCAGTGACCACGGACGTGCATACCCACCGCCTGTGCACCGCACCCATGATGGATTGGTCGGACCGGCATTGCCGGTATTTTTTCCGCCAGCTGTCGCGGCGTGCGGTCGTGTACACGGAGATGATCACCACCGGCGCACTGATACACGGCAACGTGGAGCGGCACTTGCGCTTCCACCCGGAAGAGCATCCGATCGCGCTGCAGCTCGGCGGCAGCGACCCGGCCGAGCTGGCCGACTGCGCGCGCTTGGGTGAGCGGTGGGGCTACGACGAGATCAACCTCAACTGCGGGTGTCCTTCCGAGCGCGTGCAGCATGGCGCGTTCGGCGCCTGCCTCATGCGTGAACCCGAGCTGGTGGCTGACTGCGTGAAGGCGATGCAGGCCGCGGTCGGCGTCCCAGTCACGATCAAACACCGCCTCGGAATCGATCGCATCGAGGACTACGACTTCGCGCACCGCTTCGTGCAGGCGCTCGCGCGCGCCGGCTGCCGGACGTTCATCGTGCACGCGCGCAACGCGGTGCTGAAGGGCCTGAGCCCGAAGGACAACCGCGAGATCCCGCCGCTGCGCTACGCCGAGGTCTACCGACTGAAGCGGGAGTTCCCGGAGCTCACCATCGTGATCAACGGTGGCATCGGGAGCTGCCCGCAGATCGAGCAGCACCTCGGCCACGTCGACGGCGTGATGCTGGGGCGTGCGGCTTACCATGACCCCTATGCTCTCGCGCGGGCCGACGGTTACCTCCACGGTCACTCGCCGCCGCCGACGCGCGCTCGGGTGGTCCGAGCGATGCACGAGTACGCACGCAGCGAACGGGTCCTGGGCACCTCGCTGCGGGCTATCGCGCGCCACATGCTGGGCCTGTTCCACGGTCAGCCCCGGGCGCGGCTCTGGCGCCAGATGCTGTGCGACGCTGCTGCACTTGCGCGCAACGATCCGGAGCTGCTGCTGGAGGCGCTGGAAGTCACGGCCGATGTCGAACCACCGCACCCGTCCGCGGCCCACGCCCCGTGGGCCGACAGCCCGGCCGGGCTGTAACAAGCATCAGGCTGTAGCCGGGCGGGACGCCGCGGAGGCTTCAGACGGTTTGCCGGAGATAGCGCCTCATGAGCGCAGGAGTGAGGCCCCCCAGGATCAACCACATCATCGCGGACACCGCCAGAGAGCCTGCGACGAAAGCGCGGGCCAGGTCCGGCGGCACGACATCGTCCGAGTGGACCCCCCGCGGTGCTCCGATCAGGTGCGGCAGCGCGATCAGTGCGATGCCGAGCAGTTTCAGCGCCATCGACCTCGGGAACACGATGCACGCCAAGCCCGCCGCGGTCGCCAGTGCCGCAGTGATCCACCAAAGCTGACGAGCGACGAGGTCGGCGGCATGCGCTCCCGGCAACTCCGGCGCTAAGCCGAGCGCGGGTGCGAGAGAGAAGCTCAAGAAACCGGCGAGCCCCCAGAGCAAGCCCCGGCGCCAGCTCACCTCACCCCGCAGCGCGCAGGAACCCGCCAGAAGCAGGGCGAACCCGCACGCACCGACGCAGGTGAAGAGAAGCGAATACGCGGCTCGCTCGACGCCTGCTCCCGCTGCTGCATGGGCTTGCGCTGCGCTCTCCAGTGCTTCGGCCCGAAGAATCAGCGGAACCAAGAACAGCTGTTGCAAACACCAGGCGACCGCGCCCGCTGCCAGGCCGGCGATCAGGGCAGGCAACAACAACCCGCGCAACGACGGTGCGCGCTCGCGCAAAACCGTCAATGGCACGGGAAATTCAGACTATGGCGGGTATCGTGGGCCGCGTCGTGGATGGCCGCGGGACCGGCGAAGCCTACGACGTAGAGGACGGCGAATCCGAGGGCAATGGCGGCTACAACGGGCCACAGCCCGGTGCGCGCCCGCACGCCAACGCCGCCATCCAGTTTTTCCGAAGAGGTCATCGCCAACCGCATGGTCATTCCCTCCTGTGCTGTTCCCGTCTTATAGACCACGGCCGTGTTGTCCGCAACCGCATCCTCGTGGTTATACTCCGCCGTTAAGGCACACGGGAGGACACCACAATGCCGGGCGATGCCAGATCAGAGCGCCAGAGCGCGCCCCGCAGCGTACGCGTGTGGGACATTCCCGTGCGCGTTTTTCACTGGTCGCTCGTCGCCCTGATCATCGTGTCCTTCACGACGGCGCAGATCGGGGGCAACGCCATGCGGATCCATGAGCTGTCGGGGTTCACCATCCTGACGCTCGTACTGTTCCGCGTGCTGTGGGGTTTGTTCGGCAGCACCCATGCGCGGTTCTCCGATTTTGTGCGCCGCCCGAGGCACGCGATCGAGTATGCGAGGGCGCTCAGGCGGGGACAGCCTGCCTTCTACGCAGGCCATAATCCTCTGGGAGGTTGGATGATCGTGGCGCTGCTCCTGTGCCTGCTGCTGCAAGCGGGAACCGGGCTATTCGCCAACGATGACATCATGACCGAAGGACCTCTCTACGACTGGGTGTCCAAGCGCACCAGCGACCTTCTGAGCGAGATCCATGAGGTCAACTTCTACGTGCTGGCGGTGCTGATCGCGCTGCACGTCGCCGCCGCCTTCTATTATCTGTGGGGCAAGCGCGAGAACCTCATCCTGCCCCTGTTCACCGGGCGCAAACACCTGCCCCGGGCACACGATGTTCCTGCGTCGCGAGCAGCGCCGCTGTGGCTCGCGGCGCTGCTCCTAGCGCTGTGCGCGGGTGGGGTCTACTTCCTGGTGAGATAAAGGGAAGGCGAAGCCACGCGCCATCGCGCGTGGCGCCCAATTGAAAATCGCAGACCGCTACTTGTTGCGGTACTTGTCGTGGCAGGCCTTGCAGGCTTTGCCGGTGTCACCGACCTGGGCCTTGAGCGCGTTGAAGTCTCCGCTCTGGGCGACCTCGGCCAGCTTCGCGGTCTCCTGTTGCATCTTTTCGAGCTTGCCCTTGAAGTCGTCCATGTTCTCCCAGATCTCGGGCTTGGCCTTGGTGTTGCCGCCTGTGTCGGTCCCGGGCTGGAACCCTTGAAGCGGCAACTTACTCACGAAGGCGACGATGTCTGCGTGCTTGATCGCCGCTTCCTTGTCGTAGGGTAACTTGCCTTGCGCCATGGCGGCCAGCGGTCCGAAGTTTTGGCCGACAAGAAACATTGCAGACTGCCGGTACTTGATCGCATCCTCGGGTTTCATCTGCGCTAACGCCACCACGCCAGCACCCAGCGCCATACCACCCAGCAGGACAGCCGCAGCGTATTTCTTCATGGTTGCTCCTCCGCGCTGAAAAACGGGGCGATTCTAACACGCTGTCGATTTCGCTCGCCGCTGCATAGGCGCAGGGCTGCGAGCAAAGAGCGCTGCGCCGCGCACGCAAGACAGGCTCGTCAAGCCCGCACCACGCGCGGTGCGCAGATCAGTTCACGCGGATGGCGTCGGCGTAGCAGTACAGCTCGGGTTTGCTGGAGGGCTTCGAGCGCCCGTCCAGGCAGATGGCGTTGATCAGGGCATCGGCGCCGGCATCGGAGGCGACGCGCTTCATGGCATCCATGCCGTCGGCCTCGGACCTGAAGGTCGGGAAGGAGGTGATGTTGATGCGCCACGAGTCGATCCACACATGCTCGATGAGGGTGTACTGGCTTTGCAATAGGTCCGGCGTCTGGTAGACCTTGATCTCGGAAGCGGCGACCTTGGGCTTGCCGGCCGCGCCCTTGGATGCGCACCCGGCCGCAGCGACCAGCAGCAGGGCGGCCGCGACGCAGCAGAGTCCACGAACGGCAACGCATGGGTGGGGGTTTTGATGTTCCACGGCTCAGCTCCGAAGTTGGATTCAGCGAATATTACCCCTTGCCAGGCCGTCTGTGGGCGCCGGTTTATGACGGATACTTGCGCTGCAGATCGGCCACCTGCTCGGCGCTTAGGAACTTCGCCGGGTGCCCACGCAGAAGCAGGTGCAGTTTGGCCGTCTCCTCCAGCTCCTCCGTGGCGTAGACCGCCGTCTCGAGATCCTTGCCGGCCACCACGGGTCCGTGATTGCTGAGCAGGACGGCATGATGGCTGCGCGCCACCTCGCGCACCGCATTGGCCAGGGTAACGTCGCCGGGTGGGTAGTAGGGCAGCAGAGCAAGCCTGCCGATCTTCATCACGTAGTAGGCGGTGATGGGTGGGATCGGATTCGAGGGGTCGGTATCGGCGAGCACGGATACCGCCACCGAGTGGGTGGAGTGGAGGTGCACGATGGCGCCCGCGCCGGGCCGTTCCGCATACATGGATAGATGAAGGAACGCCTCCTTGGTGGGCTTGCCGCCGGAGATGGCGTTCCCGCTGTTGTCCACCTTGGACAGAGTCGCGGGATCGAGCCGCCCGAGACACGAGTTCGTGGGGGTCATCAGAAAGCCACCATCGACTCGCGCGCTGATGTTGCCCGAGCTCCCGGCCGTCAGCCCGCGGTCGTACATCGACTTTCCGAACCAGCAGATCTCTTCGCGCAGTTTCGATTCGACCATGGCCGGATGGTTAACGGTTCTAAGGCTGGACCCTGAATGCTTTGGTGAAGAAATCCGGCGCACCGAAGTTGCCGGATTTCAATGCCAGCGCGAGCCGCGGATCGCCGATGCTGAAGGTCCAGGGCACGCCGGGGTCGATCTCCGGCCCGATCAACAGTCCGTGCACGCCGAGCGCGCTCACGACCGCGCCCGAGGTCTCCCCGCCCGCCACCACCAGGCGCCTTACGCCCTTGGCGACGAGGCCCTGCGCGATCCGGCCCAGCGTGCGCTCGATCATGGCACCTGCCTCGTCGCGGCCGATCTTGTTCTGTGCGGCGCTCACCTGCTCCGGCGCGACGGTCGAATAGATGAGGACCGGTTTGTCGCCAAGCCGCGTATCGGCCCAGGCCAGCGCCTCCTGTGCTTGGTCGCGGCCGGCGGCGATGGCCAGCGGATCGATGCCGAAGGCCTGGTGATCCCTCTTCATCTCGGCCACCTGCCCCTGGGTCGCAACCGAGCAGCTTCCGGCCAGCACTGCGGTCGGACCGGCGACCTTTGGCAGTTCGTAGCGCTGGCCGGCCTTGAGCAAGCCGGCGCGCACGAAGTTGGCTGGCAATCCCATCGCCATACCCGAGCCTCCGGTGACCAGCGTGAGGTGGGCGCAGGCTTCGCCCAGCGACACCAAGTGCTCGTCGGTGATCGCGTCGAGGATGACGTGGCGAATGCCGCTCCGACCGAGCCCGTCGAGCGCCTCACGTACGGCGCGGGAGCCGTTGACCACTGTGGTGTATTGAACCAGCCCCACCTTGTGCCTCGTCTGCCGCTGCAGCACCCTCACCAGAGACGGGTCGGTCATGGGCGTGAGCGGGTGGTGACGCATGCCGGACTCGGACAGCAGCTCGTCGCCGACGAACAGGTAGCCCTTGTAGACCGTGCGCTTGTTGGTGGGAAATGCCGGGTTGAACACGGTGAGACCTGCGCCCAGCGCATCCAGCAGCGCATCGGCGACCGGCCCGATGTTGCCCGCGTCGGTGGAGTCGAACGTGGAGCAGTACTTGAAGTAGTATTGCCGCGCCCCATGGCCGCGGAGCCAATCCAGGGCCGCGACCGACATCCGCACCGCCTCCTCCACCGGATTGCTGCGCGACTTGAGCGCGATGATGATGCAGTCCGCCTGCGGGACGTCCAGGCCCGCCTCGGGCACGCCCAGCAGCTGGATGGTGCGCATCCCGGCCTTGACCAGCGTGTTGGCCAGGTCGGTCGCACCGGTGAAGTCGTCGGCAATGCAGCCGAGCAGGAGCTTCAGTGGGGGAGTCCTCTTGTGCGAGTTACGCGTCGCTGGCAGCGGCTGGCGGCCTCACTTCCAATGAGGCGGCCAGGTCTTCTGGAAATAGGGCAGCGCCTCTATGCGCTTGATCCATGCGGCGACCGTGGGCCCGATGGCACCGCTCAGGGCGAGGTCCGGCTTTTTCTTCTCCATCCGCAGCGTGAGCGCGATGAGCGGATAGAGCGTGAAGTCCGCCGCAGACAGCTCGCCCGCGAGGTAGTGGCCCCGGATCAGGCTTTCCCACTGCGCCAGCTCCCGCGTCAAACCCTGCCGGCCCTCATCGATCTTGTCCGGATCCCACTTGTCCTGCGGCGTGAACAGCACCTGGTCGACCAGCTTCTCCATTGCGACCGCGTAGTATTGGTCTGCCTCTTGAACCATGCGCCTGACCAGGGCGCGCTGCCGAGCGTCGCCCGGGAACAGCTTCGGACCCGGGTACTTTTCGTCCAGGTATTCGACGATCGCCACCGACTCATACAGGGCGAAGCCATCGTCCACGACAGCCGGCACCCTGTGCCGAGGGTTGATGGCCAAGTACTCGGGCTTGCGCAAGTCGCCCGCCGAGAAGGACAGCGTCTTGTGGTCATAGGCGACCCGCTTGTGCTCCAGGGCGAGCCAGACGCGCCATGCATAGGGCGAGCCGGACCCGTAGTAAAAGATAAGCGCCATCAGACCGAGCTCGCCGAGGTGGCCTCGAGCGCGCAGCCGGCGATCTTCCAGCTTCCGTCCGGCTGCTGTTCCATGACGTAGAAGGCCACCACCAGCAAATTGTCGGGCGTCACGATTTCCAGCGGTTGCACCGGCTGCCCCGACAGCACGAAGTGCTCCAGAAACCGGACGGTCCGCGGCCGGTACACGGCGCTGTAGCCGGTGCGCACCATGTGCATGAACTCGCCGGGCGTGTGGAACTGCTGCTGGATGGCCGGCGACGCGAAGGAGAAGGCGGCGTCTGCGTCATCGCGCCTGAACGCGTCGAGCTGGGACGCGATGACCGTGCGAATCGATGCCCAGTCTTCCTGCGACAATTCATTTTGCGCCGCCATGAGCGCTGCTGCGCCGGCCCACATGCCGGCGGCCAGCAACAGGCTGGACA